>Ga0247727_10001119_pt1 | contig 65293 bp, 65 predicted proteins | sample WisWelCaveWW1625_FD_202498 | JGI IMG/M metagenome (GOLD analysis project Ga0247727, IMG submission 202498) | Biofilm microbial communities from Wishing Well Cave, Virginia, United States - WW16-25 | ecosystem: Environmental > Aquatic > Deep subsurface > Groundwater > Cave microbial mat | place... | reverse complement strand
GCGACCGGCTCGTGATCCCGGTCAAGCACGGCGAGGGCAACTGGTACGCCGACGACGCGCTCTACGCCGAGCTCGAGAGCCGGGGGCAGATCGTGTTGCGCTACGCCGAGGACGTGAACGGCGCGCGAGGTCGCGTGGCCGGGGTCGTCTCGGAGAGCCGCAACGTGATGGGGCTGATGCCGCACCCCGAGCACGCCGTCGATTCGCTCCTCGGGCCCGTCGGCGGCCTGCCGATCCTGGAGGGGCTCGTCGCGGCGGCGCGCGAGCGTCAGCTCGTCGGCCTGTCCTGATCTTCGCCTTCGCGGCGCCGTCGGCGCTCCTCGAGCCAGCGAGCGATGCTTGCCCGATACATCTCGAGCGCGCGCTGAGCCCCAGGGGTGGGGGGCTGCGGCTTGAACCGGTAGGTGAAATACGGCCGGTTTGGGGGGACGTACCGATACCTAATCTGGGTCATGGCCTCGCACCTCCGGTGGTAGCCCGCTTTCGCTCCAAGTCTGCCAGGACATCTCGCCGTCATCCAGGAACTGACGCATCAGCCGCGGCGACAGCGCAACACGGGCGACGATTGCTCCCCGCGGCTCGCGCGGGTCGACGCGGATGAAGTCGAGCGTGAACTCGTCGGCGCGTGGGGCGATCCACACGAGGTTGGCCCACACGCCCGCGATCTGCAGATCATCGATCGGGACCTCGAGATCTTCGTGCTCGTTTCTCATTCGCGGCCGGTGAGCAGCGCGGAGCGAAGAGCGTCCGCCCCTGCCAGCGCCGCATGGAGCCGATCCATGTCACGCTCCCGCAGCGTCACCGGTCCCCGCCGCGCCTGGCCGCCCGTCGTGTAAGCGAACCGCACGAGCCGCTCGCCTCCCTCGGTCTCGAGCAGCTCCACCACCGTCGCGAACCGCTTCTGGCCGGCGCGCTGCGGCACCGACACCGACTCGATCGCCGTCGCCTTGCCCCACGGTGTCGTCACGGTGGCCATGCGCCGATGCTGCCCGGAAACATGTCACGTGTGTGTGACGACTTCGCGCCGTCTCTGTGACTCAAAGGCGGTCGACGACGCGGAACCGCGTGCAGACGACGAGCGTGTCGTCGTCGATCGTGACCGGTGGGTCGCCCAGTGCCTCGGCCATCTCTGGGCTCGTGAAGAAGCGGACGTGCGCCGCGTACCAGTTCTCGACCGTCTCGAAGCTCTCGCCTTCGTCGATCGCGAACTGGAGGTCGACATCTCCCATGCGCTTGACCTCGACCTCGACGGTCTCGACTACCGCTACCCCACGACCGTCCGAGTCGACAACGAGCTCGCGCCTCCCGACCTCCTCGACGCCTGACCCGTCGCGCAGGTACTCCTCGAGCAGGCCGGTCCCGGCTGTCTTCACGCCGGCCAGTACGGCTGCGACGAGCTGGTCCCTGAGCGGGCCGGGGAATCCGAACTCGCACAGCGGCAGCTCTTCCATCGCGGGCGATGGTATGCGGTCGTAGGATCCGCCGGGTGCACGACTACGTGATCGTCGGCGCCGGCACGGCGGGCTGCGTGCTCGCCGCGCGTCTCAGCGAGGACCCGGGCACGAGCGTGCTGCTCGTCGAGGCCGGGCCGCGGGATCGCTCACTCCAGATCAAGATCCCGGCGGCGTTCTCGCACCTGTACCGGACGCCGGTCGACTGGGGCCTCAGCACGACGCCGCAGCCGGCGCTCGACGACCGGGAGGTGGTGTTCCCGCTCGGCCGCGTGCTCGGTGGCTCCTCGTCGCTGAACGCGATGATGGTGCTTCGAGGTCACCGTGCCGACCAGGACGCGTGGGGCGTCCCGGGCTGGAGCTGGGACGACGTCGAGCCGGTGTACGCGCGCAGCGCGGCGGGCCCGTTCCCGCTCGACCGGTCGCGGCGGCCGGGTCCGCTCACCGCTGCCTTCGTCGAGTCCGCCGTCGCCGCCGGCATCCGCCGGCGCGACCTCAACGATCCCGACAACGAGGGCGTCGGCCTCGCCCCGACCTCGACGCGGCGCGGCCGGCGCTTCAGCGTCGCCGACGGCTACCTGCGTCCGGCGCTGCGCCGCTCGAACCTGACGGTGCTCACCGAGGCGGTGGTGTCGCGGCTCATCGTCGATGAGGGGCGCGCCGCCGGCGTCGAGGCGCTCCTCGACGGCCACGCCGAGGAACTGCGGGCCTCCCGCGAGGTGATCGTCGCGGCTGGCGCCGTCGGATCGCCGGCGCTGCTCCTCCGCTCGGGGGTCGGCCCGCGCGACGAGCTGGAGGCGCTCGGGATCGGCTGCCTGCACGACGCCCCCGAGGTCGGCAAGAACCTGCGCGACCACCTGGCGTGCGGGATCCTCGCCGCCACCGAGGGAGCCACGACCCTGTACACGGCCGAACGGCTCAGGCACCTGATCCAGTGGCTGCTGCTCCGGCGCGGGCCGCTCACCTCGAACGTGGGTGAGGCCGCAGCGTTCCTCCGCAGCGACGCGGCTCTCGAAGCCCCCGACCTCGAGCTCGTCTTCGCTCCAGTTCTGTTCGAGGACGAGGGGTTGTCACGACCCTCGCGCGACGGCATCACGGTCGCGGCCGTGCTCCTGCAGCCGCGCTCGGCCGGAGAGGTGAGGCTATCGTCGCCCGACCCTCACGACCCGCCTCTCGTCGACCCGAGGTACCTGACCGATGCGGGCGGAGACGACGCCCGCCTGCTGCTGCACGGTGTGCGACTCGCGCGCGACATCGTCCGGCGCGAGCCCCTGGCCGGGTTCGTCCGCGAGGAGCTCCTGCCCGGCGACGAGGCGCAGGACGACGGCGCGCTCATGGCGCACATCCGCTCGCGCTCGCAGACGCTCTACCACCCGGTGGGCACCTGCCGAATCGGCACCGACCCGCGTTCCGTCGTCGACCCGGAGCTTCGCGTCCGTGGGGTCACGGGCCTGCGCGTGGCCGACGCGTCCGTCATCCCGCAGCTCCCCCGCGGTCATACGAACTGGCCCGTCGTGATGGTCGCGGAACGCGCGTCCGATGTGATCCGCGCCGACGCACGGTGAGCTTCCAACTCGCGAGCGAGAACGTCGCGGCCTGGCTCGAGGAGCTCGGCCTCGCCGCGTCCGGTGCCCCGCTCGACGTCCAGGAGCTCGCCGGTGGGGTGTCGGCGACCGTGCTCGCGGTGCGAGGGCCCGGCCTCGCGCTCGTCGTCAAGCAAGCGCTGCCGCAGCTCCGCGTCTCCGACGAGTGGCTCGCCACTCAGGGGCGCACCGCGACCGAGGCGGCCGCGATGCGGATCTGCGACGCACTCACGCCCGGCGTGGTGCCCGCGGTGGTCGCGGTCGACCCCGTCCGGCACGTCCTGGCGATGGCGCTCGTCGAGGGAGCGGCAGGCTGGCAGGCAGAGGTGAGCCGCGGCTCCGTGCACGCCGAGCGCGGGGCCTGGGCGGGGTCGACGCTTGCCGCGTGGCACCGCGAGACGATGGGGCGCGTCTCACTCGACGAGACGCTCGGCGGCCTCGAGCCCTTCGAGGAGCAACGGCTGCGCCCGTTCCACGAGACGGTGATGGCGCGGCGCCCAGAGCTCGCCGCCGCGATCGCGCCCTACCGTGACTCGCTCCGCTCCGAACGGCTGTGCCTCGTCCACGGCGACTACGCGATGAAGAACATGCTCCTGCGCGGCGGGGAGACGTGGGTGGTCGACTTCGAGGTGGCGCACCTCGGCAACCCGGTCTTCGACCTCGCGTTCTTCCTGTCGTTCGTGGTGCTGTCGGCGATCCGCTGGCCGGATCGCGCCAACGAGCTGCGGGAGCTCGGCGACAGGTTTCTCGCCGCCTACCGCGGCGGGTCGCCGTTTCTGCTCGACGACCACGAGATCGCCGGTCACACGGGGTGCCTCGTGCTCGCGCGCACGGACGGGAAGTCTCCGGCGCAGTTCCTCGACGATGCGTCGCGCGAGCGGGCGCGGGAGGTAGGGATCGCGATGCTCGACGCGCCCGGAGACCCGCTCGCCGCGATCTGACGCCAGGGACGCTCCTTGTGACGATCAGTCACAAGGGCGGCGTCAGCCGGCCGGCGAACGCGCGAGCGTCGCCCGTCCGAGCGCCACGACCCGTGTCGGATCTGCTTCGGCGGCGATCTCGACGTCCGCCACGGCGAGCGTGCGGCCCGCCTTCCGGCACGTGGCGCGCACCACGTGCGGCTCCGGCCGCGCGAGACGCAGGCAGTCGAGCGTGAGCGAGGACACGACCCAGCCTCCGGGCGAGGCGCTGTCGGCCGCGTACCAGGCGGCAGTGTCGATGCAGGTCGCGAGCGCGCCGCCGTGGAGGAACGGCTGCCCCTCGTCGGCGACGACGGCGGCCTCGCCCGGCGCCAGCCGCAGCACGGCAGTCCCACCGTCGGTCGACACGAGCGTCAGCCCGACCGCGTCGTCCAGCGGCGAGATCGACCCGCTCACTCGCCGCCGCGATCGCGCTTCGCCGCCTTCTTGTCCGCGCGCTTGGCGGCGTGCTGCTCCTTCTGCTCGGCCGCCTTCTCCTTCGCACCCGTGTACGACTCCGTGACGAGCTTCCTCCCGCCCGTCCAGCCGAACACCCAGACCACGAGCGCGATCGCGAACACCATGTTCCAGGCGGTGGTGACGAGCTGCTGGCCGATCGAGTATGCGGTCGCCGTGTCCGCGTCGGCGTACTCCTCCAGCGCGATCACGTTCATCGCCTGGTTGACGCCGACGCCGCCCGGTGTCACAGAGACGGTGTTGGCGATCGAGTTCGAGCCGACGACGTGCATGACCGAGTCGAACGTGACGGGGATCCCGTAGGCGGCGAGGAAGATGCCGATCACCGCGAGCTTCGCTAGCCAGCCGCCGAACGACGGCAGGAAGACCTTGAGCAGGTACTCCCGCGGTCGGGCGAGGATGGCACCGCCCTGCTTCGCCTTCTCCCACAGCTTCTTCACCTGGCGCCAGAACGCGCGCACGAGCAGCACGACGAGGAACAGCGCGCCGCCGGCCACGAGGATGGTGAAGGCGAGATGGTCGGAGAACCAGCTCCAGTCGGGCGAGCGGGAGCCCTCGACCGTCATGCCCGGCACGCTGAGGAAGAGGTACAGGTAGACGAAAGCGCCGATCACGGTGAAGAAGATCTTCTGCACGAGGTAGCCGGCGAAGACCCCGGGGAACGTCGACCCGGGGATGAGCGCGACGAACATGAGCAGCATCGCGAACGTCCCCATGTTCATGGGCAGGACGTTGTTCATGGCCACGGACACGGCGTAGGCGGTGAGGATGGGGCGGTAGTCGATCTCGACCCGTGGGTAAGCGGCGCGGAGGATGAAGAACCACGACAGCGCCGTGAGGGTCGTCTGCACCGTCTGGAACGCAACCCCCGCCAGCAGGTAGCCGAGTGAGATCGCGGTGACCTGGTCCCAGACCTCGGCCAGCCAGCCCCAGATCTCGATGCTGAGCAGCTGGCAGACCAGCAGCAGTACCACGAGGCCCGCAGCCCACGCCGCGAGCTTCACGAACCGCCTGGGGCGCGACTCGTCCCGCAGTGGGGAGACAGCCTCGACCGCGGCGTGACTCATCGGCTTCCTCCGCACCTCGACCGCGACAGCGCCATCGGCGCAACCCTACAGCGCCCGCCAGCGTGCGCCACGCCGCCCTTCCGCGTAGGGTTCCGCATCATGGAGCCCCAGGGCACCAGGCGGATCGAGCTCGTCCTCCCCGTGCGGACGATCTTGCTCGTGGCGGCCGCGCTCGCCGTGATGGCTGCGTTCTGGGCGATCGGTGACACCTTCCTGGTCATCTTCGTCGGCATCTTCCTCGCGCTCGTGTTCGAGTTCCCGGTGCGGTTCGTGATCGCGAAGACGGGGATGTCACGCGGCCTGGCGGCGACCGTGACCGTGCTCGGCGCGGCGGCCGCGGTCGCGGTGCTCGCGCTGCTCCTCCTCGTAAAGCTGGTGGGATCCGTGCGCGACTTCCTCAAGGAGTTGCCGGCGACCGTCGAGCAACTGCGCGCGTCGGACGAGCTGTCGTTCCTCGACGACACGGGGGCTGCGGACAACGTGCAGGAGGGGGCAAACAACGTCTCGGAGTGGGTGCCCGATGCGATCTCTGCCGTGCTCGGGCTCGCCGGCACCGGCTTCTCGCTCTTTCTCGCTGCCTTCACGATCCTGTTCACCTGTCTCTTCCTGCTGTCGGATATCGGCAACATGAAGCGGGCCCTGGCGAGCGTGCTCCCGCCCGGTGAAGAGGAGCGCTGGCTGGCTGTGTGGGAGCGCGTGACGGAGTCGGTCTCGCGGTGGGCGATCGGGGTGGTCGTGATCGCGTCGATCGCAGGAACGACACAGGGGGTGACCGCGTGGCTGCTCGGCTCGAGCTACGCCATCGCCCTTGGGGTGATCGCCGGCCTGCTCGACATGATCCCGAACATCGGGGCGACCCTCGCTGGGTTCATCCTGGTGCCGGTGATCCTGGCAGAGGAAGGGCTCACGGCCGCGCTGATCATGCTCGCCGTCGTGCTCGTCTACCAGCAGGTGGAGAACAGCATCCTCACGCCCAAGATCCAGGGCAAGGCCGTCAACCTGTCCGCGTTCTTCATCATCGTCTCCGTCTCGCTGTTCGGCGCGCTGCTCGGCGTCCTCGGCGCGTTGACCGCGGTGCCGCTCGCGGCGACGATCCAGATCTTCGTGCAGGAGCTGACGAAGGCGCGCCGTGAGCAGGTCGCGGCAGCGAAGGCAGCGCTCGAGCCTGCGTCGGCGAGCTCGGTCTAGCCGTACTGCCGCGTCCGGCGCTTCGCCTGACGTGCGCCGTAGGACCCTACGTCGAGCGCCACGCCGAGCACGATCAGGATCCAGTCCCAGCCCGTGACGCCGTTCCCCGGCGACCAGGCGATGAGATACATCAGCGTCGTCCAGGGCAGAACGAGCAGGCCGAGCAGCGGCAGCCACCAGCTGTCGAAGGCGAGCTCCACGCGATCGCCGAAGATCCACACGAGCACGACAGCGATGCGGGGGCCGATGCCGAAAGCGAAGAGGACGACGCAGCACACGGGCGCAGTGTCCGGTTCGCCGACCGGCAAGTCAAGACGCCCGGCGACCGGATAGGGTCGCGTGTCGTGACGGTGACCCCGTACGCCGAACAGCCTCGCTGGAGCCCGGAGGTGCCACGGCTGCATCCGCTCCGCCTCGTCCTCTCCTGGCTCACGTCGGCTGCGGCGCTGCTCGTGGCCGCCGGGCTCGTCCCGGACGTCGCCATCTCGAGCTTTCGGGCCGCGATCGTCGTCGCCGCCGTCGTCGCGGTCGTCAACGCGATCCTGCCGCCGCTGATCGCGGCGCTGCGCCTGCCGCTGACGCTCGCCGTCGGCTTCCTGGCCGTGCTCGTTGTCGACGCCTTCGCGCTGCTCGTCGCTGCGGACATCCGGGAGGACGCGATCCAGGTCGACTCGTTCGGGTGGGCGCTGCTGACGGCCCTCGTCGCGGCCGCGGTCTCGGTGGCGCTGGAGGTGATCTTCGGCACCAACGACGACGACACGTACTCGCTCAAGGTCGTGCAACGCGTCGCGCGCAGGCAGGGAGCGCCCGAGCGCACGGACGTGCCGGGGATCCTCTATCTCGAGATCGACGGTCTCGCCCTGCCCGTGCTGCGACGCGCGATGCGCGACGGGAACGCACCGAACATGGCCCGCTGGCTGGCCGAGGACACGCACCGCCTGACGGAGTGGGAGACCGACCTGTCCTCGCAGACGGGCGCCAGCCAGGCGGGCATCCTGCTCGGTTCGAACGAGGACATCCCCGCCTTCCGCTGGGTGGAGAAGGAGACGGGCACGATGATGACGTGCTCGGCGCCGCCCGACTGCGCGGAGATCGAGCGCCGGCACGCGACGGGGATCGGCCTGCTCGTGAATGGCGGCGCCAGCCGCGGCAACCTACTCTCCGGCGAGGCCGACCACGTCATCCTCACCGTGAGCCGGATCGAGGCGGAGAAGCAGGCGAACCCCGGCTACCGTGCCTTCTTCGCCAACGGCTACAACGTGACTCGGGCGCTCGTCCTGTTCTTCTGGGAGGTGATCCTGGAATGGGTGGCGGCGTTGCGTGCGATCCGCCGTGACGTTCGCCCGCGCGGTCACCGCGGCGGTCACTACCCGTTCCTGCGTGCGGCGATGTGCGTGATCGTGCGCGACCTGATCGTGTTCGGCGTGCTGCAAGACCTGATGCGCGGCCGCCCGGCGATCTACGCCACCTTCTCCAGCTACGACGAGGTGGCGCACCACTCCGGGCTCGAGCGCGCCGACACGCTGGAGGCGCTCCGCAAGCTCGACCAGCAGTTCGGGCGTATCGAGCGTGCGCGCCGCTATGCGCCGCGCCCCTACGAGATCGTCGTCCTCTCCGATCATGGGCAGACCCAGGGCGCGACGTTCAAGCAGCGAAACGGCTACGGATTCGACGAGCTCGTGCAGCGCTCGCTCGAGACCGGCACGGTGGCGGAGTTCGCAGGCGGCGACGAGCAGACCGCGATGGTCGGGCTCGCCGTCGGTGAGGCGACAGGCTCGGGGAGCAAGGCGAAGGAGCGGCCGAAGAATGACGTCTCCGACCGGCAGGTGGTGGTGCTGGGCTCGGGCAACCTCGGTCTCGTCTATCTGATGGAGGAAAAGCGGCGCTTGACGCTCGAGGAGATCGACGAGCGTCACCCGCGGCTGGTCCCGGCGCTGCGTGATCATCCGCACGTCGGCTGGGTGCTCGCGCGCTCCTCGCAGCGCGGCGCAGTGGCGCTCGGCGCCCAAGGCGTCCACTACCTCTCCGAGGCTCGCGTCGAGGGCGAGGATCCGCTCGCAACGTTCTCGCCGAACGCTCCGCGCCACCTGCTGCGCACCGACGGCTTCCCGCACGCGGCGGATCTGATGATCGGCAGCTTCTACGACCCCGAGCTCGACGAGGGCTGCGCCTTCGAGGAGCTGATCTCCTTCCACGGCGGCCTCGGCGGCCCGCAGACCCGCGCCTTCATCCTCCATCCGGTGTCGCTGCCGACCCCAGCCCAGCCGATCGTCGGCGCCGCGGCGGTGCACGGCGTGCTTTCGAGCTGGCGCATGCGCCTTCAGGCATCCGGAGCCCCGTCCGGCTGAGCGGGCTCGGACGCCCCGGCTCGAAACGCGGCGGCCGCTGCGCGCACGGTGGGGAAGAACCGATCGGGGCCGATCAGGGCGGTGAGCCCGGTTTCCGCGAAGATCTCCCGCTGCCGGCCCTTGAGGCGTGCGAAGCAGAGCGTGACCCCTCGCGCAGCGAGCTCCCCGTGGAGCTGTCGCACCGTATCGACGGCCGTCGCATCGAGGTACGTGATCGCCTCGGCGTTGACGACCAGCCACTCGGGTGCGGGGTCGGTGGCCTCGACCAGAGCCGTCACGCGCTGGCGGAAGTACTCGGCGTTGACGAAGAACAGCGCCGCGTCGAAGCGGTAGACGACGAGGCCGGGCTCCGTCTGCGCGTCTTCCCAGCGCTCGACGTCGTGGTAGCCGTCGACGTCCGCCACCTCGCCGAGCACGGCGTCGTGCGGTCGGGCCGACCGGTACAGGAAGACTCCGACGGAAAGCGCGATGGCGACAACGACGCCGCCGATGACCCCGAACAGCAGCACCCCTGCGAACGCGGCCACCGCCAGCCCGACCTCGGCCGGCCTCACATGGCGCAGGCGCCAGACCGAGCGGACGTCGATCAGACCGAGTGCCGCGACCACGATGATCACCCCGAGCGCCGCCTTCGGCAGAGGCTCGATCAACGGCATCGCGAAGAGAAGGAAAATCCCGACCACACCAGCCGCGATGAGCACGGCGAGCTGCGAGCGGGCGCCCGTGGAGTCGTTCACCGCAGAACGGGAGTTGCTCGAGGAGATGGGGAACGCGCTCGTCAGCCCTCCGAGGAGGTTGGCGCCGCCGACCCCGGTGAGCTCGCGGTTGGCGTCGATTGGGTACCCGTGCTTCTGCGCGAAGGTGCGCACGGTGGCGATCGTGTCCGCGAGGGCCACGAGCGCGAATGCACTCGCCGGGAGGAGGAGGTCGACGAGATCAGCCAGCCCGACGTCAGGCAGCCCAAGCGGCGGCAGCCCGCCATCGACGTCGCCCACCACCGCCACGTCGCGCGACTCGAGGTTGACGACCGCGGCGACCACGAGACCCGCGACGAGAACGGCGATCGCGGCCGGTACGGCTCGCACAGACGCCCGCACGGCAAGCCCGAGTGCGAGCAGGCCGGCGCTCAGCAACACGGTCGCCCGGTTCGCGTCGTCGAGCTCAGATGCCGCCTCTTTCAGGATCGGGAAGAAGTCGGTGGCGTCGATCGAGACGCCCAGCAGCTTCCCGAGCTGCGACGCCATCACCGTGAGCGCGACACCGTTGATGTACCCGAGCAGCACCGGCTTGCCGAAGAACTCGGCCACGAAACCGAGCCGCAGGGCGCCGGCGAGGAAGAGCATGGCACCCATGACGAGGGCGAGCGCGGCGGCGAGGGCCGCATAGCGCGCGGGATCGGGCTCACCGCCGGAGACGGCGAGCGGGCCGATCGTGACGGCCGTGAGCGCGGCGAGGGTGGCGTCCGGTCCGATCACGTGTTGCCGTGAGGAGGCGAGGAGCCCGTACACGGCCAGCGGGAAGAGCGTCCCGTAGAGGCCATAGACGACCGGGAGCCCGGCGAGCTCCGCCATCGCGAGCGCGGACGGCACGGCCACCACGCCGACCGTGACGCCCGCGATCAGGTCGCCACGCAACCAGCCGCGGTTGTAGCGGCGCAGCAGCGCGGCGCCCGGCGCCGCGTCCTGGAGTCGCGTCGGCACGAGCGCGTGCAGGTAACGGGTTACCGGTTGGCTCATGCGCACCGTATTCCCTCGAGCTGCGAGCCTAGATGAGTCACCGGTAGGGCCTTCTGGCGCGGGGCGTGTATCCTACGCGCCCACACAAGCGAGATAAGAACACACTCAGTCCCAATGCTCCCCTATGCGGGACGACGTGCGTCAACTCTGCCTGATCCCTAGGAGGGTGCAAATGACACTTGGTCCGCTCGAATACATCGTGATCGGGTTCGAGGGCAACCGCTTCAACGGCGAGATCGCGAAGGAGATCGAGAGCGTCGTCGAGAGCCGCGTGATCCGCATCGTCGACCTGGTCTTCGTGACCAAGGACATCGATGGCGAGGTCGCGGTCATCGAGATCGACAACAAGGATGACGAGCGCTTCGCCGGGTTCGCCCCGCTCCTCGCCGACCTCATGGGACTTCTGACGCCTGAGGACGTCTCCCAGCTTGCCGACGAGCTGCCGACCAACACGTCCGCCCTGATCGTGCTCTTCGAGCACCGCTGGGCGGAAGGGGTCAAGGATGCCATCATCAGCGCCGGCGGCTTCCTGATCAGCCGCAGCACGATCGCTCCGGAGCTCCTCGAGATCGTCAACGCCGAGCTCGAAGCCACCGAAGTCCCGGCCTGACCACCCGAAGCGAATAGGAGAATCGACCATGATGCGACGACGAGGTCCCGGACTCCTGATGACGGCGGCTGTGGTGGGCGGGGCCGCTCACATGGGTGCGAAAAGCGCCCAGAAAGGCCAGGCCGCCGCACAGCAGGAGGCCGCCCAGAACGAGCAGATCGCGGAGCTTCAGGCTCAGCAGGCGGCTGTCGCCCCCGCCGCTCCTGCCGTGCCCGACGACGCCGCCGAGATCCAGAAGTACGCAGCGTTGAAGGGGCAGGGCCTCATCACTGAGGAGGAGTTCGAGGCCAAGAAGAAGCAGATCCTCGGGATCTGAGCTCGTTCGTGCTGGCGGCCGGGATCACCTCGGCCGCCAGCATTTTTCAGCGCACCCGGAGGTCGCGATGACCGTCGACCGGACGGCTCTTCCCATCCCCGATCGCGCGCTCGGTGGCCACCGTCCGCTCGACGTGCGCCCCTTCCGCGGCCCACAGGGTCCCGCCGGCGAGGCGTAGAGCGCGACTACGCTTGCCGCCCACCCGCATCGAAAGGCGAACCGCGTGGCGACGAAAAGGCTCACTGACCTGACGGGAGAGGATCTCGAGCGTCTGCTCGCGTTGATGAAAAGCGCGGGCAGCGTCGAGCTGAAGCTCACCGTGCCTGAGTCGGACCACCGGTCGACCGTGGTGGCGCTCGGGCTCGATCCGCTCGACGCGCAGATCCGGCAGGTGTTCTTCTTCGACACGCCCGATCTCGCGCTCGACCGGCACGGGCTCGTGGTTCGCGCACGGCGGGTGCAGGGCAGGACTGCCGACACGGTCGTCAAGCTCCGTCCGGTCGTTCCGGACGAGTTGCCTCCCGACGTTCGGGGCTCCAAGCACGTGGGTGTCGAGGTTGACGCGATACCCGGTGGCTACGTCTGCTCCGCGGCCATGAAGCGGAAGCTCGCTAACGAGGAGGTGAAGGAGGCCGTTGCCGCGCGCAAACCGCAGCGCAAGTTGTTCTCGAAAGAACAGCGCGCCTTTTTCGCCGCGCACGCGCCGGCCGGTGTGACGCTCGATGAGCTCGCCGTGCTGGGCCCGATCTTCGTCCTCAAGCTGGCCTTCGTGCCGGAGGGGCTCGGCCGCCGGTTCGTGGCGGAGCTGTGGCTCTACCCGGACTTCACGCGCATCCTCGAGCTGTCGACGAAGTGCACACCGGCGGAGGCGTTCCAGGTGGCAGTCGAGTCGCGCGCGTTCCTGGCGGCGCGGGGGGTGAATCTCTCGGGCGAGCAGCAGACAAAGACGCGCACGGCGCTCGCGTTCTTCACCTCGAGGCTCGAGGCAAGGGAATCATCCAAGAAACGGGTCCCTGAGGCGTGAGCTTCCTGACAATCCTCCCGATGGCTTTCGTGATGATCGCCGGTCCGCAGATCCTCAGTGCCATCGTCCTCGCCACGAGCGAGAACTGGCAGCGGAACTCGGCCGCGTACCTCTTCGGCGCATCCCTCTCGATCACCCTGATCGTCACGATCGCCTACCTTGTCGGCGCCGGCGTCTCCAACCAAGGGACTTCAGACGACACGATCTACGTCGTCGTCCTGGTGCTCCTCCTGGCTGCGATGGCGAACACCTACCTCAAGAGGAAGACGTCAGAGCCACCGAAGTGGATGGGCAAGCTGCAGACGGCGAGCCCGAAGCTCTCGTTCAAGCTCGGCTTCCTGTTGTTGGGAGTGTTCCCGACCGACATCCTCACCTCGTTCGCCGTCGGCACCTCCCTGGCTGCTCGTGACGGGCCGTGGTGGAACTGCCTCCCCTTCGTCGCGCTCACGTTGCTGTTGCTGGCCCTCCCGTTGCTGTTTCTGCTCGCGTTTCGCGAGCGGGCGAAGACGTCCCTGCCGCTGGCTCGTGACTGGATGAACACGAACTCGTGGATCGTCAACGAGATCGTGATCGTGTTCTTCATCGCGATCACGATCAACAGCATCGCGGGGTAGCGCAGCGGGACAGCTCCCCCGTCCCTCAACTCGGTGACGAGCCGGTTGTCGCCGTACCAGCCAGTACCCGATCTGGGCGCTGACGATCATGACGCTCAACGTCATCGTGCTGTACGCGCTGTGCGTGCGCTGGAGCGACGCGCAGGACGCTGCGACGAGCTAGTGAGCGACGGGCGTGCCCGGAGACCGCCGCGGTCGGAAGCCCGCGGCGGTCTCCGCCGCCCCGTCGTGAGCGGAAGGATGAAGTCCTCGGCGTCGCCCGTACGCCATGATCCGGGTCACCGGTCTGAAGCAGACCCTTCGCCAGCCGCCATCCGCACCTCGCCGACGACGCGGTGCGCAACTTCGAGGGCATCCTCGACCTCCCGCCGATCCGGCTCGAAGACATCGCCGGGATATCGGAAACGCCACGCGTACTCGGTGAGTGGAGCGCTCGCGCGCAGCAGGGCCTCGAGCGACGGCTCGTGCTCCAGACACGCGAGCGCCAGCTCGCCGATGTCATGGGTCTTGCGGAAGAGATGATCGTGGTACGTGAGAAGCGCCTTGAGTGCCTTCTCCACCGCCTGCTGGCAGTGGAAGGCTGCGTCGGCCAGGAGGGGAGGGTCTGCGCCAAGGTCCACGTCCGCTGCTCGAAGGTCAAGGTCGGCGCGAGACAACCATGCCGCCACTTCCTTCGCGCGAGCGTCATGCGGCATGCAGCAGGATGCCTTCCCTGAGCACGGATGCCGGCAACGACGTGGGGACATCGGCGCCCTCGTCGAAAGACGTTCGGCGCCAGACGAGCACGTCGACCGCGACGCCGATGCCCCACAGCACCTCGTACGCGCGCCGAGCCCGGAGCCGTTCCGTCGATGCATCGTCCGGAACGACAAGAAGAATGTCGTAGTCGCTGTTCGGGCCTCCTTCGCCCCGTGCCGCCGAGCCGAAGACGTAGATCCGCTCGGGGTGGTACGCATCCACCAGGCGACGCACGACCTCGTCCACGACCGGATCGCCTACGGCGGTTGAGGGCCGGATCGCCTCCCGGGGCACGATGTAGTTACGGCCCACCTTCGTCGCTCGCAAATGCCCGGTTCGGATGCGCTTGAGCACCGCCTGGCGGGTGATCCCCAGCAACTCGGCAGCCTGCGCCACGCTCACGAAGTGGCTCGCAACCATCGCGCCCAGGTTACCATGTGACAACCGCGGCAGCGCCCGGCTCACGTCCTCGGGCCGACGTGGTCAGCGGCGTGGCGTGAGCGGCGTGCAGGGCCCACCTTGACATCACTAAGTAAGACGGTATCTTACTTACCGTGAAGACCACGGTTTCCACCAGAGGCCAGATCGTGCTGCCCGCCGAATTCCGTAGGCAGGATGGCATCGAACCCGGGCAGGAGTTCGAAGTCGAGCGTCTCGACCGCGGCGAATACCGGCTGGTGCAGCTCGAGCCTCGGCCGAATCAGGGTTTGGTGGATTGGCTGCTCGCTTGCCCCGACAAGGGGTTCTTCGTTCCGATCGAATCGGAGTCCACAGACACGTTGTGACGTACCTGGTGGACGCCAATGTCCTTAGTGAGGCCACCAGACCGGTGCCGGATCCCCGCGTGCTGCACTGGCTGAAGCAGCACGAACGCGAGCTTGCTGTCGATCCATTCGTCCTCGGCGAAATCCGGTTCGGCATTCTTCTTCTTCCCGCCGGTAGACGCCGTCAGCGTCTGGAGGGTTGGTTCGAGGAAGGCGTCGCGAGAATTTCCTGTGTGCCGTGGGACGCAGGTACGGGATTGCGGTGGGCCAGACTTCTCGCCGACCTTCGAACAGCGGGCCACTCAATGCCGATCAAGGACAGCCTGATTGCCGCGTCCGCGCTGCTTCACGGCCTTACCCTCGTGACTCGGAACGTTCGGGATTTCGGCAAGGCCGGCGTCAAGGTGGTTGACCCCTTCTCCTGATCGCCTTGGGCTGGACGTGTACCGCTTCTTCCGCGACGAGCTCGGCGCCCGACGGCGAGCCCGGCCTCAGCTACCTGTGCGCCGGCTACAAGCGCTTCTTCGGCCACGTCGACCCGGTGATACGGGCCATGGCCGGGCACGTCCGCGCCGGGCGGGAGGCAGGAGAGGTGATGGCCGCTGTGCGCGCGGCCGACGCTCGCCGCGGGCGCAACGACCCGTGCCCGTGCGGTGGCGGCGAGAAGTGGAAGCGCTGCCACGGCGCCGCGCGATAGCGTCTCCCGCTCATGAACGTCGTCTGGGCGATCCTCATCACCGTCGCGGTGACCGCTGTCGCCGTCACTGCGATGCTCCTCGTGCGGAGACGCGCGCCCGACGGGAGCCGCTTCGCCGACGGCGACCGGGCGGCCGGCGTCTTCGGCGTCCTCGCGACGGGGTTCTCGGTGCTGCTCGGGTTCATCGTGTTCCTCGCGTTCACGAGCTACGACCAGTCGCGCAGCGGCGCCGAGACCGAAGCGCTCGTCGTAACCCAGCAAGTCGAGACCGCGCAGTTCTTCCCCGTCTCGGCGAAGGCGGAGCTGACCGGCGAGCTGGTCTGCTACGCACGCTCCGTCGTCAACGACGAGTGGCGGCGCATGCGCGACGGAACGCTGGGGGACACCATCAACCCGTGGGGTGTCGCAATGTTCCGGACGCTCACGACCGTGCAGCCGCGAACACCGACCGAGCAATCCGCGTACGACAAGTGGCTCGACCAGACGTCGGGCCGCGAGGAGGCACGTCTCGATCGGATCCACGGGGCGGAAGGTGTGATCCCGACGACACTCTGGATCGTGCTGTTCTTCGTGGCCGCCGTGATCTTCGTGTTCATGTTGTTCTTCGCCGACAGCGGTGAGCGGGCAGTGACACAAGGGTTGCTGATGGGATCGGTCGTCGCCGTGATCACCGCCATGCTCCTGCTGCTCGGTTCCCTCGACAGCCCCTTCCGCGGCGGTGTGGGTGGTCTCGAGCCCGTGGCGATGGAACGGACACTCGAACTTGTCGACCAGGCGTTGCGCGTCGTCGGCCAGGACCCCAGGTTGCCGTGCGATTCGCTCGGGAGAAGCGTCACAGCATGACCGACGCTGGCCGCCGGCGTGATGTCGCCGAGGTTGCCGCCGCGGTGCTGCTGGCATGCGCCGCGGTCGCGACTGCATGGAGCAGCTATCAGGCGACGCGCTGGAATGGCGAGCAGGCGAAGACCTCGGCCAAGGTCAACGCGACGCGGATCGACGCGGCACGCGCGGCCGGTCTCGCCAACGCACAGACCCAGATCGACGTCGCAACGTTCACCCAGTGGGTCGACGCGTACGCCCAGGAGCAGTCGGAGCTCGCGGACTTCTACTTCAAGCGCTTCCGCAAGGAGTTCAGACCGGCCATGGACGCGTGGATCGCCACCCGGCCGCTGAAGAACGCTGACGCTCCGCTGACTCCGTTCGCCATGCCCGAGTATCAATTGGCTGCCCGGGACGAGGCTGACCGCCTCGACGCGGAGGCCGAGGTGTTCGCCGCCAAGGCGCGCGCCTACATCCAGCGCTCGTCCAACTACGTCCTGGCGGTGGTGCTGTGCGCGGTCTCCCTGTTCTTCGCCGGCATGAGCACGAGACTGACAGATCCGCGTCTGCGGGGTGCAATCGTGATCGTCGGCTGGTTGATTTTTTCGGGCGCTGTGATCTGGATCGCCACGTTCCCGGTCAGCATCACTGTCTGACCGGATCGGTCAACCGGGAACGGCGGACAGCAGTGCCACGCCGACGACGTACACCGCGAGCTCGAGCAGCGAGTCACGTCCCAGCAGGCCTGCAACCTTGCGCTCGTTCCGGACGAGCAGCCCGTAGGCCATGATCGCGGTCACGACGATCCCGACCAACCCGATCCACAGCGACTGAATCGCTCGCGGTCGACAGGACGGGGGCGACAGCGAGAAAGTCCGCCAGCAGCAGGAACGTCAGCTGCATTGCGTTGCCGCCGTAGATGTCCCTCATCGCGAGCCCGAACGCCCCGAGCCGCACCGCTTGGCCAGGAACAACCCGACAATCTCCCGGTGGTCGCGCGACCGAGGCTGTTCTCGGCGTTCTCGACGGCCGGCGGCGGCTCCCCAGCGATCGCCCACGCCTTCCGGCGCCTCGCCCGGTCGACCCCGCGAGGCCGGCCACGCCGCGGGACTGTCCGTAGCACTTCTGGCGGAGACCGAGGATCGCTAGAGGTAGCGGTTCTTTTGGAGCCAGCGGAGTGCGAAGAAGCCCCAGATGGGTGGGAGGTAGAACGTGGAGAGCCGGTACAGGAAGACGGTGGCGAAGGCGGACGTTTCGGTCATGCCGGCGGCGGTGAGCCCGACCACGAGGCCCCATTCGACGACGCCGATGCCGCCGGGGACTGGGACGAAGCTGGCGAGAAGAGAGATGCTGATGTTGATCACGAGCAGCTCGGTGATCGGGATGTTCGAGCCGAAGCTGTGTGCAAAGAGGCCGAGAGCGGTGGCGAACAGCAACTCGGTGGCGAGGTTTCCGCCCACGACGAGCCCGATCTTGTTTGGCGTGCGAAGGGTGCCGAGGGTCCGGCGGATGTCGGGCCACCAGCGCTGAACTGGGCCGGTGATCGCGTGTCGCAGGCGCGGGACGGCAGCGATGGCAGCGACACACGCGACGGCAACGAAGACGAGGATGAGCAGGAGCGTGCGCACACCCTCGTCGCCCGACCCTTGCAGACTGAAGGCGAGCGTTGCCTCGGAGAAGACGAGCAGCAGGAACAGCAGCACGATCTGGACGGCGTTGCCGGCGAACGATTCGATCGCGCCGGAGGCAACCGCGGAGGCTGGCGGCACGCCTTGTCGCTGAAAGAAGCGGATGCTGATCGTCATCCGCGCAAGGCTTGAGGGAAGAGCGAGTGCGAGGTAGCTCTGCGCGAGTTGCATCGCGTAGACCGGGCCGAAGCGTAGGCGGGCGAGTATCGAGCCGAGGGTCGCGATTCCCATCGTTACGCGGGGCAGCTGCGCGACCACGAAGCCGAGGACGGCCCAGCCCCAGACGGCGTTCGTGAAGCTCTGTCGCAGCTCCTCGACGTTAACGTTCGTTGCTGCGGACGCGATTGCCGAGGCCGCGAAGAGGAGCAACGCAGCCTGTAGGAGCGTGCCCCAGGTGACCCGGCGCAGTTTGTGCAGCGCGGGCGGCTCGGCCGCGACAGCCGCGGATGTCTGTTCGAGCAATGCGTCGGCTCTCAGCCCGGCGCGCTTCATGTCCTGTCGCAGTGAGGGATCGAAAGCCGCAGGCTGTAGGTAGGGCAGCAGCTCGGTAACGGCGTCGGAGCCAAGCTCCGTGATCGCGACGTGCACGGCGCGTTCGGCTCCTGCAACTGTCGCGGTGGTTGCGAGGAGAGCGGCGCGGTCGGCCATCAGTTGGTCGCTGGTCGGCGATACGACTGCTCCCGCGAAATCGGTCAGTCCCACAACTCCGTCGATCACCGCAACGTTCGCGGGGTTGATGCGCGAGTGGGCGATATTGGCCTCGGAGAGCCGTGAGAGAGTCTTCCACGCCTCCCCCAGCATCTCGTCAGTCGGGTGACTCACAGCTTGTAAGGGCGTCGCATCGCCGCGAAGCACGAGCACGCCGTCGCCTTCACCTGTGGTGCCGGCAGTGACGAGGTCGAGCGAGGCCGCACCGACCCTGCGTGCGAGAAGCGTGACGAGCGCTTCGTGCTCCGCAGCCTGACCTCGGCTCAGCCCGAGGGCAGGGCCGCCTTCTCTATAGGCGACGGTGCGCCAGAACTTGGTCAGGAGCTGATCGTCGTAGGCGTCGCGTCCGTAGATCTTGACGAGTAACGTTCGCCCAGCCGTGTCGTGTCCGTGCACCGAGAACGCGCCTTCTTTCTGACGTGCATCTGCCTCGAGCTCGCGCGCCTCAACGCCGAGTTCGTGTAGTCCAGCACGCACCTCGTCGAGACCTGGTCGCCCGACGGCAGTGCCGAGTGCGAGACGGACAGCGGCGCAGGCGACCAGCGCGATCGCCAGGGCAGCGAGGGCGCCGGTCGGCAGTGCCGCGGCGCCGAGAAGTGCAGCAGCGAGCCCGACGCCGACCATCCAGCGTCCGAGCGTCCTCAGTGGCCTGATGAGGTGAGAGCCGGCCGAGAGGATCACAGCTGCACATGCCGCGACACGGAAGGCCGGGAACGGCACAGAGTCCGAGCTGTCCGTGACCGCGCTGAGATCGGGCCAGCTTCCAGCAGCAAGACGCGTTGCCACGAACGCGAGCAGGATCCCGAGCAGAAGCGATCCCAGCACCTCGATCACGACCGCTCGCCGGCGGCTCGCGATCACAGCGACGAGCAAGAGACCAGCCCAGAGCGCGAACAGGTCGTACAAGGGCCCCCAGAGAGAGCCAAGCCAATCCGGGAAACTGGCCAGGAACGCATCGAGCGATCGCTCGAACTCGCCTCCCGGCTGCAGGATGATCAGCGCCACCAGCCCGGCGAGCGCCGGCACCAGCACCAGGACATCCGTGGCCCGTCGCGCACGCAGCTGCCCCGCCGGCGACCTGTAGAAACGGACTACGCGACGATGGGCCGTTGCCGGCGTCGGCAGATAACCCGGGTCAACCTCATCATCACCTGCGTCCTGGGTTCTCTGCATGGCGGGCGGACTCTAACGTAGGCTCTGCGCCGCCCTCAGGGCGACTTTCGCCGCCATGCTCGACACGGCGGCCGGCCGCTAGGCGTGCTCCCGCACCCCCGGTGCGACCGGGGGTCGGTAGCCGACGACTGCGCCACCAGAGGGCATGAGGCGCTTGGCATCGAGTTGCTCGACGAGGAGTCGGAACATCGTCTCCTGCAGGCGCGCCGATGCGTCGTCGGCGTACGCCGGATGGGCGAGGTTGCGTTCCTCGATCGGGTCGAGGGTGAGGTCGTAGAGCTCGAACTCGTCGGGCTCGGGCTCGGTAACGGTGATCGTCTTTCGACCCCGCAGGCGCTCGTCGCGCTCGCCCGGGACGGTCCAGAACTGCATGTTGTCGTGGTAACGGGAGAACTTGACGAGGTGCTGATCGCCGTTCACGTCGACCTCGGCGATGATGGTCTCGATGTGGTTGGGCTGCGCGACCGTCTCGTACACGCGCAGGACGCGGGCGAAGCGCTGGAACGGGCTGCCGGGCTTCGCGCTGCCCTCGCTGAACTCGTCGTCGGTGACGAACAGGACCGGCGCGGCGGGCACGGAGGGCTCGACGGCACGCAGCGCGTCGGACAGGTCGCGGCCGACGAGCGGCTGCGCGTCGGTGTGGTCAACTTGCAGCTGTGTGAGCGTCTGCGCCTGGTCGATGCCGGCGAGGCCAAGCAGGGTCGGGATGAGGTCGGCGTGATTGGTCGGGACGTGCAGCTCGCGGCGGCCGCCGGGCAGCAGCGGGCTGGAGACGACGAACGGCACATGGATCGCCTCCTCATAGGCGGTGTGCCACTTCTCGTGCATCCCGCCGTGGGCGCCCTGCATGTCGCCATGGTCGGAAGCGAAGACGACGATCGTGTTCTCGTGGGCGCCGCTGGCCTCCAGCGCGTCCAGCACGCGGGTGATCTGCTCGTCGACGGTGGCCTGCAACTGGTAGTAGAACTTCAAGTGCGTCTCGATCCACGGCTGCGGCGCCAGGACTTTGCCGTAGGTGTCGACGTAGCTCTGGTGGCAGCTCGGCTTGGTCGAGAGGTCTTCCTGGCGCGTCGGTGCCTGCGCGATCGACGGCACCGTCGAGGGGTGGTAGCGCAGGCCCTGGGTCAGCGCGGTGACGCCGAACAAGCAGCAGTCGTGCGGGTTCAGGAATGAGCACACCGTCAGCCACGGCCGCTCGTCCCCGTCGTCGTCCAAGCGTTGCAGCAGGGCGATCGTCTCGTCGGCGGTGAACGGGTCCTTCAGCGTGCCGGTGTTGTGCTTGCCGAGTCCGTGCGGCTCGGGCCCGACCCACTCCGAGAAGCCAAAGTCGTCAAGCAGGTCCGCCTTCAGGTAGGCGTCGACGTTCTCCGGGATCGGATTGCCGTCGTCGTCGATCGACAGCAGCGGGCCGTCGCCGTCGGCCGCGTCGAGCTGCGCGTGCGACGCGTGCCACTTGCCCTTGAAATAGGTCCGGTAACCGCCCGCACGGAACCAGTCGCCGAGCGTCGGCACCGAGTCCGGCGCCAGCCAGAACATGTCGTCGCTCGAGGCGCTCTTGGCAAGGCCGTCGGTCTGTGTGACTCCGTGCAGCGACGGGTAGTGGCCGGTCAGCAGCGACGCGCGGCTCGGCGCGCACGCGGCCGCCATCGTGTAGTGGTGCTGAAACGAGATCCCGTTGTCGCTCAGGCGGGCCTCGCTTGGCATGTGCTCACGTCGGTGTTGCTTGAGCTCCTCGGACTCGTAGGGCGGCGGGAACCGCTGCTGATCGGTGAGGACGAAGAGGATGTTGGGGCGGCGCGGGGTCATCTTTGGGCTCCTATTCCGGGCGGGAGGTGTGTGGTCACGGCGTCGACGCCTCGGTATCGAGATCGGCAACGCACATCGGTCAGGAATGTGACACGTTACCCCTCATGGGCCAAGCGATCGGCGAAATCCTCCCGTTGGCGATCGGCGTGGCGATGAGCCCGTTACCGATCATTGCCATCGTGCTGATGCTGGGGACGCCGCGCGCCGGGTCGAACGGCCCGGCCTTCCTGGTCGGCTGGGTTGCCGGGCTGACCATCGTCGGCACCGTCATGCTCGTGATCGCGAGCGGGAACGCCACGCAGAGCACCGGCGAGCCCGACACCTGGGTGGGCGTGCTCAAGCTGCTGCTCGGCGTGATCTTCCTGCTGCTGGCCGTTCGCACCTGGCGCGGCCGGCCGAAGGCGGGCCAGGAGGCGTCGATGCCGAAGTGGATGCAGACGATCGACACCTTCACCGCCGGCAGGTCTCTGGGATCCGGCGTCCTGCTCTCGTCAGTGAACCCCAAGAACCTCGCGCTCACGATCGCGGCGGCGACGGCCATCGCCCAGACCGACATCTCGAACGGTCAGCAGGCCGGAGCGCTTGCCGTCTTCATCGTCATCGGCTCGGTGACGATCATCGCCCCGCTCGTCATCTACTTCGCGATGGGGTCGAAGGCGACAGAGATCCTGAACGGTCTGAAGACGTGGATGGTGGCGAGCAACGCCACGATCATGACGGTGATGCTGCTCCTGCTCGGAGCGCTGCTGCTCGGCGACGGAATCAGCGCCCTGAGCGCCTGAGAGCGCCCAGTTGACGCTGCCACGTAGCTACTAGGCGCCGGCGACCCGCGCGACAGCGACGCCGTCTCGATGACCTCGAGATCGCGTAGCGTGATGCGCTCATGAGCTGGACACTGACCGCAGTCGCAGGCGCGCTGCTCGCGTACGCAGCCGTGTCCAGCCGCCTGGCGGGCACGGTCGTGACAGCGGCGATCGCGTTCACGGGCGCAGGGCTGGTACTCGGCCCGGACGCGCTCGGGCTGATCGACCTCGAGCGCGGCGGTCACACGATCCGGCTGCTCGCGGAGGCGACGCTCGCGCTCGTCCTCTTCTCCGACGCCTCGCGCATCGACGTGACTGTGCTCCGCCGCGAGCTCACCGTGCCCGCCCGGTTGCTCGGGATCGGCCTGCCGCTCACGATCGTGCTCGGCGTGCTCGTCGCGGCGCCGCTCCTCGGCGAGCTCCTCCTCGCCGAGGCGTTCGTTCTCGCAGTCGTGCTCGCCCCCACCGACGCCGCGCTGGGTCAGGCGGTGGTGACCGAGGAGCGGCTCCCGTCCCGCATCCGGCAGGGGCTGAACGTGGAGAGCGGGCTCAACGACGGCATCTGCGTGCCGCTGCTCTTCATCGCCCTCGCCGCCGCGGAGGTCGAGGCGTCGCAGGAAACGACCGGCGGCGCCGTCCAATTGGTGCTCGAGCAGATCGGCTACGGCATCGTCGGCGGTGTCATTGCCGGAGCCCTCGCCGCGGCGGTGCTCGTTGCGGCTGGGCGTCGCCGGTGGATCGAGGGCTCCTGGCTCCAGGTGGTACCCGTTGCCGGTGCCGCGCTCGCGTACGGCATCGCCCTCAGTCTCGGCGGGTCGGGGTTCATCGCCGCCTTCGTCGGCGGCGGCGTGTACGGGTTCCTGCGCCGCCGGTTCTCCGAAGAGGCGGAGCATCTGCTCGAGGAGCTGGGCGGTGTGCTCGATTCCGTCACGTTCCTCGTCTTCGGCGCGGTGCTGCTCGTGCCGGCGCTCGAGCTCGTGAGCTGGGAGGGCGTGGTGTACGCGCTGCTCAGCCTCACGGTGGTGCGCATGCTTCCCGTCGCCGTGGCCATGATCGGCACGCGCGCCCGCCGCCCGACGGTAGCGTTCCTGGGCTGGTTCGGGCCGCGCGGTCTCGCCTCGATCGTGTTCGCCGCCATCGTCGTCGAGGACGCCGACCTGCCGCATACCGAGACGATCGTCTCGGTGACGCTCGTCGCTGTCGCGCTGTCGGTGCTCGCCCACGGCGTCTCCGCGACGCCGCTCGTGCGCCGCTACGTCGGCTGGTACGAGTCACACCCGGGCGACCGGTTGCCCGCGATGGAGGGCGTTGCCGTGACAGAGCACCCGTGGCGGCGTCGTGTTCACCGGCGAGACGACGGCTGAAGCAGACGTCAAGCGCACACGGCGGGCGGGGCTGGCCATCGACGGTGCGAGGCGCCGTGCTCCGGTGGTCATCAGGGTGACGACGACGGGAGCTTGCGTTCGTCCGGTGAGGAAACGTCAGGCGTCGACGTTCCCGTGATGCCGTGGCGCTCGACGGCTGCCACGATCTCTGGCTGTCGCCGCTGCCAGTAGCGGGCGATCTCGTCGCGCTCGACGGGCAGGAAGGGATCGTCTGCGACGTCGTCGAGGTAGCCGAGCCCGAGCAGGATTGGGGTGAGAGCGCTGTCGGCGTGTGCCGGCTGGTAGCGCGCGAGGAAGAGGGCAAGACCTTCCTCGACGCCGCGCCCGGCCCGTTGCTCGATGGTCATCAGGTCGAAGTAGTCGCGCAGCTGGGCGCGGCCCGCGATCGCGTTCAGCTTCATCGCAAGCAGGTCGCCAAGGCCGGCCACGTGAAGACCGGCGACGAGCGTCGTCGGCTCGAGCCGGCGCTCCGGCCGCTCGAGCCCGACCTGCAGGAACTGCACTCTCGTCTTTCCGAACAGGCCGTTGAGAGTTCCGGCCGCCTGCTGCGTGACCGCGAACGGCCTCCGGGAGCGGAGCCGCTCTACCAGCACTTCGAGGTCGACGGGTTCATGGAAGAAGAAGTCGAGGTCGCGGCTCTGACGGTGGCGGAGGTGAACTGCGATCGCGGTACCGCCGCCGAGATAGGCAGCGACAGGAACCAGCGGTGCGACCTGTTCCCAGGCCATGCCTGTCTCGCCCGGCACGAGCGCGTCGAGCCAGGGGGGAAGGCTCATGCGCGAGCGCTCCTCGCGAGGTTGCGGGCCAGCGCCCGCTCCCGCGCCGACAGGCCGCGATTGCGAGCAGCCTGTTCCCAGTCGGCGCTGGCCAGAGCTCGAAGACCCCAGGCGAGCCCGTCGAGGTCGCGGGTCGAGAGGAGCCGCTCGGCAATGTAGGCGCCGTGTGTATGAACGTCCAGCAGGCTGGGATTGGCATTCCAAAAGAGGCGGCGAAGCCTGGCCGGCACGGTAGCCGGGCGCGTCGCTGCCGGCTCGGCCGGGAGGTGCACGGCGGCGAGACGGGGCGCGAGCTCGGGCCAGTCGGGCGCGGTCACGTCGGCGCGTATCAGCTCGACCTCGTGCGCTCGGCCGCTCGCGACCCACTCTCGTTCGGTTCGGACGAGTCCACGCGAGGCCAGTGAACGGACGGCTGCCGCAGCCGCCGTCGGCGAGACGCCGGCGCGGCGCGCAACCGCGCGTGCCGAGGTCAACCCGCGCGGCGCGCGGGCGAGCGCGGCCAGCACCCGCGTCTCGACGCGGCGCCACCCGTCCACGCGCGGAATCGCGCCGAGCTCTGCGCGCAGCTGCTCGAGTTGCCGCTCCGTCAGCCCGACACGCCCACCGCGACCGCGCGTGACGAACATGCCAAGTCGACCGATCGCCCGCTGCACCCGCGGAACGCTCGTGCCGAGCCGACGAGCAGCCTCCGACGCCGAGATGGTGTCCATTTCGTTAGTTTAGCGGCTCGGTCGGGTGCTCCCTCGCTCAGGCGGCCTCTCGGGCATGTCGAGCTCGCGGAGCGGTAAGAGATGCCGGCGATCGCGTCGTCCGACCTGGCTCGGATGCGCGGTCTGCTGTTCGACGGGCCCGATCGCCAGCGGAAGCTACGCGGGTTCTGGGCACTGTCGTGCTTGCGGGCGTGGTCGCCACCGCCAACGTGATTTACTTCCCACCGAGTGCGGTTCCGACGGAGCCGCGTGACGAGAAAGCGAGCCCTATGTTCGTAGCAGCCGACTACCCGTTCCTCGACATCGTCTGGACGATGATCGTCGTCTTCGCCTGGGTGATCTGGTTCTGGATGCTGATCGCCATCTTCGGCGACATCTTCCGCCGGCGTGACACGTCGGGATTCGGGAAGGTGCTGTGGATGATCTTCGTGATCGTGCTGCCGTTCCTCGGCGTCTTCATCTACATGATCGTCAACCACGACGGGATGGCCGAGCGGAGCGTCAAGCAGGTGCAGACCCAGCAGGCCCAGATGGACGACTACGTCCGGTCGGTCGCAGGCAGTGGCGGGGCCGCCGGCGAGATCGAGAAGGCAAAAGGCCTCCTCGACTCGGGCGCCATCACGCAGGCCGAGTTCGACGGCATCAAGGCGAAGGCTCTCGCTTCGTAGTTCGTACGCTCGCCCGCGTGGGGCCGGACGTGTCCGGCCCCACGCGGGCGTCCGCTCAGCCGGGTCGCGACCACCTCTCGCGGAGCAGTCGTTCTGCTTCCTCCGCGTCGAGCCTGCGGATCTCCTCCTCGCGCATTCCGGCTCGGATGAGGCCCGCAACCACCCAAGCCGCGATCGCCGGCCCGGAAGAAGGAGGCGCCGGGGCATCGCCTCGCGCGACAGGCTGTCCGTCTGCGAGCGCGCGCCAGAACGCGTCCTCGCTCGTGAGACCGAGCTGGTCGCGCCAGATGTGTCTCCAGAGACCCGGAGCACGGATCTCGTCCCGGCCGTGTGAGACTCTCGTTCTCAGGATCGTCCCGTCACGAAGGATCTTGCGGTACCGGTGGTGGTCGCCGGCGCCGCCGCGAATGCGCTCGAGCTCCTCCCAGCCGTCGATGGCGCAGAAGCGGTGGAGGTCGTCGAAGCTAGGCGGCGGCAAACGAGTCGGTCGCGGTGTCAGGTGGCTCGAACAGCACCCGCTCGAGCTGCCCGGTCGCGTCCGCGACGTACGCCCTGAGGATCCACGGGAAGTGGCTCGCGCGGTTGGGCGACCGGAGGTACAGCCGTGCGTCGCCGAGGTACTCCTCCACGTAGCCTCGCACCTCGTCGACGAGGTCCTCCTGCGCCTCGGCGAACGACGGCCCGCGCCCGTAGAGCTCGAGCTCGGGCGACCACAGGCTCACGGCGCCGTCCTCGAAGAACGCCTCGGTGGTGAACGGGTACCGGTCGAGCAGAAGCCGTACCTCGTCGAACCCGATCAGGAGGCCGCGCTCGTCGCCGCCACGCTCGATCGCGACGGGCGCCCCGTCTGCGACCGCGCGGCTGAACACGTCGGCCCAGCGCTTGCGGGCGTCCGTCGATGAGACGAAGGATGTCATCACGTACAGAGTGTACGCAACGTACGGCGAAATGCCAAGGCGGCGCGCTCGTCGAGTGCCTCCCCGGAGCCGAGCCTGCTCGATGTCATCGTTGCGACTGTCCCGGATCGTATTCGGCACGGCTCCAGCCCGCTCTTATGCAGAGACACAGGGGAACACCCATCACGTTATGCCATACTTGTCGAAACGATCCAGCGATTGGACAAGTTTGTCATATCCACCACTCCACCCCGCGCAGCCCGAGATCCGACTCGTGATGTCCACGGAGGAGTTCGCTCAAGCCTTCCCAGCGGAGAACGAGCACGTCGAGCGCAAGTCGGGCGCAGGAGCTGCACTCCAGGACGTCGTCGTCGCGTTCTCGAACACCGACGGCGGGGTCATCCTGATCGGGGTCGATGACGGCGGACGGGTCATTGGTCGTGCGCTGACACCCGGGCTCGAGGATGACATCCACCGCGTCGTCCGGGAGATTGCGAGCCCCGGTCGCTACACGATCCACCAGCTCGCCGTCGGCTCGTCGACAGTCGTCGTACTCGCGGTCGCGCGGCGGATCGAGGGCTTTGCCCAGACGTCTCAGGGGCGCACGCTGGTGCGCCGGGGCACACAGAATGTCGCCCTGTTCGGCAGCGAGCTCGCACGCTTCCTGCACGAGCACTCGCTCGCCCGATTCGAGGAGACCGAGACACGCGCTTCACTCGAGAGCGCGGAGGACGAGCTCGTCCGCGAGGTCGCGCGCGCGTTCGGATGGACGTCCGACGTCTCGGATCGGCTTCGTGAGCAGGGGTTCCTGGCCCCCGACGGGCGGCGGCTCACGGTGGCCGGCGCCCTGTACCTCCTCGCCGATCCGGCAGAGGCGCTCGGCAAGGCATATGTCGAGGTGCTCCGCTTCCCGGCAGAAGGGGGTGACTACGACAAGCGACTCGAGCTACGGGGGCCTGCCAACCGCCAGGTAGAGAAGGCGGTGGACGCGGTCGTCGCAGAACTGGGCACGGAGCTCGTCGTGCTCGGCCTCCACCGGTTCGAGCTGCCGCGAGTCCCGACCGTCGTCCTTCGCGAAGCGCTCGCCAACGCCGTGGCCCACAGGTCCTACGAGCTCCGGGGCACCGCTGTTCGGGTCGAGATCTATCCCGGCGAGGTGCGGATCGTCTCGCCGGGCGGACTTCCCGAGCCGGTCACGGTCGAGAACATCCGCGAGACGACGGCGGCCAGGAACCTCCATGTCATCCAGGCGCTGCGCAGGTTCGGTCTCGCCGAGGACGTGGGGCGTGGCGTCGACGTGATGGTGGACTCGATGCGAGAAGAGCTCCTCGATCCGCCGCTGTTCGAGGATTCCGGCTCGGCGGTGACGGTGACCCTGCGCATACGTAGCGCGGTCACGCCGCAGGAACGTGCCTGGATCCGCGAAGTGGAAGGCCGAGGGCTGATCGAGCCAGGCGACCGCTTCCTGCTCGTCCACGCTGCGCGGGGCGAGCGGCTCACGAACGCCCGCGCGCGGCAGATACTGGGTGTGGACGCCGACGAGGCGCGCCGTGCGCTGCAACGGCTTCGGGACGGCGGCTTCCTCGACCAGGTCGGCGAGCGATCGGGCACCTGGTACTCGCTTCGCGACTCTCTTCACCCGCCGGCCGGTCTGCGCCTGTCAGGGGCCGAGCTCGAGGAGCTCGTGCTCGCGGATGCGCGTGAGCCCGGGGCGCCACGACTGACGAACGCACGCGTCCGCGAGTTGACCGGACTCGACCGCGTGGATGCGCTTCGTATCCTCGATTCGCTCGTCGACCAAGGGCGCCTGCGTCGGGAAGGGAGCAAGCGCGGAACGTTCTATCTACCGACCTGACCTACGCGCCCTCGGCGCTACGCTCAGAGACTGAGGTTCGCCGCTGCGCTTCCACCGTCGCGTCGGGCCTCATCCTTCTGAGCGCGCCTCGCGAAGGCAGTTGAACGCAGGGAGCAGCCGCCGCTCGAGCTCGGCGAGATCGGTGGCGGGTCGTGACTCGGTTACTCCATCTTTTCCTTCTTATCCCAGCTCGGGATAAGACCTGTACAGATCGCGGTAGGACTCGGGAGCGTTTCGGCAGCCTGATGTGAACCTCAGCGGTGGGCGCGCGGCGTCGAGCGCCGACGCGTGCTCCCAGTCCCAGCGATAGGTCGAGCGTCAGACGTGCCGCGAGTGACGCTTGAGCGGATGCCGCGCAGCTTGTCCGCCACCGACCAGATGAACGCAGCGTGGTTGCGGACGGCGGGCTCGGCGCTCCTCGCTCGGATCGTATTCGGGCGGAGCTGCCGCCGTACTTATGGGACTCGTCCGGACCGGGCGATAGACGTATGGTATGAGATATGGCACTCTAGGGTGATGGAGAAGACCACCGTCTACCTCCCGGAGAGCCTCGTGCAGCGCGTGAAGCGGGTCGCCGCGCGCAAGCGGGTGTCCGAGGCCTCCGTGATCCGGGCGGCGATCGAGCTCTACACCGACACGGTCGAGCGACCGCGCCCCCGTGTGGCCCTCTACGAGACCGGTGCGCCGATCACCGACTGGGACGAGGCACTGCGCGGCTTCGGCGAGCGGTGATCGTCGTCGACACGAGCGGCGTCTTTGCCGCGCTCGACCGCTCGCAGCGAGATCACGAAGAGGCGCGCTCGGTCGTCGAGGCCGGGGACGCGCTCATCCTCTCGCCGTTCATCCTCGCCGAGCTCGACTACCTGATCGCCACCCGCATCTCCGTCTCCGCGTCGATCGAGCTTCTTCGTGACGTCGAGGCCGGTGCCTATGAGCTGGCGCCCTTCACGGCGGACGACGTCGGCGCCACGCGGGAGGTCGTCGAGCGATACCGCGAGCTCGGCATCGGTCTCGCCGACGCCTCGATCGTCGTGCTCGCCGCCCGCTACGCCACCGATCGCGTGCTCACCCTCGACGAGCGGCACTTCCGCGCGATCACGACGGCTGACGGAGCTCCGTTCGCACTGCTCCCCGCGGACGTTTGAGCGCCGGCCAAGCGCCCGTACTCGGATTGCTTGTAAGCCAGAGTGCGACAAGAATCTTTGCTCCTGGGCACGGATCGACAAGACAAGAGGCCGATTTCTTGTCGCTCCGATGTTGACCCGATCGATTTCTTTCGAAGCACGTCGGTCAACTGCACGAGCGCGCGTCCACCCGCGGGCGGTAGGCTCGAGCCCATGGAGCTCATCCACACCTGCTACCGCATCACCGACCCGGAGCGGTCGATCGCGTTCTACGAGGCGCTCGGGCTGGAAAAGCGGCGAGAGCTTCCGATCCGCGAGGAGGCGGTCAACTACTTCCTCGGCGTGCCGGGCGAGCCGCAGCCGGAGCTCGAGCTGACGTACAATTTCGGCGTCGACTCCTACGAGCTTGGCACCGCCTACGGGCACATCGCCCTGACCGTCGAGAACATCGACGAGACCCTCGCGCGGCTGGCCGAGCACGGCATCGAGCCGGAGCGGGCGCCGTACACCGTGCGCGCCGGCGGGTCGCTGATCTGCTTCGTGCGCGATCCCGACAACTACCGCATCGAGCTGATAGAGAGCTCGCGCCGCTGACGGTGCGCCACCCGATCCCCGACGAGCTCGTCGCCGGTCTCGAGCAGATCCGGCGATCACCGGCCGACGACGGGGTGGTCGAGCTGATCGTTCGTCGACCCGCCGAGAACGAGCGGGAGGTGCTCGAGGAGGCGATGCTCGACCCCGCGGAGGGTCTCGTCGGCGACATGTGGCGGGTGCGCGGCAGCAGGAGCACCCCGGACGGCTCCTCGAACCCGCTCGCGCAGCTGACACTCCAAAACGCCCGGCTCGCCGCGCTCGTCGCAGGCGAGCGGGAGCGCTGGCCGCTCGCCGGAGACCAGCTCTACGTCGACCTCGACCTCGGCGTCGACAACCTGCCGCCGGGCACACGGCTCGCCGTCGGCTCGGCGGTGATCGAGGTGACCCCGGAGCCGCACACGGGCTGTGCCAAGTTCAGCGCGCGCGTCGGCTCGGACGCGCTGCGGTTCATCAACTCGGAGACGGGCAGGGCCTTCCGTCTCCGCGGCGTCAACACCCGGGTCGTCGAGGGCGGTCCCGTTCGCCGAGGAGACCCGATCCGAAAGCTGTGACCCGGCGCCGGCGGCGGCCGGCCTCCGAACGCTCCGCTACGCGCGCGCTTGCTCGCCGCGGGGTACGGCGATCGCGACGAGCCAGCCGGCGGCGGCCGCTAACACTGCGATCGGTGCCGTGTCGGTGCCTGACCCGGTGAGCAGGACCGCGAACAGCACCGCCGAGAAGGGGAGGCGCATCACCGCTGCGCCCGAGGCGGCGATGCCTACCACGATGGCGGGTGTCGTCGCCAGACCCGGCAGCACGATGTCGGCGAGCACGCCGAACGCCACGCCCAGCGTCACCGCCGGGAACACGAAGCCGCCTCGAAACCCGGCGCCGAGCGAGAGGGAGTAGGCGAGACCCTTCGCCACGAGGAGGACGAGGAGCACACCCGCCGAGGTCTCCGCCACGATCGGCGCGAGCGACTGCTGCCCCGAGAAGAGCACGAGGTCGACGGGCCGGTCGGTCACCAGGCGGAACACGACGGCCAGCGCACCGACCAGCAGCCCTGCGGCCACCAGCGTCGCAACGGGCCGTCGCCCCGCCCACGTCGCCACGACGTGCCCGCCGCGAAGAGCGGCGATCCCGACGAGGCCGACGGCCACCGCCAGCGGCAGACACCACGCGAGATCCGCCAGCCGCACCGTGTCGTACGGCGGCAGCACGGGAAGCGACAGCTCTAGCGTGTGCACGCCCGACCAGTCGCCGACACCGGTGTGAACGAGTGCACCCGTCCCCGCCGCAACGAACCCCGGCAGCAGCGCCGGGCCGAGCGCGCTCGCGGGCAGCGCGCCCGACACGGCCAGCGCCTCCATCAGCAGCAGCCCGGCGAGCAGCGGATTGCCGCCGAAGAGCGCCGAGACGGCGGCGAACGCGCCGGCCAGCGCCAGAAGGCGTCCCTGCGCCCCGGTTGCCTCGCCGACGAGCCGGACGGCGAGGACGCCGAGCGCGAGCCCGAGCGCGATGAGCGGCGCTTCCGGCCCGAGCACCAGCCCGAAGGCCAGCGAGATCAGGCCCGCTGGCAGGATGCTGACGAGATCGACCGTCCGCACGGCCCCCGCGTCGAGACCTTGCAGCGGTCCGTGCCCGCCGGCGCCCGGCAGCCGCAGCGCGGCGGCCACGAGCACGCCTGCCAGGGTCGGCACCAGCAGCACGTACCACCCGGCCGGGCTCTCCCAGCCGACCGAGTCGGGGATCTCCTCCCACACGAGACGCGTCGTGTCGTGGACGAGCGTCTGGAAGGCGACGGCCGCGAGAGCGACCGGGACGCCGAGCAGGCCACAGAGGGCGAGCAACCGCACGTAGGCGGCCGGCTCGAGCCCCAACTCGTTCCGCCCGCCGCTGTCGGCATGCGTCTCAGTCACGGCGCAGGCAGCGGAAGCCGATGTGGGAGGCGGTGGAATCGATCGGCTCGGCCTGTCGCGCAGCCGGGCGGTACCGCAGGCAGTAGTTGGGTGCGCACAGGTGCGAGCCGCCCTTGATCACCCGCCGGGGGATGTCGGGTCCGGGCTCGCCGGACACGTAGCTCCCCTCGGGCGACTCGACACGCGGGTTGAGCGGCGCGCAGCAAGGCGACGAGGAGTCGGGCGGGTGGCGCGACAGGAACCAGTCGGCCGTCCACTCCCACACGTTCCCAGCCATGTCGACGAGCCCGTAGGCGTTCGGCGGGAACGATCCCACGGGAGAGGTCCGCGAGAACCCGTCGAGCTCGAGGTTCTGCCAGGGAAACTCGCCCTGCCAGGTGTTGGCGTCCGGTCGACCGCCGGGCGCCTCTTCGTCGCCCCAGGTGTAGACGGCACCGTCGAGACCGCCGCGCGCAGCGAATTCCCATTCCGCCTCGGTCGGCAGGTCGCCGCCGGCCCACGCCGCGTAGGCCACGGCATCGGCATGGGCGACGTGCACCACCGGGTGGGCCCCCCGACCCTCGAGCGAGCTGCCGGGCCCGTCGGGGTGTCGCCAGTCTGCGCCGGGCACCCACTCCCACCAGCGCCGCCAGTCGCCGAGAGCAACGCGCTGCGACGGCTGGCGGAAGACGATCGATCCCGGCACGAGCTGCTCCTCCGAGGCGTCCGGATAGAGCGCCGCGTCGGGCGGCTGTTCCGCGAAGGTGACGTGACCCGTCTCGGCGACGAACCGCTCGAACTGCGCGTTCGTGACCGGATATGTGCCGATCCAGAAGCCGTCGACGGTGACGCGGTGTACCGGGCGCTCCTCCGGATAGAAACGCTCGTCGCCCATCCGGAACGTGCCGCCCTCGACCCGCGTCATGCCGTCGTGGGCCTGTACGGCGCTCACCAGGCGACTGTAGCCGTCACGACGCGTCAGCTAGGGGCGTCTGCTCGAGGTCTTCGGCCACGAGGCCGAAGAGGATGCCGTCCACCCACGTGTCGTTGCGCCAGTACGCCTTGCGGCGCACCCCTTCCCGCACGAAGCCCGCGCGCTCGGCGTGGCGGAGCGCCGGCTCGTTGAACGCGTACACCTCGAGCTGCAGGCGATGAAAGCTCAGCTCGTGGATCAAGTGCCGCTGGAACTGCCGCGCCGCCTCGTCTGCAATCCCCCTGCCGCGAACCGCGGGATCCAGTGCCAGCCCGCCCAAGTTCGCGATCCGCGACCGGCGGTTGACGCGCTCGAAGCTCATCGTCCCGGCCGGCTCGCCATCGAGCTCGATCACGAAGACGCCGGACGCCTCGGGGTCGGCCTCGCCACGATCGATCTCGGCTCTGATCTCGTCGGCGGACGACGGACGCACGGCGGCGAGGAACGGAGCCACCTCCTCGCCGGTGACGAGCCGCGCTAGGAACGCGACATCGTCCGCGGTGGCGCGGCGGATCGTGACCGCGGCTGGCACGGTCACGATCCTACGCGTGCCTCGTCAGGACGCCTTCGCGAGTCCGTGCAGCTTGATCGCGAGCACGATCTCCGTGATCCCCCGCGCCATGCACGCCGCCGCCACCCAGATCACGAGCAGGAACGCCTCCCGCCCGAAGTAGCCGGCCGCCCAGAAGCCGAGCAGGATCTCGACGATGCCCACCACCAGCTGCAGCCACCAGACGGCGATGTCCCCTCGGGCCACGATCGAGACGACGATGTCGAACGTGCCCTTGAGCACGAGGAAGAAGCTCATCAGGCCCGCGAGGGCCGCGAAGGTCTCGAACGGGTTGATCAGCGCCACGACGCCGGCGACGACGAAGAGGACGCCGAGGAGCGCCCGCACGATCTTCCACCCGGTCGAGGAGGCACCGAGCGCGAAGAACTCATTGACGCCGTAGAAGATCGCCACCACGCCGAAGAGATATGCGATCGACGAGACGCTGACGTACGTGAACCGGAAGATGACGAGCGAGACGACGAGCCAGAGGATCCCGGTGAGCAGAAACAGCCACCAGTAGCTGCCGGCGTCCTTGCGGACCTCCGTCTCCTCGAGCGCGAACGACGACATGGATCTCCTCTCGTTGCGGGTGACGAGGCGACTGTACGGCGTGGGCGCGGTGACTCCTGCCGACACGACGTGCCGCTGTCGGCTTGAATCAGCACATGGACGACGCGGCCCCGCCCCCCGAGCCCGCACAGCGCCCGCCGGGGCGCGTGTCCCGCGCGAGCGCCTGGTCGAAGGCGAAGGGCGCACAGGCGACGGCCTGGGCTGAGGAAGCGCGGGAGACCCGCGCCAGCGTCGACGTCGGGTTTCGTATCGCCGATCGCGACAAGCAAGTGGCCGCGGGGGTTCTCGCCGGCGGCGTCGCCTACAGGTTCTTCTTCTGGTTGGTCGCCGCCGCGCTGCTGGCGGGTGGCGCGCTCGGATTCTTCGATGCCAACACGGTCGAGGGAGCAACGGGCGACCGGGGGATCGCGGCAACGCTGGCGAACGCCGTCGGCGACAGCGTGCGCCAGTCGGAGGCGGCGCGCTGGTGGCTCGTGATCGTCGGCAGCTGGCTCACGCTATGGACCGGGTACATGGGCGCCAAGGCGCTCGTGCTCGTTCACTCCACCGTCTGGGGCGTCCCCTCGCCGCGGATCGGGAACGCACTGCGCGCCTCGCTCGTCTTCACCGGCGCCGCAGTCGGGGTGCTCGCGGCGATGGCGGGCGCCCGCTGGCTGCGCGCCGAGGCCGGGGTTCTGGGCCTCGTGATCACGCTGCTCGTGTTCGCGATTCCGTTCGTCTTCTGGCTTGGGGCCTCGCGCGCTCTCCCCAACCGCGCGGCCGGCTGGACCGACCTCGTCCCCGGTGCCGTGCTCGTCGCAGTCGGCGTCGAGGCACTCCATCTCTTCACGGTGTTCTACCTCGAGCCGAAGCTCTCCAGCGCCACGGAGCTCTACGGCGGCATCGGCGTCGCCACGACGATCCTCTTCTGGCTCTACATCCTTGGGCGGCTCGTGATCGGCGCCGCGACGTTGAACGCATCGCTCGTCGATCAGCGCAACGATGCCGTCACGCCGTGACCGACGCCCATCAGCACCGCCGCGTCGTGTGGCTCGGCCATGCGACCGTGGTCATCGACCTCGACGGCACCAAGCTCCTCACCGACCCGGTGCTGCGGCCGCGAATCGCCCACCTGCGCCGTTCCTGGGCGGCCGACCCACACGCCTTGCGTGGGGTCGACGCGGTGCTCGTCTCCCATGTCCACTTCGACCACCTCGACCTCCCCTCGCTCGAGAAGCTCGAGCGCTCGGTGCCCGTGGTCGTGCCGCGGGGCGCCGGTGGGCTGCTGCGCAGGCGGCGCTTCGAGCACGTCCTCGAAGTGGCGGCCGGCGAGGAGCTGCGTATCGGGGCGGTCACCGTTGTCGCCACCGAGGCGGAACATGATGCGGACCGCGGCCCGCTCGGCACCAAAGCGCCGTCCCTCGGATATCTCGTGCGCGGTTCGCGCTCCGTCTACTTCGCGGGTGATACGGATCTTTTCGGAGGCATGGCGGAGATCTGCCCCGGGCTCGATCTCGCGCTGCTGCCGATCGCCGGCTGGGGGCCGAAGACGGGCCCCGGCCACCTCGACCCACGCCGGGCCGCCGAGGCGCTGCGGCTGCTGCGGCCGCAGACCTGCGTCCCGGTTCACTGGGGCACCTATCACCCGCTGAACTGGAATGCGGCGAGGCGCGTGGCGATGGAGCTCGCGCCGGAGGAGCTCCGTCGAGCGGCGGCGGAGCTGGTGCCCGAGGTGCGGATCGAGGTGCTAGAGCGAAACGGCACGCTCGACCTCGGGTGACGGCTGCGCGCCGCGCCCTCGCAACGCGCCGGAGCCCAGGGCGACCCCCAGCAGGATCAGGGCCAGCCCGGCGATCGCGGCCACGGTGATCCGCTCGTCGAGCAGGACGGCGCCGTAGCCCAGCGCGAAGGCGGGCATCAGATAGGCGACCAGGCTGACGCGATGCGATCCATACAGGCGCAACGCCCGGTAGAAGACCAGCTGCGCGATTGCGGTGCCGAGCACCGCGAGCCCGAGCAGCGAGGCGATCGCGCCCGCTGTCGGCGTCTCCTGCGGGAGCTGGAACAGCGCCGGCACCAGCAGGTAGCAGCCCGCGGCGAGCATGGCGCCGGTCGCCAGCACCGGCCCCGGCGTGTCGTGCACGTTGCGCTTGCCGATCACGTTGCCGGAGGCATACGAGAGCGACGACAGCACCACCGCGAGCGTGCCGGCCACCGCCCACCCGCCGCCGCTCGGGTCGACGCCGGCGAGGACGGCCACGCCCAGCACGCCGACGCCGATCCCGACGATCTGCGCCGGCCGTACGCGCTCGTGCGGGAGGAAGCGCCACCCCAGGAGGAGCGTGAAGATCGGTACGGTCGACTGCGCGATCGAGGCGACACCCGAGTCGATGTGCGTCTCCCCCCAGGCGACGAGCCAGAAGGGGAGGGCCGCGCCGACGGCGCCGATCGCGAGGCACGGCCTCCACGCGGCTCGAAGCTCGTCGGCGGCGCGAGAGACGCCCATCGATCGCGCGAGATACGCGAACAGGATGGCGGCGGCGATGAGAGCGCGCGCGGCCATCAGCGGCGCCGGCTCGAGCCCGCCCTCGACGGCGACCTTGATGAACAGGTACGAGGCGCCCCACGTCGCGGCGAGAATGAACAGAAGGGGCCAGTACCGGGTCACGCGGCCAACCTACCGGCGACGGTGTGCCAGGCCGGTCGCCAGCGCGGTGCCACCGAGGATGAGCGCCAGCCCCGCCAGCGCTGTCGCGGTCACGTGCTCGTCGAGGAAGACCGCGCCGTAGACGAGCGCGAAGGCGGGCACCAGATAGGTGACCAGGATCGCGCGCGACGCGCCCGCGCTGGCGATGATCCGGAAGTAGAGGAGGTAGGCGATGCCCGAGCCAAGCGCGCCCAGCGTTACTACCGCGGCGACGGCGCCGGCGGAAGGCGCCTCGTCGGGGAGCTGTGCAAGGCCGAACGGCGCCGTCAGCACAGCCGCTACGCCGAGCTGCCCGATCGACACCTGGAGCGGTGGGAGATGCCGCACGGTGCGTCCCGCGAACAGGACCGAGGCCGCGTAGCAAAGAGCCGTCCCGATCACGGCGACAGCCCCGAGCAGGTCGCCCCCGCGCTGTACGCCGACGAGCAACGCCACCCCGACGAAGCCGGTCACGATGCCGACGAGCCGGAGCCCGGTCACCCGCTGGGTGGCGTCGATTCGCAAGGCGAGCACGACGGTGAAGATCGGCGCAGCCGCCTGGATCACCGCCGTGAGGCCGGAGTCGAGGTGCGTCTCCGCGAAACCGAGCAGCCAGAAAGGAACGGCGTTGTTGAGCGCACCGAGCAGGACGAGCGGCGCGATCGCATGACGGATCGGGCGCAGGCCGCCGCGGCCAGCGAGGAGCGGCAGCAGGATCAGCGCACCGACGAGCGTGCGGCCGAAGACGACGACGGACGGCTCCAGCTCGTCGACGCCCAGCCGGATGAACATGAACGACGACCCCCAGATGGCGGACAGCAGGAGCAGCAGGAGGGCGTCGCGTCGGGACACGTCCCGTGACCGTAGACGTGCGCACCAGGGCTGCGCGTGAGGCAACGCGCCCAGGTGGTCAAGGGCAGGCGCCGAGGCCGCCCGGGGCGGTCGCTAGACTGACTGCCTGAGCTCCGTCGCGGAAACGCCGCTCCACCTGAAGCTCGGCCTCACCGACGAGGAGTTCGACCGTATCGTCTCGTTGCTCGAGCGTGAGCCGAACTACTTCGAGCTGGCGGTGTTCTCGCTGCTCTGGTCGGAGCACTGCGGCTACAAGCACTCTGCCCTCCTGCTGCGGCGGCTACCGAGCGAGGGGCCGCGCGTGCTGCAGGGCCCGGGCGAGAACGCGGGAGTGCTCGACCTCGGCGACGGCCTCGCGGTGGCCTTCAAGGTTGAGAGTCACAACCACCCGTCGGCGGTGGAGCCGTTCCAGGGCGCGGCGACGGGGGTCGGCGGCATCCTGCGCGACATCTCCGCCATGGGAGCGCGCCCGGTGGCGCTGCTCGACGGATTGCGCTTCGGCGCGCCCGACGCGCGTTTCTCCCGTGCCGTGGGCGGGATCGGCGCGTACGGGAACTCGGTCGGGGTCGCGACAGTCGGCGGCGAGGTCGTGTTCGACGACGCGTACGCGTCCAACTGCCTCGTCAACGCGATGTGTGTCGGCCTTCTGCCGACGGAGCGGCTGACGCGGGCGAAGGCGACCGCCGCGGGCGCGCTCGTTGTCCTGTACGGCGCCACCACCGGCCGCGACGGCATCGGCGGGGCCTCTGTGCTCGCGAGCGCCGAGCTCGGCGAGGACGACGCGGACAAGCGGCCGTCGGTGCAGGTCGGCGACCCGTTCACGGGGAAGAAGCTGATCGAGGTCTCGGTGGAGCTCGCGGAGCGCGGTCTCGTGCAGTCGCTGCAGGACTGCGGCGCTGCGGGCCTCGCCTCGTCGCTGTCGGAAATGGCCACGGACTACGGCATCGACGTCCACCTCGACCGCGTGCCGCAGCGCCAGCGCGGGATGGAGCCGTGGGAGGTGATGATCTCCGAGTCGCAGGAGCGCATGGTCGCGATCGTGGCGGCGGAGCATCTAGCCGCGGTGGAGGAGGTGTGCGACCGCTGGGAGCTGCACCACGCGGTGATCGGCGAGGTCACGGAGAGCACGCTGTTGCGTGCTCTCTACGAGGGCGACGTCGTCGGTGAGATCCCGGCGCGGTTCCTCACCGAGGACTGCCCGCGGTACGAGATCGAACGCGAGCCGCGCCCCGCCACTGCAGAGATTCCGGTCTCGGGTGCGCCGTCAACATCGCGAGCGCTGCTCGAGCTGCTCGGGTCGCCCAACGTGCGGTCGCGCGCATTCGTGTACCGCCGCTACGACCAGCTCGTGCAGTCGCGCACGGTGCGCCGACCCGGGCTCGACGCGGCCGTTCTGCGCCTGCGTCCGTCACTCCGCGGGCTGGCGGTGTCGCTCGACGGCACCGGTCGCATCGGGTCCCTCGATCCCTTCACGGGTGGTGCGTTCGCGATCCTCGAAGCTGCGCGCAACGTCGCCTGCGCGGGCGGCGAGCCGATCGGATTCACCGACTGCCTCAACTTCGGCAACCCCTCCAAGCCGGAGATCGGCTGGGAGCTGGCCGAGGCGATCGAGGGCATGGCACAGGCGTGCGAGGCGCTCGGGGTGCCGATCGTGTCCGGGAACGTCTCCCTCTACAACGACACCGATGGATCGTCGATCCACCCGACGCCGGTCGTGGGCTGCGTCGGCCTCGTACCTGACGTGCGCCGCGTGGGTCGGCGCTGGCGGGAAGGCGACGTGCTGCTGCTCGCGTCTGCCGGTGAGCCGTCGCTAGCGGGCTCGGAGTACCAGGCCCGCTACGGCGTGGTCTCCGGGCAGCCACCCGCGCTCGATCTCGCGCGCGAGGCAGCGCTGGTCGAGTGCCTGTGGCGCACGGCGCAGCGCGCCTCGCTCGTGCACGACGTGGCGGAGGGCGGTCTCGCAGTCTGCCTCGCGGAGATGGCGATCCACTCCGGGGTCGGCGCCAGGGTCGCTCTCCCCGACGAGCCGCGGGCGTGGTTCGGCGAGGGCCCCGGCCGCGCAGTGATCGCGCTCCCCCCGGGCCAGGTCGAGGTCGATCCCCTCGGCTCCGACATCCCGCTACGCCGCATCGGCGAGGTCGGCGGCGACTCGATCCTCGGCGTGCCGGTGGCCGAGCTCGAGGAGGCCTGGCGGACATAGTGGTCGCTGGGGCGAATACGGCACCGCTTGGCCGGCTGCAAACGCTTCGCATCGCGTCGTCCTCGGTCGCCCCGATACCTTCTGGTATCGAGGCTCCCTGCGTCCTAGCGCCGCTCGGTTTTCGCGCGGCCAAGCAGCACCGGATTCCCCGGAGAGACCACTGATGTGCGGCGTGTTCGGCATCCGCTCGGAGGAACGCGACGTGGCCCGGCTCGCCTACTTCGGCCTCTTCGCGCTGCAGCATCGCGGCCAGGAGTCGGCCGGGATCGCCGTCTCCGAAGGGGGGCGGATCACGGTCGTGCGCGAGATGGGCCTCGTCTCGCGGGTGTTCGACGAGGAGAAGCTGCAGGCGCTGCCGGGCGAGGTGGCGATCGGGCACACGCGGTACTCGACGACGGGGGGCGTGCACTGGTCGAACGCACAGCCCGTGATGCACCGCGGCCGGGCGCGAACGGTCGCGCTGGGGCACAACGGGAACCTCGTCAACACGGCCGAGCTGCGGGACGAGCTCGAGGCCGAGGGCGTGAGACTCGGCTCGACCTCGGATACGGAGGCGATCGCGGCGCTGATCACGCAGGCCGAGGGAACGCTGCCCGAGGCGGTGGCGGCGACGATGCGGCGGCTCGAGGGCGCGTACTCGGTCGTGTGCGTCGCCGAGGAGACGCTCGTCGCCTTCCGCGATCCACGTGGGATCCGGCCGCTCTCGCTCGGCTCGATCGGCCCGGACTGGGTGGTCGCGTCGGAGACGTGTGCACTCGACCTCGTCGGCGCTCGCTACGAGCGCGACGTGCGACCGGGCGAGGTCATCTGGATCGACGAGGCGGGGCTGCATTTCGCGCAGGCCGTGCCGGAGGGGCGCCATGCGGCGTGCATCTTCGAGCACGTCTACTTCGCGCGCCCCGACTCACGGCTGGCGGGGAGCGAGGTGCACATGTCGCGCGTGCGAATGGGAGAACGGCTTGCCGAGGAGGCGCCGGCCGTGGCGGACGTCGTGATGCCGATCCCCGACTCTGGGACGCCCGCAGCCATCGGCTTCGCCAAGCGGTCGGGCATTCCCTACGACGAGGGGCTGATCAAGAACCGGTACGTCGGCCGGACGTTCATCGAGCCGGACCAGGAACTGCGCCGCCAGGGGATCCGGCTCAAGTTCAACCCGCTGGACGAGGTCGCCGGCCAGCGAATCGTGATCGTGGACGACTCGATCGTGCGCGGCAACACGATGCGGCAGCTGGTCGAGATGCTGTTCGAGGCGGGCGCCGAGGAGGTGCACGTGCGCGTCTCGTCGCCGCCCGTCGTGTCGCCCTGCTTCTACGGGATCGACATGGCGGACGACGACGACCTCGCGGCTGCCCACCGTTCCGTGGCGGAGATGCGCGAGCTGGTCGGCGCGACCTCGCTCGCCTACCTGTCCGTGGAGGGGATGCAGTGGGCGACCAGGCAGCCGTCGTCGGCCGTCTGCCGCGCCTGCTTCACGCGCGACTACCCGACGCGCGTGCCCGGCGAGGGCGCCGCGGAGAAGCTCCGCTTCGAGCCGGCCGGCTCTCGCGGCTGAAGTCGCTACGCTCGCAGCGTGCCGCCCGAGGAGCAGACCTACGCCGCCGCCGGGGTCTCGCTCGCCGCCGCCGAGTCGGTGGTGGAGCGCCTCCGTGCCGCGGTCGACTCGACCCGCACCCCCGGCGTCGTCGGTGCGTTCGGCGCTTTCGCGGGCCTCTACGCGCTCGACGAGCGGCGCCTGCTCGTCGCCTCCACCGACGGCGTCGGTTCCAAACTGGTGCTTGCGCGCCGGGCCGGGAAGCTGCGCTGGTGCGGCATGGACCTCGCTGCGCACTGCATCAACGACGTGCTCACGACCGGTGCCGACCCGCTCGTGCTGCTCGACTACGTCGCCGCCAACCGCATCGACCCCGAGCAGGTCGCCGAGCTGGTCGAGGGTGCCGCCGAGGTGTGCCGCGAGGCAGGGTGCGCGATCCTCGGCGGCGAGACGGCAGAGCTGCCGGGGATCTACCGCGATCACGAGCTCGACTTTGCCGGCACCTGCGTCGGCGTTGTCGAGCGCGACCGGTTGATCGACGGCTCGCGCGTGGATGCGGGCGACGCGGTCCTCGGGTTTCCCTCGGCCGGGATCCACGCCAACGGGTTCTCGCTCGTGCGGCGGATCGTCGGTGAGGCCGAGGTCGACGCGGACCTCCTGCTCCCGCCGACGCGGCTGTACCTGCGCGAGGTACGCGCGCTACGCGTACGTGCGGACGTGCGGGCGCTCGCACACATCACCGGTGGCGGCATCGTCGGCAACCTCGCGCGCGCGCTGCCGGCCGGCATCGGCGCAGTCGTTGACGCTGCGGCATGGGAGCGCCCCGACGTCTTCACGTGGCTCGCCGCGAACGGCGTCCCCGAGGACGAGCTGCGCAGCGTCTTCAACATCGGCATCGGCTACTGCGCGGTCGTATCGGCGAGCGATGTCCGCGACGGCGATCTGGTGATCGGGCACATCGAGGCCGGCACACAGGGGGTGGAGTGGGCGGACGCATAGGCGTCCTCGTCTCCGGGGACGGCTCGAACCTGCAGGCGCTGCTCGATGCGGGCCTCCCCGTCGTCGCCGTCGCCTCGAACGTCGCCGGTGTGCGAGCCCTCGCGCGTGCTCGGACCGCCCGGGTGCCGGCCGCGGTGTTCTGTCTCGAGGATCACGCCGACCGCGACGGGCGCGACGCCGCGATGGCCGGCTGGCTCGAGTCGCAGGGTGTCGACCTCGTCGTCAGCGCCGGGTACATGCAGCTGCTGCGGCCCGTCTTCCTCGATCGCTTCCCAGGCCGGGTCGTCAACGTCCACCCTGCGCTGTTGCCCGCGTTTCCGGGTGCGCACGCCGTCGAGGACGCGATCGCCGCCGGCGCCCGCGAGACGGGAGCCAGCGTCCACGTCGTCGACGCGGGCGTCGACACAGGTCCGGTGCTGCGTCAGGAGCCCGTGCCGGTGCTTCCGGGGGACACGATCGAGACGCTGCACGCGCGGATACGCGCCGTCGAGCACCGCATACTGCCCGAGGTGGTGCGGGAGCTGATCGAGGCATGAGAGCTGTGCCAATCGGATCGTCCACGTCCAGCGCCGGCCGCGGCAGCGGCCGCTTCAGGATTGTCGCGATCCCGAATCTGCTGTCGCAGATTAGGGATCTGCGTGGCTGGCAGTGTGGTCGCGATCCCGGATCTGCTGTCGCAGATTCGGGATCTGCGGGGCGAAGATGACCGTCGGGCGCGCACTGCTGTCGGCATGGGACAAGACGGGCCTGGCGGCGTTCGCCGAGGGGCTCGACCGGCTTGGCGTCGAGCTCGTCGCGAGCGGTGGCACCGCACGCTTCCTCGTCGACGCGGGACTTCGCGTCACCCCTGTCGATGAGCTGACCGGGTTCGGCGAGATGCTCGGCCACCGTGTGGTGACGCTGCACCCCGCGGTTCACGCCGGGATCCTCGCACGCCGGGACGTGCCTGACGACCTCGCGGACCTGGAGCGCTTCGGGATCGCGCCGTTCGATCTCGTCTGCGTCAACCTCTACCCGTTCGAGGCCACCGTGGCACGGCTCGATGTCGGCTGGCAGGAGGCGATCGAGAAGATCGACGTCGGCGGGCCGGCGATGCTGCGGGCTGCGGCAAAGAACCACGCCCACGTCGTCACCCTGTGCGACGTCGCCGACTACGAGACGGTGCTCGAGGAGCTTGGCGCCACAGGCACCGTCTCCGAGGAGACCCGTCGCTGCCTTGCCACCCGGGCCTTCGCGACGACGGCTGCCTACGACGCCGCAGTCGCCACGTGGCTCGGCCGCGGGGGCGATCTGCCCGAGACGTACCTCGCCGTCTTCGACCGGGCACTGGAACTCGAATACGGAGAGAACCCGCACCAGCGGGCCGCCTACTACGTCCAGCGCGGCCAGCGCACGCACCTGCTCTCCCGGATGGAGCAGCTGCACGGGAAGCCGCTCTCGTACAACAACCTCAACGATCTCACGGCCGCTCGTGGGCTCGCTGCGGAGCTCGAGCGGCCCGCCTGCGTGATCGTCAAGCATGCGAACCCCTGCGGCGTCGCCGTCGCCGAGACGGCCGACGACGCCTACACCAAGGCGCTCGCCTGCGACCCGGTATCCGCCTACGGCGGCGTGGTCGCGCTCACCGGTCCCGTCTCCGCCGCGCTCGGCGAGACTCTGGTGGCGCAGTTCGTGGAGGTGCTCCTCGCACCCGGCTTCGACGAGCAGGCGCTGAAGGCGCTTGTCGCCAAGCCCGGCATGAGGATCCTCGCCGACCACGAGCGCCGCGCGCTGGAAGGCGACGGGGTCGATCTGAGACGGGTGCCGGGCGGACTGCTCGCCCAGGACCACGACGAGGGCACCGTCCGCCTAGAGGAGATGCGCGTCGTCTGCGGCGAGGTCGACGAAGGGACGCGGGCGGACGTCATGTTCGCCTGGCTGGTGGCGAAGCACGCCGCCTCGAACGCGATCGTGCTGGCGAAGGACGGGATGACGATCGGGATCGGCTCCGGGCAGACGAGCCGCGTCGACGCGGCTCGCCTCGCGCTCGACAAGGCGCGGACGCACGGCCACGACCCGGCGGGGGCGGTGCTGGCCTCGGACGGCTTCTTCCCCTTCGCGGACGGGCCTGCGCTGGCGCTCGAGGCGGGCGTGGCCGTGATCGTGCAGCCGGGGGGCTCGAAGCGCGACGACGAGGTCGTCGCAGCGGTGCGGGAGGCCGGCGCGGCGATGGTCCTCACCGGGCGACGGCACTTCAGGCACTGAGAAGCACACGGCGGTGTCAGACACCGCGTGTCAGACACCGCGGTCAGACACCGCTGCCGATCGCCTACACGGGGGACGTTGCGCCGCCTGCGGGCCCGCCGTGAGCGAAGGACGGCTCGTCCTCGGGCTCGATGCCCTCCTCGACGTTGAGGACATGCGCGAAGCGGGCGCGGGCCTCCTCCAGCGCGACCGTGCGACCGCTCTCGATCTCGCGTCGCAGGTCGAGCAGCAGCTGCGCCACCTCGGGGCGGCCGTCGAGTTGCGTCTCCACGCGCTCGAGCGCGCAGCCGTGCTCCCAGAACGCACAGTCCTCGCCGGGGCAGCGCTCCGAGTGTCCCTGCGCGATCAGCGCGATCGTGCACAACTGATGGTGCTCGGCGTCCTCGTGCATGCCCGCACGCTCGCAGTTCCGCGCCGGCTCGCCATCGGTCGCGCCGCGGATCCGCATTGCGGGGTTTCCCGTAGCGTCGGGCTCGCGGCGACCGGTCGGTAGGCTTCCGCGCCAGATGCCGCGCGAGTATCCGACCATCCTCGACCTCGTCGGCGGCACGCCGATCGTGCGGCTCGTGTCCTTCGGCCGCGAGACCGGCGCCACGCTGCTCGCCAAGGTCGAGTACATGAACCCGGGCGGCTCCAACAAGGACCGGATCGGTCTCGCCATGATCGAGGCGGCGGAACGCGACGGGCTGTTGCGACCGGGCGGCACCATCGTCGAGCCCACCTCCGGTAACACGGGCGTCGGCCTCGCGATCGCCGCGGCCCACAAGGGCTACCGCTGCATCTTCGTGATGCCCGACAAGATGAGCCAGGAGAAGATCTCGATGCTGCGCGCCTACGGCGCCGAGGTCGTGATCACGCCGACCGCCGTCGATCACGACTCGCCCGAGAGCTACTACTCCGTCTCCTCGCGTCTCGCGGAGGAGATCCCCGGCGGCTTCAAGCCGGATCAGTACTCCAACATGGCGAACCCGGAGGCGCACTACCTGACCACCGGGCCGGAGCTGTGGGAGCAGACCGGCGGCGGCGAGATCGACGCGATCGTGATCTCCGTCGGCACCGGCGGCTCGATCTCCGGCGTCGGCCGGTACTTCAAGGAGCGGAAGCCGGAGGTGCTGATCGTCGGCGCCGACCCCGAGGGCTCGGTGTTCACGGCGGACGACGAGCACCCCGTGCATTCGTACCTCGTCGAGGGGATCGGCAAGGACACGTGGCCCGAGACGATGGACCCGGCGATCGTGGACGAGTGGGTGCGCGTCTCCGACCGTGACTCCTTCGTCACCGCGCGCCGCCTCGCGCGCGAGGAGGGCCTCCTCGTCGGCGGCTCGTGCGGGACGACGGCGTGGGCCGCGCTCCAGGTCGCGCAGCGGCTCGGGCGCGGTGCCAAGGTGCTGATGACCTTCCCGGACAGCGGTCGCTCGTACCTGTCGAAGTTCTACGACGACAACTGGATGATCCAGTACGGCTTCATGGAGCGGCGCGCTCCGGTGCCCACGGTGGATGCAGTGCTCCGCTTCAAGCGGGAGCCGGGGCACGACCTGCCCGAGCTCGTCGTCGTCGACACCCACAAGAAGGTCGGCGCCGCGATCGACCTCATGCAGCGATACGGGATCTCACAGCTCCCGGTCGTCCGTAACGAGCCGGCAGAGTCGCTCGCCGACGTCGTCGGCTCGCTGCAGGAGCGGACGCTCCTCGACCGGGTGTTCAAGAACCCGGACGCCCTGAACGACGACGTCGCCGTCGCCATGCAGCCTCCGCTGCCGGTGGTCGACGTCACCGCCACGCTCGACGACGTCTTCGCCAACCTGTCGGGGCCGAGCGCCGCGGTCGTCGTCGGTGTCGCGGGCCGGCCTGCGGGCGTCCTCACCCGCTCTGACCTGCTCGAGTACCTCGCGCACCAGCGCACGCAGGTCGACCCTGGTGTCTGACACCGCACGTGTCTGACACCGGTTCGCCGTCTAGCGCGACGCTGGTGTCTGACACCGCAGGTGTCTGACACCGGTTTGCCGTCTAGCGAGCCCTGGCGGGCGCGGCCGCAACTTCCCGCGGCGCCTCCGGGATCGTCTCCCGCCGAACGGTGGCGAAGACCGCACCGACCACGATCGCGGCGCCGGCCAGCATCCAGGCGGTCGGCCGCTCGTCGAGGATGAGAGCGCCGAGCGCGATCGCGACGAGGGGATTGACGTACTGGTGCGTCACCACCAGCGAGATCGGCGCGCTCCGCAGAAGCCACGCATAGGCGGTGAAGCCGATAAGCGAGCCCGCCACGACGAGGTAGGCCCAGGCCAGGAGCGGGCCGGTCGCAAGCGCATCCGCGCCGACGTCCCGCCACTCCCCGGCGGCGAGCGCCAGGGCGACCAGCACGAGCCCCCCTCCCACCATTTGGTAGACGGTCGCCACGAACGGGTCCTGCGGCAGACGCAGCCGGCGCGAGACGAACGATCCAGTCGACCACGACACGCTGGCGCCGAGCATCAGCGCCAGCCCGACGGCCGTCGATCCTCCCTCCGTCCCGCCCGGCACGACGATGAGCCCGAGCCCGACGAGCCCGACCAGGGCGGCGAGCCGGGTCGCTCCGGCCACGCTCTCCCGCGCCGCCGTGCGCATCGCGACCACCTGGAGGGGGACCGAGCCCGCGATCATGGCCGCGACGCTCGAGTCGATGCGCGTCTCGGCCAGCGTCACGACGCCGACGCCGAACGTGAGCAGCATCACGCCGAGCCCGCCGGCCGCAAGCGCCTCCCTGCGACCGATTCGTAGCGATCTCCCGATCGCCATCAGGGCCCCGGCCAGGAGCAGCCCGGCGGTGAGAAACCGGGCGCCTGCCGACAGCAGCGGCGGCAAGGTCTCGACCGAGATCTTGATCGCAAGGTATGTCGATCCCCAGACCAGGTAGACGGTCCACAGTGCGGTCCACAGCGCGAGCTTCGAGGGAGGCCTCACCACCACTACAACGTGTCAACGACGGTGGACGTGAGGAGCTTCCGCGCCGCGTTCAGCCCTGGGCTGTGCCCAGGGCGTGCTTTCGTCTGGAGCAAGGCGCCCCGGCCTCAGGCCGGGGCTGGGGCTGGGGCCCGGCCGATGAAGCTCGCCGCGTGGCCGCGCTCGTTTGCCGCGCGCAGCTCGTCCTCGTCGAGCGCGCCGATGCGGTGCAGCAGCTCGAGCTCGTCGCGGAGGTGGGTGCGCATCATCTCGGGCCCGTCGGTGGCGATCGTGAACGCGACCTCGTGCTCGACGAAGCGGCGGATCGTCTCCCGCAGGGCTTCCTCGTCAGCCAGAGCCTTCGTCAGCAGATTCGAGGTGGGGCAGATCTCCAGCACGACGCCGGTGTCACGCAGCAGCCGCATCAACGCGGGGTCGCGCGAGGCCAGGATTCCGTGCCCGATGCGATCCGGGCGCAGCATCTCCACCACCTCGCCGATCTCCTCCTCGCCGTGCGCGCCACCCTCCTCCCCGACGTGGATCGTCACGCCCAGCCCTGCCTCGCGGGCCGTCTCCACCATCGGCTGGAGCTGCGTGTAGTCGTAGCGGAGCCCGGCAGGTCGCGGCCCGGCTATGTCGACGCCGACGACGCCGCGGCCGGCCCAGCGGATCGCCTTCTCGACGATGACCTCGTTCTGCCGCCGGTCGAACGTGCGGTCCATCATCAGGATCAGGCCGGCCCGCACCTGTGGGTACTCGAGCCCTGCAAGGTCGACCCCGCGAGCCGCGGCGAGGATGATGTGGTCGAGGTCGCGCTCACCGCCGCGGTTCCGCTTCATTGGATTGAAGCGCACCTCGAGCGTCGTGATCCCCTGCGAGCGGTAGGCGCCGCCGATGGCGCCGTGCACCGACCGCTCGACCGCGATGGGCGACGACTGGATCAGCTCCGTCCAGTGGTAGATGGCGTCGAGCGCGTCGAGTGACTCCACGCCGCGCGGGTCGGAGACGGTTACCAGCGCGTCGAAGGCCCAGAAGTCCTTCACCGGCAGCGCGATCCCCTGCTCGTGCGCCAGCGACCAGAGGATGTCCGAAGCGACCGACCCGCCGAGATGGGTGTGGAGCTCGGCAAGCCGCTCGCCCGCGAGGACGGTCATGAGGGGCGAGTCTACGTGGTTCGTCGCGCGCCTCAAACGCGTCGCTTACCGCGCGCCGCCGACACGGGAGCAGGTGCCGCCGCAGGCGGCCGCGACGACGAGCGGCCGCAGCAGCCTGGCGAGGCCCATCGTCCCGACCGCGTTGAGGTGGAGCCCATCCTCGGCGAACCAGCGGCGGCCGCGGCTGCGCTTCTCCCAGTCCGCGACGACGATGCTCTCCCAGCGGCGCGCGGCCTGATCGATCATGGTGTTTGTCTTGCGGTACAGCGCCGGGTTCACTTCCTCGCCTAGCGTGACCCAGACCACGACCTCGACGCCGGCGCCGCCTAGGGCTCGCATGACCGGGTCGATACCTGCTGCGTAGTCGGCCGGGCCATCGTTGTAGCCGAGATCGATGATCACGACCGAGCCGAGAGCGGCGCCTGCGTCCTGGATCGTCTCGAGGGCGGTCGGGGGCCTCACGCCTCGGTAGGGGCAGCTCGTCTCGGCGAGACGGCGACAGACCTTCGCGTCCACCCGCAGGTCGATGCCCCGGCCGAGGTAGGCGCGCGCGCGGGGCTCGAGGTTGAGCGCCCCCGCGACCGAGTCGCCGATCAGTGTGACCCGCGGCAGCGCCTGGGACGAGGCCGTCGCCGCCGGAACGGCGAGGGTCGCGAGGCAGATCGCGATCAGGAGCCGGCGCAAGGTCAGTTCCACGTTGGTGGATTGTGCACCGAGCGCCCGCCGACCATGTTATCCGGATTCGGGTGAGGCAAGCCTCGCCCCTACGCGTGGTGGTTCGTCGCGCTCCGACGGCAACCCGCCGCCGACCCGCCCAACGGCCCAGCGCAGGCTCTCATGGATCACCTGTTCCGCGGCCTCGCCGTTGCGCGCCTCGCACGCCTCCAGAAAGTTCCGGTACCGCCCGACGGACTCGCGGAACCGCTCCGGGGTGGACAGCACGAGACGGTTGTATCGCTCCGAGCGGAGAAAGAGCTGCTCGACCTCGTCGACGAGCCGCCTGCGGCCGCTCGCCCGGTAACACGTCGCGTGGAACTCCCAGCGGCCGGCCAGGTACGCATCGACCGCGGTCTGGCGCGCGAGCTCGCGTTGGCGGACGAGCAACGTGCGCATACGCTTGATCTCGGGCGCACCGACGGCTTCGGCGCCGACGCGGGCAGCCAGACCCTCGAGCCCGAGTCTCGCAGCGTAGATCTCCTCGAAGTCCTCCCGCGTCAGGCGACTGACGAACGCCCGCCCAGTCGAACCGATGCCGACAAGCCCCTCGCGCTCGAGTTGGCCGAGGCCCGCGCGCACTGGTGTCGGCGAGACACCGAGGCGAGCTGCGAGTTCCCGGTGCACCAGCGGCGTGCCCTCACGAAGCCGTCCGCTCACGATCAGGTCTCGCAAGGTCTTTGCGACGCGCTGCTCGATCGACTCGCGGTCCGCGAGCGGCTCGATCGGGAGGACGTCGTCGCTGGGCTCGGCTTCCATCGAAGCGTGATCTTCGTTATGCTCGTCTGCGATTTGATATTTCCAATCGCAGACTGTGCAGCACAGTAGCACGAGGCCCTTCGACCACTCTGAATGAGCCAGGCTGAGCGCAACGCACCGACGACGGCCGACGTGGTCACCGCCGCCGAGGGCGCAGCGCGACAGATCGCGGGCCTCACCGCCCTCTCGGCCGCTGCGTCTCTCTACGGGCCCGCCGCAACGTGCCGGTGCGCGCCCGGAGACAACCTCGCGCTCCATCTGCTCCTGTCGTCGGCGCGCGCGGGATCCGTGCTCGTGTGCGACGCCGGCGGCCGTCGCGATGCGGGCCACTTCGGCGAGCTCATGGCGATCGATGCGGCGAACCACGGCGTCCGCGGCCTCGTGATCGACGGGTCGGTACGCGACGGCGCCGCGCTCCTCCAGCTCGGCTTCCCGGTGTTCCACCGCGGACTCGCGCCGGCCCCGTGCGCTAAGTCGGACGCGCCGTCGATCGGCGAGCCAGTCGAGCTCGGCGGCGTCCCGGTGCTCCCGGGAGATCAGATCGTCGCGGACTGCGACGCCGTTCTCGTCGTACCACGCGACATCTGGCCGGATGTGGAGGTCGCGGCGCGGCGACTGGTCGCCCGCGAAGCCGACATTCGCACGGCGCTGTCAGAGGGACGGCGCCTCGCCGAGCTGATCGAGCTTCCGGTGGAGGGGTCGTCCTGACACCGGTGGGAGCGGCACGCGTCGGTGTCGACGTCGGCGGCACCTTCACCGACGTCGTCTTCCACGCGGACGACGGACGTGCCGTCGTCCGCAAGCTGCTCTCGACCCCGCCCGACTACGACCGCGCGGTCGTGGACGCCGTCGACCAGCTCTCCCTCGACGAGCAGACGGCGGCAATCGTCGAGGTCGTGCACGGGACAACGGTGGCCACGAACGCGGTCCTCGAACGGCGCGGGAGCCGGACGGCGCTCGTCACGACGAAAGGCTTTCGGGACGTACTCGAGCTCCGCCGGCTCAGAGTGCCCCACATGTACGACCTCTTCTGGCGCAAGCCGCCGCCGCTCGTACCGCGTCATCTGCGCTTCGAGCTCGACGAGCGGGTGCTCGCCGACGGCACCGTCGAGCGTCCCTTCGACGAGGCGGAGGCGCACGAGCTCGCCGGGTGGCTGCGGAACGCCGGAGCGGAATCCATCGCGGTCTGCCTTCTTCACGCCTACCTCTACCCCGCGCACGAAGAGCAGCTGGGTGTGATCCTGCGTGCGCAGCTGCCTCACGCGTTCGTCTCGCTCTCCAGCGAGATCCTGCGGGAGCAGCGCGAGTACGAACGATCCGCCACCACCGTGGTGAACGCCTACGTGCGACCGCTGATGGCCGACTACATCGAGCGTATCCGCAAGGGCCTCGACGCTCGCGAGATCCGCGCCCCGCTCAGGATCATGCAGTCGTCGGGCGGGGTCATGACGTCGAGCGACGCTGCCGCGCGTCCGGTGTTCGCGCTCGAGTCCGGTCCGGCGGCGGGCGTCGTCGCTGCGCTCGAGATCGCCCGGCGCCTCGGCTTCCCGAATGTGATCTCGCTCGACATGGGTGGGACGACCGCGAAGGCGTCGCTGATCGAGCAGGGCGCGCTCGCACGGGCGCGCGAGTACGAGGTCGGCGGGTCACTGTCGGTGGGCAGCCGCCTATTGCGTGGGAGCGGCGAGCTCCTGCGGATCCCCACGATCGACATCGCCGAGATCGGCGCCGGCGGGGGCAGCATCGCGTGGCTCGACCCCGCGGGAGGGCTCCAGGTGGGGCCACGAAGCGCGGGCGCGGCTCCGGGCCCGGCCTGCTACGGGGGCGGTGGGAACGAGCCTACGGTCACGGATGCCAACGTCGTCCTCGGGTACATGCCCGCCGGCGACGTCGCGCAGGGCGAGATCTCGATCTCCTCGGACCTGGCGGAGCGAGCCGTGCAGGACCTCGCCGAGCCTCTCGCCCTCAGCACGATCGAGTGCGCCAGGGGCATCCATGCGATCGCGAACGCCCGCATGACACGTGCCCTGCGCGCGGTGTCGTCCGAACGTGGTCGCGACCCGCAGGATTTCGCTCTGGTCGCGTACGGAGGGGCCGGACCGATCCACGCGACCGGGCTCGCCGAGGAGCTCGGATGCGAGACGGTGGTGGTGCCGGCGCTCGCCGGCCTGTTCAGCTCGCTCGGGCTCCTGTTCGCCCGACCCGAGCTCCACGACGTCCGTACGTGTCAGCTCGATGCGCGCGCCGTCGACAGCGAGGGCGCGGACGCCATCTACCACGAGCTCGAGGATCACCTCATCTCCGCCGCGGGCGAGCGCGCAGTCGTCGAGTGGGTTCGGACGGCGGACCTTCGCTACAGCGGCCAGAGCTGGGAGATCGAGGTTCCGTTCGACGACTCGATCGCCGAGCTCGTGGAGCGTTTCGAGGACGAGCACGAGCGCCTCTACGGTGTACGCGGCCAGCCGGGCTCGCCGATCGAGATCCGCGCGCTCCGCCTCACGGCTCTCGGGTCGCCCAGCGCGGCCGGAACGCTCCGCCTCGACAACGCCACGTTCCGTTCCACGACAGCGCGCCACGCCGACTTCGGGGACGGCAGGCATGACGTTCGTGTCGTCACGCGTGGCTCGATCGGCGACCTACCGGAGGCCGGTCCGCTGTTCATCGACGAGTACGACACCACGGTCGTCGTCCCGCCGGGCTGGGCGGTTAGCCGAGACGCGGCGACCGAGGCGTTGATTCTGCGGAGGGCCGATGCGTAGCGCGAAGGATGCGGTGACCCAGCAAATCGTGGCGAACGCCCTCGCATCGATCGCCGACGAGATGGCCACGACGATCTTCCGCACCGCGCACTCGACCGTCGTACGCGACGCGATGGACTTCTCTGCCGCTCTGTGCAACGCCGACGGCGAGACGGTCGCCCAGGCTGTCAGCGTCCCGTTCCACCTCGGCTCGATGCCGGTAGCGATCGAGGCCATGCTCGCCCGGTTCGGCGACGAGATCCGACCCGGCGACGTGTACGTGATGAACGACCCGTTTGACGGTGGCATCCACCTGCAGGACATCTTCGTGATCAAGCCCGTCCATCACGACGGAGAGCTGATCGGCTTCGCGGCAACGAGCGCCCACCACGGCGACGTCGGCGGCCGACTCCCCGGCTCGAGCGCGTGCGACAACACCGAGATCTTCCAGGAGGGGATCCGGATGCCGTGGCTGCGACTCTACGACGAAGGCGAGCCCGTCGAGGCCCTGTTCCGGATCATCGAGGCGAACGTGAGGATTCCACGCATGACACTCGGCGACCTCGGGGCGCAGGTCGCTGCCTGCTCCGTCGCCGAGCGCGAGCTGCAGCGGCTCGCAGGTCGGTACGGGAACACGCGGCTCGCAACGCTCGAGACGGCCCTGATCAACCACACCGAGCGGCTCGTCCGGCAGGAGATCGCGGGCTGGCCTGACGGCAGCGCGCGGTTCACCGACTACCTCGGCTCCGACGGGATCGACGTGTGCGACGTGCCGATCGTCGTCGAGGTCACGATCGCCGGCGACGAAGTGACCGCCGACTTCTCCGACTCCGCCCCGATGGTGCGCGGAGCGCTCAACAGCACGCGCTCCTTTACGCAGGCCTGCGTCTACCAGGCCGTGCGCGCAGCGCTCACGGTCGACGTGCCGAACACCTCGGGCGCCTTCCGCCCCGTCCGGGTGATCACCAAGCCGGGCACGGTCGTCGACGTCGTGATGCCAGGAGCGTCGTCGATGCGAGGTGTGACCGGGTTCCGGTGCTTCGACGCGATCAACGGGGCGCTCGCGCAGCTGATCCCCGACCGCGCGCCCGCCGCAGGCGAAGGCGGGAACACGCTCGCGATCTTCGGTGCCGACAGGCCCGGCGGCGCCGGCCGCTTCATCTTCTACGAGCTCGTCACCGGCACCTGGGGGGCAACGCTCGAGGGTGACGGGAACGACGGGCTCGGAAACCCGTGCAGCGTCTGCGCGAACATCCCCGTCGAGGTGGCCGAGAGCGAGTTCCCGATCGTCATCGAGCGCTACGGTCTCGTAGCGGACACCGGGGGCGCCGGTCGCCATCGCGGCGGCATGGCCGTCGAGCGGGTCTGGCGCTGTGTCACACCGGACACCTCGCTGATCGTGCGCTCCGACCGCCAGACGCACGCTCCCTACGGCCTGGACGGGGGTGGGCCGGGGGCGACCTCGATCAACGTCCTGCGCCGGCCCGACGGGACGGGGAAGCCGCTGCCACCGATGTTCTCGACCGTCGTCGGCGTCGGGGACGTCTACTACCACCAGACCGCCGGCGGAGGCGGAGTCGGCGACCCGCTCGAGCGGGATCCCGGAGCGGTGGCGCTCGACGTCCTGGACGAGCGCGTCAGCCGCGATGCTGCACGACACAGCTATGGGGTTGTCGTGCTGCCGGACGGATCGCTTGATCTCGAGGCAACGAGGAAGGAGAGAGATGGTCGACAGCGCTGACGCCGTCGTCATCGGCGGAGGAATCATCGGGGCGAGCGTCGCCCACTTCCTGACGAAGCTCGGCTTCGGCGAGGTCGCGCTCGTCGAGAAACGGAGGCTGTGCGGTGGCTCCACGCAGTTCTCGGCCGCTCACGTTCGCCAGCACTACACGAACGAGGTCGCGATCCGGCTCGCCGTCCGCTCGGCAGCGAAGTTCGCCAATGCGGTCGAGGAGCTCGGCGGCGACGTCGGCTTCGTCCAGGACGGATACCTCGTGATCACGAACACCGAGAACGCCCAGGCGCTCCGCGACATCGTGCCCGTCCAGCAGCGCTGCGGTGTCGTGACCGGCCTGCTGACGCCCGATGAGGTCGCGGCGCGCTGGCCCGAGCTGGCGCTCGACGGGGTCGAGCTCGCCTGCTACGAGGAGACGTCCGGGTACGCCAACCCGATCCTCACCGTGGAGGCACTCGCGCGGTCGGCGCAGCGGGCAGGCCTTCGTGTCTACGAGGGGTGCGAGGTGCTTGGGATCGAGACCGCCGCCGGTCGCGTCGCGCGCGTGGTGACGGGGGACGGCGACATCGCGACGGGTGTCGTCGTCAACGCGACCGGCCCGTGGGGCAACACGATCGGCGCGATGGTCGGCGTCGAGTATCCGATCACGTTCAGCCGGGAGCACGAGGCGATCTTCGAAGCGCCCGAGGGGTTCGGGCGGATCCCGGTGATGTCCGACTCGACCCAGCAGCTGTACTTCCGCAACTACGGTCCCGGCAAGGTGCTCGTCGGGGAGGGGTGGCCGAAGGCTCCCGAGCCCGCGGATCCGGAGACCTACGACCACGGCACGGACGACGTGCACCTCGGGCGGATGGTGCCGAAGCTGCTCAACCGCCTCCCCGCGCTCGCGCCGGTGCTGACGAAGCCGAACTGGGGAGGCACATACGTCACCGGGTACTCCGGCGTGTATGACATCACCGACGATTGGTACCCGATCGTCGGCGAGGAGGACGTCGGCGGGTACTACTCCGCGTTCGGCGGCTCGGGTCACTGCTTCAAGATCGGTCCCACCATCGGCGAGTCGCTCGCGCACGCGATCGCGGGTCTCGAGCCGCCGGTGGACATCAGCAGCCTGTCCGGCTCGCGTTTCGCCGAGGGCCGCTCGTTCACGTCGGTGTGGGGACCGGGGAACCGCGCATGATCATCACCCGCGTTACGCCGACCCCCCTCGCCGTGCCGCTGCGTACCGAGTTCCATTGGAGCTCCGGCGCCCAGCTCGGTGCCAACCTCGTGCTCTGGACGGTCGAGACCGACGAGGGAGTGACGGGGTACGGCGAGTCTTCGTGCGACGACCCTGGGGCCGTCGTCTCGCACGGGCGGATACTCGCCGAGCGCTTCGTCGGCAGGAACCCCGGCGCCGTCGAGGCCGTTCTCACCGACCTCTGGCGCGTGGGACGTTGGCGCCACACGCCCCGGTGGACGAACCTGATCCTGAGCGGGATCGAGGTCGCCTGCTGGGACGCGCTGGGCAAGGCGCTCGGCGTCCCCGCCTCGACCTTTCTGGGCGGACGCGTGCGGGACGAAGTCGACTTCATGGCGTTCCCTCAGGGTGGGACGCCCGAGGAGGTCGCGCGCCACGCCGGCGAGCTCTCGGCTGAGGGGTACCGGGTCGTCTACGTCAAGGTCGGTCGCCCCGACGACGAGGCGACGGTCGCGGCCGTGCGAGAGGCGATCGGGCCCGGGCCGCTGCTCCGCGTCGACCCAAACGAGGCGTGGGACGTCTCGACTGCGGTCGAGCAGACCCGCCGGCTGGAGCAGTTCGCGATCGACTGGGTCGAGCAGCCGGTCGCAGCGGGCAACGTCGCGGGGCTCGCGTACGTGCGCCGCTCGGTGCGGACGAAGGTCGCCGCCGACCAAGCGGTCTACACGCGCGAGGACCTCGCGAGCGTGATCGAGCACGATGCTGCCGACGTCGTCGTCGCGGGACACCACGAGACCGGAGGGCTCTGGCGTCTGCGGCAGCTCGCCGACGCCGCCGACACGCACGGGCTGCCGCTGAACCGGCACGCCCAGATGGAGAGCGAGATCTCGACCCACGCGGCGCTCCAGGCGATGGCCGCGATTCCGAACCTCACGCTCGGCAACCAGCTCATGTCGCAGCTCCTCGCCGAGAGCCTCGTCTCCACGCCGCTCGAGTTCGCGGGCGGCCGGGTCGCCGTGCCGTCCGGCCCGGGCCTCGGTTTCGAGCTCGACGAGGACGCGGTCGCGCGCGCACACGAGCGCCACCGGCGAGACGGGCCGTACCGGTGAGCTTGGACCCGATCACCTTCGAGGTGGTCCGGAACGCGCTCGTCGCGGCGACGGACGAGATGGTGCTCTCGCTGCGGCGCAGCGCGTACTCGACGAACATCAAGACGCGCGCGGACTTCTCCTGTGCCTTCTTCGACGCCGAGCTGCGTTCGGTGGCGCAAGGGTTCACGCAGCCCGTCCACCTCGGGTCGATGGTCGAGCAGGTGCCGCGGGCGGTGCGCGACTACGGGCCGGAGAACCTGGCGCCGAACGACGTGATCATCACGAACGACCCGTACCCGAGCGGTGTCCACCTGAACGACATCAGCCTGATCTCGCCCGTCCACCACGACGGCGAGTTGATCGGCTACGTCGCGAACCTCGCCCACCATGTCGACGTCGGAGGCGGCGCGCCCGCCTCGATCGGCGCGTTCCGGGAGGTGTTCCAGGAGGGCGTGATCATCCCGCCGGTGAAGGTCGTCGAGGCCGGCGTGATCGTCGACGACGTGTTCCGGCTGATCCTCGCCCAGATCCGCTCCAAGCACGAGACGGCCGGCGATCTGCGCGCTCAGGTAGCGGCGAACGCAACGGGTGTGCGGCGGCTGCAGGCACTCGTCGAGCGGCACGGCCGGGCGACGATCGTCGACACCATGAACGAGCTGCTCGAGTACACGGAGCGGCGCACCCGCGCCGAGCTGGCGGCGCTGCCGCACGGTGTCTACGAGGCCGAGGGGCAGGTCGACACCGACGGCTACACCGACGAACCCGTCCTGCTCCGCGCCCGCGTCACCCTCGCACCCGACGGTGCCACGTTCGGCATGGCCGGCTGCGATCCCCAACGGCGGGCGCCGGTCAACTCCACGTACGCGCAGACCTTCTCGGCGTGTGCGTACGCGCTCAAGTGCCTGATCGACCCGGACCTGCCGGTCAACGACGGCTTCTACCGGCTGATCACCGTCGACGCGCCGCCGGGGACCGTCGCCAACTGCACGTGGCCTTCACCGGTCGTCGGCGGCTGGGAGACGCAGACCCGCCTGACCGACGTCATCTTCAGGGCGATCCTCCCGGCGATGCCCGACCGGCTGCCGGCAGGAACCAAGGCGATGATGTGTCACGCGGGATTCGGTGGAGTCGACCCCGAGACGGGCTCCTACTACTGCTTCCTCGAGACGTTCGGCGGCGGGTACGGCGGACGCGCGGCGAGCGACGGCCCCGACGCCGTCCAGGTCCACGGTCAGAACACCGAGAACGCGCCGGTCGAGGAGACCGAGCGCAACTACCCGGTTCGCGTGACGCGGCTCGCACTCGTCGAGGACTCGGACGGCCCCGGCACCTTCCGTGGCGGTCTCGGTCTCCGCAAGGACTACGCGTTCGACCGGCCCACCACGTTCACGGTGCTCGCCGACCGGACGAAAGCAGGCCCGTGGGGAGCCCGGGGCGGCGAGGCCGGCGCGGTCGCTCGGTTCGTGCTCGTCCGCGGCGGGGAGGAGCACGCACTCGACCCGAAGAGCACCGTCGATCTCGAGGCCGGTGACGTCGTCAGCTACCGCACCTGCGGTGGCGGGGGGTACGGCCCGGCCGTCGAGCGCGATCCCGCGCGGGTCCTCCGCGACGTGCTGGAGGGCAAGGTCAGCGTGGAGCGGGCGCGCGACGTCTACCACGTCGCGGTCGACACGACCGGGTACCGCGTGGACGAGGCGGAGACGGCGATGCTGCGAAGCGGCTCGTGACTGCCGTGGCCCGCGGCGCAGCCGACCCGATCACCTTCGAGGTGATCCGCAACGCGCTGGTCGCGGCCACCGACGAGATGGTCGCGGCACTGAAGCGGAGCGCCTACTCGACGAACATCAAGACCCGGTCCGACTTCTCCTGTGCGTTCTTCGACGCCGAGTTGCGGTCGGTCGCACAGGGGTTCGCGCAACCGGTGCACCTCGGGTCGATGGTCGAGCAGGTGCCCCACGCGGTGCGGGCTTATGGCCCCGAACGGCTTCACGCCGGGGACGTGATCGTCACGAACGACCCCCATCCGAGCGGCGTGCACCTCAACGACGTCAGCCTGATCTCACCCGTCCACGTCGACGGCGAGCTGATCGGCTACGTCGCGAACCTCGCGCACCACGTCGACGTCGGCGGCGGCGCGCCCGCGTCGATCGGCGCGTTCCGCGAGGTGTTCCAGGAGGGCGTGATCATCCCGCCGGTCAAGCTCGTCGAGGGTGGCGTGATCGTGCCCGACGTGTTCCGCCTGATTCTGGCCCAGATCCGCTCCAAGCACGAGACCGCCGGCGACTTCCGCGCCCAGATCGCCGCCAACGCGACGGGTGCGCGCCGGGTGCAGGCGCTCGCCGACCGTCACGGGCGCGACACGATCCTCGCCACGATGGCGGAGCTGCTCGAGTACACGGAACGGCGCACGCGGGCCGAGCTCGAAGCGCTCCCACCCGGGGTGTACGAGGCGGAGGGGTTCGTCGACAACGACGGGTACACCGACGAGCCTGTGCGCCTGCGTGCGCGGATCGAGATTGCCGCCGACGGCATCCGCTTCGACACGACCGGGTCCGATCCCCAGCGGCGCGCACCGGTCAACTCGACGTACGCGATGACGTTCTCGGCGTGCGCGTACGCGCTCAAGTGCCTCGTCGACCCGGACCTACCGGTGAACGACGGCTTCTACCGCCTCGTCTCGGTCGAGGCGCCCGCGGGCACCGTCACCAACTGCAGCTGGCCGGCACCGGTCGTCGGCGGCTGGGAGACCCAGACGCGGCTCGTCGACGTCATCTTCCGTGCCCTCCTGCCGGCCTTCCCCGAGCGGCTCCCCGCGGGCACGAAGGCGATGATGTGCCAGGCAGGTTTCGGCTCGCTCGACCTCGCCACGGCCACGTACACGTGCTTCTACGACACCTTCGCCGGTGGCTACGGCGGCCGTCACGCGAGCGACGGGCCTGACGCGGTGCAGGCACACGGGCAGAACACCGAGAACGCGCCGGTCGAGGAGACCGAGCTCAATTACCCGGTCCGCATCGACACGCTCGCGCTCGTCGAGAACTCGGAGGGCGCGGGCCGCTTTCGCGGCGGGCTCGGTCTGCGCAAGGACTACCGGTTCGACCAGTCCACGACGTTCACGATCCTCGCCGACCGCGACCGCACCGGTCCCTGGGGCGCGCTCGGTGGTCACGACGCGCACGTCGCCGAGTACGTCCTGATCCGCGACAGGATCGAGACGCGGCTCGGTTCGAAGACCACGGTCGAGCTCGTTCCGGGCGACGTGATCAGCGTCCGTACCTGCGGTGGAGGCGGATACGGGGCTCCCGGGGAACGCGACCCCGCGCGCGTTCTGCGCGACGTGCTCGAGGGGAAGGTCAGCGCCGAGCGGGCGCGTGCGCTCTACCGCGTCGCGGTCGAGGATCGCCGTCTCGACGAGGCCGCGACCGTCGAGCTGCGGAGATCCGCATGAGCGTTCGGCTCGCGATCGACATCGGCGGCACGTTCACCGACGCCACGCTGATCGACGAGGAGACGGGCGACGTCTCGATCGCCAAGGTGCTGACGTCCCCAGCTGATCCCTCCGAGGGCTTCATGCTGGCAGTCGATCGCGCTCTGGCCGAAGGGAGCGTCCAGGCGTCCGACGTCCGCTTCGTGGTGCACGCGACGACCGTGGCCACGAACTCGATCATCGAGGGGAAGATCGCGCGCAGCGGTTTCGTCACGACTGACGGGTTCCGCGACCTGCTCGAGATCGCCCGGCAGGTGCGACCCACGCTCTACGACACCCAGTTCGAGAAGGCGAAGCCGCTCGTACCCCGCGACCGCGCCGTCGTCGTCCGCGAGCGGATGGGACCGACCGGCGAGGTACTGCTGCCGCTCGAGGACGACTCCGTGCGCGAGGCGGCGGCCATCCTCAGGCGCGAGGAGGTCGAGTCGGTCGCCGTCTGCCTGCTCCACGCCTACGTCAACCCCGCGCACGAGCAGCGTGTCGGCGCGATCCTCGCCGAGGAGTTGCCGGGTGTCCCGATCTCGATCTCCGCCGAGGTCGCGCCCGAGTTCCGGGAGTACCTGCGCGCCTCGACGACCGTGATCAACGCGGTCATCCGGCCGGTCGTCGAGCGGTATCTCGAGCGGATCGAGAGCCGGCTCACCGACGCGGGCGTCGAGGCGAAGCTGCTGGTGATGCAGTCGAGCGGTGGGATCTTCGGCGCCGAGGCTGCCCGTCTGCGGCCGGTGTTCATGGTCGAGTCGGGCCCGGCAGCCGGCGTGATCGCAGCCGCGCATCTCGGTCACACGCTCGGTCTGCCGGACATCCTCTCCTTCGACATGGGCGGCACGACCGCGAAGGTCGGCCTGATCCAGGGCGGTCGGCCGTCGGTGACGAAGGACTACAACGTGGGTGGGCACGCGGGAGCCGGGATCGGCGGCATGTCGCTGTCCGGGTACCCGGTCCGGACCCCGGTCGTCGACTTGGTCGAGATCGGCGCCGGTGGTGGCTCGATCGCCTGGGTCGACTCGGGTGGCCTGCTGCGCGTCGGCCCCCAGAGCGCGGGCGCCGATCCCGGCCCGGTGTGTTACCGGCGCGGCGGCGTCGAGCCGACCGTAACCGACGCGAACGTCGTGCTGGGCAGGCTCAACCCGAGCTACTTCCTCGGCGGCGAGATCTCACTCGACGTCGACGGGGCGGCGCGCGCGATCGAGGAACGGTGTGCGGCGCCGCTCGGGCTCGGGGTCACCGAGGCGGCGAACGGGATCGTCGAGATCGCGAACGCGGCCATGGTCAACGCGCTGCACCTGATCTCGGTGCAGCGTGGCTACGACCCCAGGGACTTCGTGCTCGTCGGCTTCGGGGGCGCCGGTCCCGTGCACGCGAACGCGCTCGCCCGTGACATCGAGATGCCGACCCTGTTGATTCCGCGCAGCCCCGGGATCTTCTCGGCCACCGGTCTGCTGACGACCGATCTTAAGCGCGACACCGCGACGACGATCATGCGCCGGCTCGACGACCTCGACGCCGACGACGTCGAGGTCACGTTCCGCGAGCTCGAGGCGGCCGGGCGAGGCGAGCTGGAGCGGGAGGGGCTGACCGGTGACGCGATCGAGTTCGTCCGGCAGATCGACCTGCGCTACGTCGGTCAGAGCTACGAGCTGACGATCCCCGCCGGCGACGACCTGCTCGGACGCTTCCACGCCGAGCACGACCGCACCTACGGCTTCAGCGCCCCTGCCGAGCCCGTCGAAGTGGTCAGCCTGCGGTTGACGAGCGTCGGGAAGATCGCGAAACCGCCGCCGCAACGGCTCGAGCCCGGCGAGTGCCCGGATCCGAAATCGCGGCGACCCGTCTACTTCGCGGAGGTCGGCGACTACGTCGACTGCCCGATCCACGACCGCTACGCCTTGCCCGCGGGCGCGTCGATCGCCGGCCCCGTCGTCGTCGAGGAGTTCGACTCGACCACCGTCGTCCACCCCGGTTTCACGGTCCGCGTCGACGACGTCGGCAACCTGATCATCCAGAGGGAGGCTTCATCGTGAGCGGGGATTACGGAATCGTCCTGGCGAAGGACGTGATGGTGTCGATGCGCGACGGCATCCGACTCGCGACCGACATCTACCGCCCGGCTCGCGACGGCGAGCCGGGCGTGGGCCGGTACCCCACGATCCTGCTGCGCACGCCGTACGACAAGACCGACAGGCGCTACAGCGAGATCGCGGACTACTTCACGCCGCGCGGGTACGCGGTTGTCCTGCAGGACATGCGCGACCGCTATCGGTCGGAGGCCTCGGGCGATTACTTCCACACGGTCACGGCGCACACGGGCGAGGACGGGTACGACACGGTCGAGTGGGTCGCGGCGCAAGCGTGGAGCAATGGTCGCGTCGGCACGGTCGGGAGCTCGTACGCGGCGATCACCCAGGTACGCGCTGCGCTCGAGCGCCCACCGCACCTGACGGCGATCTGGCCGGACGTCGTGCCGACCAACAGCTTCCAGAACCAGTCGCGCGAGGGCGGCGCGATGCAGCAGCACATGTTCTGGGCGCTGTTCATCCACGCCCAGGACGCCCAGGAGATCGCCGGCGACTGGGAGAAGCAGCTCGAGGTCTGGGAGGACCTGAAGAACCTGCGGCAGCTGTTTCAGGCGACGCCGTGGCGGCGAGGGCAGACAGCGCTGCGTCACGTGCCACCGCTCGAGCAGTCGCTGATCGACTACTACACCCGCGGCACCTACGACGAGTTCTGGCAGCGGATCGAGAACGACTTCACGCGCTACTGGGACCAGCACGCCGACATTCCGGGCACGTTCTCGACGGGGTGGTACGACCCGTTCCCGGCCGCCGACTCCGAGTACTTCGGCTCGATGGCTGCGCAGAACACGGCACCTCAGCGGCTCGTGATCGGACCGTGGAGCCACGTCGGGATGCGCGGCGACGCGACGTACTGCCACGACGTCGACTTCGGCCGCGAGAGCACCTGGGGTGTGACGAGGTATTTCGACGAGCAGCTCGCGTTCTTCGAGCGCTGGCTCCCCGACGACGCCACGGGGCAGCCCGACGGCGAGGCACCGGTGCGGATCTTCGTGATGGGTGGCGGCAGCGGGCGCAGGACGGCGCAGGGCCAGCTCGACCACGGCGGCCGCTGGCGCGACGAGTGGGAATGGCCGCTCGCCAGGGCGGTCGAGACCGCGTTCTACCTGCACGCGGACGGGTCGCTCTCGGTCGACCCGCCACCTGTCCGCGCCGAGCCTCGACGGTTCACGTTCGACCCGGCCCACCCGGTTCCGACGATCGGCGGTCTCTACTGCTCGATCGGCGAGCTGCCCGCCGAGGGCGCAGGGATGGAGCAGGCGTGGGCGCGGTTTCTGAGCCCTGTGCTGCGGCTCCGCGACCTGCTCACACCGGGACCTGCAGATCAGGCGGAGACACCGGCGTTCTTCGGCTCCCGCGAGCCGTACCCGCGGCTGTCCGCGCGACCCGACGTCCTCGTCTTCCAGACTGAGCCGCTCGCCGAGCCGATGGAGGTGACCGGGCCGATGAAGGTGCACCTGTGGGTCTCCTCGAGCGCCCTCGACACCGACTTCACAGCGAAGCTCGTGGACGTGCACCCTGCGAACGACGACTATCCCGCGGGGTACGACATGCTGCTCAACGACTCCGTCATCCGCTGCCGCTATCGCGAGGGGTTCGACCGCGAGGTGCTGCTTGACCCCGGCGTGCCCGTGCCTGTGGCGATCACGCTGCCGCCGACGAGCAACCTGTTCGACGCCGGCCACCGGATCCGGGTCGACGTCTCGTCGTCGAACTGGCCCCGCCTCGACGTGAACCCGAACACCGGGGAGCCCGTGGGGAAGCACACGCATCAGGTTGTCGCGGAGCAAACGGTCTACGTCGACACGGAGCGGCCGTCCCACATCCTGCTGCCGGTGATCCCTCGCTGACCGCAACCCCTGCAGCCGGGATCGAGTGGCGAGACGTGCCCGCCGGGGAATTCACGATGGGTAGCGACCCTGCCGCCGAGTACGCGCCCGACCCGGACGAGGCCCCGCGCTGCCACGTACCGTGCCCGGCCTTCAGGATCGGCCGCACGCCGGTGGCGAACGGCGACTACCGGGTGTTCGTCGAGGCGTCGGGCCACCGCGCCCCGACGCACTGGCCGGGCGGAGCCATTCCGGCCGGCCGGGAGCTGCATCCGGTCACCTATGTCTCCTGGAGCGACGCGCTCGCGTTCTGCCGCTGGACCGGAGGCCTGCTGCCGAGCGAGGCGCAGTGGGAGCGAGCGGCACGCGGAGACGACGACCGCACCTGGCCTTGGGGCGACGAGCTGCCCACGGAGGACCGTGCGACATTCGAGGCGGCGGACACGTCCCCGGTCGCGCTCCACCCGCGTGGTGCGAGCCCGTTCGGAGCGCTCGACATGGCCGGCAACGCCTGGGAGTGGACAGCGAGCGCGCTGCGGCCGTATCCCTACGACGCGGGAGACGGTCGTGA
>Ga0247727_10001118_pt1 | contig 65294 bp, 39 predicted proteins | sample WisWelCaveWW1625_FD_202498 | JGI IMG/M metagenome (GOLD analysis project Ga0247727, IMG submission 202498) | Biofilm microbial communities from Wishing Well Cave, Virginia, United States - WW16-25 | ecosystem: Environmental > Aquatic > Deep subsurface > Groundwater > Cave microbial mat | place... | reverse complement strand
GAATGAAATATTTGCCCGAGCTGCGGCTGGCAATTCAACATGAACTCGGGATTCAAAAGCAGGATAAAATCGCAGCATGAAACTTCGGAGCTTTTTTTCAATTCCAACTAAAAAAGAGATTGACCCCTGACAAAAGCAGATTTATTAAGCGTCCGTTCTCGTTTTAATCGTTGGACTAATTTTCCATGATGTATAGCTTTATCCCGTAGCGTTCGTTCAAGAACAGTTGCAATAAGAAAAATCATACTCTGTCTATATCGTTGCAATTTCATATCCGAATTTTGCGATTTAGAACCCCACCCCCTAAATCCTTCTTCTCGTTTGATAGCAAGCTCTATAACCCCCAACGCTTCTTCAAATGTTGGAAAAGAAACTTCGTCCATATTGGCTTTGTCTATCTGAATTCCAAAGAATTCTTCAAAAAATATTTTCATTCTTCTGTAGGAAGTATTTTCACTATTGGTACCAGGCATAAAAGCTTTGCACCATTTAAAATACTCCCGAAATAAATTTGCCTGTATTGGGGCGCCTTCCGACTTTGATGCTCCTGCTCCTAGAAAAATGACATCCTCAATCATCAACATCCCCCTTCGCCACAGTAGGAACGACCGGTACCCCTTCTAATTGTGCGGCGTTCACAACTGAACCCTGTATCTCCGGAAGGGGTCCCGTTTTGGTGATAACCAACCTCCTTATTGAGCTCGACGTGTATTAGAAACTGACGTAGCATTTTCCTCTTCTAAAAGATCATCTAATCTAATATTTCTTTCGCCTTCTTCTAATTGGTACGCATGTGTAATCTTGATTTTTGTTTTTGAAAGGTCACCTTTTGGATCGTTATTTAGCATACCAAATAAATCTGGTTCGATAGTTCTGGCCTCACCCGGCTGTAATGCATCATAATAACGAAAACTTAAGGCCTTTCTATCAGTCGAAAATAAGTTACCATCTTTTGAATAGAAATAAAAAGAAACGTTCATGCTCGTAATGGGAAAAGTGTTGTTATTTTTAACGGTAAGGTAAATAACGACGGACGACAGCGTAATCGGTTCATACGTTTTTTTAGCCCCAACACTGAATTTGACAATTTCGATTTTTTTTGCGTTTTCATATAAGGCCCGTTTTTCTGCATCTTCCATTTTTCTCTTTTCTTCCTCCGATCTGAACTGTTCCTCTCTTTCCATCTGCTCTGCTTTCCGCCTTTCTTCCCATATTTGAGCCGTCCGTTTTCTTTGTGTTTCGTCTTCTATCGCTTTACTAATCACACTCACGCTCATATCTATATAGAAGATGCCAACAATTGTAACTGGAACGATGAAAACAACAATGATGCGATCCAATTTTAGTCCTTTTGTCCAAAGATAATAAATCCAAAAACCTGCGGTACTGAAATCAATAACACTCCAAACGCCTTTATCGAAATCAATAATAAAAAACGGATTAAAGATCAGAACGATAAGCCCTGCGAGAGAGGCCTGATTTTTGCGGTTACATTTATATTCATCAAAAGCGATTATTCCTAAAGTAAGACATACGACTAGCCGGACAATTTGGTAGTAGCCATAAGGCCAATCAAAAATCGGGGCAAGAATAAGCAGAATGGGGGGGATAATAAAAATCCAAACGGGCATCCCGCTGATAGCCATTTTTTCAAATTCCTTGTTCATCTAAAAATTCTACTCCAGTTTTTAAATTTTGTTTTGGTACCATTTCCAAGAGCGCCATATTCAATCATCCATTCGCTCTGCGAGACCTTTTTCCAGTAAAAGATTATTCAGAAAAGTTTCGTTTTCTTTGCCGCGCCACACATCCGCCAAGTACCGGTCGTACTTATCCGATTTGGAGCTAGTTATAATGATGTAAGGAACGTCTTTGAGTTCGGTTTCAACGGAGCGTTTGGTGCGCCTGCCTTCCGGCGTATCAAGTTCCGGGCAGTCGATTCCGCGAAGCCTTAAAGTTTGGTCGGCGGAGATGCCGAAGCCAAGGTCAACTCTCACTTGCAGGGTGTCGCCGTCAATGACGCGCGTGACGTAGGCCTTGTAGGTGAAAAGCGTATCTTCGGTTTTGCCGGCGGCTTTGACAAGCTGAAAGCGGTCTTCACCCAGCACTCGGGATTCGACAACATCCCCGGCTTTAAGGCCGGCCGGTTTTTTCATATGAGCGGTGAGGAAGCTGGAAAATCCCAGGTCGATTTGCAGGATCGAGAGAGCTTCCGTGTGAAGGGAATCGGCCGCAACCAGCCGGTAAGTGTAAAGCACGCCGCATTTTGGAGTGAGTAAATCCAGCGCTTTTTTTGCGGCAGGCGGCGGCTCTTTTTCAAGGGCCTCGTCTTCGGCTTTCCACTGGGCTTGCCGCCCTTCTTTGACCGCCAGCTCAAGCTTTCTTGTGTCCCACTTGTGACGGCTCGCGCGTTCAGCAAGTTCAACCCGTTTTCTTTCGTCGGGAACGGTGATCAAGGCACGGTAATGCGACCAGGTCAGGCCGTTTGAAGAAATTCGCCGCGCGGCGAATTTTGGGAATTTTTCGGCAAAACCCACGGCGCGGTAAAGGACTTTACGGTCCATCTCCAAATCGGCGGCAAGATTCATGATGACTTTTTTGCCGTATTCCGCGTTACGTTTGTCTTTCCCTTTTTGGTTTGAAAGATAATTCAAAATCAAATGGCCCGTTTCCCAATAGGTCCGGACTTTTTCCTGTTCAATCCTCTGCTGGCCCAGGATAAATGTTTCCTTCACTTGCCGTTTGAGCTCGGGATAATCGGCTATTTTCCCGTTCTTTGAAATTACAAGATTCATGCTTTATTGCCCCTCTGTTGCAGTCACTTTCTAAACCGCCGAAGTTACCGAAAACAAAAAAGGCGGGGTTTGTACCCCGCCTTGTCCAGGTTGCTATTTAAATTGTCTGGGCTTTATGACCCGCATAATGGGCGGATTATACCTCACCAGGCCCGTTCCCGGCAACAGTGCCGCAAGCCCGGCGGAAGCTAAAAAAAGTTTATTTTTTTAAGCCGCTTTGCGGATTTCTTGGGCTTCGTATTCCGGGAACATGATAATGGCAGGATGCACAGAAAAAGCCCTGGCCAATTGCTCGGCCCGTCGTTTTCCGATTTCAATCCTCTCATTTTCCAAAAGGCTGATATTCGTTTCCTGAATCCCCGAACGCCTGGCCAGCTCTTCCTGGGTCCAGCCTTTAAGCTCACGGAGCATACGGATCGCTTCCCCTGTCGAAAACCCGGCATGAGGGACCGCAGGAATAAAGCCCTTGGGCCGATGAATTTTCATTTTTTCCTCCTAATAGTTGTGGGGCGTAATTTCAAGAACATAGATTGTCACAATATCCCTTTCCACGGAATAGATCACCCGGTATTGCAAGCTTAGCCTGGAAGAACGCTGGCCTTCCCGATCACCCCGCAGTTTTTCGTCATGAAAACCCGGAAATTCCAGCAGCTTCTCCGGACCGTGACGGAAAATAATCGCCTTCCACAGTTCGTATTTTTTGACAATCGCGGCCGGCAGCTTGCGGCAGACCTTACTGATGTCACGATGTTCCTCAATACGCCACATATTATTAAATATAATAGGTTATTATATATAATAAGTCAAGCAAAGAGGCAGGGAAAGCGAGCTTCCACGCGGAACTATTTCACAAAAAGGAGAAGGAGTGCGGTCACGAAAAGATTGGCAAGGGAAAGAGGGAAAATGCCTTTCCAGCCAAGGTCCATGAGCTGATCGTAGCGGAAACGCGGCAGGGTCCAGCGGATGGTCATGAAAAGCCAGCAAAAGGATATCACTTTAAAAGTAAAAGAAAAAATCTGCAGTGCCACAATCGCAAGATGCGGGAGCGCCAGGACAGCGCCCCACGGAAAATGAAAACCATCCCGCAATAAATACGGGACCTGCCAGCCGCCGAAAAATAAAGTGGCGGCAAGTGCCGCAATCATGATGGTTTCAATAAAATCCGTGAAATAAAACATGCCGAATTTCATGCCGCTATATTCCGTGAAATAGCCCACGATTTCGGATTCCCCTTCCGGGATGTCGTACGGAATGCGTTTGGTTTCAGCCAGCCCTGCGGCCAGGAAAAGTAAAAATCCGAGCGGCTGAAGAAGGACACCCCACAAGGGAATCCAGCCAAAAAGCAAATAGCCCTGGCCGCGCACAATGGTTTGTAAATCCACGGATTGGTAAATCATCACAATCCCGAGGATCGTGGTGCCAAGCGTGATTTCATAAGCGAGCATCTGGCTTGAAGCACGCATCCCGCCAAGAAAGGCGTAATTATTGTTGGATGAAAAGCCTGCGAGCACCACCCCATATACGCCCATAGACATCACGGCAAAAATATAAAGAAGCCCGACATTGATGGGTGCGACCTGAAGCGTGATTTCCTGACCGTTCCAAATCAGGATATCCCCAAAAGGGATAGCGGCAAAGCCAACAAGGGCAAATGTGAGGGAAAGAAACGGCGCTAGAGTGTGCAAAAATTTGTCCCCGAAAGGAGGGATATAGTCTTCCTTGGTAAACATTTTAATGGCATCGGCAATGGGGTGAAAAAGGCCAAGCTCATTGATGGGGCGTAGAAGCCAGTTGATGGGCGCGGCCCATTTCCAGGGCAGAATGATAAAGGCACGGTTAGCACCAATTCTGTCCTGCATGAGGGCGCTTTGTTTGCGCTCAATCCACGTGTGCAGCGCGGCAAAGTTAATGACCATAAATAACACTAGGCCGGCAAGAATAAGAGTAATCATACCCTTGACCCTAAAACAATGCCGGACGCTATTCGCTCATAGCATCCGGAGTTGGTTTTAAAGCCAAGTAGAAAACATTCGCGCGGGTCCTGTCGGCGGTGTATCCCCACGAGTCTCGTCGAAAGTTTTTCACATAAAACAGGGCATTGCGATTTAATATTTTTCATCATTTTCTAAAAAACTTTGAGTCTCCATTTCTAACGGAATTGGCTTTTGTGAAAAGCTTTCTCCTCAATCGTGGGGATGCCCCTCACCGCCGCCACCCGCAACAGTATACTTTTCAGAAAACATTTTCAGTTATTGGAGGGACGTCGCAGGCTAAAATTTCCAATGGAATGCCACACCCCAAAAAATGGCACTGGCGGCCTTGCCGCCACGTGGGAAATTTAGACTGCGTCGAGCGAAGTCCGCACGCCCCGGCATTCACTTTTTGCGGACTGAGCGTTCCCGAAGATAACTGAAAATGTTTTCTCATAAGATATTCGCATCCTGCTCAAGGGCGGGGATGGTGGGAGCGGCCATGCTGCGGATATCGCTGCCGCCCATCCCAAGCTTTTCATAAGTCATGCCTTTAAAAAAATCCACCTGCAGGGCCATCTCTTTAAAAATTTCTTCTACCCGGTCAAAATGAAAATGGATGCCAAGCTCCCGGGCGAGCGTGACTAAAATCCGCCATTCCGGCTCGGCCTCGCCAAGCGGTTCCAGGATTTTCTCAAACTTCTGGACCCGGCCTTCAAAATTCGTAAAGGTTCCATCCTTTTCAATAAAAGTCGCCGAAGGAAGTACAAACGTAGCGTACTCGGACATGAGGTTATGGTTGGATCCAATAAAAACACTCCACTCCAGTTTCTGGACCGCCTGTAAAACCTTTTTTTCCTTAAGGCCGGTTAAAATATCCGAACCAAAAACCACAACGCCTTTCATAAGCCCTTTTTCACAATCAGCCAAAAATGCGTGGATGGCTTTATCCTGAGATGTAAAACCCAGCGCTTCGGCTCCCTTTGAATTGGGATTTTTATCCGCACGTATTAAAAAATCGTCCTGAAAACCGGGCGGGTTGCCGGGAACTAGAAAGACATTTTCTATTTTAAGTTCATCTTTAAATAAATTTTTCGCAAGGAACAGTTCTTCATTGGAAAGCTGGGACGATAAAAAGACACCTAATTTACTTTTAGCGGAGGTCAAGCCATGCGCGACCTCAGGCAGAATTTTATGCCAGGCCAGTTCTTCTAACCTTTCTTGGGTCCGTTTGAGGGGTTTCAAAATCCGGTTATGATCGTGAAATTTATAACCGTAACGGCCTTCGTCGCAGATCCACCACTTGTTGATATTTTCATTAAAGCGGGGTTTGAGGCGCATCACCCGGTCGCCCTTGGTGTGGTGCGGCCGGTCTAAGTTGTATTGCACCTGGATATTGCATCCCCGGGCACAGCCGGTGCAAACGGAATCCCCGGACTTCAGGTACCAGACGCGCATCTTGAAACGGAAATCCTTATCTGTCAGTGCGCCCACGGGGCAAATATCCACGACATTGCCGGAATAGGGATTTTTGAGTTCTTTTCCAGGGAAAACGGTAATTTCACCGTGGTCCCCGCGGTTAATGATGCCAAGCTCGAAGGTTTTTGAGATTTCATCCGTAAACCGCACGCAGCGCGAGCAAAGAATACAGCGTTCGGCATCAAGCATCACCGTGGGGCCGAGCGATACGGCTTTGGGTTTTTTGACCTTGTTTTCATTCACACGGCTGTCGTAAAGGCCGTGCTTCATATAATAGTCCTGGAGCCAGCATTCCCCTGCCTGGTCGCAGACCGGGCAATCCAGCGGATGGTTCACCAAAAGAAATTCCAGAATATGCTGGCGGGTCTTAAGCACTTTTTCGGTGTTCGTGCGAATCACCATGCCGTCCATGGCTTCCATATGACAGGCGATTTGGAGCTTCGGCATTTTTTCCACTTCAACAAGGCACATGCGGCAGTTGCCGGCAATGGAGAGGCCGGGATGATAGCAATAATAAGGGATATCGGTCTCGAGTTTCTTGGCTGCTTCAATAACCCGCGTTCCCTTGGGAACTTCTATTTCTTTTCCGTCAATGGTGAGTTTAGGCATACATTCTACTCAAAGTGTGTCATCCTGAACGAAGTGAAGGATCTCAGATAAAGATTCTTCGCGCTTCGCGCTCAGAATGACGGACTAAATCTAGGTCGCATTTGCCTTCCCTGACATGATACTCAAATTCTTCCCGGAATTTCGTGGGATAACTTCTTAAAGGCATGGCCGCTCCGTCCGCAAGAGCGCAAATCGTGGTTCCACCCATAAAGGAACAAATATCAAGAAGGGTTTCAATATCCTTGCCCCGCCCGCCGCCTTTGGCAATCCGCTCCAGGATCCGGTGAACCCAGCCTGTCCCCTCGCGGCAGGGCGAGCACTGCCCGCAGGATTCGTGTGCAAAAAAACGCATCGTTGCAAGGAGCGCCTTGACCATACACGTCGTTTCATCCATAACAATGACACCGCCGGACCCGGCCATAGTTCCTTTATTACGAAGCTGATCAAAGTCCATTCCGACATCAATTTCATCCGCCGTAAAAATGGCAGCAGACAACCCTCCGGGGACAACCGCTTTTAACTTCCGGTCTTCGCGAATGCCGCCCGCGTGCTCATAAATGATTTCACGCAAAGAAACGCCAAGCGGCAGCTCATAAACACCCGGCTTTTTAACATGACCGCTCACACTGAAAAGCCTCAGGCCGCCATTTTTATCCGAGCCAAGCTTGGCAAACCATTCGGCCCCGCGGTTGACAATAAAAGGAACGTAGGAAAGCGTTTCCACATTATTGATCACGGTCGGGCAACCGAAAAGCCCCACGACTGCAGGAAAGGGCGGCTTGAGGCGGGGAAAACCTTTTTTCCCCTCAAGGGATTCAAGCAGCCCTGTTTCTTCCCCGCAAATGTAGGCTCCCGCTCCCCGGTGAATCACAAGCTCAAGATCATATCCTTTGCCGAAAATGTTTTTTCCGAGAAAACCTTTGGCATAGGCCTCCTCCACGGCTTTTTTTAATTTCTCGTACGGCTCTACATATTCCCCGCGGATATAAATATAGGCTTTATGCACGTTATTGGCATAAGCGGTAATGATAATGCCTTCAATTAGCAGATGCGGCGTGTGATACATAATATATTTATCCTTGAACGTGCCGGGCTCGCCTTCGTCGGCATTGACCACCAAATACACCGGCCGGCCGGTATTTTGGGGGACAAAACTCCATTTCATTCCGCACGGAAAACCCGCGCCGCCGAGTCCTCGGAGGTTCGATTGCTTGACAAGATCAACGACATCCTTGGGTTGGTATTTTTCAAAAACCGTGCGTGCGGCCTTGTATCCGCCGTCGGCAAGGTAATCGGCAAGAAAGGACGTTTTACCGGGAATAAAATATTTTGAAATTAGTTTTTCCATTATTTTATAAGAGCGTCTATCTTTTCTTTCGTTAACGGCCCAATATATTCTTTGTCATTCAACTGCATCATCGGGGCAATCTCGCACGCGCCAAGGCATTCCACGGTCTCAATCGAAAATTTTCCGTCTGCGGTCTTCTGGCCCGCTTTAATTCCCAGTTTCTCTTGAAGGTGCTTGACCATCTCTTCACCCCCGAGTAAGGCGCAGGTCAGCGTACGGCACACATGAAAACGTGTTTTGGCTTTGGGTTCGCTATAAAATAAGGAATAAAAGGTCATGACTTCGCGCACATTAATGGCTGGGAGCTCAAGGTATTGCGCCACAGCTTCTTCCATTTCAAGCGTGATGTGGCCATAGTGTTCCTGGAGAAGCCTTAAGACCTCAAGGATGGAGGCACGCTTGGTTTCGTATTTTGCAACCAGCGCATCGGCTTTCATTTTGATTTCGGGAGTAAAAATTGTATTCACCGGTCCATTTCTCCGCCGATCATATTGACTGAACCAAACGTGGGAACAATATCGGCAAACATTCCGCCGTTAATCATGAGCGGAAGCGCCGCCATAATGACAAAACAGGGCGGCCGCACGCGCACGCGGTACGGTTTATCGGTTCCGTCGCTTACTACATAAAACCCAAGCTCGCCATTAGCCCCCTCCACCGGAAAATAAGCCTCTCCCTTAGGTGGGCGGATCCCGTGGCCCATCATAATCATCTTAAAATGATTCATCAGGCCTTCAATATTCGTATAAGTGTCTTCTTTTGGGGGTAGCGCAATGCGTTTATTGTCCGTTTCAACACTAGCATAGTTTTCTTTGTGCGCTCCTTCTAAGGTGGGGTCAACCGCCGCCGTTTGTCCCGGCAGCCCCTCAATGCGCCCGAGCTTTCCCTGATCCGCCATTTCAGCCGCCGGAATCACGTTACCTTCCGTATCAAGAAGCACCGGGCCTTCAGGCATGTCGCGAAGCGCCTGCTCTACAATCCGCATGCTCTGCTCCATTTCTTCCATCCGGCAAAGATAGCGGTCGTAATTGTCCCCGTGCTCTCCGACCGGCACTTCAAAATCAAACCGGTTATACACAAGATACGGCGAAGCGCGGCGGACATCATAATCCACGCCTGTGGACCTTAAAAAAGGCCCTGTAATCCCGTAGGCCAGCGCATCTTCCTTGGAAATGACACCAACATCCTTCATCCGGTCCACAAAAATCCGGTTGCAGGTTAAAAGCTCATCCACTTCTTTCAGGATTTTTCGCGTTTCCAGAATCGCATTGCGGCATTTATCCGCAAAACCCTTGGGCAAATCCCCTTTCACGCCGCCCACGCGCGTGTAAGAAATCGTGAGACGCGCCCCTGTGACCTCCTCGATTAATTCATAAAGAAATTCACGGGCCTTGATCATATAAAGGAAGACGGTAAAAGCGCCCAGTTCCATAGCCGAGGCACCAACGCAGGTCAGGTGATCCGTGACGCGGGAAATTTCACTCATGATCACGCGGATATATTTGGCGCGCTCCGTAATCTCAAGGCCAAAGAGTTTTTCAATCGCAAGGCAATAGCCCACATTATTGATCAGCGGCGACACATAATTGAGCCTGTCCGTGTAAGGAATGACCTGCAAATAGCCGCCCTGTTCCGCGGATTTTTCAAAGGCCCTGTGAAGATAGCCGATTTCAACGTCCGAACTCACAATTTTTTCGCCATCAAGCTCCGCAATAATGCGGACAATGCCGTGCATGGCGGGATGCGAGGGGCCCACGTTGATAAGCATTGATTCGGTACGTGTCTTTTTAATCTCGGGCGTTGTTGTCATTAGTTTTTGGGTCCGATCAAAGGCTGCCGTTTATTGTAAGGATAGTCTTTGCGCAAAGGGTGGCCTGAAAATTCTTCATACATGAGAATCCTTTTTAAATCAGGATGCCCTTCAAAACGGATGCCGAACATGTCCCAAACTTCGCGCTCAAACCAGTTGGCCACCGGCCAAATTCCGGTAAGGGAGGCAACCACTGCGTCTTCTTGTTCAACGCGCACTTTAAGACGGAGCCTGTGATTTTTAGCGGTCGAATAGAAGTGATAAACCACTTCAAACCGGGGTTTCCATTTCAAGGGTAGACCATCAACGGCTGTCAGGTCGATCAGCACATTCAAATCAAACTGGGAATCACGTTTGATAAAGTCCGCTATGCGAAGAAGGGATTCACGTTTAATCACCGCCGTCTCGTCACCGCGAAAATCGTGGAGTTCAACCACATCCTCCGGCCAGCGTTCTTTTAATTTTTCATGGAGTTTCGGCATGAGTTTTAATATTCTTGTTTCTGATTTTGAATCTTTTCTTGAAGCTTAATAAGGCCATCCAGAACATTTTCAGGACGCGGCGGACATCCGGGGATATAAACGTCCACCGGGATAATCGTATCAATCCCCATCACCGTCGCATAATTATCATAAAACCCGCCCGTGCAGGTGCACACCCCAAACGCCACCACCCACTTGGGGTCTGTCATCTGATCATAAATTTGCTTCAACACCGGGGCCAGTTTGTGCGAGATCGTCCCAACCACAAAAAGCACATCCGATTGCCGCGGAGAAAAACGGGGAAGACCCGCGCCGAAACGGTCCACGTCGTAATGTGAGCAGGCCGTCGCCATATATTCCATGCCGCAGCAGGCCGTCACAAAGGGATACTGAAAAATGGAATACTTACGCGCCCAACCGATCATGTCGTTGATCGTGGAGGTGAAAAAACCCGTGCTCTCGTTTCCTTTCATCGCCACTCGAGCGCTCCTTTTTTCCAGGCATACAAAAACCCAAGCACAAGAATTGCCATAAAAAATATCATTTCAACAAAGCCAAATAACCCAAGTTTACGGTAAACCACGGCCCAGGGAAAAAAGAAAATAAGTTCAACATCAAACAGCACGAAAAGCATTCCCGCAAGGTAAAACCGGATAGAATGCCGGCCGGTCGGCAGCTCAAAAGGTTTTTCACCGGACTCAAAGGGCATATTTTTAGCGGGGTTGGGTTTTCGCGGGCCAAGTTTCGCGGCAAGAAACAAAAACAGGAGCGAGACGCTTCCCGCCAGTACAAACATGACCAAAATTCCGAAGTAGTGTTGCAACATAAATACCGCTTTTCGTGAAGCGTGAAGAGTGAAGCGAATCCTTGCCTCACATTTTTTTAGTTCATCATTCCCTGAAGACGCGCTATCGCTTTTTGCGCCAGGGTATATTGGGGATTTTCACGCAGGGAATTCTGATAATAAAAAGAGGCCTTTTCCCAATCTCCCTTCTTTTCCCAAATCCTGCCCAAATTGTAGTAGGGATAACAATAGGCGTCGTAGCGCTTAGCCTGGGTTGCTTTTTCAAACCACGGAATGGCCTGGTCCCATTCTCCTTTTTCAATCAGGTAGGCACCAATGTCGTTGTAAGGGTTTCCGTAATCAGGATCAAGCTTGATCGCCTTCCGGCATTCGAGAATGGCGTCATCAAAACGTCCCTGGTAGCTATAAGCCCACCCCAGAAAAGTATGGGCTTCCGCCATAGGATAAAGCTCAATCGATTTCTGGTAAAGATGAACCGCCTCTTCAAGCTGGCCTTCGGACTGTTTCTCATAGCCTTCTTGAAAATAACGCTGGGCCTCGTTACGGTAAAAACTGTCCGCCTCTCCCATCGGATAAATTCCCTCGTCAAAGTGATATGGATTTTCTTCCGGCATGATCCCCTCCCCGAAAAAGAAGGGTGTATTATATCGTTTTGTTTCCCGATCCGCTAGTGCTTCGAGGAAATTACGCCGGTTTTATTCCAATGTTTGGACGGGTTGATGCTGGACAGGACTGCGGTCGATCAAAATATCACGGGGTTTGGCGCCCTGCTGAGGGCCGATAAGGCCTTCGGCTTCCATTTGATCGATAATGCGCGCCGCGCGGGTGTAGCCTAGCCGAAGGCGGCGCTGGAGATTGGAAGTGGAGGCCTGCCCGGTTTCAAGGACAATGGCAACCGCTTCGTCAAAAAGCTCATCTTTTTCTTCGGCGCCTTTCGCAATTTTACCTTCCAGAATCGCCTTCATTTCAGGATGATATTCGGGCTTGCGCTGCTCCGCAACAAACTTGACCACGCTATTGATTTCTTCATCGGTGACCAAAGAGGCCTGGCCTCGCACAGGTTTGGGGTCTCCGGGCTGAAGAAAAAGCATGTCCCCTTTTCCGATCAGGGCATCGGCGCCATTGGTATCCAGCACCGTACGGGAATCAATCTTGGAAGCGACTTTAAAAGACAAACGGGCGGGAAAATTGGCTTTGATGACGCCCGTGATGACATCCACCGACGGCCGCTGCGTGGCCAGAATCAAATGAATGCCCACGGCGCGCGCAAGCTGGGCAAGACGCATAATGGCCGCTTCCACTTTATCCTGGGCCACCATCATAAGATCCGCAAGCTCGTCAATCACCACCACAATGTAAGGAAGCCGGACCGGCATCACATTTTCAGACTGCACACTTTCCATTTCCTTTAAGGCTTCCTCGGAAATCGGACGGCTGTTAAAGCTCTGAATATTCCTCACCCCGCAACTGGCAAAAAGCTTATAACGGTTTTCCATTTCAAGCACAATCCAGTTTAAAGTCTGCGCGGCTTTCCGGGTGTCAGTCACCACCGGCGTCAGCATGTGCGGAATTTTATTATAAACCGCAAGCTCCACCATTTTGGGATCCACCATCACAAATTTCAGATCTTCCGGGGTCGCATAATAAAGCAGCCCCATGATAATGGAATTGACGCACACGGTTTTTCCACTTCCCGTGGATCCTGCAATCAGGATGTGCGGCATGCCGGTCAGGTCCGCGATCAGGGCACGGCCGCTTGTGTCTTTTCCCAGCACAAGCGGAAGCTGGCATTTCCGCGACTGAAATTCGCGCGATTCGATCATCTCCCGCAGGGTCACAATGCTTGAAACCGAATTCGGGACTTCCACGCCGATCGCGGATTTCCCGGGGATCGGAACGATTAAACGGATACTTTTAGCTTTTAAAGCAAGCGCCAGATCATCCGTCAGAGCCGAAATGGAATTCACTTTAACGCCCGGGGCAGGAAGCAATTCATAGCGGGTAATGACAGGCCCCTGCTCGACTTCAACGACTTTGACCTCAATGCCGAAATCGGCCAGGGTCTGTTCCAAAATTTTGATATTTCCCTGAAGATTATCCTCCTTGGCCGCATCCCTCGAACCCCGGCGCAGTAAGTCCATCGGAGGAAACGCATATTCTCCTTCGACAGGACGCTTGGAACCGATCACGCCTTCAAATTTGGGCTCTGTGGGGCCTTGAGAACCTGCGGCATTTTTTCCCTTGTCACGGCTTTCGTGATAATTTTTGCTTTCTTTTTCCGCGGATTTGGCGGGGCCCTGAGCTTCTTCAGCGGATTCAGGAACGTCGGGCTTATATTGTTTAACCTTCAAAGGGATATTGGCAAGCAACGGATTCGGGATAAGGGGCTTACGCGTTTCTTCTTTTCCTAATTCCTTTTTTACAGGCTTGGGCAAGGCTTTATCTTCCCAGCGTTCGCGCCAAAAAGTCAAACCTTTTCCAAAAAAATTCCAGATTGGAAGCATATTTTCGAAAATATCCGAGGCCGTCTCCTGAAGCCTTCGGGCCAGATTTTTTACGAGAGGGTAAATTAAAAAATCCGTGGCAAGAAGCAGGGAAAGTAAAAGACAGGAGCCAGCTACAATATAACTTCCCATCTGGCCGAAGTAACGCAGCAGGTGTGACCCCGCGAGGTAACCCACGGCACCGCCTTGAGAAAGCCGGAATTCGGGTTCGACGGAAATTGCCACCATCGTGGCCGTGGAAAATAAAGCAATCGCGAGCCCCACCCATTTAAAAAATTTCCTCTCCGGGACTTTCTGTAAGAAAAAACAGCCTGACCAAAGCAAAAAAAGGACAGGGATAATGAGTGCGCTAACCCCAAAGGTTACGAGAAGGCAAAATGCCGCATAAGCGCCAATGACTCCCGTATAGTTAGAAGGTGGATTAGAAGGGTCTGAGGTGTAAAAGGAAACGTCTTCGGGGTGAAAAAAGACGAGGCTTGCCAAGGTGAAAAGCCCCAGCAGCAAGAAAAGAACTCCCCAGATTTCGTTAATTCGGTCTTTGCGCATGAATAAAAATGAGACACGGGAAAAGGGGCACGGGGCAAGAGAATTAATTAAAAGATTAAAAATTCAAAATTTTTACTTTCCCCTTGTCTCGTGTCTCTCGCCCCGTTCTAAACCCCCGTATGTCCAAACCCGCCCGCTCCGCGGTGGGTGGCGTCCAAATTATCGGCTACAACCAGCTTTGCCTTGATGGTTTGCATCACCACAAGCTGGGCAATCCGCATCCCCCGTTCAATCACAAAGGCATCTTCCCCGTGATTGATCAAAATGACCTTGATCTCCCCGCGGTAGTCCCAATCAATGGTCCCCGGAGAATTAAGAAGTGTGATTCCGTGCTTAATGGCAAGGCCGCTTCGGGGACGGACCTGGGCTTCGGTGCCGCGCGGAAGGGAAATGGAAATACCTGTAGGGATAAGTGCACGCCGGCCGGGCGATAAAGCAACGGCTTCCTCACAAGCCGCGATGAGATCAAATCCGCTTGCCCCGTCCGTCATATATTCAGGAAGGGAAAGGCCTTCAAAATGCGGGAGTACTTTGATTTTTATTTCGAGTTCTTGCACGGGAGACTATTGTAAGCAGAAATGAAACGATATTAAATAGAGATTTTCAGGAATGTGACTAGCACCGCGTTACTTTTGATGTTGCGGGTTCGCGGTACTGTGCCGATTGAAATTGGAACACCCAATTTCAATCGTAAAGGCGCACTAGCGAAAACGGGGTTTTCTCGAGCCCCGGTCACGGTCGCGTCCGCCGCCGCGCCCGGCGGATTCCTGGATCACGTCGCGCGTTACATCCGGCGGAAGGATCGGCATACCGCCTTCTTTGGCCTGCTTAATGCTTAAGCTGACTTTGCCCATATCATCAACTCCGATCACTTTCACGGGCACGACATCCCCCACACGCAGGTAATCGGTCACACTTTTAACAAATCCTTCAGAAACCTCAGACACGTGGCAAAGACCGTCCTTACCCGGTAAAATTTCACAGAAAGCGCCAAAATTGGTCAGTTTTCTCACCGTGGCCTGATAAATGGTTCCAATTTCAGGCTCTTGGGTAATGGCCTGAACGCGGCGAATCGCTTCTTCACTTGCCAGAGCATCCGTTGAAGCAATTAGGACACGTCCGTCATCTTCAATATCAATCTTAGCGCCGGTTTCTTCGACAATCCTTCGAATGTTTTTCCCGCCGGGCCCGATCAACTCGCCAATCTTTTCAGGATTAATGCGGATCGTGGTAATGCGCGGAGCATACACCGACAACTCTGGACGAGGACTTGAAATCGCCTGGGCAATCAGATCCAAAATCTTAAACCGGGCTTCGTGAGCCTGGTTAAAGGCTTCTTTGAGGATATCTTCCGTCACACCGTCAATTTTAAGGTCCATCTGAAGCGCGGTAATTCCCTCGCGCGTGCCCGCCGCTTTAAAATCCATATCGCCAAGATGATCTTCAATACCGGCAATGTCCGTGAGAACTTTCCAGCGGCTGCCCTGCGTCACCAGCCCAATCGCAATCCCTGCAACCGGAGCCTTCAAAGGAACGCCCGCGTCCATTAACGCCAGGGTTCCTCCGCAAACAGTCGCCATTGAACTGGATCCGTTGGATTCCAAAATATCGGATACCAGCCTCACGGTATAAGGAAAATCCTCCGCATCCGGCATCACAGGCTGGAGGGATCGTTCGGCTAGGGCGCCGTGTCCGATTTCGCGGCGGCCCGGGCCCCGATTCGGACCGACCTCGCCGACACTGAAATGAGGAAAATTATAATGAAGCATAAATCGCTTTGTAATATCCCCTTCCAGCGAATCAATCATCTGCTCATCGTCGCCGGTTCCCAGGGTCGTAACACAAAGGCTCTGAGTTTGGCCGCGCGTAAAAAGCGCGGATCCGTGCGTCCTTGGAAGGATCCCGACTTCACAGCTGATAGCACGGATATCCCTTTCTCCACGGCCGTCCGGGCGCTTGCCTTGTCCCAGAATAATTCCCCGAACCTTTTCTTTTTCAAGTTTTTCAAAAGCCATTTTAATAAACCGCTCGTTAAAATCAGGTTTTGCGGCATCAAATTGAGCAAGCGTTTTTTGATAAAGCTCAGCGGTCATTTTTTCGCGTTCTTCTTTTGAAGCAGGGTCAAATATTTTTTCGAATTGGCCTTCGACAACGGCCGTGACTTTGCTCAAGATATCTTTGGGGATCTCTATTTTAGGAACGGCCTTTTTGGGTTTTCCCACTTTTTTACGCAATTCGTTTTGCAGGTCAATGACTTGCCGGATCGCCTTATGCCCGAAACGAATAGCATCAAGAAGTTTTTCCTCGGAAATTTCCTTGGCACCGGCTTCAATCATAATCACTTTTTCTGCTGTCCCGGCCAACACAAGGTCAAGCTGGCTTTTTTGCAGCTCAGCAAACGTCGGGTTGATCACAAACTCGTCATCGAGGAGCCCCACGCGCACTGCGCCCACGGGCTTTTCAAAAGGAATCTCGGAAATCATTAAGGCAGCCGAAGCAGCCACCATCGCAAGCGTTTCCGTCGTGTTTTCACCGTCGACAGAAAGGACCGTCACGCTAATCTGGACTTCATTAAAATAATCGTCAGGAAAAAGAGAGCGGATCGGGCGGTCAATCAGGCGGGAGGTGAGAATTTCTTTCTCGGAAGGTCTCCCTTCGCGTTTGAAATAACCTCCGGGAATTTTTCCGGCTGCGTAGGTTCTTTCGCGGTAATCCACCATCAGAGGAAAAAAATCCTTTTCTTCATCCACTTCCTTAGCGGCCACCACAGCCGCCAAAATCACAGTGCCGCCGCATTGAATGGTCACAGCGCCATGCGATTGCTTGGCCATACGGCCTGTTTCAATGATAATTTCGCGTGTTCCAACCTTACAGCTTACTTTTTCTACAATATTCATGGAGTCCTTTGACACGGGAGGATAGAAAGGATTACTTTCTTATATCCAGGGTCGTGATCAGTTTCTGATAACGTTCGGGATTTTCTTGTTTGAGATAACTGAGAAGCTTTTTGCGGCGCCCGACCATTTTGAGCAGGCCATAACGGGAATGATTATCTTTGACATTCGCCTTGAAATGTCCGGACAAACCGTTGATCCGCTCGGTGAGAAGGGCGACTTGAACCTCGGCGGAACCGGTGTCGTGTTTCTCACGTTTAAATTCGGCAATAATTTTCTTCTTATTTTCTTTGGCTAAAGCCATTCAAAATGTTCCTAACTCTTTTATTTATGATAAGTTGCGTTTCAGGCAGAGCGGAATTATACTCTAATCAACAATCTTTGTAAAGGTTTTCTTTGAAATAGCCTCAAAATATTTCCTGGCCGCCGCGGCATCCTTTTTGATCTGCTCCTGCAAATGGGAGGGGTCCTTAAACACCATTTCCGCCCTCAACCGGGGGTGAAAAAATACCTCCAGGGTCTTGCCGTAGAGATCCTCGCTAAGGTCAAAAAGATGCGCTTCCGCGACCGGCTTCTGAAGGCCCTCTTGACCGAACGTTGGCCTCCGGCCGTAGTTTAAAACCCCGCGCAGAAGCAGGCTTTTTTCCCGAACCACCATTTCTGTCACGCCTGGCTTTGCAAGCGCAAGCTTCTCGATCCGGAGCTTGCGGACCTCCACAGGATAAACCCCTTCAGGCGGCATGGTTTCATTTAAGACTTCAAGGTTGGCCGTTGGAAACCCCAGTTCTTTTCCGCGCCCTGCCCCGGCAATCACTTTGGCCATACCGCTAAAAGGCCGCCCAAGGCAGAGAAAGGCTTCTTCCAGGTTGCCTTCTGTAATAAGCCGCCGAATCCGCGAGCTTGAAACAAAATCCCCGCCGGCTTTCACAGGCGCGATTTCTTCAAACTCAAACCCGTGGAGAAGAGCCAGAGTTTTCATCATCGCCGCATTGCCTTTGCGGTCATGACCAAAATGGGCATTGTAACCAAGACAAACTTCTTTTACGTGAAGGCGATCGGCGAGCATTTGACTCACGAAAGTTTCAGGTTCCATTTGGGAAAACGCCGCCGTGAACGGCAGCCAGAAGCAATAATCCAGGCCAAACTCTTTCATGAGAAAAAGTTTGTACTCTGCGGACAGTAAAAGCGAGGGTTTTGCCTCAGGGTGCAGGATTTGCTGCGGGTGTTCTTGAAAGGTCAAAAGGCCTGAAACACCGTTAAAACGCCGTGCCTTTTCAAGCACATACTGGATTAAGGCCTGGTGCCCCAGATGAAGCCCGTCAAAATTACCGATGCCAAGAACAAGGGGTTTTGAAGGGTCCGGATGAAAGGCTTCAAGCTCGGAGAGGATGAACATACGAGGAGATAAGCCGGAAGGGATGAATTTTCTGGTAAAATTCCTCAGCCGTAATTTGTTTTAAGGTCTCAATCGTGACGCTATCCTGAAGCGAAAACTGCCCCGAACGGATCCGTCTGAGTTCCGCGAGGGTGGCAAAGCATCCGAGCGCCTCGCCTAAATCATTGACCAGGGTGCGCAGGTACGTTCCTTTTGAAACACGCGCATGAAAATAGACTTTGGGGCCTTCCTTCCTTTCGATGCGGAACTCGTGCACAACCACTTTTCTTCCTTCCCGCGGGACTTCCCGTCCCTGACGCGCCAACTTGTAAAGCCGTACGCCCTGGTGTTTGAGGGCTGAAACCATCGGCGGGGTTTGAATAATTTCACCCGTAAATTCACGAACCTTTTCACAAACCGCTTCAAAGGTCACGGATTCAAAAGGTTTTTCGCCGATCACTTTGCCGTTCCTGTCGTGGGAATCCGTCTTGATGCCAAGTTCCATAATTCCGTCATAATCCTTATCACAGGCCGTTAATTCCATGGACCGCTTGGTGGCCTTGCCTAAAAGCAAAACAAGAACTCCTGTCGCGAGAGGATCCAGCGTTCCGGCGTGTCCCACTTTGGAAATTTTAAAGCGGCTCCTCACAAAAGCGCAGACATCGTGCGAGGTCCACCCGTTAGGTTTATCGACAATCAAAATACCATTCATGGCCAAATGGCTTGCGGGAGAAACCGGATTCATGAAAAATGATATTCCTTGCGAAGACGGGAGAGGATCATCCGTTCAGCTTCCTTAAGGGTGCCGTGGATAACGCAGCCGGAAGCTTTCTTGTGGCCCCCTCCGCTGAAAAAAGTGGCAATTTTATTCACATCGTAATCCCCTTTGGAACGAAAGGAAACCCGCACCTGATTGGGTTCGCGCATCTCGCTCATAAAAAAAGCTACTTTGACTTCTTTTAAATATTTTAGAAAATCAATAAAACCTTCGGTATCTTCATAAGTCGCTCCGGAATGGATCAAGTCTTCGCGCTTCATCCCGACCCAGGCCACCCGGCTCTTTGAAAACGTCCTGACCCGGCCAAGCAGCCGGCTGTAAAGATTGATTTTATTGAGGGAATACGTGGCATAAAGTTCATCGTTAATTTTTTCAATGTCAATCCCGGTGGCGATGAGCTCCGCGGCAATCTTGTGGCAATGCACCGTGGTGTTACTGTATTTGAAAGAACCGGTATCGGTGGAAAGCGCCACGTAAAGGTTTTTGGCATCTTCCTTGGTCAAGGGGATGCGGAAATACTTAAAAATATCAACCACCACTTCCCCGCAAGCTGCGGCCTCAGGACGGAGGTAGTTATAATGGCCGAAAAGCTCATTGCTGATATGGTGATCGATATTGAAAATTTTTGTTTCCGGCGTAAGAAGCCCTCTGACTTTCCCGATCCGCTCAAGCGTCGGGCAATCCGTCACCACCAGGGCTTTAAAATAAGAAGCCGGTTTTTTGATCTGCCTCACCTCATGCCAGCTTTTGTCGGAAAGGCAGGAAAGCCGCTCAGGAAAAGGATCTTCACAAACCACGGTGGTTTTTTTCCCAAGCCGCTTTAAAAGCGATTCCATCGCAAGAATGCTTCCAATCGCGTCCCCTTCAGGGGAAACGTGGCAGGAGAGGAGAAAATGGTCCGATTGCTTTAAGGCTTTGCAAAACGCGGCTAACTTTTTTTTGTCTAACAAGATTTGTTTCTCCTAAGAGGTTTCTTCTTTTTTGATGGCTTGAAGGACGCGGTCAATTTCAAATCCCTGGTTGAGGGAATCGTCAAACTGAAAACGAAGCTTGGGGGTATACCGGAGTTTCAAAGTCGCGGCAATGGCCTTTTGTAAAAAACCGGTTGCGTGCTCTAAAGCGGCCTGAGAATCCCGGCGTTTTTCCGTATCCCCCATGACGCTGTAAAAAACAAGCGCGGATTTTAAATCCTGGGTCATATCCACATGCGTCACGGTCACAAAACCAATCCGGGGATCCCTGATCTTTGTCAGAATCAACTGGCTGAGCTCCATCTGGATTAAGTGACCGACCCGGTCCGTGCGTTTGCCTTGCATGTTTTTAAAGTTTAGCGGCGATCTTGTCAAGCCGGAAGGACTCGATCACATCCCCTTCACGGAGATCGTTAAATCCTTCGACCGCAACACCGCATTCATAACCTTCCGCCACTTCGCGCACGTCATCCTTAAAGCGGCGCAGCGACGCCAACTTTCCTTCAAAAAGAACGATTTGATTGCGCAATACGCGGATCCGGTTCTGGCGGATGACTTTGCCCTTGGTGACAATCGCGCCACCAATGGTTCCAACCTTGGAAGACTTGAAGGTCTGGCGGATTTGAACTTTGCCTTCCACCACTTCCTGCCAGGTGGGCTCCAGAAGCCCTTCCAAGGCTTTCCGGATATCTTCCACCGCATCATAGATAATGCCGTAGTAACGCACATCCACGCCTTCTTTTTCGATCAATACCTGGGCGCTCGGATCCTCTTTAACATGAAATCCTATGATAATTGCGTCAGAAGCCGCGGCCAGCATAATGTCGGATTCATTAATCCCGCCGGCACCGCCGTGAATCACCCGGACCCGGCACTTTTCGGAAGAAACTTTTTCAAGGGACTGGGCCAGGGCTTCCACGGAACCCTGGACATCCGCTTTAAGAATAAGTTTAAGTTCCTTAAAATTCCCCTTGGAAATACGGTCGTAAAGATTTTCCAGCGAAAGGTGTTTGCTTCCGCCTTCCATTTCCCGCTGCCGCGCTTCAAGCACCCTTTGGTCAGCAATCTTCCGGGCGATTTTTTCATCATCCATCACGATAAACGTCGCTCCGGCTTCGGGCACCCCGTTAAGACCGCTGACTTCAACGGCATAGGAAGGCCCGGCTTCCCGGACATTTTTTCCCAAGTCATTTTTTAGCGAGCGCACGTTCCCCCAAAAAGGGCCGCAAAGAAGGGTATCGCCCAGTCTCAGGGTCCCTGTTTGCACAATTAAAGTGACCACAGGGCCGCTCCCTTTTGAAAGATGACCTTCGATCACGCTCCCTTGAGCAGGGCAGTCAGGGTTGGCTTTTAGTTCAAGAATTTCCGATTCAAGAAGCAGCATTTCAAGCAGTTGGTCAATGCCCTGCCCTGTTTTCGCGGAAACCTTGACACAGATCGTTTTCCCTCCCCATTCCTCAGGCATCATGTCCATTTTTTGAAGCCCTGTCATGACCTTCTGAGGATTGGCTGAGGGCAGATCGGCTTTATTAATGGCCACCACAATCGGGCACCCGGCTTCGCGTGCGTGGTCCACCGCTTCCACGGTTTGAGGCATCACACCGTCATCGGCCGCCACGACAAGCACCACTACGTCCGTCACATTCGCGCCCCGCGCCCGCATCGCGGTAAAAGCCTCGTGGCCGGGAGTATCCAAAAAAGTAACATGCCCTTTGTTCGGGATATCGACCCCATAAGCTCCGATATGCTGGGTAATAAATCCCTTTTCTTTGCCCGCGACATTGGTTTTCCGGATGGCATCCAGCAGAGAAGTCTTGCCGTGATCCACATGCCCCATCATCGTCACGACGGGCGGACGGGGCTTGAGCTTTTTCGGATCTTCTGAAGCGGCTTTCTTTTCTTTAAATATTATTTCGGTTTCATCCACTACCTTTTCGATCGTCAGACTCAGTTTTTCCGCAACCTTAAAACCGATTTCTTCATTCAAAAACTGGTTCACATTCACGAAAACGCCGATCCCCATCAAGGCGCGGATTAAATCCGGAATTTTCAGGTTTAATTGACTGGCCAATTGACCGACGGTCACCGGAAACCGTATAGGAATGCCTCGCGCCTCGGGGGCTTCGGCTTCGACCGCAACGTTTGTCACCGGCGCTTTCACTATTTCAGGTTGGGGCGAAGAAAATGTCTCCTGTTTTTTTTCAGGTTTAACGGCTGATTTTTTTTCAATCTTTTTTTCCTGAACCGGTTTTTCTTTGACGGGAGTTTCTTTTTTTAGAACTTCCTGGGCAGAAGCTTGCTTGGGAGGGGCTGCCGTTTTAACCCTGGGTTGGGCTTTCAAGCGGACGACCACGTCATCACCCACAAGGGCCATGTGATTTTTAACCTCACAGCCAAGCTCTTTAAGCTGCGCGATCAGGTCCTTGCTTGCGACCCCAAGTTCCTTGGCTAATTCATGCACTCTCATATTTTTGAGGCCCCTTTTTGCGTTCCTTTATGAATAATCGCCCGTTGGGCGGAAGCAATAATTTTCTCCGCGGTTTTAATACCGATCCCCGGTATCTTGGAAAGGTCCTCGGGGCTTGCCTTCAAAAGATCTTTTACGGATTGCACGCCTGCTTCTTTTAAAAGCGCTTCGGTCTTTTCGCCCACTCCGTCAAGGTCCTTCAGAGGAATTTTCTGGCTCATGCTCCGGACATCAAGGCGCCAGCCAAGAAGCTTTGAGGCGAGGCGCACATTCTGCCCCTTTTTTCCAATGGCTAGCGAAAGCTGATCATCTTGTACCAGGATTTCCGCGGAATGATCAGCGCGGTTAAGTTTGATTTCCGCAAGTTCGGCTGGCATCATGGCATTTTTTAAATAGGTTTCCAAATCGTCACTGTAGCGGACAATATCAATTTTTTCGTTTCCAAGCTCACGGACAATATTTTTCACCCGCTGTCCCCTGACACCCACGCAGGAACCCACACAATCGATTTTGTCATCAGTGGAAATAACCGCAATTTTTGTTCTTGATCCGGCTTCCCGCGCCACGCCTTTAATCTGAACAATCCCGTCATGAATTTCCGGAACTTCAAGCTCAAAAAGCCGTTTGATAAGTCCTCCGTGAGCCCGCGATAAAATAATTTCAGGGCCGCGGGCCGTTCGTTTAATTTCAAGCACCAGTGAACGAATGATATCGCCCTGACGGTATTCATCCATCGGAGACTGTTCCCGCTGGGGAAGGATCCCTTCGGTTTTTCCCAAATCCACCATCAATGCCTTTTTTTCAATGCGGTGAACGGTGCCTGTAATAATATCCCCGATTTTCTTATGGAAATCGTTATAAATCGATTCCCTTTCGGCTTCTCGGATCTTTTGGACAATGATTTGTTTTGCGGTCTGGGCGGCAATCCGGCCGAATTCGGTATCATAGATTTCTTTACCCTGTTTCAGCAGGTGGATGTCGAAAGTGACTGGATCAATTTGGACTTCGATATCTTCGCTGCCGGGGTAGGTTTTGCGGCAGGCTGAGAGGAGGGCCTGGCGAAGGGCATCAATAAGCACTTCCTTGCGGATGCCTTTTTCCTTCTCAATTGATTCAAGCGAAGCTAGTAATTCCCGGCTCACGGTGCTGGATCCCCTTCTTCCTTTGAAATAAAAAAAGTGGGCTTTTTTGCCCACTTCTTTTCACGACCTAAGTTCGTGCAAAGTAGTATAGTCAGGAAACCCTGAACTGTCAACTTCGCCGGCAATCTATTTTATTTATTTTAATAAACTATTATATCATTTTTTTATATTTATTCACTCTCGCCGGGCCGGGACCTCACTAAGGAGGGTTTTCATTTCCTTAGCCTGCCTGGCAACGGATTCAGGCGGGTTGGTCCCCAGGATTTCATCCAGCTTTTTTCCAAGCTCTTTGTGACGGTCCTGGTCGCGCTCAAGGCGTTTCATGAGTTCATTTATTTCATCGGCTGTTTCATGAAAGAAATCTCCTTCGCGAAGCTTAATGGGAGGCGGTATATCTCCCTGACTGAGCCTTGAAAAAATCTTTCGAAAGCGGTAAACAGGTCCCGCGACACGGTGCAAAAAGAAGATCCCAAATGCCCCGATCATAAGGATGGTCACAAAGAGGATGCACGATACACGCAAAATCAGTTGATAGCTAACGTCCGAGAGGACTTCATAGGGGCTTATGCGGCCAAAATAGAATCCTCCTCCGGAACTGGCGGTCCGGATGGTGTAGTGAATTACAAAGTTGATCGCCAGCGACGAAAGCATCAAAAGCCCAATCACAATGAATGTAAATTCACGCTGCATGGGCTTATGAATGAAGATATTTCGCGCGCGTCTTTTGTACGAAGGGCCTTCAAAAGCATTGCTTGCGGACACTGTTTTTTCCTGATTCATGGTTTTTCTCCTGTCTTAAACTTCGTCATTTTTAACATTTTATGTTTGGCCACCAAAACGGAATTTGAATAAAAAAGATAGTGCGTGAACCAATCGTTTCACGAGTGTCCGGATCGTCATGCCGACCTTGCCCCGCTGTTCTTCCGCAATCATGATGATATCCGGCAAAATAAATAAAGTGAGGAATGTGGAACTGAAAAGCCCTCCGATCACGGTCACCGCCAAGGGCGACCACAAATCACTGGATTGCCCCAACCCAATCGCCATCGGCAAAAAACCGCAGCCTGTCGAGGCTGTCGTCATAAGAATGGGCCGCAAACGGTCAAGCCCCGCCTGAATAAGGATTTCCTTTTGAGGCTTGCCTTGAGCTTTTAAGTGATTCATGTGATCCATCATGATAATAGCGGCATTCACGACATAACCCGCGAGCAAAATCATACCGATAAAAACCGGCTGGCTTAAGGGTTTTCGAGTGATCGCAAGCGAAAGCCAGATCCCGATGCTGGCCATTGGAACGGAAATCATAATCAGAAGCGGCTGAAAATAGCTTTGGAACATGCAGGCAAGAACCATATAAACAAGGAATATCGTGAGAATAAGAGCGAGTTTTAACTGCGATTTTCCGGCAATCAACTCTTCATAGCCTCCGCCAAAGCGCCAGTAGTAATCGTCCGGAAGTTTGACGTCTTTGAGAGTTTCTTTCACTTCTTTTCCAAGGGTTTCAAGAGGTTTCTTGGCGTCACCTTTGACAAAGACATAGCGGTATTTATCTTTGCGGTCAATCGTCTGGGGGCCGGTCGTGGGGTAAAAATTGGCAAATTCCCCTAGCGGAACCTGGGTCCCAAGATCCGTTGCGACGTGGACAAATTTGAGATCATCTATTTTTTGACGGTAGATCGCCTGAAGCCGCGTAATCGTCTCGATTTCCTCTCCCCGCGAGAGTTCATGAAACTTGGTTGGACGCATACCGCGCACCTGGGCGTGAATCGAATCAGCAATGGTTTGGACATCCAGGCCGTACATCGCGGCACGGCCTTTATCCACCACCAGGGCATATTCCGGCCTTTTCCTTAAATCCGTCATGACGAGATTCACAAGACCCGGCACTTTGCCCATCCGGTTGGCAAATTCTTTGGCCTGTTTTTCAAGCTCATCGTTTTCAAGGCCAAAAATATTGACAATAAGTTTTTTCTGTTCGCTGGACCCCGCCCCTTCATCCACAATCAGGCTGTACTCATCGTGGATTTGTTTCACCACCTCGTTGCCTTTTTCATCAATGAGTTTCATAATTTCGTCTTTAGAATAGCCGCGCTTGGCCCGCGGTTTCAGGCGAACAAAAATCCGGACATCATCTTTGCGGATGGTTGAAGAAAACATTTCCACATCCTTGATCCGGCTTAAAATCCCCTCCACCTTTTTGACCCCTTCATCATTGGCTTCAAGTTTGGCACCCGCAAGGGGGAAAATGATAATCTGGAACTCGTTTTCTTCCAAAGTGGTCGGCCAGTCAATATCCCGTGACATAATCTTCCAGATGGAAAAACCCAGGAAAATAAGGAGCGCCAGGACCACAGGGTAGCGTAACGCCAGGTTCTTTTCCATTAAACGGCGGTAACCGCGCTTGAGGAATCCTTCGTTGGAAGGGTCGCTTGCCGCCTGATTCACTTTAATTTTCCCCTTACCCCACTGAATCAAAAGCATGGGCACAAGCATCAGGGCCACAAAAAAAGAAACCAACAGCGAGATCGAGACCGTAAACGCAAAACCAGAATAGGCTTGCTGGATTTTTTTATCAATAAAAATCACGGGAAGAAACACAATAAGGGTTGAAATCAAGGAAGCCAGCAAAGGGAGCCAGACTTCTTCCGACCCCTCCTGAATGGCCTGAGCATCGGAATATCCTTTTTCAAGTTTAACAAAGGTATTTTCCAGAATCACAACCGCGCTATCCACCATGATGCCGATCGCAAGGGCAAGGCCGCTTAAGGACATCACATTCAGGCTCACATGCATCATGTCCATAAAAAAGAAGGTAATGATCACGGAGCACGGAATAGCGGTCGAAATAATCAGGGCAAGGATCCACTGCCTGAGGGCAAGGTAAATCATCAAAACGGTCAGGACCACTCCGATCAAAAGCGAATCCCGAACATCCGCAATGGCCCGGGAAATACTTTCGGCTCTGTCCGAGACAATAATGATGTTCAGGGTTTCCTTATGTTTGTCTTTAAAATCGTCGAGCGTCTCGCGGATCGTTTTAACCACCGGAATGGTATTAGAAAGACTTGTTTTTTTGACATAAACCGTCACGTTCTGCTCCAGGTTCAGCCGCGCCGCATCCTCGGCTTCCATATAAGCATCTTTGACCGTCCCGATTTCCTTCAAGGGAATAATCGAACCCTGCCGCGTGGCCTGAATACCGACATCTCCGATTTCCTCAACACTTTCAAAAGCCCCCATGCTGCGGATCGCAAATTCATATTTTCCTTTTTCCACCGTCCCGGCAAGTAAATTGATATTACTTTGGCCGAGGATATCCATCACCTTTTCAATCGGGATGTTGTAGTCCACCATTTTATCCCGGTCGAGCTCAATAAGGATTTTTCGCTCCCGGCCTCCGTAGACCTCGACACTTGCCACCCCGTCGATCCGCCCAAGCGCCGGCTTCAGCTCCACATTGACCAGGTCCCGGACTTCTTCAGGCGACTGGCTTTCAGAAGTAAGAGCAAACACAAAAACAGCCGAGTCCGAATCGTTATAATTAGCAATAACGGGTTTTTCGATTTCTTTAGGGAGCAGGGGTTTAACGCGGGAAAATTTTTCGCGGATTTCAAGCGCCGCAAAATTCATATTGGTCCCGGTATCAAACTCCATCGTGACGCGGGATTCGGCTTCGCGGGATGTGGAATAAAGCGCCTTGAGGTGGGAAACCGTTGCGACCGCTTCCTCAATCGGTTTAGTGATACTTTTTTCGACATCCGGAGGAGGAAGACCGCCGCGCGCACGGACAATAATACTGATGATTCCCTGACTCTGGCCCTGGTAAAGTTCAACGGGCAGCCGGGTCAGTGAAATAATGCCCAGCAGGATAAATGCCAGGAACAGCATGGCCACAAGAACCGGTCTTTTAATCGATACTGTCGGTAATCCCATAGGACATTTCCTTTAAATCTTACGGTTTTTCCGCTTCCTCTTCACCGCCAAAAAATTTCTCGGTAAGGCGCATCACCACAATGTAAAAACAGGGAATGACAACCAGGGTAAGAACGGTTGAGGACAAGGTCCCGCCCATCATCGCAACCGCCATCGGAGACCGAAGTTCAGCGCCCTCTCCCAAGCCTAACGCAAGGGGCACAAGTCCCATCACGCTGGTTAGGGCGCTCATGATAATCGGACGGGTTCTGATTTTTGCCGACTCCAGAGCGGCGGCCTCAATGTCAAGCCCCTCTTCTCTTTTTTGATTAATGTATTCAATGAGGACAATCCCGTTATTGACCGCGGTTCCGGCAAGGAGAACCATCCCGAGAAGAGAAATTACATTGAGGGAGTGCCCGCCAATAAGCAAGGCCACCGAAACCCCAAAAAGAGCAAGCGGAACCGTGAGCATAATAATGATGGGCTGGGTAAAAGATTCAAACTGCGAGGCCATAATCATGTAGTTCAGAATCAGCGCCAGGGCAAAGGCAAAAATGACCATCGCAAAATTTTCTTTTACTTCGCGCGCTTTTCCCGAAAGGGCCACTCGAAAGTCTGCAGGCACTTGAAGGCTCGCCAGCATCTTTTGAACCTGGTTGAACACATTTTTGCTTTTGACGTTTTTCTGGATTTCGCCTGAGATGGTGATCGTGCGCTCCTGGTCGGAACGTTTAATTTCACTCGGGCCCGCGCTTTTCTCAATCAAGGCCACTTCTTTTAAGGGAATCAGCGAATCCAGCACGTGGGAGTAAAGAAGCATATTGTTTAAATTATCCGTATTTTTTCTGTCCGCTTCGCTGAGCCGGACCCGGATATCATATTCTTTCCCGCCCTCCCGGTACTGGGTTGCCACCACACCTTCCAGCGCCGCTTTGGCAATCAGTGAAATATCAAGAGCCGAAATGCCGTAAAGCGCGGCCCTGCGCTTTTCAATCTCAAGTTTCGTTTCAGGCGAGGGTTCTCCCATATCATCCTGAACATTAAAAACACCCTGAATCGCGCCCAATCTTTGTTTGACTTCATCCGTAAGCTTGGTCATTTGAGTATAGTCATACCCTTTGACCAGAATCAAAATGGGCTTTACACCGCCTTCGGCAAAGGCAAATTCACTTTCCTGCAGGACAAAATCAATTTGCGCGTTTTCCACATCAACAATTTTAATCTCCTCCTGCAAGAGCCGCACGGTATCAGCCGACTTGCCTTTTCTTTTCTTATCAAGGTTGACAAGAATAAAGGCTTGGGAGGGGCGCAGCGTCTCCACTTTCACCTCGCCTCTTTCACTTTTTTCAGATCCAATGGTCACGGCCACATCTTTGACTTCTTTGTGGCGGCCCAAAAGCTCTTCGATCCGGCGGCACACCCGGTCCGTGATTTCAAGGCGCGTACCGATCGGCAACATGACTTTGACCAAAAACTGACCCTGATCCACTTTCGGAAGGACCTCCCTTTCAAGGGCCGGGAAAATAAGAAAGGAAATCGAACAAATACCAAAAGCAATGGCAAGAATAATCCCCGCAAAAGAAAGTTTCTTGGACACAGGAATATTGCCCAAAAGTCCTTTTTCAAGGAACCCCGTCCATTCCCAGGGTTTATACCCCGTGGACTTTACTTTCACATAAATGGATAAAAGCGGCACAAGCGTAAGCGGAACAATCGTGGAAATGATCTGGGAATAAATAATGGCCCAGGAAAGATCCTTAAAGATCTGACCCGGAATGCCGGGAACAAAGACAATCAACGGAAAAAAAACAGCCACCGTTGTCAGGTTCGAGGCCACGACCGGCCAGATCACCTCCGAGGTCCCATGAATGGCCGCCGGAAAAGCTTCCTCACCGTCCTGCCGCCTTCGGAAAATATTTTCCAAAACAACGATACTGGTATCACTGATCATCCCAATTCCAAGCACAAGGCCGCCAATGGACATAGTGTTTAAGGTAATCCCGCTTAGACTCATCAGGAAAAAAGTACCCAAAACAGAAATTGGGACCGACATAATTACGATCACAGGAGGTCCGAAGGCCCGGAGAAAAATGAAAAGCACTACAAATGCCAGGAATCCACCGCTTTTAGCATCGCTCAGCAGATTGTCAAGGGACTGGCGGATAAAAACGGAATGGTCATAAATAATCTGCGTCTGTAAGCCGCGGGAAGCAATGTCCCCTTTTAAAGCATCCAATTCCTTGCGGAGAGCATCCACCACCCGGATGGTATTGGCATTGGCCTGTTTCTGGATGGAAAGAGCTATGTTTTCCTTGCCGTTATAACGGGAAACGCTTGTGCGCTCCGAAGTCCCGTCAATCACCTCGCCAATGTCTTTAATCAAAACAAGCCTTTTATCCTGAAGCTGCTTGGCGACTTCTTCACGCAGGGTATCCACGGTGTCTCTCGGGCCTCGCGCTCCTTTTTCAAGAAAACTTGTTTCTTCAGAGCGCAGCTTTTTAACGGTGTCAACGCCTGCCACGGAATAATTGATTTCATTGACGCTTTTGAACTCTCCCACCGTGCGGATAAGGTATTCATAGAGTCCTTTTTTGATGCTGCCGGCGGGGTAAGACACATTGGCTTTTTCCAGGGATTCCACGACTTCAAGCAGCGACAGGTGGTTGGCTTGAAGCCGGGATTGGTCAATGTTGACAAGGATTTCACGGTTCAGGCCTCCGGAAATTGTGACGGAGGCCACGCCGTCGAGCTTTTCCAGATTTTCTTTGATGACTTTTTCCGCCAGATGCTTCAGCTGCACAATCTTCAGGTCCGGGCCTGTGACCGAAAGGATCATAATGGGGCGTGATAAGGGATCAAATTTTAAGACAACGGGGTCTTCGGATTCTTTAGGCAGCCGCTCTTTGATCAAATCAATTTTTTCACGGACCGCCAGGGCCGCAAAGTCAATATCCTGGCCCCAGTTAAAGGAGACATAAATCGTGCTGCGCCCTTCCCGTGAAACCGATTCAATATGCTTAAGCCCGGCCACGGAGCCGATAGCTTCTTCAATGGGCTTGGTGATTAAAGTTTCAATTTCTTCGGGCGCGGCATTGGCGTAATCAGTAACAATCGTAACCTGCGGGAAGGTAATCGGGGGGAACAACTCCTGGGGAAGCCTTAAGAAAGCAATGACTCCCAGTAAAACAACGGCCAAGGTGACCATGACGGTGGTCACCTTTTTGCGAACCGCAAATTCAGGCAAATTCATGCGCTAAAGTTCTGCTTCCTGGGTCTCAAGAAGGCGTATCTTTTTGCCATCCTCCAATTTTTCAAATCCCGAGATGGCGACAACTTCGCCTTCCGAAATACCTGCATCCACCTGGGCATAGTCCGTCCGTTTGTAGCCAATGGTCACGGCTCTTTTTTCTGCGACGCCTTTCTCGGCATTCACCACGTAAACAAATTGCTCCCCTTCATTTCCCTGAAGGGCGTCGGTCGGAACCACCAGCGTGTTTTTCTTACTATAAAGAAGGATCCTTACACGGCAAAACATACCGGGAAGCAGAAGCCTTTCCGGATTTTCCAGGCGGACCTTCACTGTCGCGGTCCGGCTGGTACCGGTCACGACAGGTGAAATGTTTTCAATGACTCCTTCAAACGTTTTATCCGGGTAGGCGTCCACAAAAACACGCGCTTTCTGGCCCAGGGCAATTTTGTTGACATCGCGCTCCACAATCCCGAACTCGGCATAAACAAATTCTGTGGAAATATGGCTGCCAAGAAGCGTATTGGGCGTAATGGATTCCCCTTCTTCAACGCTCAGCTCCCCAATCATACCGGCCGTCGGGGCATAAAGATTTGATTTTTCAAGCATGGATTCATTGGCTTTCATTTCAAGGCGTGCCGCTTCGCCGTCATATTTAGCCTTGTCCAGTTCGAGCTTTACTTTCTCTAATGTGGTTTTGGGAATGGCCCCCATGTTTAAGAGCTTTTCATGCTCTGAAACCTTATCCTGAATAATGTGGACTTCCGTCTCCGCTTTTTTCAGCTCCGCTTGGGCGCGTTTCAAACGAAGCAGGATGTCATCCTGACGTAAAGACATCAAAAGAGCCCCTTCCTCATAGCGCTCCCCCTCCCGGTAATTAACGGAACTCACCGTTCCGGGCACTTCGAAGCTGAGTTTAAATTCAAGGCCGCCTTTAATGGTCCCCAAAGCATTCAGGGAATCTTCAAAATTAAAACGCCCAATCTTAAAGCCCTTCACCGCCACAGGCCCTTCCTGCGCAGCCTGCTGTTCAGAGACCGCCTGGTCCAAGGAAATTTTAGCTTTCGGCTTGAATAAGCAGCTTTTGATAAAAAATAAAAAGATCAGAATGACAACCCCAATAAGAATTTTCCCGCGGTGTTTTGTCAGTAAGGTTTGGACCGGGGCAGGCAGCTTTGAAAACAGGGGTCCGACCTTGGGGCCCACTTTATCTAAAAATTTTTCCGCTCCCTGCTCAAGGGAAGGAAAAAACTTACCGCGCAAAAGCGCTGTAAGGCGAGAGAGTCCGTTCGTAAATTTTTGTCCGAGGTTTTTTAATTTTTCAGGGAACCCTTTGGAAGGACGCGGTTGGATAGGCTCCGGAGGAGAACTATTTTCCATCCTTTTCCTCCATGGGCAGCAGCTCGCGCATGCCCACTGCGTGATTCATCTGGGCCTTGGCCGAAAAATAATCCTTCAGCGCCTTGTGAAGTTCAGCCCTTTCTCTGACAAGATCGATTTCCGCTTGAAGGTATTCGGAAATCTGAACTTCATTTTGGTCAAGGCGGTGTTTGGCAAGAAGCACTAATCGTTTGCGGTAATCCACCCGCTTGATCGTCGACTCAAGCTGGATCACTGATTTCTGATAATCAAAATAGGCCTGCTTCACATCGTGGATCACTTCTTTTTCTGAATTTTCAAGTTCCACAATTTGCTCAAGTTTCTCGACTTCGGCCTGCTTCGTATCGGCAAAAGCGTCAAGGCCGTCCAAAAGACCGATACTGCCGCTATTGCGAGTTGTTTGAGTTCCGGTTCCGGCTTGAAACTGGGAAACCGAGGGAGCCCTTTCATCATTCTCAAATGTATAATTGACTTTATTGCCGCCGAGGTTCCAGGTAAGCTCCACCATGAGACGGAATTCCTTTCTCAGTTTGGGGTCCCGCGTATCGACATCAAAGGCCTCCCCCAATCTACCAAATTCTAGCACAACATCTCCGTGAGGGAGCAGCTCGCCCCAGCGGATCCTCTCCTCAAGCCGTGCGGACTGGAGTTTGGAGGCCTGCACCTGGAGTTCTGAGCGGTGCTCATAAGAAAGGTCCACAAGGGAATCCAGGTTCGGGATAATAATTTTTTCTTTAAACCCGTAAGGCTGTTCCTGAGAGGCCCCTACCTTTTGGGGTGGGGTTTCCTGTTCGGCACCCCGGACCATAAGAGAATTGGCATCGTAAAACTCAACTACTTCCACGTCATCGTCGGTCCTTAAGTCGAGGAATTTCTGCAGATCCAACTCAGCCAATTCAAGTTCCTGCTTCGCCGTTTGATAATCGTACTCGAGCTGGCTGAAAAGGGATTCCACATTTAACTTTTCAATCTCAGAGATAATTTGCTCTTTGAATTTCTCCTCCGAAATTTCAACCAGCCGGCGCATACTTTCAACCGCCTGCCCCTGATCCTTGGTCACTTCAAGCGCGCGAAGGTACTCAAAATAGGCGAGTGAAACGTCCCGCACGACATTGGAAATTACCTGATCGTATTCATTCTCAGCGGCCTGCAGTCCGGAATTTTCCTGCAACAAAGTATTCCATAAAACACCGCCCCTGAAAAAGGGCTGTCGAAAGGAAAACCGGTAATTGCGGGAATTAAACTGGCTTGTGGAAAGGGTGCCTATCCGGTCCTGAAACTCAACATTGGCTTCCGGGAAAAGAGCCCGGACAGCGGCAATAATGCGGCGTCTTGCAAGAGAAATTCTTTCGTGGGCTGCACGTACAGGCGTATGAACGAAAATGGCACGATCGATTAAATCCTGAAGGCTTTTTTTGTCTTTGGTGACAAATTTTTGTCTTTCTTCGACGATATTTTTATTAATGGACGTGCGGATATAAGCGCGGTCAAGATAGGGCATTTGTTCACGCCGCTCGTCCCGCAGAACTTTAACCTCTTCACGAACCGTTTTCTGCGGGAGGGGCTGACTTGCAATCGCATCTTGCGTCACAACGGTCGGCGGAGGAACAATAGCCGTCTCTTCAGCCGTAACCATTAACGAAGTAAACAGCAAAAAAATAAAACTGATAAAAAAACTTCGTGCCAGGTTTTTCATTCGACCTGTATCCATTATGGCAATAAGGGTCCAGTCCCCTCTTCTACAAACCTTTTGGGACTTTCCTCTAATCGCAAGATAGTGTTAGGTGCTCTTAGACTATCGGCCTGCATTTTACCGAACTTAATCTAATACAATGTGTTGCAACTTTCAACGAATTAAAAAAAAGACGGGGCTGTTACCAGTAGTAACACGGACTCCCGGTGAAGGGGATTATAAAACGAGTGCCTCAGGGCCCCGTTAAAGAAAAGGTTATCCCCTTCTTTTAAATCCGCTGTTTTCCCTTCGACCGTTACCTGGAATCGGCCCACTAATGTGGAGATAAAAAAGGGCAGCGGATGCTTCAGCAAGGTCTCGTCCAGTCTCGTCTGGCCGTCAAAAATCAGTTTACCGCAGAAGAAATCCTTTGTGAAGGGCGTGAAAGAGACCACTTTGATCTTCCACCCCCGGAATTCCATCTGAAATGCCCCTTTTTGCGATCCCAAATAAAAAGAAGAAGGGATTTCCCTTTCGGTCTGCCGGAAAAGATCCGCGATGGTCACACCCAGGCCTTTTGAAATCGCAAGCAGGGTGCGAATGGTTGGGTTTTGGATGCGCCCTTTTTCAACCGCGCTAAGCGTCTTAGGGTCAAGGCTCCCTGCGCGGCGGCACAGTTGGACACCCGTCAATCCTTTTTCCTGCCGAAGGCGCCGGACGGTTTTGCCAAGATCCATTTTTTCAGAAGAATCGTCTCCTTGTGTTTTCTGAAGTTCTCCGGCTAAGAGTGGATAAAACGGCTCACACTTGCGCAGAATTTTTTTCATTTTTTTTTAACCTAACCTTCCCCAGGACAAAGCGGAGGTAATCTTCTTCATTACGGAAAAACCAGTGCAATTTGCCCTCGCTGCGGTCGCGGTCAATATCATGCACTGCCGCAGAAAGTCTTAATTCCTTGCCAACAACAGGCTCGATCCCTAGATAATCCCATTGAATTTTGCCTTCAAGGCTATACCCTGCCGTATCCACCACTCCCCTGGCTTCAATCCTGCCTTCTTCAATGGGATTCTCCCCTTCTTGAAACCAGGACCATGCCTCCACTCTGTTATCTTCTTCCCGCGGGCGGAAACCAAGCTGAAAATCCCCGCTTTGATGCCAGAATAAGCCGTCTCCCTGCGGATCAATGAAAATCTCAAGCAAATCATCCAGCCATATATTTTTCCCTGATTTCCTGACGACCACATCGGAATCCTTCACTTTGGCAAAAAAATAAAGACCCCGCTCATCCCAAACAAAGCGAATTTCCGCGCGCAGATCATCATCGGCTTCGAATTGGCCGTGCTCTTTGGAAGAAAGATCCAGTGTTATCACTTCGCTTTTAGATGGCCAATCCTTAAGAAAACCGTCCACTTGAATGCCGCCGGAAAGGTACATCGCCTGATAAACCGGAGGATCCGGCCACGGAACTTCTTTGGTGCCGGGCTGAAAGCCAACCTTGGTCATTGCGTCATTGATCTCAGGGACCCGGCTCATAACCTTCCAGATGAGTTCCGACCGGTAGTTTTCAATCATTAAAAGGATGGCCCCTTGATCGATTCCGATCGCCTGATCGTCAAACCAATCTTTATCGAGATTAAACGCGTCTGAAAAACCGTAGAGCCCCCAGAGTTTGTCTCTCAATTTTTCATAAAAATGCCGCAGGCAGGCAATCGATTCCTTCGGTGTAAACACAATGGAGCCGCCGCAAGCCGTGGGAGCAAGGGTTCCGTCATGATCAACCCAGCCCGGGGGAGCACCGTAAGCACGATAGCCAAACGGGCCGTCGGAAGCCGTAAGGCCCCAGGAGTCCGGACCGTAGCTTGTAAACTGAACCATCTCGCTGATGGCAAAAGCACGGTTGGCAAGGGTAGCGTTGACCGAATTTTTAAAATAGTCGGCAAAGCCGTCATTTTTATCGCGAAAGTCAATCCAGATATGCGAATACTGGTGCGTGAAAAGAGGCGGCATTTGAATCAGCCGGTAGTTTCTGTAGCTTCCAACCGGCAGCATTCTGGCTTTCCAGCTTGCGGCAGGAATCGGATGCGTCGGCGAACCAATCGCGAGCAGGTATAAAATCATGGATTCGTCGTAGTGATCCCAGCGGTATTTGCTAAACCCTTGTTCCGGCGTCCACGACATCGCCAGGGTACTTCCCTTATTCATCATCCAGGGAAAATCAATCCGCTCGTAAATTTTTTTTGCCTGATCCTTTAAGTGAGGATCGTTAAAGTATTCGGCCGCAAATAACGCCCCTGCCAAAAAAAGCACGGTATCAATCGGCGAGAGCTCGGAATTTTTGACCCTTGCCCCGGTTTCCATATTTAAAAAGTGATAAAAAAATCCATTTTCATGCGGTGCTTGATTCAAAAAAAAATCGAGGGTTTGACGTGTCATTTCATACGCCATTGCGCGGCTCAGCCAGCCTCTTTCAACGCCAACGGGATAAGCGGATAAGGCAAATCCCGTGGCCGCAATGCTTGCCGGCCCCGTTAAAGCTCCTTTTCGAAAATTATGCGCGCGATCCCTTACAAGGCCGGTCTTAAGATTCCTTTCTTCCACGAAATAATCGAAACTTTTCCGCGCAATGGTTTCAAGCAGTTCTTCGTCGGATAAGGAAGCGGTTGTTTGACTGAAAGCAAGGGAGGGAGAAGAACCCAAGAGAAAAAAAATAAGCGCCCAACCAACGATTCTCATCGGAATTGATATTTCCCGTTTGTCGTGTTTGCCGTGTCAGACACCGTGTTTTATTCAGAATTGATTACGCCGACCGGAGTGATACTTCTTTAGTTTGCTGTTCTGCCGCCAAACGGCTTAACGTCGCAAGGTAGCTGAAGCCGACGCGAATTTCACCACCCGCATGAAGTGTCAATCCTAGTTGGTTTAAAACAGCATCCAGTTTGTCATCCGGTACTTGCCTTAATAATATCAGCAACGGGATTGAAGCCATTAGTATTTTTTTCTCATTAAACCCCAGAGCCCGGGATCTTTCATCGAGATCAAGTTTCAGCGTAATGCCCTTGCGGCCGGTCAAGGGACCTCGCTTCGCTCGGCCACCTGCCCGTGGCCTGTCACCACGGACAGGTACTGCTCCAGAAACCCCGGGCAAGCCCGGGGCCTCTTCCGCTGTAAAAATCTCAGGGGCTATTTTAAAGTCCGAAAATGTTAACCCCAACATGCTGGAAAAAATTCTGGAATTAAGCCAGGGCACGCTTTTAAACAGTTCCTTGCTATCCGAAACAAGGTGCACCTGATTTGGACCAAATCTTTTTTGCAGGGGCTTCACCGTGACTGCGGCATCCTGTGCCGATCCCTTGAGACGGATAAAAAAATGGGTTTTTTCATCCAGGCGTTGGGTTAAGGCCGAAATAAATTCCGAATTTCCTCTTAATTCTTCTTCATTAAAGTTTAACGCTGAAGAATCCCCCTGGATCGTTTCTTTAATTCCTAATCGTTCAGCCAGATCGATTGATAGAATTTGTTTTGTCTGAAGGGTCCGGGCACGGATTGCGATTCCCTGATCTGCCGCAAAAGCTTGCTTAAAACCCAAAACTTTTTCAAACCGCCTTAATTCCCGTTGCGTGAGTACGCGAGCGGTATCCACAATTTTTTCCGTAATGCGTGCCACCTGAATGGCCGCCCTCCAATCCATATATGATTTATATTTAATTATATTATAATTTTTAATCTTGCCAAGCGGTTTCCTTTCGTCTACGATTCTGTCCCATGAATCCCCAAAGCGGAAACTGGATACTGTATGCGGCCCTTTTTCTAATCCTCGTCTGGATTGTGTGGATATCCAGGAAGGGCCCGCGCCCCTAGTCGCGGGGCTAAAGGACTCCGGACTCTTAATTTCTAACTCTGCACTCTTAACTCCTAACTCATCAATGCTTTTCTCACGTACCTCGCCCCTTGAACCGATCAGGTTCAAGGACTGAGGAGTCCTCAGCTCCGATCGAGCTGAGGACTCCTCAGTCCTTGCCTGTTCACGGTATTTTTTCGTTAAAATCCGAACGACCGCGGGAGCATTGAGAGAAAGTGTTTTCAAAGCCTTGTAACGGGCATCCTGACGCCCCACCCCGTCTTCAAAATCGGAGATCGCAAGGCCAAGCAGTTCTTCGACCCGGCTTGAAACCATTTTCAGGTCAAATTTTTTACCGTTTCTTACACTTTCCCGGATCACATGCCCCGTCATCGCTAAATAGCTTGAATACGCGGTTTTCAAAGAGCCGCTTTGTTGATAAATCCGGATGCTGCCAAGGTCGGGCGGCTTTTCCTTCAGGTTTACCAAATCAAAATACAAATCGTAAAAAGCCATTTTAAATGGCTCCGAAGGTTTTGGCTTGATTTGCTTAAAGTCATCTTCGGTTAAGGGCGTCATGCTGTTTCTGTCCCGCGGCTTACCGGCCCGGCCATTTGCCGGCACGGGTTTGTCCGCTAAAATAGTCTCTTTCAATCTGGGAATATCAAAACCTTGACTCCCGGAGTGAAACTTTTTGATATCGCCCAAAAGACCGTGATCTAACATAAGTTTCAGTGCATCCGCCTGCTGAAATAGACCCTTCCATAATGGAACAAGCTGTTTCGGGGCGTCCGGCGTTCCGATTTCGGTAAATATCCTGATACTCATAATCCAATTTCCCATCACATCGTAAACAGGATCGACGGAAAGATCATTTCCATCATAATTTTTATCCGTGCGGTCTTCATAATCCTGAAAAGCGCGAAGTACTTCCTGCCCGTGTTTTTTCAGAGCAACCGCTCGATGAGAAGCCTCAGACTCAAAAGATTCATGCAGTTCCAGGATTCGGGGACGAATCTCCTCAATTTTTTTAAGAAGCGCCGCTACCTGCATCGCGTTGTTATCACCGCGCACCTCGGCCCTTGAAGCGAGCCAGTTCAAGGACTGAGTAGTTCTTCGTTCCAACCCGATTGACGGTGTCTCGAGTCGCGCTAATTCGCCTGACTCTCCATTAATGAACTGGTGGTCTCCATTCCTTTTTTCATTCACTAAATGTTCAAACTCGGCAATGAGGCTTCGGACGGCTATGTTTCTCAAAAAGGAATGGATAACATCGCGGAGATTTTGATCCGGACTTTTGAAATAAGAATTAATCATTTCAAGAAATTTTTTAGGGTTCTGCCAGCCCATTTCCTGTAATTTCATCCAGCTTTGATTCGTTTTACGTTGCTCATAATCTTCAATCAATCTCAAAAGACGGGAGTGAAACGAACTTTCCTCGACAAGAGATGCCAGGCGTTGAGGTAATTGAGATACAGTAGAAGTAGGTATTGCTTTCACGACTTGTTCAAATATCTCCGGCATCCATTCGGCGGTATCCAAAAGCGCCTGATAAGCCTCTAAACCCTTTTTCCAATCTTCGAGGGCAGGATCTTTCTCTTGCTGCAAATTCCGCGAAACGTGTAATAGAGCTGCGTTAAGCTCGTGACGTAAAAGCGGCAGGCTCAGATTGTCGAAATCCGGTCTTTGGGGATTCAATACCGCGTAGGATTTTTTTTCTGTTATAAAGAAAGGGCGTGAATTTTTTAAAGATTCGTAAACGCGAAAACTTTTTAGTATCTCTTCCACGCGAACCTCAAATACTTCAGGCGTTCTGACAAACCCAAGGGCATTAAGAAGATACTGAAGGATAGGCATTGTCCGGGGACGTTTTGCATCCTGCTGATAATGGTTATATAGTCCCGCCAAAGAACGCCCCAAGCTTGGGATTTTTGTTTTAATAAGCTCTTTTGCCGTAAGTTGATTAAGCGGTTTGTTTAAAGTTGACGCCAGTTCACTCAGGAGTTCGCGTTGGGCGCCTTGAGGCAGATCAAACCACATCCTGTTAAGCGACCCGAGGGTTAAAACGCCATTCTTTTGCAAGGCCCGAACGGCTCCAAGACCGTACGTTTCCACCAACGGCAATGTCGTCCTTGCAAGGTCAATACTTTCAAGGATGTGACGGGCCGTGATTTTTCCCACGGGCGTTGACTTTTCAAAATAGTCATAAAAGGAGGCCAACGTACGCCCCAATCCCGGCAGAACCACATGCCGGAAGTGTTCGGATGTCAGTTTTTGCAAATCCGCGTCCGTCACTTTTTCCACAAGCTCCGGAGTTGCTCCTCCGTGAAAAACCGTGGCAGCCAATTCCTTTACCAGATGTTGAAGCAGGCGGATGTTTCTTTTTTGTAAGGCCCCCCAGGGCACAACGGTTACTGCCGTTGTATCCAAAAAGGGCTTTAAATCTTCCCCGGTTTGAATCGCCGTGAGATCGGGAAGATCTTTCGGGAGATACCCGATGGTTTCCAGCAAAAGCCAGCGGCTCGTTTTCAAACGTTTTTCCTTCCTGGCCCGGCGATCATAGAGCCGGATCAATCCCGTCAAACTAAAGCCGATGCTATTTAATCTCACACTAAAATCTGCTCTGTTCAAATCCAATACCTTTTTTCCCGTCTGCCGGGCAAGCGCTTCGACTAATTCTCTTTGCAATTTTTCACTTAACCTTTCCCACACACCCCAACCCAGTTGCCGCGTTTCCTTTTTGCCCCTGGAAAGATCACCTCGCTTTATTCGTTCAGCAAATTTCTGAATACTTTCAATCTTTTCGATCTCGGGTTTTAATTCCGCCAAACCCACGCTGCGAAACATAAATGACAGGGCTGATTCTTTTTCCGGCTTATTTTTAGATCTTTCATAATTCGCATAGAGGCCCGATAATGTTTTTCCGCCAAGGACGTTAAGTTTCTTTTCGCGAAAATCCTTCTGGGTCAGCCGGGTCAGGCCGTGACGGTCTGGTTCTTGCAAATGGACTTCACGGAAAAGTTCGCGTATCAAAAATGCCTGGGTTTGACGCTGAAGCTTCTTCCACGGGATATGCTCTCTTTGTAGCAACTCGCGGTCTTCTGCTGAAATTAATTCCATTCCAGTTCGAACCTCGGCCCTTCGTGATTGCTCAGGGCCGTACCCGGAGCCTGACGAATGGTCAGGCTCTCGCGGTACGGAACGGCGGAGAGGGTGTTCTTGGTTCATCTTTCGAATCACACTATTTAATCGTATAAGCCGCTGCCCCAGAATTTCTTTTGCCGCAGGAAGAGTCATTTCTCTTTCTTTTTGATGGATCTGGATGCCAAGGAGGGCAAGCTGATTGACCGTATAACCCTCTAAACTTTTCCAATCCTCTTCGGTCACCGGCGCCGAAAGATCGGTTAAGAGCTTTTTGATACGTTCGAGCTCCTTTGCTTCTATCGGGCGATCGTTGCGCGCCTCCGAACGTCCAGCCAAGTTCAAAACGTCCAGTTTTGAACTGTCTTCCTGTACCAAAACCATTGGGTTTTGGTATTCGAGGTTCTTGCCAGTGCGGGAAACAAAAGTTTCCCGCCGCACTTCGGACCTGGACGGTCCCTTTGAATCGGGCGCTTGGTCATTGCCGGAGGACTCGGCAGGGGCGGGAGTAACAAATTTGGTTTTTGTATCCGGAAAAAGGCGTTTAACCCCGTTAATGTACTCTTGAATTCTTGGCTGCTCTCCCCTGGGTTGGGCTTCTTCTTTCTGGCTTCGAAGAATAAACAAATAATCCGCCTTCAGCTGTTCCTTTCCTCCCGAAATATATTGAATATATTGAGGGAAAAACCTTTTCCATTCTGAAGTCGCAAGACGCCTGTTTACAGCTCCTAGTTTCCGGGGCCAACCCTCCCCTGTCAAAAAAACCCGGAGTTCCTGCAGAAACTCTTCATGGAGACCGGCAAGAAGCAGGATCATAATAATCTTTTCCTGTTTATCAAACGGCAGCCACCCGTTATCCACTTTTTGCAGATTGTGGAGCGACGCGACTTGCAAGCGGTAAGACTGAATGGCATCGTCATGACGGCCGACATTTTCCTGAAGATGCGCCAGCCGGCCGTAAAGATCCGCCAGTTCCGCATATTCCCCCCGGTCCGGGAGGCGTTTTGATTTTCGTTTCTTTTCCAATTGGTCGTTTAACGCTGAAGTCTCTCGCCGCAGCTTAGCGATTTCGGGAAAAATTTTCTTTTCCTGAATTTTTTCATCGAGGGCTCGGAGATTGGAAATGCGCACCAGCAGGGATTTCGGGTCTCTGCCGCTCATAATCTTTTGGTCAATCTCCGGAAAGTTTTTCTCTGCTTCCCGCATCTTTGCGTAAATGCCTGATGCCGGTGTTTGATCGCGGATAAATCCTTGGTAGGCATCAAGCCAGCGCTGGGCACGATCCAGATAAACCGCGATTTCTTCAAGCCCGGATAAATCAAGTTCCCGAGAATCCAGAAAACGAAGGGGAAAATAGATCACGCTCCGGCGCCGGTCGAGGTGATAGACGCGTCCGCGCCGGGCACGCACATCGTAAAACAGGAGGTGCGTCGGCATATCGAGCCCCAGGATCGTTGTGGATTCTGCCAGGTGCCTGGCTCTTTGAATCATTGCAGGGTCCTTCAGCCGCACGCCTTGCCTGCGGAGGTAGGCAATCGCAACTTCAAGTTTTTCGATCCTTCGCGCCTGAGCCAAATCTTCCTTGGCATCTATCACAATGGGAATATCATTCGAAGTATCACCGCGCTGCCATTTGTACGCCGGGCCGCGGAGGAAAACTTTATCGTAGTGCTGGACAATACTTTTGGCCCGGAAATGATGCGCAAATCCGGCCGACGCCGCAGCCCTGATCTCGGCCCTTGAACCGATCGGGTTCAAGGACTGAGGGTCGCTCAGCCCCATTCGGGCTTCGCGCATCTCGGCCCTTCGTGGTTGCTCAGATGTTTGAACTTTACGCAGAAGGGCAAGGTAATATTGAGCCCATTCCCTACCCATTTGATCCTGCTGCTCCAAGATCTTGGCTGAATACTGTTGCAATTTTTGGCGTAATTCTTCGTCCATCTTTGCGAGCGCCGCGAGGATTCGTACAACTTTGTTCTGTGGGATATCCTGAAGGACAGGGCTCGCCCGGGTTCGGTTGATTAAAGAAATAAAATCATCAAGAGTGAAAACATTTTCGTAAACAATCCGCAAAGCCAGACTCTGCTTCGTGCGGGTTGTTTCCGGCATTTGTTCATATTCATCCAAGGCGTTAGCAAATTCCGCATCCGTCATACGGGTCGTGACGGGCTTCAGATCAAAAACCCGCTGGTAATAAGTTTTTCTTTTTTTAATGTTTTTTGTCTCCCTCTCTTCGACTTTGTAACTTGCCTGGACTAGTTCAGAATCAATTCCGTGAATTTCAAAATCAGGATTTTTAAACAACCTGCCCCCGGCTTTACCTTCCCAAAAATCCAGTGCGTTTTCTTCAATCGCATTCCCTATCAGGATTCCAATCCCCTGCCTGAGCCATTCGTCTTTAATGCGGTCAAAAAATGCCTTCCCTAAGCCTTTCCCCTGCAAGCTTTGATCCACCGCAAATTTACCGCTTTTGAGTAACACAGCTTTCCTCAATTCGGTTTCTTGTCGCGCTACCGATTCCATTTCAAATTCATTTTCTATCCAGAAAACCTGATAAGCCCCCGCGACCTTTCCTTGAGGATCTATCAAAAGCCGGGTATAAATTCCAGGGCCGGCTTTGGGATCTAACGGCTCCCACTGATTTTGTTTAAAAATCTCAAAAGCAGCTTTCGCTTCCTGTTCGTTTCCTGGGGCTCGAACGCTCCATCCGGCAGGCAATTCGGCAGGCCAAAAACTGCCTTGCGTCGTCCGAAGCTCCGAACGTCCAGTTCGGAGCGGAGTGCCGGAAATATCGATTTCCGGCCGTAGCTCAGAACGGCCGGGACCCTTCTCCTGTTCAGGCTGAGCCAACTCTGATTTGCGAGGTTCTCGACTAAAATATTCGGCCGTGGCTTCAATCCCTGAATTTTCGATTTTGTCCCATTCAAGCAATCCGGTATGTCGGTGATACCAATCCGAAGTCAAAGGCGGGCCGTAACCTGCAGGTTCCCAATATTTCTCCCAAGCCTTAAAAAAAGAATTTTCAACCAGCAAAGGATCTTTGAGTTTGAGCGCTTCGACAATCGTACGATAAATGCCCGAATCTTCTTTGGCACCACCCGCTTTAATTCCCGCAATGCCCGCCATTTGCCTTAATATTTCCTTGGAACCAGCGGCGTACCATTTTTCTATCTTGGGGTCCCACGCCGAGGCATATAAAGTGTTCTTCCATAATTTTTCCAACGCTGTTCTGTAATAGAATCTGCCGTCCACCAAAGGCGCAAAAAATTCCGAAACCGTGGCGGCCCGTTCCAGTTCCGCGAGACCGTTTTCCGGCCGGTTTTTGTAAGCCGACAGATTTTCGTCCAGGACATGCCGCGCTTCGTGAAAGAGAATATAATTGGAAGCAATGCGGGCACTGATGTCTTCTTTGTCTTTTGGGTTTAATGCTTTGAATTCTTCGTCATCTAAAATTTTAGCGCGGCTGCGAGGGTCCCTGTAGAAGCTGAAAGCAACCGGCGTAATGCCACCTCCAAAGTTGCCTGTGGTGAAACCTCTAAGATTATCCTCTCCCCTCGGGTTAAACAGCCCCTTCCGGCTTTTGGAGGGGTCCCTAAAAATCTGCTCAAGTTCAACGGCATAGCCATAATCATGATGCGCTCTTCGGTTATAAGGCTGGGGAAGCGCGCGGAAGTTTTGTCTTATAGCGCGTTTTATCTCGTAGACTTCAGGCGGGTTAAGCGAGACAGCAAAGCCTAAGGGAATTAAATTTTTCAGGTTGGCACGTCCTTCGGACGTTTCTAATCCTCGGCTCGATAACATCTCCTCAAGCCCTGCCCTTAGATTCGGATGAACGGCATCCGCTTTTTTAAGAAGAGAATCTGTTTTTTTACCTTGATGCAACTCCGGAACATAAGTGCGAAGAAAATCACGAATCGCAAGACGTATTTCCTTTCCCGTTTCTTTTGCAACAAGATCAGCATTCCATCCCAGCAACCCAGCGGAAGAGAACCCCGCCAGATATAGAAATTCTCGTCGATGAATTTCTGTTCGTATCTCGGCCCTTGAACCGATCGGGTTCAAGGACTGAGGGTCGCTCAGCCCCATTCGGGCTTCGCGCACCTCGGAACGAAACCTATCCGAAAGAGCAATTTCTATAACTTGCCGAACCGTTTCCTGATTATCCAAATCCCGCGGTTTAAATGTGATACCTTTGAGGTCAAAATATTTTTCCAGATCCCCGGATAATTCACCGGAAAAACTTTCTATTCTCCGATCTCCTATCCGGACAACATAGGAGGAATGGCGCTGCGACAGCTGATTTATTTCCACCGCAAGGAAAGAATCCTGGCCAAGCTTTAATTTTTCAAAAAGCAGGCGGTTTAGCCGGGCCGAGATATCCTTAAAATCCTTTTCATCACGATAAGGGATTTGCAAGGGGCTGAATCCGCCCAAGACACCTTGTTCATACAGCACGGGAAGCCCCGTCAAATTCTTTCCTTCAATATGAATTTGCGGCCCCTGATTCCAGCGAACGACCAAACGCTCGCCTTTTTTGTCGTTCCATTCATAGGTCGTGGTATTTTCTGTTTCCGCAAGTTTGCGTTGAAGCGGCTCGGAACCCGCAATGGTTTCGATCACTTCATGAAAGCTTCTCATCCAGCCCTCAAACTTGGATCGCAGCTCAGGCATTTCCGCGAGCGGCTTAAAATTGATTTCATGAGCCGCGAAATAGCCTTTAACCCTTTCTTGAATCTTACGATAATCCTCGGACCTGGAGGGATCCAGAACCAAGTTTTGAATATCCTTAGTAAGGTCTTTAACAAATTTCAGGGACGCTGGCGGAGAAAGCCTTAGGCGTTCTTCGCCGAAGATATCAATCTCGGGTTCGTTTTCCACCCTAAAGTAAGCTCTGGGCGTCACAGCTTGCCGTTCGGGTTCTTTACTGAGAAAAGTCAGCCAAAGCTTTTTATCCGGCAAGGATCCTGTTTTTGACTGGATGTCTTCAAGCGCGTCAAACCAATCCTGGAAGTTGGAGTAAAGATAAAGATGAGAAGCATAAAGATGGACTTCATTGGCAAACTCGGACGTCACCTTTTCAGGGGGACCGGCCAAAAACTCCAGCATTTCTTGCGCCGTGTTAAACCGGCCCAATAATGGGTCCTGCTCTTTCTTCCAACTGAGAATGTCAAACCGGGCCATCTCCAGCTTGTGATCCCAATAGGTCCTTGGATCCACGTAACTCAGGGCGGTCATCGCATCGAGCAATAAAAGGTAAGGCTGCTCGCGGATAAAGTGAGACGAAGGACGCTTCGGGTCCAGCAGCCGTTTTCGAAGCAATCTGTTCGTCAAGCGATCTACCCAGTCACGTGGTAATTCCGGCACCGGAGCAGGCGTAAAGAAAAAATGCCCGTTCCCCTTGGGCCACCTCTCTCCGGAAAATAAATATCCTTGTAATACCCACGCAGCAGCGTCAAAGATATGATCCTCGCCAAGAGGTTCTCCGGGATGCTCTTTCATATATGAGAAAATCCCTTTAAACTGATCCGCGGCACTGGCGGCCGCCATTTCATCCTCACTTGGTTCCGGATAAAACAACCACCCTGCAGATCCCACGGCCGCAATCCCGCCAAGGATCCAAAGTACTCTCCGGCGATTGATTCCACGTCCTTTTTTCTTCGCCTCATCTTCCCCGCTCCGCAGCTCAGAACGTCTTGTTCTGAGCGGAGTGCCGGAAATATTGATTTCCGGCCGCACTTCGGCGCGCACTGGATAAACATTTTTTAATGACCGAATGGCCGTTATATCTTCTTCCGTCACAATCGAGACACGCCAGTTATTCCAATAATCGTGCTCCCAAATTTGAACACCTGAAGCGATTTCGTTTTTCCACCGGTAAGGCTTTATTCCCATCGGGACAGTGAGTACCAGGTCGCCCGGCCGGATATGACCTTTCTCCACAGCCATTTGATATAACTTCTCCTGCCGCATTTCACCGTTCCAGCCCGGACCTTTATCGATCCAGATCCTTTTCCCCTCTGAAGAGAGTTCCAATCGCGCTTTATAATAATCTTCAGGGTAAAGATGAACCTGGGCAGAATCCTGAGATCCAAGTTGATCGAGAATACGGTTTTTTACGCTGGCACCCGCACTCTCGCTTTCTTTGTACGAAAGTGAAATCAAATGATAATTTTGGATCTGGCTAAACGCCTTGCTCTTAAGCATTGCCAGAAGAGTTCCGTCATAGTTTCCAGAGGCGGGATAAATCACGGTTGTAAATTGATCTACACGGATCCCCTTCTGCTGAAGCACATCCTGCAAAGTAGTCCTTAATTCCGACCGTTTGACACGGCCCTCAGAATCCGCTTCAGAGAACTGAGCCTTCGACGCATCAGCATCCTGGATCCCACCGGCAGAAATTTGATCCTCCTTTTTCAAGAGTTTCTGCGTAATGGCATAAGAAAGGATCATCATGTAGCCAATTTTTAAAACCGAATCCGTAATTTTAAATTGAACGATGCCGGATGAGGAAAACCATCCCACGGTTAGAATGACAGCTAAAGGAAGGGCAAGAAACGGTGCCAAAGAAAACGATCCCTTAATTTTCTCCTTCCATTGCCCGTGCCTTATCAAATCTTTTTTCTCTCCAAAAGTAGAGCCGACGGCGATCTCAATGGGTACGATCGTAAGCCAGCTGCCGATCCCGATATCAAAGGCTACCTTCAGAAAATTTCCGGACAAATGAGTTCCTATAAAGGGAATGTAAATAAAGTAAAGAGCGTATCCACTGATCATTGAAACGGAGATGGCCCACGAAAGAGCAACCCCTAGTTTCTCCTGCAGGGATTGACTAGGATTGGCGGCAAAAATCATCTTGGACAAAAATATGCCTGTAAATACAGAAAAGAATCTCAATCCGACACTGAGCATAATATCGGGAATTTGGTATATCGCATCAAAGTTCATTTGAGGAATGACGTGAAAAAAGATAAAAGCGGCAAAGACAAAGGCGGCTCCGATAAGTCCGTTTCGAATCGTTTGCTGGAAGATTGTTTTAAAATTAGGAGTGGAATTCATACGCGGTTGACTTTGCAAGAACCGGCCGATTCCAATCGTCAGACCCACGAGCATCAACGATTCGGCAATCACAGGAAGGAATGCCCCCAAAGCATTCCAAAATTGCTCATTCAGAAGGGAATAAATCAAGCTTCCTGCGATCAAAATTTGACCTGCACGCTGCCAGAAAACAATCCCGCTATTTGGGCCACGCCGCACCTCGGAACGTCCAGTTCCAAGGTTCTTGCTAGTGCGGGAAACAAAAGTTTCCCGCCGCACCTCGGTCCTTGAATCGATTTTGGTGAGTTTGGCAATCACAACCGCTGTTTTTAGGTTGATTTCTTCATTCGAAGACTTTTGCGATTTTTTGAGGGCGGCCGAAAAATCGAAGATCTCGGATAGAATACGTTCGAAGCCGCGAATCAAATCCTGATACTCGCTTAATTTTTCTTTATCTTTCAAAACAAGGATTAACGCGGAAATGACCTGCTTTTCCAGAAGAATCATCTTATCCAAAACTTGGTCGGCAAGATCCCGGATCTTCGAATCTCTATCCTGCACCGCAAGATCACTTAAACTCTTGATGGCATCTTTGCCATCCAGCCCGATTTCCTCTAAAGCTGTGATGACTTGGACGTGCAGTGAGTTCTGGAAGCGGGTTTTTAACAGAGCGCTCAAAGCAGCTTTTTCCTTTTCCTTGTAAACAGTCCAATGGCCTAATGTTTGAAGGGCCTTTTTCCGGTCAATTGAGTTAAAACTTTTCAATGCCGTTGTCAGCGCAGCCACGGAATGCGATCGTATCTCCGAGCGTTTATCAAAATGACGGAGAATGGAAGGAGTGACATATTCAATGGAACGTACAAATTTTTCAGGGCCTGTGATCCGTAAAATTTTTTCGCCTTGATTCCGGGCTTCACCAACCCACTGGATTTTAAGGACCTCGTTCTTTTTACTGTGATACGCAATCAAAGCCCCTTTGCCGGGAGCTATCTTGGCGTAGAGAATTCTTCCGTAATTCTTTTTCTTCTTTTTTTGAATATCTTCTTTTTTGGATTGAACTACCTGGGAATGAGGTCTCCCCTGCCGGATGCTTTCCTGCCACTCTTTTTCCGAAAAAAAGATAATATCCGGATCCTGGATCGAAATCATGAATTTGGGCATCCCAACAGCCGCGGGCTCTTCCACCTCTCCTTTGGCAATGGGATATTGGCTGAGACCGATAAAAAAAAGGTTGGGTGAAGCAAACCCTGGAATGCTTAGATCCTGATTTAGGAAAATAGCTGCGTCTTTTTGAATTTCGCCAGGTTTTAAGGCAGGAGATTTTATCCGCGGATGGATTAGCGCGGCATGAGCATCCGGATTCCATGTTTCGACTTTTAGAACAACCCCTTTGTCTTCGCTTGCCCTATCTTCCACCAGGCGCCAAGGTATGCCGATTCGTGTTCGAAAGCGGTAAGCTGCGCCATAGATGGCCCAGGTTGCGATATCTTCCACGGCAACGGTCATTTCCTCCAAACCTTTTTTCTCAGATGATAAATCCGATGTCCAGGAAGCAATCAGCGGCACAGGAAAAAACACTGTTTGGATTTTATCGTTTTTCATGACTCTAAAAAGAAAGTCATATCTTCTGTCAAAAGAAAAACTTATTTCTCTTTTTCCATCCACGGATTCTTTTCTTCGAAGGATTACTTTTTTTTCAGGGATATGGAGTTCGATCTGGGACACACCGCCAAGATCTTGCGGTATTTTTAATAGCAAGTCGCGCGCGAACTCTTTGCGTAAGCTTACCTGCGCTGGATCATATTCGTTATTTTCCGTTTCTTGATCTATATTACGAATCTCGGCCCTTGAACCGATCGGGTTCAAGGACTGAGGGTCGTTCAGCCCCAATCGGGCTGCGCGCACCTCTGATCGGCTTTGACCTTGACGGGCGCGGACAAAAATCGCGGCCGCCAGCAAATTCATTTTCTTTTCAAACGAAAGCTGCTGGTCATCAAGCTCGGTTACGAGCAGCCGCACCTCTTCGTCCGGATCGTTAAACAGGCTTTCCAGTTCTTCAAGAAATTTATCTTCGTTTTCGCTATTCTTTGCCATAAGCTGCCACGCAGCTTGAATGGTTGTGCCATGATAGCGGTTGAGGATATCCTCTACAAACCATTCCCACCCCAAAGGCAGTGAGTTAAAATCAATTTTTTCCAAAACCATCATGTCATCAAGCTCCGTCAGTGCGTTATGAAGAACGGGTAAGTGACTAAAGGCAAATCTCCTGAGGCGCGGAATAAAAAATTGAAAAATCCTTCGCGTTTCAAGCCGCACGGCCAGGTTTCGCGCTTTCTGCCTTAGATAACCCTGAAAGCCTTTTCCAAAAATCACAAGGTGCGTATAATCTTTCAAAAAACTTACCTGCTCCTGGGTTAGGTTTTCCTTCTCCTTGAATTTTTCTATATGCAGAATCAGCGCCTGGAGCGCGGATCGAACTCTTTCCTGTTCAGGAAGTGTTTCCTGCTTCAGCTGATTCAAATACCCTATAATTTCTCCGGTCCCAACCCGCATTTCAGACCGACGATTAGCGATTTTGTTGGCAGAAATGCCAATATCCGCAATGGGAATATAGGCCGCGTCGACTTTCTCCTGCTCCTGATTGATGCTGACAGATATAAAAAGCCCTGCTTTCCAATCAAAAAAAGTAAGTTCCCACCCGCTTGAAAAATTAAAAATGTTGATGTGATTTTTTGAGTGGCCGATCAATTGATCCTGCTCAACGGGTTTCCAGAGCCAGGGGAACCGGAAACGATAAGCCGTACTAATAATGGACCAATGCGCCCCTTTAGGGAAGATGAGCTGATAACTTCTTGATTTTTCCGCGATTGAGATATCAACCTTAATCTGGTGGGTTCGTTTTTCTATTTTCACGCGGGCATTTGAAACCTTGATCCCTTCGCCCGCTTCAATCCGTCGTATTGCTTCTGCTCGCTGAAGTTCTGCGGTTTTTTCTCCAACAAATTCTTCTAGAAATCTCTCAAGCAAGGGAATCTGCAGGGATCTTCCCAGCATGGGCCAAGAGGAGGCTTCGGAGGCAGGCCAGTCGAAAAGATTCCTGAAAAAATGATCCAGTCTCTGGCTTCGGTTAGGCGCAGACCAGGGATATTCCGTTTCATCCCACAAAGCCTGCAGTTTTTTTGCCGGCTCACTCTCGGGTCCAACCAAAGAGAGGAAATGCGATAAGATTTCATTCAATTTCAGCTTTTCTGTTTCAATATCATAACCAAAGCTTCTTTGCAGCGTTTCATACGTTTCCTCTTCCGACCGCACCTCCGCCCTTGAACCGATCGGGTTCAAGGACTGCGGGGCAATCATCCGGCGAAATTGATGGCCCGACACACGGTTTTGGACAATGTCTTCGGTGCGAAATGTCTGAAGCGTTATGCCCTCGGGATCCTCGCCAGGATAAAAGAGAAGAGCCAGGCGGTCAGGCTGAGCGCGATTCTTTCCAAGGATGGCCGCATAATGAAATGCATAATGCCTCGAAAAAACTTCCAGGATTTGTCCGGGAGCTAAATCCAGAGCAGAAGTGATTGCCGCCCTTGAAACCTGTTGAGGATTGTCAGAACTCCATTCCACGACTTTAAGAAGCTTTTTGATTTCGGCCAATTTCCCAAGCATTCCTGAAGATGAAGGTTCCTGGGTCAAGGCCCCGCCCTGAAGGATGGAACTTAATATTTTTCGAGTTTGCTCCCTGGCAATTTGAGGAGTCACCCGGTGGCTGTCGATTTCCCCAGCCAAAAAATCATAAATGGGCCGGGGCTTGTCCGGCCCCAGAAATACTTTTTGGAGCATTTCATAAGGGTCCACGGTATTTTGATCGATCGCTGCGGGCCTGACTTTTAACGCTGAAGGAGTCATGGCTTCCAGATCCGATCGCGGCAAACCGGCAATAGGCTTCAAGCCCTGCCGCTTGCCGGAGATTTTGACAAAAACGTGAGGAAGGGTGAGTTTCAGAGAAGGCGCCTGGCCGTCATACACATAACGGCTGAAATTTTCTTTCTCATGCTGCTTTTTTAAATCCAGGATTTCCCGGATGAGATCCGGAAGAACCTTCTGATATTGAGCCGCTAACGGCGTAAAAAATTGGGGAAAAGCATCCTTATTTCCATTGGGGAAAAGACCCTCATAAGAATACACCCCGTCCTGATTGACCGCCAACTCGCCGGGTTTATACGTCGTATTTTTGACATCATAAATTCGAAGGTCCAGCGAAAGGCCAAGTACCCAAAGCATGGCTTCTCTGAATTCCCAGGCGCCAGGATCTTTTAACTCAAGCTTCTGTTTATTTTCTTCCGTCCACGCAAGAAAATCAGGAAGAAAGTTGTTCTGCAGGAGGTCCAGAATAATTTCGTTATCTAAAGCCCGGGAATCATTCCCCGCCTGTTCGACATGAACTCCGAAATTACGTAAATGGTAAACCGAGGCAACAAGATAAATCCACCAGGCCCAGAGACGTTTCTCCCTTGAAGGAAACTGGTTGATGAGTGCAAAGACCTGCCGTTGGGTCTCTTCATATTCTTTGGGTGTCAGATATTTTTTGAAAACAAGAATCACGTGCTGGAGGAGGCTTCCAAGAACTGCTTCCCACCCTTTAGATTTCCAGATTTTGTCGACTTGAATCAGGATTTCCAGTTTGTCGGAATCTTCAGGTACCTCGCGAAACATTTTCTCTAAAATGCCGTCCAATTTCTGAATAAACACAGCCCACAATTTTAAAGCCTCTTCATCCGCTTTTGGGCCACGCTCAACTTCGGCAAGATGGGCTTCAACCACCCGGGATATTTCGCTGACGATCGCTCCAAGTTTTTCCCTTCGCTGGAACAACGATTTTTTTTCACGCGTCTTTTTGCCAGGTAAAGGAACCCCAATGATCTCAGGCTCCTGGAAATCTTTAAGACGCATCCAGGAATTGAGCGTAATCCCGGAATCTAAAAATGAGGAGAGATAGTTCTTTAACATCGAAACTTGATACAGATAACGGCCTGCATCGTTTTCGGCCAGGGCCACGAATGCTTCCTCTAGCGTCTGTTTGGCGGCGGGCAAATCGCTGAGTTCTTCCTTGGTTAATCGCCGGCTTAAGTTCGTCAAGTCCCTCCGAACAGCTTCCAGAATCTCCACTCGCCCATCCCGAAGCTCAGAACGTCCAGTTATGAGTGTAGTGCCGGAAATATTAATTTCCGGCCGCAATTCGGAGCGGTTTTCGTTAGGGATGAGCTTTAATTTCCCAAATTCTATTTTTAGTGGCTTCGGGTTAACACCGTCCACGGTTCCAATGTCCTTACTCATATCAAACCTTATACCCACAATTCGAAAATCAGGATTATTTCCCGACCAACTTAAAGGCACAACAAGGCGCCTGATCCCTGGCTCTACTTTTGAAGTATGGCTCAATCTTTCAATAAATCCTGGAAACCCGGGTGTTTTATCAAATACAAGCTCCGCAATAACCCACCCTCCATCGTGAACAACCATTTCGACTTCCATTTCGTCGTAATGGCGTTTCGTTACATTCATTGTTTCTGGATCGAATTCAAAAATGGCGCGAACTTCAGGAAAATCCCTCCCTTGCTTTTCAGGCATGTCAGATATCTTCTTTTTAAAAACAGGGTTCTTATCCCAAAAATCTCTCTCGTAAAGGTATCCCGTTGGCTGAAGAAGAACGTCCCGGGAAGAGGGAACGGCAACCGGCGTTAGTGTAGAAGGGACGGCATCCGATTTCTTTCCCTTCATCAACCAAAAGCCTTCTGTCATGAGTCCCAAAAGGGCCACGCCTGCAAAAAGGATGGCGAATAGCCATTTGTATCTGTAAAAGATAGAAATCCAGTCAGGGGTTTGGTCAACGGTGTCTTCCGGTTCTTCGATGGCATTTTCTGCTAGCCGCAACAAGGGATCGTGAGTGAGCAATTTATGAAGCAGCCGGCTCGCAAGCTTGATCTCTTCAGAGCCAGCACGAAGAGGCGTCACAAAATCATCCAGAGCATTGACAATATCTTGAGGATCCTGGGGAAGGCCGCTTTTAAATACATTCTCAAAAAGATAGTTCAAGCCTTCCCATTCTTTATCTGTGAAATTAAATCTTTTTTTAATATCCTGTTTAGATGCCTCTTCTGATCTCAACTCAGACCGTCGTTCCCATTCTGGCTGATTGTCACCTTCAGGTTTAAAATCAAGGCGTCGGTCGGAAATAGTGAAAATTTCATTGCGGTTTTTGGGATGACGGACAAAGTCTTTCCGGCCTTGTTCATCCTGAATCAGAACGGAAAGCGAATCCCTCGAACGCATCAGCTGAAACCCATGCTTTTGAGCCGCAGGGCTATTTCCAAATTCATCCTGGAATCGATTCAAGAAATTTTCCCCTGAATATTCGCGGACAAAATCAGAATAGGCATCCCTTGCAGCCGTCATGATCCAGGCGTCCGTCCGCGGCCGGCTGATATGCGAGGCGCCAAAAGGCGCCAAAATGCGCGGGCCGTAGGTTTGGACATTGGAACGCAGGGTCAAAAAATCAGCCTGCATTGTCATTATCCCCTGATAAGTTTTGTTATCCGTTAGGTCCGAAAGATGCGGCGTGATTTCTATATAGGAAATGTCTTTTTCTTTAAACTGCGAGAAGAGACCTTCGGAATGAAACCCGCCGGTAATGAGAACGGCTTTGGATTTTTTAAATTCTTTCATTTTGGAAAGGGTCTTTTGGAAGATCACTTCCTCGCGTACCATCGCGGTGCGATAAAAAGCGAGAGCATGATCGAAAAGCAAGTCCACAGTCGTTGTTTTAAGAAATATTCTGTGGTCTGTGGACTGTGGGCTATTGGCCGAAACTTTAGGATATACGGCTTGCAACCGCTGGATTAAAACAGACGGCCTGATTTTCTTTACTCTTTTTCTAATCTGCTCAGAATCCTCACGCGCCAACTCCAGTGAAAACAATTTCTCAAGGAGAAGAGAATCCCGATAGAGGAAAAGAAGCTCCCTTTCTTCTTTCTTGATTGCAAGTCGGCGCAAAAGAAGTTTCGTGAGCCGGTTCGTTTCGCCTAAAAGCTCTGCTGCCTCAAGTTCATTTTGTAAAATAGTGACGCCGGCCAACCGGCTAAAATAGGGGTAGTGTTTAAAGGAGAATCCTTTGGGAGACATCTCGTGGTAAAGCCCTTCCAGAAAATGGCGCGGGGTTTCTTCTTTCCACGGGTTCTGATTTTTTTCCTTTTGAAGAGGATCAAACCTCTGCACCCCCAGGATCAGGCGTTTAGGCACGCCGTGCCGCGCAAGCCACCGGTCGAGTTTCGAGATATCCTGCCGGGCTTTCTCAAGGTTTATCTTTTTTTCCAATCCCTGCAGTTTAAAAAACCTTAAAAGCTGGGGCCACTCCCATTGATTGGCCGGATCACTCAAATCCAGGTTAAGTACTTCACGGGCATAGGCATGAAGAAATCCGATGTGCCGGATCCATTCTGACTGGGTATTTTGGTAAAAAATCCACTGTTTGAAAAAATCCTGCAGTTTTTTATTGAACCTGCGTGAACTTTCCTTGAAGATCTGAGCTTGAACATGACTTAAAAATGGCCCGCTAAGGTTTTTCTTTTCAATCACGGCCTGAAAAGTGTCAAGGTTATCGCGATAAAGTTTTGGGTCTTCCACTCCATAAGCGGTAGAAAAGGGGACTGCCCCCCCTGGGGACTGTCCCCTTTTCTGTTCCGCAAGCCTTTCTTCAAGCAAAAATAATTCCGCCCCGCTAATCACGCCATCCCGGGTAAGAAGGTCCGCGGTTTTCTTTGCCCTTTCAGGATCTTTTAAAAATTGAATCTGCTCAGGATCAAATTTTTCAACGGCGCCCTCCAGAAATACGAGGTCCACACCGTATTCTTTTTTCAAGTGCTCAAGAATTTTTTTAGTGTTGACCTGAGCTTCATAATTGGCGTGGGCGTCTTGAATATGAATAATCGCGGCCGGCTCGCCAGAACCGTCTCTAAAATCAGGGGCAAATCTTTCTTTAATGGTTCCCAGGGATTCCGGAATTTCGATTAGGGCGGCTAAAGGAGAAATGGCTATTTCATTTTTATGGATTGGCAGTTCAAGAATGGGCGCGGACGAAGCCAGCGTGGTAAAGGTGAAACAAAATACGACACAAATCGCGATACCCTTCAACAAGGGGGTGATACGAGAAGATTTTGGGATTGACATGTAAGTGATTGTTCCAGAAAACCTTAAGCGATGAAGCTAAAAGGTACCCGATAAGAAACCGCAAATCAAGAAAGATCTTAAATAATTTTAAAAACTAGTTAGTTGTGTGCGCAAGATTAATATAACCTGCTAGATATGGCGTGCTTATGATAATATTAATTTGAGGATTTTATGATTGCCTACCGACTCCGATTTCTGGCGGCTGCCTGCTTTATAGGACTTATCTTATTCCCCCTCTGCGGGGAACAAACTCTGTTCTCTTCCCCAACAGATCCAACGGTTTTTTTAGGCAGCGGTAAAACGGATATCACTCCCGCGCAAGGAACGCCCCTCTCAGGATACGGAAAAAGACACGGCAAGCCTTCTAAAGGTATTCACGATCCTCTTTTTTCCCGGGCTCTTTCACTGACCGGGGAAGGAAAGACATTCACTTTTATATCGGTAGATCTGGTCCTAGTGGATGAAAAGCTCCGGGAACGGGTGATTGAAAAGCTTGAAGATCTGGGATTGCGCGAGGAGCAAGTGATTCTTTTTGCAACGCATACGCATTCAGGCGCGGGCGCGATTGGGGGACGCTTCTGGGAAAAGTTTATTATGGGGAAATTTCGCGAGGATGTCTTCGAGCATATCACAGCCCAGATTGCCGAATCCGTAGCTCAGTCCATACGCCATCAAGTTCCGGTCACGGCGGAGTACGGCGAAACCGATATCAGCGATCTTGTCGAAAACCGGATGGAGCGGAAATTAAATTACCCGGACAAGCTGCGGATCCTTCGGTTCAAAAATTCACAAAATGCGGTGACCGGAAGCCTTGTTTTTATGGCCGCTCACCCGACTATTCTCCCTGCCGCCAATCTTCAATTTTCTGCCGATTTCCCCGGCGTCCTCATGCAGCAAATGGAAAGCCAGCATCCGGACTCCATTGCCCTTTTTGTCAACGGCGCTGCCGCCGACTTAAGGCCGCACATTCCCGGACAAAGCGAGGACCGCTTTGAACGCATGGAAATTTACGGAAAGGCGTTAGGTGAGAAAACTGATGGGATTTCATTTAAGCCTGTTTCTCTAGACGGCCCTTGGGAAGCGGCCTTGAAACAGGTAGAGCTTCCAAAAGTCAAAGTCCGGCAAGGCTGGCTTCATGTCCCGTCTTTTTTAGGCGATCGCTTCTTTCCCCGAAAAACATTTTTTCAGGCGTTGCGATTAGGGAATCTTCTTTTCCTCGCCTTCCCGGGTGAGGTGGGATCCGAAATGGGTTATGAAATCGAAAATCGAACGGCTTCAAAAGGACTAACGCCTTTTGTAGTCGGCTTTGCCAATGATTATATCGGGTATGCGGTGCCAAGGCGGTTCTACCTTAACCAGGATAATTACGAAGCACGGGCAAGCTTTTACGGGAAAAAGCTGGATTGGTTTTTTCACAAGCAGGCGGATCGTTTAACGGATTTGGTTTTGACCGCGGATGAAAAAAAGAATATCGAAAAACCCGGCTTGCTTCGCTTTCATGAAAATCTTCCGGTGCTGAAACTCACCGGTTCCCCTTATCACAAGGGCTTTGAAGAGGGCAGGCTTCTCAAAAAAGAAATCCACATTGCAGTTCGCGATATCTTCCGTTATTTCCGTAAGAAACTGCCCATTCCCCTTCTTAACCGTCCGATCATTAACAGGAGCCTTGACCACGCCTGGAAGGAAATGGAGCCTTACGTTTCCTATGATGAGTACGAACAGATGCGCGGCCTTGCGGAAGGCGCGGACGTGTCTTTTAAAATCATTAAACGCCTCCACGCTATGCCTGAAGTGTATCCCACGTGGTGCGCGAACGGCGCTTTTTGGGGCAAGGCCACGGCAGACGGCCGTCTGATCGCGATTCGCAACCTTGACTGGAACCGGGAAATGGGGATTCAGCGCTTCGCGGCAATTAAATTTTATGAAAATCCAGGCGGGCAGAATTATGTGAATATCGGTTATTACGGATTTACCGGGGTTCTTTCAGGGGTCAATGAAAAAGGAATTTCGGTGGGGCAGATCGGCGCCACGTCCAAAGACGAAACCATGAAAGGCGTCCCAATGCCCTTTCTTTTAAAACGGGTTCTATCGGAGGCCTCGGGACTGGAAGATGCGGTTAAAATTTTCGAACGAAGTGACCGGACGCGCGGCTACAATTACGTGATTGCCGATGCTACAGCCAAACGCGCGGTCGCGATTGAATCCACCTGGCATCACCTTGAAATTTTCCGGGATCAGGACCCTGACGAACTGGAGGTTTCCTACGCTTTTCCTATTGAAAACGCGGTTTTCAGGGGCGACCCCGCAATCAATCCTTCGATCCGCAATTTACAGTGGGCTTCTAAAGGCAACCCTAAAAAACCCGGGCTTGAAACACCCGCGGGCAGTGCGTATGAAATCCGTTACAAAAAACAGGGCGCGCTTGTCAAAGAGTCCTTCGGCAAAATCACGCCTGAGACCGCCAAAACCATTGCCCGTGAGATTGCGCCAAAATCAAATATACAAAGTGTGATTTACACTTTTCCTGACTTTTGGGTCGCCAATGCAACGGAAGACACACCGGCAGCGCAGACAGAATATATTTACTTTAATTTCAATGACCTCGGCCAAGGGCCCTCATCCAACACCCAAGACCATTCCACTCGCAATGATTCAGATGCTTCTTGAAGGAGCGGTACGACTGGCTTTGAAGGTAAGGCAGGACCAGGATGCCTCCGTAATGGCCAAAGGGAAGGATTTTTAATTCGGGTTTGCCGAGCGCTTTCCACAATCTGAAAGATCTTTTAGCCCCCACCACGCGGTCAAAGGCCGCAACGTAAACCTCTACTTTTTGTTTTGGCACATACGGGGCAAGGTAAAAAGGGTCGGTTACAATATTCCTCTGAAGTTGTGTCCTGATTTCTTCGTGCGACCAACCGTGCTGTTCGTGCACTTTCTTTACCAGTTTCGTGAGCGCTTTATCAGGACAGGAAATAATCAGGTCGCCAAGCTGGCCCGCGGGCATGGAGAGAATGTGGTAGTGAATCCTTGGGTCGACCGCCGCAAGGATTGAATGCAAAATCGCTCCGTAACTGATGCCGAATGCTCCGATCCGGTTCGTGTCCACTTCAGGCTGGACAAGCAGCCAGTCGGTCACCTGCCTTAAACGGATAATTGAAGTCCTAATATGGTCTTCGACCTGGGTCATATCCCGGGTCTCATCCCAGTAAAGCCTTTTACGGTGTACAAGCGCGGCAATGTAGCCCCGTCCCGCATAATAGCGCGCAAAATGATCCACCACCATGGTGCCGCCAAGAATGGATGAAATCAAAATCGCCGGCCGTTTTTGACCCGGTTTTATATTGCGCGGGATATAGTAGTCAATACGCGTAAGATAAAGAAGTTTGAGGTCATTGGCTTTTTTTTGATCTTTTTTTTCAATTTCTTCGACTTCCTTTTTTAAGATCTCGGGAGCTTTACTAATCAGCTCAGCTGGCAGATACAAAGGAATCTCGTAGCGCTTCAGGATATAGCTTTTGTGCTCTTCTTCCCGGACGACCTTTCCGGCAAGATCTCCGGCAGGATAGTCATAATAGGTTTGATAAATTTCTGGAAGCGGCATCACCGGAAGCACATTTTTTCGAGGCAGCGGTTTCCACACCGCACAGCCCGAAAGCAGCGTCAAAGATAAGAATAGAAATAGTAGGGGCGCCCCCCTGTGGGTGCCCGAAAATCTATTCAACATAAATGGGGTTGCTATAAATCCAGAGTTTTTTGCCTGCATAAACTTCCGCATGATAGGTTCCGGCTTTGTCAATTTCCGCCTCTAGTTTATTTCCATCTGCTTCTTTTAAAAGCTCACCGTTCCGGTAAAGTTCGATCCGGGCTTCTTTTGGAAGCGTCACGGATAGTGCGGCCGGCGTTTCAAGTTTAACATGCTCGCCCGGACCGTAAACCGCTTGCCCTGACTTGATGGCAAAAGAAAACTCCCTGGCAGAACCAAACGCTTCAAGCGCCACAAAACCTCTTCCCTCCCCCAGCGCTTTAAGGATTGCTTTTTCATCCAACGACTTGGCATAAACATAAGTCGTCACGGACTTCAAATAAAGAAGAAAATTTTCAGGAGTCCACCCTGCTAATTTCACCTTCAGATGCGCATTGGTACCGCCGAAGGCCGCGACAGGCCGTGATTTTAACTCATCACGCCAGACTTTTAAAGATTCCTTGGGAACTTTGGCCGTACGGCTTAAGAATGAGTCGGGCGGCAGAAAAATCGCCTTCACGACGATCTTTATTTTATTGCCCCGGTAAAAATCATCCGCAAAGTTATAAACTTCCATCCCGTCCCAATCCTGAACCTGCCAGTTGATCCAGGGCTTCTTTTTTCCCGTGGGATGCGCTAACACCGCATAGCCCCCCTGACTGTGAATCCATTTGATTAAGTTCGCGGAGGTGCGGTCACCCGGTGTCGCTCCATGAACGCCTAAGGCAATTAAATGGCCGTCCACAGTCGAGATTTCGTTGCCGAAAATAAGCAGCGGGGAGGAAAAATCACCTTCCTTTTTGTAGTGCTCCATACCCTCAAGCGTGTTGTGGTCCGTCACGACCACAAAATCAAGGCCGGCCTTCCGGGCGGACTTACGGATAAAATCAAGCGAGGCCTGGGAATCATGGGAATAAACAGAATGCACATGAAACACGCCCCGGTAAAGCTCAAGGCTTTCATCGGCAAAAACCAAACCCGTGCATAAAAGGGTCAGGCTGGCAGTTAAAAATAATAGGATCTTTTTCCTGGCATTCATTGGATAAAACCTCGTTTAAAGGTTACACGACACTTACCCGAAGTAAGCTTTTTTCTTGATTAAAGCAACCAGCTCCGCGAGGTGGCTTTGGCGGGATCCTTTTTCGACAATGGCGGGCTTTCCGATGCGTCGGATTTCGGAAATTTCTTCCCCTGAAATAGCGTCAAAAAAAATAATCGCCGGGATTTGCATTTTTTTATCTACCATTTCCTGGTAAACCTCCCGGCCGTCTTTGACAGGCATCTTAATGTCGAGGATAACAACGTCTGGTTTCGCTTCCCTCATCTTTTGAAGCCCTATTTCGCCATTCGAAGCATAATCCACCTGGAAGGAGGGATGAACGCGCCGTTCAAGAAACTCCCGGATCATATTTCCTATTTCAGGTTCGTTATCCACAACAAGAAGATGAAGTTTTTCAGGCAGGGGCAAATGCTCCACCAGCCCCCTTTGAAATTCGGTAAAGGAACCGCTTTCTTCAAATGCAGTGTCAAAGAGATCTTTAGGCAAGGTGGTGACGGCCTTTCCAATCTGGAAAGCACGAAAGCGAGGCTCACCTGCCCGGAAAGAACGGATCTTTTGAATCAAAGCTGGCGAGAGGAGTGCCGGATTTGCAAAAAGAATATCCTGATAGTTCGGATCAAGCCCAAGGGAAACTTCCCGGGCTTCGTAGATTTTTAGAATTTTTGCGGGCGTATCTTCGAAAAACTCTTCGAGAAATGAAAACCAGGGGCTTGTCTTTTCGTCAAGAACCAGCAGGCTGCGTTCCATGAAAATTCAGCGCTTGGCAGACCGGTAAAAACTGCGGACAATTCTTAATAGGCATTTCCTAGGAAGGAAGCGGTGGGCCTGGCTTAAGAGCCAATTGCCAAATCCGTAGACTGCGCTCGGGCGGTCTGAGTGCGCAAAGACACGCAATCCAAACTGCACGACCTCCCTGGGTCCGGCGGTAAAGAAAACGCGCTTGTGGTGGATGCCGGCCCTCTGGTGAAATTCGGTTTTTGTGTTTCCCGGGCAAAGGCACAAAATGCGGATATTCCGGCGGCGGTATTCAGCCCAAAGGGCTTCGGTAAAATGGAGCACAAAAGCTTTGCTGGCACTATAGAGCGTAAGAAAAGGAAGCGGCTGAAAAGCCGCGGTGGAGGCCACATTGATAATCCCTCCCCGGCCCTTGACCAGCATATCGGGAAGCAGGAGGTGCGTCAGCGCCACCAGAGAATTAATATTCACAAGCAGCATTTCATTGTCCTTTTCAGCGCTCACGTCTTCAAAAAAGCCGGCCCGTCCAAAGCCCGCATTATTGATTAACAAATCCACGGAAATTCGAGATTTTTGTAACTGCTCAAAAAGCCGGTACGGCGCTTCCTGAAAACTTAAATCCAATTCAAAAATGTGGGTTTGAATGCCGTGAATTTTCGTAAGCTCGGCCCCGAGTGCCTCAAGCCGGTCCTTTGACCGGGCCACCAAAATTAAATGAACCCCCTTGCTTGCAAGCTCCCGCGCAAACGCCTCCCCGATTCCGGACGACGCTCCTGTCACAAGCGCGGTCATGCCTTTTAAGTTGATGGACGTTCTGCTCATTTTAAACCAGCATCCTTCCTTCAAAGGCGCGCGAAAGCGTTGCCTGATCCATAAATTCCACCAGGCTTCCCACCGGGATCCCGCGCGCAAGGCGCGTGACTTTGACTTTTAAGGGTTTTAAGGCCCGCGCCAGGTAGAGGGCCGTTGTTTCTCCGTCCGTATTGGGGTTGGTGGCAAGAATCACTTCTCGCACTTTTCCTGCCTTAATACGTTCAAGCAGGCCGTGGATCTGAAGTTCATTCGGGCCAATGCCTTCCAGTGCGGAAAGTGCTCCGAGCAGCACGTGATAAACGCCCACAAAACTTCCAGTCTTTTCAATCGCAATCACATCCTTGGGGTCTTCCACCACGCAGATAAGCCCGCGGTCGCGGCCCGGATCTGAACAAAGGTAGCAGATTTTCTGATCGGAAAAATTGTGGCAGGTTTCGCAAAACAGGGTCTTTTCTTTAACCGTGTTTAAAAGGGCGGCAAGCGCTGTGACTTCTTCCCGCTTTGTTTTGAGAAGGTAGAAAAGGATTCGTTCCGCCGAACGGCGCCCGATCCCGGGCAGACGGGTCAAGGCCTCGATAAGTTCGGACATCCATTCGGAATAACCCTTCATTCTTTGCGGATAATTTTGGCGCCATCAAAAATATTCATGGCTTCCTGAATAATGTCTGGCAGTTTGGAATCTTCTTCTTCGGAAAGAGCAGCTTTTTCAGCCACCTGGGCCTGCGGGACCCGGCTAATGACAAATTGCACGCGGATCTTTTTCCCGCTCACAACTTCAAAGGCCTCTTCGACCAGGCGGCGGTTGGCGTCCTTTTCAAGGGTTTCCTTGTGAAATTGAAATTCCGCCGGAAGTCCCAGCGTGATAATACTGTCTTCAATTTCAACCGGCCCGGATTCCGAAAGAAAAATGCCGGTGGACATGCGTTTGGTTTTGACATAGTCCACCACACGGGGCCAAAAGCTTTCCGCTTCGTCGAGCGTGGCGATCGCAGAGGGCGAAGACAATACAGCTTCACGCGGAACTGTTTTTTGAGAATTTTTATTGCCTTCAAAGGGCGGCTCTATGGCGCGCGTCTCACGCTCCCGGATTGCATTTTGAGGATTTTGCTCGATTTTGGGTCCACTCTCCAAAGAATATTTCTGAGGTACCCTCAGCTCGTTCGCAGCTGGATTGGGCCTGGGCTTTTGTGATCCCTGAGGCGCTTCAGGCTTCATTTCTTCTACCGCCTTTAATCCTTCCAAATGGAGCAATTTTAAAAGTGTTGTCTCGACGAGAAGTTTGGGCGGGGCAAGGTTTCGCCTGAGCTGCGTCTGCAGGTTCTGCAGTAAACTTAAGGCGAGCAAAAGTTCTCCGCGCGTAAAATCATCTTTTCTTTTTTTAAGTTCCTCGAGGGCCTCTTCATTCATTTCAATAAAGGCTTCCGGATTCTCCACGCATTGCAAAAGCAGAAGATGCCTGAAGATTTCAAAAAGACCCTTGGCAAACTGGACAAGGTCGCCTCCCTGATCATAAAAGTCACAGATAATAGAAAAGATTTTTTTTGCGTCTTTCCGCGTAATCGCGGCCAGGATTTCAAAATAAATTGTTTCCGGAGCAAGCCCCAGCATGGAAAGCACATCTTCTTCCTTGATTTTATCCTGGCTGAAAGTGGCAAGCTGGTCGAGAAGGCTTTCAGCATCCCGCAGCGCGCCTTCACTTGCTTTGGCGATCAAGTAAAGGACGTTTTTTTCGTATTTTATTTTTTCTTCCCTGGCAATGGCTTCAAGCTTCTGCTCCGTTTCACGAACCGAAATCCGCTTGAAGTTAAAGCGCTGGCACCGGGAAAGAATCGTGAGGGGAACTTTATGAGACTCCGTGGTGGCAAAGATAAATTTCACATGATCCGGCGGCTCTTCCAGCGTTTTGAGAAGGGCATTAAATGCTTCGGTCGTGAGCATGTGAACTTCGTCAATAATATAAATTTTATAGCGGCCGTGCGTGGGCTTGAACTTGACGGTTTCCCGAAGGTTCCTGATTTCGTCAATTCCGCGGTTGGACGCCCCATCGATTTCAAGCACGTCCAGGGAATTGCCCTGGGTAATTTCTACACACGCGGCGCACTTTCCGCAAGGGGTTTCAATCGGCCCTTTAGCGCAGTTAAGCGCCTTGGCCAGGATTCTTGCCGTGGAGGTTTTCCCGACGCCGCGCGGCCCGGAAAAAAGAAAACTCTGTGAGATTCTTTCTTTATGAATCGCGTTTTTAAGCGTGGTAGTGATCGCGTCCTGCCCGATCACATCCTCAAAACTCTGCGGCCTGAATTTGCGTGCGAAAACTTGGTAGCTCATAATTTGGGGAGACCTATGATGCGTGATGTTCTTATATTAATCAAGCAATTCCTTATTTAGCTTCTCTCTTCGTGCTGTATATAGAAGTGTGTCCTTTTGGGATTGCAATGAGGAAAGAGAAAGGGTACGAGTTCCTAACCCTGTCAGGGAGAAAGGAATCTCGTACCCTATGGAACAACTTCACTTCGAGGAACAT
>Ga0247727_10001117_pt1 | contig 65304 bp, 53 predicted proteins | sample WisWelCaveWW1625_FD_202498 | JGI IMG/M metagenome (GOLD analysis project Ga0247727, IMG submission 202498) | Biofilm microbial communities from Wishing Well Cave, Virginia, United States - WW16-25 | ecosystem: Environmental > Aquatic > Deep subsurface > Groundwater > Cave microbial mat | place... | reverse complement strand
GCCCGATCTCATTGATCGAGCGCACCATCTCGCGGTCGATCGGGTCGTGCAGCATGCCCTTGACGAAGCTGCCGTCGATCTTCAGGAAATCCACCGGGAAATGCTTCAGATAGCCGAATGACGACAGCCCGGTGCCGAAATCGTCGAGCGCGAACTTGCAGCCGAGTTCCTTCAGCGCCTGGATGAAGCGGCTGGCCTGCGAAAAATTGGCGATCGCCGCGGTCTCGGTGATTTCAAAGCAGATCTTGCTGCCGTCGATGCCGCTCCGGTGGAACTGCTCGATGACGAACGGCAGGAACTTGTCGTCTCCGAGACTCTGGCCGGACAGATTGATCGAGCACATGGTCAGCCGCCGGCGTTCGTCGGCCTCGGACACCAACCAGCGGAATGCGCTGTCGATGACCCAGCGGTCGATGCTGGGCGTGATCCCGTAACGCTCGGCGGCGGCGATGAACTGGTCCGGCGCGACGATTTTTCCGCTTTCGTCGCGCATCCGGAGCAGCAGCTCGAAATGTTCGCCGGCGTCCTCCTCCTGCAGCGGCTGGATCGCCATGCGGAACAGTTCGAAGCGTGATTCCTCGAGCGCATTGTTGATGCGGGCGGCCCACTGCATCTCGCGGCGGCGGCGCATCAGGTCGATATCGTTTTCCTCGAAGCAGTGCACGCGGTTGCGTCCCGATTCCTTGGCCGCGCCGCAGGCCGAATCGGCTGCCGACAGGACCGACGCGATATCCTCGTTCTCGGCCGTGATCGGCACGACGCCGAGCGATGCACCGAGGCGGAATGTGCGGTCTTCCCAGGTGTAGCGGAAGTTGCGGATCGCCTCGCGCAGCGTCTCGGCGGTTCGCAGCGCCTCCTCCAGCGAACAGCTCTCCAGCAGCACGCCGAACTCGTCGCCGCCGAGGCGCGCGAGCGTGTCGCGCCAGCGTACCTTCGATTTCAGCAGCGCGCCGACCTGCCCGAGCAGTGCGTCTCCGGCGCTGTGGCCGCAGGTGTCGTTGACGATCTTGAACTGGTCGATGTCGATGTAACACAGCGCGTACGAAGTCTCGCGGGCCTTGGCGCTCTTCAGCGCCCGCTCGAGGCGCGACTCGAATTCGCGCCGGTTCACCAGCCCGGTCAGCACGTCGTGACTCGCGTGATACGACAGGCGGCGGTTCAATTCGCGCGATTCCGACACGTCATGGAAGACGAGCACGCCGCCGGTGACCGTGCCGCTGCCGTCGCGGATCGGCGAGGACGTGCTCTCGATATACAGCTCATTGCCATCGCGGCGGATCAGCAGCATCGGCCGCACCGACTTGATCGAACGGATGCGTCGCACCGCGACCGCCAGCGGATTCTCGAGCGGCTCGCAGGTCTCCTCGTGGAATGACCTGAAGATCTCGTCGATCGTGCGGCCCAGGCTGTCTTCGAGCCGCCAGCCGGTCAGTTCCTCGGCCACCGGATTCAGGTACTCCACGCGTCCATGCGCATCGCAGGTAATCACGCCGTCACCGATCGACTGCAGCGTGATCTGGGCGCTTTCCTTCTCGCGGAACAGCGCTTCCTCATAGAGCTTGCGCTCGGTGATGTCGAGCTCGACGCCGATCAGCCTGCGCAGGCGCCCCTGATCGTCCACGCGCGCACGCGCCCGCCCGACGACCCAGCGCCATTCGCCATCGGTGTGCTTGAGCCGGTGCACGCTCTCGAACATCGGCGTCTTGCCGGAGATGTGATCGCGCATCGCCGCCGAGACACGCGCAAGGTCCTCCGGATGCACCATCCGGTGCCAGTCCGGCGACGTGATGACGTCGTCCTCGGCAAAGCCGAGCATCGCCTTCCAGCGCGGCGAGAACCAGGTCCGGTTGCCCTGGGCGTCGTAATCCCACAAGCCGTCATTGGCGCAGGGCAGCGCCATTTCCTGGCGTTCCTGCAAGTCGGCTAGACGGTCGGACAGTGAAATCCTCTCGAGGCCGGTGGCGAGGCTGGTGCCGACCAGCTTCAGCAGCAGGTGCAGATTGACGTCCCAGCCGTCACGGGGCGTCGCAGAGGCGAATGCGAGGAATCCGCGCACGGTGCCCTGGACCGCGAATGCGATCAGGAGCAGCGAGCGGATGTCGAGATCCGCCAGGCGGCTGGCGTCGCTCGCCTGCTCGGGGCGCACGGCGACGGAATCGCGGATCTCCAGGATGCGCACATGTTCGAGCCTGGAACGGATCCATGGCAGCGAATCCAGGTGTTCGCCCTTCAGCACCTCGGGCCGGCACTGGGCGAATGGCCCCTTGGAAGTCGCGAGCGAATCGATGCGCTCGCCATGGCCGTCGAGCAATGCCAGGAAAACGGCGTCGGTACTGGTCGCCTCGCGCAGGATGTCGAGGTTCTGGCGGATCACCGCATCGGCAGTCGCGGCGCTGATGTTCTGAAAGTCGACCGCGACCTTGGTGCAGGTGATGTCAATGCCAAGCGGCGGGCGCTCGGCCCGCTGCTGCCACAACTTCGGGGAAAGGAGGTCCGAAGCCGTGAACTCGAGAAGCGATTCGCCTTGCAATGTAGGCACCCGGATTGGATCCCCCTGCACTCCCTGCAGTCTGTCAGTTCTAGTTTTGCCCACCGTAGGAACCAGTTAACGGTTCGGGCCTTCCTGCCCACAGGTAGTTACGCGGCATTCTGTCAGAAACCGTTAAGAATGCAAGCTAAGCAACTGTATTTATTATGAACTGAAGGCGGCTATTCAGCGCTTGCCGAGCGCCTCGACAGCCGCCGCGTAGAGCGCCTCCAGTTCGGCCTGCATGCGTTCCTGCCAGCACTCGAGGCCATTCGCGTCCAGTTTTTTCGGTATCAGTTGCGGTTCGCCGATTGCGAGCGCCGTGCCACTGAACGGCAGCGGAAGGATGAATCGGTCCCAGGTCGGAAACCGGTATGCGCGGCGCGCGGCGAATGCCATCGGCAGCATCGGCTTGCCGGATAGCTGCGACAGCAGGATCGCGCCGGGCTTGAACCGGTGCGCCGGTCCTTTCGGGCCATCCGGCGTGATCGCCGGGGAAATTCCGTGACGGCTGATCGCCAGATAATAGTCGCGCAGCGCCCTTGCGCCGGTCGCGCTCGAAGACCCGCGGATCGCGTGGGCGCCGGTCCTGCGCACGATCATCGCCGGCATTTCGCCGTCCACCGACGGGCTCACCAGGAAGCCAAGCTTCAGCCCGTCCGCGTGGTGCGCGATCAGGTACCTGGTCGGCAGCAGCTGCTGCTGATGCCAGTAGACGGGGATGACGGCGCCGTGATCGGCGATCGCCTGTCGAAGCCTGCCTTCGCCCAGCACCGTGACGACGCGCGTCATCGCCCACCAGCTGCGAATGACCGCGCCGGCGATCGGCGCACCCATGCGGTACAGCAGGAGCCGGGTGCCGGTCAGGCGGCGCCTGGCACGCGTGACTTTCCGGTACAGCGTATTGCGCAGCCGCGCGTCCGGGTCGTTCACGGCGCTCTCCGCCGATCGGCGATTCGGGGCGCATCAAATAGCCGCGATGCTGCGGTGTGCACGACGCGGCATCCGGACGCCGGCGCCGTGGTCGCGATGCTGAGCACGAAATTGCGGTCGATATCGAGCTGCTTCAGGTGGTAATCGCGCCCGGCATGATGCCCGATGGCGCCCCTGATCTCCACATTGCCCGCCGCCAGGATGCCGGCGCTTGCCGCCTTCAGCACTGCTTCCTTGCGGGTCCACAGTGCGGTCGCGCTCAGGCTGCCCGAATGGATCTGCTCGCGTTCGGCTGCTGAAGTGACCAGGCGCAGCATCTTCGAATGCACGGCACCGGCCGGCTCCACATCGACGCCGATCGCCATGCCCGGCGCGGCTACCGCACAGACTGTCATGCCAGCCGCGTGCGCAATGCTGAAATCCGGACCATTGGACCAGCAAGGCTTGCCGCCCGGACCCTGCTCCAGCCTGGAAAGCGGCGGCAGCGGCCGGTACTCCGCGCAATGGGCGAGCAGCGCAAGACCCGCCAGGCTTTCAAGGCCGCGTGCCGTGCCGAGTCCGCGCGCGAGCAGCCGGCGACGCTGTTCCGGCAGCAGCTCGAGCCAGGCGGCCGTCACCCGCGCCGGCGGCGCGGCAGGAATCAGCGCCCAATGTAGTAGGATCATCGCCAACGAGTCTACGCGACCGCCGGCAGTACCGACGAGCCCACCGGATGACCACAGCCGAAACACTGGTGGAGCTCCTGATCGCCAACCGCAATGCGGACCGGTACATCGGCTACCTGGAAACGGAAACCCTCGAGCGCCGTGTTTCCTACGCGGAGCTGCACGAGCGTTCATTGGGCATCCTCTGGCGGTTGCTGCGCTGCGGACTTTCGCGTGGCGACCACCTGATCATTTTCCTGAACAACAACGAGGCGTTCGTCGACGGTTACTGGGCGGCACTCGCGGGCGGCATTGTCCCGGTCCCGCTCGCGGTCGGCATCAGCGATGAGCACCGCTACAAGCTGCTGCGTGTCGCGAAACAGCTGGGCCAGCCATGGCTTTACACGGACCGCAAGTCAATCGAGCGCCTGGCCGGATTTGCGGAGGAAAAAGGCGAGCAGAGCGCGTTCGAGCGCCTGCGCGCGCGCGCCTTCCTGATCGACGATATCGAGGATGTCGGCCGCGCGGCCGACCCGGTGGCGGCACGGCCGGGCGATACCGCATTCATCCAGTATTCGTCCGGCTCGACCAGCGACCCGAAAGGCGTCGTGCTGACGCACCGCAACCTGCTCGCCAATGTGCGCGGTGTCACCGAAGCGGCCGGATACACGGACCAGGACGTGTCGGTATCGTGGATGCCGCTGACGCACGACCTGGGACTGATCGGTTTCTTCATCATGATGTTCGCGAATCGCATCCAGCTGAACCTGATGCCGACGGAGCTGTTCGTCCGGCGCCCGTTGCTGTGGACGACATTCATGTCGCGCAAGAAAGCAACCCTCAGTGCCTCGCCCAATTTCGGCTATCGCCACTTCCTGAAGGTGCTCGGCGATCGCCAGCTTGAAGGCATCGACCTGTCATCCGTTCGTCTGATGCTGAACGGGGCCGAGCCGATCAGCGTCGAATTGTGCGATGAATTCATGAATCGCCTGGCGCCCACGGGTCTCGCGCGCAATGCAATGTACCCGGTCTACGGCCTCGCGGAAGCGACGGTTGGCATGTCGGTGCCGGTTCCGGGCAGCGCCTACCGCAGTGTCCGCGTCAATCGTCACCGGCTTCGCATCGGTGATCGCATCGATGAATTGCCCGCAGGCGATGGCGGGGCGCTTGCGCTGATGAAGGTGGGGCGCGCAATTCCTTACTCAGAGCTGCGCCTTGCGGACGATGCCGACCAGCCGGTTGACGAGGATTGCGTCGGCCACATCCAGGTGCGCGGCGAAAATGTCAGCGCCGGCTACTACTGCGCACCGGAAGCAAATGCGGTCCTGTTCACCGCCGACGGCTGGCTGCGGACCGGCGATCTCGGCTTCCTGCACGGCGGCGAACTGGTCATTGCCGGGCGCGCCAAGGAAATCATCTTCGTCAACGGCCAGAACTACTTTCCGCACGACATCGAGGCCATCGCGCAGCACGCCAGCGGACTGGAACTCGGCAAGGTCGCCGCAGCGGGCTGTCGGCCGCCGGGCGCCGACACCGAGCAGCTGGTGCTGTTCGTCCTGCATCGCGGATCACTTCCGGATTTCCTGCCGGTCGCGCTCCAGGTCGCGCGGCTCGTGAACGAACACGCCGGTCTCGAAGTGGCCCATGTCATTCCGATACGCAGGATGCCGAAGACGACCAGTGGCAAGATCCAGCGGGTCGCACTGGAGAAATCCTGGCTGGCCGGAGAATTCGCCGCCGAGAGTGCGGAACTCGAGCGACTGCGCGCGGCGGCCCAGACACCGGGCGAGCCGTCGGGCGGCGAGATCGAAAACCGGATCCAGGCGATCATCGACGAACTGCTGCCGGACAGGCGCGTGGAGCCGGACGACAATCTTTTCGAAGTCGGCGCGAGTTCCCTGACGCTCGTGCAGATCCATGAACGCATCGATCGCGAGTTTCCCGATCAGCTCGAGCTGTCCGAACTGTTCGATCACCCGACTGTGCGCGAACTGGCCGCACATCTGGCCGGCAAGCGCGCAGATGGCTCAGTCGGGGCCTGAGGATTACCCGGATGCCGCGTTCTCCCCGGCGGCTGCCTGGGGGCCGCGGATTTTCCAGCGCCGATAGGTCCACAGCCAGTCGCCAGGATATTCGCGGGTCAGCGCCTCGACCCGCTTCGCGTAGCGATCGATGATTGCGCCTTGCGCGAGCTCTTCGCCGGCGTCGGCGATCGGCTCGAATGCCACGCTGTAATACCCGCGCGATTCACGCCTCATGGCCAGGTAGTAGACCGGCATTTTCCTGGCCCGCGCGATCGCGTCCGGGCCGAGGTAGAACGCCGTGTCCTGGCCGAAGAACTGCGCAAAATACCGGCTCGAGGACGATACCGGATTCTGGTCGGCGACCATCGCAACGATCCGCGCCTGCCCGCGATGGCGCAGAACGCGCATCAGGAGCCGCCCGGAGGAGATCATCTGCGCCCCGAATTGCGAGCGCAGCGTCAGGAACAGGCGGTCGCCCCAGGGCCGGATCAGCGGCTTGTAGGCGGCATGCACCGGATGCCCCATGCCGATCGACAGCGCAAGCAGGGTCCATTCCCAGTTGCAGTTGTGCGATGTCACGACCAGGATCGACTGACCGGCATCGAGCGCCGTCCTGGCCGGGTCCGCGTCGACAAATCGCACTCGCCTGCGGATCTCGTCTTCGCTGATTGCAACAGCCTTGATCATCTCGCAAATCACGTCGGCGAAGTTTCGGTAGAAACTGCGCCGGGTTGCCCTGATCCAGGCTGCGTCCCGCTCGGGAAAGCAGAGCTGCAGATGTGCGTTGACCAGGGCACGATGGTGGCGTAATACGTGCTCCGCAATCCATGCTGCGCCATCCGCGACGCGGTACCAGACCGGCAGTGGCATTGCCGCAATGGCGCGCAGCCACCAAGGCGTGCGCTTGAATGGCTTGCGATTTTCGAGATCGGCAGTCTTCTGCCTGCATTTAACCGTGGTGCGTGGCTGCTGCATCGGCGGCGAAGCTTACCCGAACCGCCGCGGTCCAGTCATCGGGCTCGCGCGGCCAGCCGAGGCCCCGGGGGCAGTCACGATCGTAATCATGTGACTATGCCGTCAGATCGCGCGACAATCAGGCGGGTGTCGGCGCCCTGCGACGGCGGTTGGCGGTGCTCATGACAGGCAAGATGGAACAGCTCGGTCATTACATCGGCGGGCGCCGCGTCGCCGGCCGCTCCGGGCGCTCGGCGCCCGTCTACAACCCGGCGCTGGGCGTCGCGACTACGCAGGTCGCGCTCGCGTCGGCTGGCGAGACCCGCACCGCCATCGCTGCGGCAAGGACCGCACTGCCTGAATGGTCCGAGACGCCCGCCCTGCGCCGGGCACGCGTGCTGTTCCGCTTTCGCGACCTGATCGAGCGGCATGCGGATGAAATCGCCGGAATCCTGACCCGTGAGCACGGCAAGGTGCTCGGCGATGCGCGTGGCGAAGTTACACGCGGCCTCGAGATTGTCGAATTTGCCTGCGGCATTCCGCAGATGCTGAAAGGCGAGTACAGCGACGCCGTCGGGCGCGGCATCGACAGCTGGTCGCTGCGGCAGCCGGTCGGCGTCTGCGCCGGCATCACGCCCTTCAATTTCCCCGCGATGGTGCCGATGTGGATGTTCCCGATCGCCATTGCTTGCGGCAATACCTTCGTGCTGAAGCCCTCCGAGAAGGACCCTGGCTGCCCGCTGCGCCTTGCAGAGCTCCTGGCCGAGGCTGGCGCACCGCCTGGCGTGCTGAATGTCTTGAATGGGGACCGCGAGGCGGTTAACGCGCTGCTGACCGATCCCGGCGTGGATGCCGTGAGTTTCGTCGGCTCGACGCCGGTTGCTGAGCATGTGTTCCGCACCGCTTCCCTGCACGGCAAGCGCGTGCAGGCGCTCGGCGGCGCGAAGAATCACATGGTGGTGATGCCGGACGCGGATCCGGCCGGTGCGGCCCATGCGCTCGCGGGCGCCGCCTACGGTTCGGCCGGCGAGCGCTGCATGGCAATCTCGGTGGCGGTCGCGGTCGCTGATGCCGGCGACCGGCTCATCGAGGCGCTCAGGAAGGAGCTCGCGGCGATCCGCGTGCTGCCGGGCACGGCCGAAGGCGCGGACATGGGCCCGCTGGTGACACGCGAGCATCTCGACCGGGTGCTTGGCTATGTCGCCACCGGCGTACAGGAAGGCGCAAAGCTCGTCGTCGATGGCCGCAAGCACAGTGTCGCCGGCCACGAGCGCGGCTTCTTCATGGGACCTGTGCTGTTCGACGCGGTTACGCCCGCGATGCGCATATACCGTGAAGAGATCTTCGGGCCGGTGCTCGTGGTGGTGCGCGTGCCCGATCTCGATGCGGCGCTCGAACTGGTCGAACGACACGAGTACGGCAATGGCACGGCGATTTTCACGCGCGATGGCGGCGCTGCGCGCGAATTCTGCCGTCGCGTGTCCGCCGGCATGGTGGGCATCAACGTGCCGATTCCGGTGCCGATGGCCTTCCACAGCTTCGGCGGCTGGAAGCGCTCGCTGTTCGGCCCGCTGCATATGCACGGACCGGATGGCGTGCGCTTCTACACACGGCTCAAGACCGTGACCGCGCGCTGGCCGACCGGCTCCAGGGGCGCCGAATTCGCGATGCCGACGATGAAATGATGCTCGGCCTCATGATGCAGACGCCGCTCCTGATCACCGGGATCATGCGGCACGCGGAGCGGGTCAACGGCCGGACCGAAGTCGTTTCGGTCACGGCCCAGAATCCGCGCCACCGCTGCACGCTCTCCGACCTGTTCCGCCGCGCCCGCAAGCTCGCGAATGCGCTGACCAGGGCCGGTGTGCAGGCCGGCGACCGCATCGGCACGATTGCCTGGAACGATCATCGTCATCTCGAGCTGTACTACGCGGTGTCCTGCATCGGCGCAGTGCTGCACACGGTCAACCCGCGCCTGTATCCCGAGCAGATCACCTACATCATCAATCACGCCGGCGACCGCATGCTGTTCGCCGACCTGACGCTGATGCCGCTGGTCGAAAAGCTGAAGCCATCGCTCGCCGCCGTCGAGCGCGTCATCGTGCTCGATAATGACAGCTACGAGTCATTCATCGCGGATGAGCCCGAGACCTTCGAATGGCCCGCCCTGGACGAACGAACCGCTAGCGCGCTCTGCTACACCTCGGGCACCACCGGGAATCCGAAGGGCGTGCTGTTCGATCATCGTTCGACGGTACTGCACAGTTACGCTTCGGCGCTGGTGGACACGATGGGCTTCGGCCGGCGCGACACCGTGCTCGCCGTCGTGCCGATGTTTCACGCGAATGCCTGGGGTCTGCCATACAGCGCGCCAATGGTCGGTGCCAGACTCGTGTTCCCGGGGCCGAAGATGGGTGACGGCGCGACGCTGGCCGCGCTGATCAACGAGGAGAAAGTGACACTCGCCGCCGGCGTGCCGACAGTCTGGCAGCAGTTGCTCGCCTATACGCGCGAGCACGGCATCGTGCTCGAGTCGCTGGAGCAGGTGCTGGTCGGCGGCTCGGCCTGCCCGCTTTCCATCATGAACGAATTCCGCGACCGCCATGGCGTATGGACGATCCACGCCTGGGGCATGACCGAGATGAGCCCGCTCGGCAGCACCAATTCGAAGCCGCCGGGTTACGAGCGGTTGAGCGCGACCGAGCAGGACGCATTCCGCTCGCGCCCCGGCCGGCCGCCGTTCGGCGTCGAGATGAAGATCGTGGACGACGCGGGTCGCGAACTGCCGTGGGACAGCAAAAGCTCCGGAATGCTGAAAGTGCGCGGCCCCTGGGTCTGCAGCGACTATTTCAGCCTGGACGAAGAAAGCGCAGCGCACGACCAGGACGGATGGTTTGCGACCGGCGACGTCGCCAATCTGAGCGAGGACGGCACGCTGCAGATCACCGATCGCGCCAAGGACGTCATCAAGTCCGGCGGCGAATGGATCAGTTCGATCGACCTGGAATGCGTCGCCGCGGGCCACCCGAAGTTGCTGCAGGCCGCCGTGATCGGCGTGCCGCACCCCAAATGGGACGAACGCCCGCTCCTGATCGCGGTGCCGCGGCCCGGTGAGTCGCCGACACGCGAGGAACTGCTGGGCTGGCTCGCCGGTCGCGTCGCGAAATGGTGGATACCCGACGATGTCGTGTTCGTCGAGAAGATTCCGTTGACGGCGACCGGCAAGATCTCGAAGGTGGAACTGCGCCAGCGCTTCAAGGACTATCGATTCGCGGCCGGGCGCTAGGAGCGGCCCAGGAAGCGCACGACACCCTTGAACGCCAGGTAGGCGCCCGCCGCGATGATGATCCAGGCGCCAAAGCCCAGGGCGTCCATGCCCATGCCGCCACCGCCCATCTGCTCGGCCACCTGGCCCATCATCTGTCCGAACTCGCTCATTGCCGCCACCTGCTTTTTCGCCTGCTGCTGCTGATAGAGCGGCCAGAATGCCATCAGCGTGACGAGCAGCGGTCCCAGCAAGGCGAGTGGCGCGAATTTGTGCTTCCAGAAATGCGGCACGGCGATCGTGGCGGTCGCGAGCAGGACCAGGAATGTCCCCTGGCCTGTGCCCATCATTCCCATGTTGTCGCTCAGCAGATTGGTCAGCTTGAAATCGAGGCCGATGAGCCCGCCGGCACTGACGACATTGAGGAACAGCGCCGCGACCAGGAACACCCCGTAGGCTATTGCGACATCCCTGCCGACATTCTCGAATACGGCCTTGGCGATCCTGGTGCCCTGTCCGGTCAGCGCCGCCATCTTTTCCTTCGCCAGATCCGCTTCATTGACCGGAGTTACGGATGAAAGCCGGCCATTGCTGACGACCACCTCGACGGTCAGATTTGCTGCCGGCGCCGTATTGCCCTGCCATTCATTCATGCCGAAGTCGTAGCGTTGCCCATCGGCCGACACGACGCCCTTGTCGCCACTCCACATCAGGATGGTTCCGCGCATTACTCCCCCCTTCCGGAATGCTGTTATTGGCTTGTATCTGGCGGACCTGGGTCGCCGCCCCCGGCATTAGACCTGCCCTGGCGGGGCAAGGCAAGAAAGCGGCCGCGAGCGCGGTCGGGCGCGCCTGATGTCGCTTACGGATTGGTGCCGGTGGAGGGACTTGAACCCCCGACCTCTCGCTTACGAAGCGACTGCTCTACCAACTGAGCTACACCGGCGCTGCGGGCGCGAAGTATAGGCAAGGCGCTGCCGACGGGCAACGACGCGAATCAGCGCCGGCGCCGCACCCGGATGACGACCTCGACCCCGATTGGCTCGGTGCCGGGCGGCAGGTCCGGAAGCTTCGCGAATTCGATCGCTTCCGGCGCGACATCGATCAGCTCGCCGCTGCCCTCGACGTGAAAATGGTGGTGCGGCAGCTTATTGGAATCGAAAACCCCGCGCTGCCGGTCGATCGCGAGCGCCCTGAGCAGGCCCTTGTCCGCAAACAGATTGGATGCGCTGCGCGGCACGGGTGTATCCCGTGCGTGGCAAGCAGCGCCGCGGCGCGCTTGCGATCCATTCGGGGTGCCGGGGCTGCAGAATCCATCAGACTTCAATATACGCCCTGGCGGGAATCCGCTCAAACACGGCGCAATTGCGTCGGGGCGCGTGTTCGGGACCGCGCTAGCCTCATCGCATGCCGCGCGGCTACACCCTGTTCGAGTTGCTGCTCGCCCTGTCGCTGACGGCGATCCTCGCGACCATCGCCTATCCGGGTTTCCGCGCATGGCTGCAGGACAGCAGGCGTGATGCGGTCGTCACGAGCACCCTGCACGCGGTGCATGCTGCCCGTCAGTTCGCCGCCGCGCGCGGCGAATCGATCGAGCTCTGCGCCACCGTCGATGCAGCGAACTGCTCCGGCGGATCCGACTGGTCCGGGGGACTCCTGATCCTGGGCGCCGGCGGCAATGTCTACCGCAGCCTGCCCGCATCGAATCCGGAGCACGGGCCGAGACTCAGCTCGAATCGGCCAGTCCTTCAATTCGAGCCCGGCACCAGTTTCGCGAGTCCCGCGACCTTCACGATCTGCGACCGGCGCGGCAGCCGTGCGGCGCGTGCAGTGATCGTGAGCCGCAGCGGTCGCCCCAGGGTCAGCGAACGCGACGCCTCGAACCGGGAACTCAGATGCTGAGAACCGGTACGGCGCGGGGATTCAGCCTGCCCGAGGCACTCATCGCGATCGCCATCATGGTCGCGGGGCTGGCGGGCTCGGCTTCGATGCTGCTGCAGACCGTCAGGCAGGAACGCGAGTCCGGCAATCGCCGCGCTGCAATCCGGATCGCATCCTCCATGGCAGACCAGTTGCGCGCCATCCGCAGACCGGACGCACGACCGGTCATGGCGGTCAGCGGGATCGATCCGGACACGGCCTGCGCAGGCGCCCCTGCCAATTGCGCAGCCGAGCATGCCGCCGAGCAGCTGCGACTCGCATGGGCCGCCGAAGCGGCGCAATCGCTGCCACAGGGCGCCACGATCACCGTGACCATTCCGGATCCGGTGATTTGCGCATATCTGATTTCGATCGCATGGGCAGCGACTGGCGGCGGTGTCGAACGACTGGATCTGCCGGTAAGCACATGACACGAAGCGAGGGCCTGACACTGGTCGAATTGATGATCGCGATGCTGCTGGTGCTGATCGCGACTGCTGGCGCGCTTGCGGTCGTCGCGCAGGGCCGGGCGTTGCAGCGCACCGGCGAGTCCGTGGCAGGACTCGAGGAAACCGCCGATGCCGCATTTGCGGTGCTGGTTGATGAGCTGCAGCTGGCGGGTTACCTCGGGCTTGCCGTACCGGGCAGCCCGGTTGAAGGCTCAAGCGCCAGTGGCGTCGTGGAAGCGCCTGGCCTCGCGGTGGCCGGTGGCTGCGGCATGTCCCTGGCTCACGATCTGGATCTGGTGATCACGGCGTCGGATAACAGTTACCGCGTCGATTCCGCGGCCCCGTTGCGCTGTGCCGCCGGACCGAATGGCCGGGCCGCTGCCGGCGTGGACACCCTGACGGTACGGCACGCATCCGCACCGGTCACAACGCCGGATGCCGGTCGCCTGCAGATCGAAACGACGGCGCGCGCCGGCCGCCTGATGGCGGATGGCGTCGCGCGTCTGGGTGCGGGCGCGCGCGTCCACGATCTCGAAGTCAGCGTCTTCTATGTGAGCGCCGACTCCAGCGCGCGGCGCGGCTGGCCTTCATTGCGCCGCAAGCGGCTGGTCGGCGGGAGCCGGCCCGCATTCCAGGACGAAGAACTCGTCACGGGTGTCGAGGACATGCAGTTGGAATTCGGGCTCGATGATCCGGAAGACGCGGACGACGCCATCGATCGCTGGGTCAGCCCGGCCGCTGTTACGGCGTCTGATACGCCTCGCGCCATGCGCATCTGGATCCGCGCGCGCAGCGACACACCGGAACGGGCGCCGCTCGAGCTGCCGGCTCTCTCCTACTCGAATCGCGCGGAGCCGCCGCTGTCGAGCCGCTATCGCCGGAAGCTTTCGAGCCGCATCATCGAGCTCAGGAATTTCCGGGGCCGGCCGTGAGGCGTGCATGCACGGGCGCCGCGCTCGCCGTCGCGCTGGTACTGCTCGCGGGTCTGTCTGCGCTCGCGCTGGCGGCGGCAGCGGCCGCCGTCACGGCGCTCGCCCTGGCTGGGCATCAGCAGGGTGCGGCACTCGCTCTCGAGGCGGCGGAAGCCGGCATCACCCGGGCGCTGGAAGCAGCGCGGGTGCAGGCCGCGCCAGGCAGCGATGGCCCGACACCGCACAGCGTCGGTGGCAGCACGCACGCGCTGTTCCAGACCCGGACGACGGTAGTAGCGGACGGCGGCGCCCTTCCTGCGGGATTCAGTATCGGGGAATCGGACTCCACATTTCAGGCGCGGCATTACCTGATCGTCTCGAGCGGCCAGGCGGCACGAAATGCGCGGGTGCGGCTCGAGCAGGGATTCTATGTCGTGGTGCCGCATCGATGAGTATCGACGGACTGCTGCGATCCATTCTGAAGTCTGCGGCGAGACTGTCAGTTCTGTTCGCGTGCCTGGCCGGTGCTGACCAGGACGAGGCCTGGCTCGGGCGCGCGCCATTGCCGGCAGCCACCAATCCACTGCTGATCTTCGTGCTCGATACTTCGGCCGCGATGTCCGGGCGGATCAGGGTCGCCGTACCCTACGATCCGCAGAATCAGTACCGGCCTGCCGCCGGTGCGGCGCAGCAATGCGATCCTGAACGCGTGTACTGGCGCCGCGGACCCGGTCCCGCGCCTGACTGCAGGAAAATCGCCGGCCTCAGCTCGCAGGCGACGATCGCAGAAGGCGCAATGCTGTGCGAATCCGCGCGCGCTCCATTGGCGCGGCACGGCTACTTCGTGGCCTCGCGGGCTGCCCAATGGCGTCCGGCGGGAGCTCACTGGGACGCACTGAGCAGTGCCAGTGCGGAAGCCGTCGAGTGCCGGGATGACCGCGGTCGCCATGGCGCCGCAGCGGGCCCATGGTTCGCAGCCAACGGTCGAGCCGGTCCCTGGAACCAGGTGCCGGAGTCCGAGATCGACTGGAATGCCGCGCCGCACGGTGAGCCATACATGTTCTATTCAGGGAATTTCCTGAACTATCTGGCAGCGGCCGCATTGACTTCGGAGACCTCGCTGGCGGCAGCGGCGTCCGCCGCGATTTCCGCGGCAGTTGACGCAGAGAATGCGCTGGATGTCGCAGTCATCCGCCTTTCCGACCGCAGGCCCGACGCCGAAGGCGGCTTCGTATTGCTGGCGCCGGTATCGGCAGCGGTGGCTGCTTCGCGATTGCCCTCCCTGTTCGCCGGCATCTCGCCAACTGGCGGTGCGCCGCTCGCCGAAACCATGACCGAAGTCGCGGCATGGCTGTCCGGAGATCCGGTGCGCTACGGCGAGGATGCGCGCGCCGATGCCGCCGCCCGCGATCCGCAGGATCCCGCACGGTATCGGTCGCCATTCTCGAGCCCCTGCCGGCCGGTGACGATTGCGGTCGTGACGGCCGGCGAGGCATCGGAAGACGCAGGGGCCGGATTCTTTGCGAGCGGCCGGTCCGGGTTCACCGAGTTGACCGGCGGCTGCGATGCGAACTGCCTGCCGGCGCTCGCGCAATGGCTGGCACAGTCCGATCTGCGGCCGGACCTGCCGGGACGCCAGCATGCACATCTGGCCTGGGTCAACCCGTTCCCTCGGCCTTCGCTCGTGGCCGCGTCTCTGGAGCGGGCGGCTGGCAAGGCCGAATTCCTGGAAGATCCGCTCGCTCTGGCGAATATCATCGCCCGCGGCCTGCAACACGATGCGGCGGTAGCGGGCGGAGCTCAGCTGTCGGCGGCTGGAATGCTGCCGACGCAGCAGTCGGCGCATGAGCCCGCCGTGATCTATGGGCTGTCGGTTCCGCAAGCACGCCAGCGCTGGCTTGGAAACCTCCTGCGTTACGGATTGCGGGCACCCGTCAGCCCGTTCGCGCCGCCCGTCGCCATCGGCCGTGACGGAGAACCGGCGCTCGATCCGGAAAGCGGTCTGCCGCGCAAGGACAGCTTCAGCGAATGGAGCGATCAAGCTGACGGCGATGCGCTGCTGTCGGGTGGCGCTGCAGCCCGGTTGCCGCCCGCAGGATTGCGGCGGCTGTACAGCAATGTCACGGACAGCGCCCTGACATCCGACGCGAACCGCCTCACTCCCGGAAACAGGGCATTCAGCAGAGCGGCTCTCGGCCTGGGTCCGCACGACACCGAGCACGCGGACCAGCTGATCTCATGGCTGCTCGATCAACGCCGGCTTGGCGACCCGGGCCTGCGGGCGCCTGCAAGCCTGAGCTACGAAGGCGTCGACAGCCGCACCACATTTGTCGCGACCCACGATGGCCTGCTGCACGCATTTGACGCCGATACCGGCGTCGAGCGATGGGCCTTCATTCCCCGGCCAATGCTGTCGCGCCTCGCGGCGCTGATGCGCGATGAATCGAGCATCATTCGAAGCCACGGCATCGATGGGCCACTCGTTCTGCATCGCCACGATCCGGACGGAGACGGCCGGGTCGATGCCGGGTCAGGCGAGCACCTCTGGCTGATATTCGGACTCGGCCGCGGCGGCAGCGGCTACTACGCCCTGGATGTGGCGTCGCCCGACGAACCGCGGCTGTTGTGGTCGCTGACGCCAGCCGATACGGGCGATCATGCCGAGAGCTGGGCGGAACCCGTCATCACGCGCCTGAGCGTCGCCGGTACCAGCCAGGGTCCGGGCTCCTGGGTCGTCGTGCTGGCCGGCGGATACGACCGGGGCTACGATTTCCCGGATTCGCCTGCGGCCGCGTCCGGCGCGTCGCTGACGATCGTCGACGCTGCCACGGGTGTGCAGCTGTGGCGCGCCGCCGGCCGCGCTGCATGGCTGCCGGACCTGCATTTGCCGGACATGAGCGCGAGTCTCGCGTCGGCGCCCCGCGTCCTCGATCTGAATGGCGATGGATACGCCGATCGTATGTATTCCATCGACCTGGCCGGCGGGCTGTGGCGCATCGATCTGCAGAACGAGGGCACGCCCGCGAATCTGGCGCGCGCGCGGCTGGTCGCGAGGCTGGGCGGAGGTGAGCGGCGTTTCTACTCGAGTCCGGATGTCGCAATGATCCGCGCGGGCGGCGCAGTCGAGGTCGCAATCTCCTTCGGCTCCGGCTGGATCGCCAGGCCGCGCGACAATCGCGTCGTCGACAGATTCTACTCGATTCGCGACCCGGAGCCCGGTCACGGCCTGCTGCAGGAATCTGATCTGCACGATGCGACGCAGGGCCAGGAGGCCATGGCTGTCGGCGCACCCGGCTGGTTTGTGCGACTGGATGCGCACGGCGCCGGCGAAAAAGTGATCGGCTCGTCGCTGACCTTCGATCACCGCCTGCATTTCCTCAGCTACCAGCCGGCGGTCGCGCCGGCCTCGGCAGTCTGCGGACCGCCGCAGGCCGTGCGACGCCTGTACCGGCTCGATGTGCGCACCGGCCTTCCAGCCAGTCGGGTGAATCCGGGCCGCGACCGCGACGAGCGTGAATTGCCCGCCTCGGGCCTGCCTTCGGCGCTGCGCTTCGCATTTCCCGGATCCTGGGACCAGGCCTGCCCGGACTGTCGCGCGCGGCCGGTCGGGCTTGCAGGCAGTGAAATCTTCGACGCCGAATTTGCCAACGACCCGGTCAGGACCTCATGGCGCAAACTGCCGGTCGAACCGGATTCTCACTGATCGAAGTCATGGTCGCGCTCGTGATCGTCGCGATTACGGCGTCCCTTGCCTTCGCCTCGCACCGGCGCTACCTGCTGCGCAGCTACCGCCTGGAGGCCATCCAGGCCCTGCTGGCCGCCGCGGCGGAACAGGAGAAATTTCACCTGGCCCACGGGCGCTACAGCGACAGGCTGGACGCGAGAGCCGGAGCAGAGACGCCGGGACTGCCGGTGTCTTCAGTCACGCCCCGTCGCCGCTACGCGATGACAGTCGAACTCGCCGATGCCGGCGTCTTCAGGCTGGTCGCGACGTCGCTGGCCGACGGCGGTCAACGGGACGATGCGGAATGCCGGTGGTTTTCGATCGACGAGACCGGGCGTCGCCAGGCTCGCGATTCGAAGGGCCTCGATTCGACCAGCCGCTGCTGGTGAGCGCGCTAGAGTGGCTGTGTTCTGGGCACGCCGCGCAGCGCCTGCGGCAGCCCGAACACGATTCTTTCTTCGCGCCCGACCACCTCGACGCCTTGCTGCGCGCCCCATTCGCGTAACCGCGCCACCACCTGCTGCACGAGTGTCTCGGGAGCCGAGGCGCCAGCCGTCACGCCTACTGCCTGCTTGTCTGCAAACCATTCCGGTTTCAGGTCATCCGCGCCATCCACCAGATAGCCCGCGATGCCGCTCGTGACCGCGATTTCGCGCAGACGGTTGGAATTGGAACTCGACTGCGATCCGACCACGACCAGCACGTCGCAATGCGCGACCAGCTGCTTGACCGCATCCTGGCGATTCTGCGTCGCGTAGCAGATGTCTTCCTTGCGCGGGCTGATCATCGCGGGAAAGCGATCGCGCAGCGCCGCGACGATCCTGGCGGTGTCGTCCACGGAGAGCGTGGTCTGCGTAACCAGCGCCAGCTTCGAGGGATCCCGCACCGCCAGCCGCCCGGCATCGGCCACCGTTTCGACCAGCTGGATGCTGCCGCCGGCGGTCGTGTCGAAGCGCCCCATCGTGCCCTCCACTTCCGGGTGTCCGGCATGGCCGATGAGAATAACGTCGAGACCATCCTTCGCGTAGCGCCCGACCTCCATGTGAACCTTTGTCACCAGCGGGCAGGTGGCGTCGAACACCGCGAGTTTCCGCCGCGTCGCTTCGTCCGCGACGGCGCTCGGAACGCCATGCGCGCTGAAAATCACGGTAGCGCCGTCCGGCACCTCGTCGAGTTCATCCACGAATACCGCGCCAAGACTCCGCAGGCGATCGACGACAAAGCGGTTGTGCACGACTTCGTGCCGCACATAGATGGGTGCGCCAAAGAGCGAGACCGCGCGCTCGACAATGTCAATCGCTCGGTCGACGCCGGCGCAGAATCCGCGCGGATTGGCGAGCAGCACATTCATCCGGGGGGCGCCTTGCTGCGGTGCCTGTGCATCAGCGCGTCGATCACCAGCATGATGGCGCCGCTCGTGATCGCGATATCGGCGACATTGAAGGCAGGAAAGTAGGCCTGGTTCCAGTGGAAATGCAGAAAGTCCACCACGTACCCGAGCTTCAGCCGGTCGATGCCGTTGCCGACCGCCCCGCCGAGTATGAATGCGAGTCCGATCGAGAGCCACGCATAGCCGCGCGCGGGCAGTGTGTAAAGCCACCACAGGATCGCGACGCCGATGGTGCCGGCGAGCCCGACGAAGAACCAGCGCTGCCAGCCGCCGGCCTGCGCCAACAGGCTGAATGCGGCGCCGGTATTGTGCAGCCGTGTCAGCTCCAGGTAGGGGCCGAATTGCATCACTTCATAGAGCTCGAACTGGCTTACGACGAACCACTTGGAGAGCTGGTCGGCCGCAATGACGATGATTGAAAGCCAGAACCAGATGAGTGCGGTCTGCCGCGGAAAGATATCCTTGTTCACGCGTAGCGCCTCGTCTCGGCGGGGCCGTCCAGATTGCCGACGCAGCGCGCGCAGATTTCCGGATGCCTGGCATCCGCTCCGACATCGGCTCGCCGATGCCAGCAGCGGGCGCATTTCGGCGCGTCCTGAACGCCAACGCTGATCCATGCCCCGGTCTTTGCGACCGTCAGCGCCGGCACCGCGTCGGCCGGACGCTCGCCCGCAGGCAGGAGCCGCGCCGAGGAAGTGATCAGCACGAATCTGAGCTCATCGCCGAATGCCGCCATCCGGCGATGCTGCGCCTCGTCGAGGTAGACGTCCACCGCGGCTTCCAGCGGCGCGCCGAGCCTGCCCGCCGCGCGCAACCGCTCGAGTTCGCGAGCGACATCGGTTTTCAGCGCGATGACGGCGGCCCAGTCGATCTCCATCGATGCCGGGACTTCGGGCAGAGCCCACCAGTTTGCGAACAGCACCGATTCTTCGCGCTTGCCTGGCAGGTATTTCCAGACTTCCTCGGAGGTGAACGACAGGATCGGCGCCAGCCAGCGCACCATGGCCTCGGCGACCTGGTACATCGCGGTCTGCGCCGACCGGCGCGCCGGGCTTGCCGCGGGCATCGTGTAGAGGCGGTCCTTCAGGATGTCGAGCCAGAATGACCCCAGTTCGATCACGCAGAAGCCGTGCACCCTCTGGTAGACAACGTGGAAATCGTATGCGCGATAGGCCTTGACGACTTCCGCCTGCAGCGCCCCCGCGCGCGCCAGCATCCAGCGGTCGATCTCCAGCATGCGGTCGACGGGCAATGCGTCGCGCCCGGGATCGAAGCCGGCAAGATTGCCGAGCAGGAAACGCAGGGTATTGCGCATGCGCCGGTAACTGTCCGACATGCGCTTCAGGATCTCGTCGGAGACGCTCATTTCCGAACTGTAGTCCGTCGCCGCGACCCACAGCCGCAGCACGTCGGCGCCGAGTGTATTCATGACTTTCTGCGGCGCGACCACATTGCCGAGCGACTTCGACATCTTGCGGCCCTTGTCGTCCACGGCGAAGCCGTGCGTGACGACCTGACGGTAGGGCGGCACGCCGCGCCCGGCAACCGACGCCAGCAAGGAACTGTGGAACCAGCCGCGATGCTGGTCGGAACCCTCGAGATAGACATCCACCGGGAATGGAACGACATCCGGGCGCAGCGCCGGCAGGCAATGGTGCACCACGCCCGAGTCGAGCCACACGTCCATGACGTCGTCGCATTTTTCGTAGACCAGCGATTCGTCGCCCAGCAACTGGCGCGGGTTCAGCGCGAACCAGGCCTCGATTCCGCCGTCCTCGACCAGCTTCGCAACGCGCTCCAGCAGTTCCGGCGTCTGCGGGTGCGGCTCGCCGGTTTCCTTGTGCACGAACATTGCGAGCGGCACGCCCCAGGCACGCTGGCGCGAGATGCACCAGTCCGGGCGTGTCTCGATCATGCTGCGGATGCGCTGTTCGCCCCAGTCCGGCACCCATTTTACGGTGCGGATTCCGGCAAGCGCGTCGCGCCGCAGTCCCTCCTTTTCCATGCTCAGAAACCATTGCGGTGTCGCGCGGAAGATCACCGGGGTCTTGTGGCGCCAGCAATGCGGGTAGCTGTGCCGGTAGGGTTCGTGGTGGATCAGCCGCCCGGCGCCCTGCAGCGCGTCGATGATCGCTGCATTGGCGTCGAATACCGACTGTCCCTCGAACAGCGGCGTGCCGGCGACAAATCGTCCGTCGGGCCCGACCGGGTTGTCGATGGGCAAGCCGTAATGGCGGCCCATCTCGTAGTCGTCGGCGCCGTGGCCCGGTGCCGTGTGCACGGCCCCGGTGCCGGTTTCGAGCGTGATGTGGCCGCCGAGGATTACGGGCACCTCGCGTTCGTAGAACGGATGCTCCAGGCGCAGGCCTTCGAGTGCCGCGCCCTTGGCCGTTCCGATCACGCGGCTCGCGGTCGCGCCGATGCGCGCCGCCACCGCTGCGGCCAGCGCCTCGGCAATCACCACCCGCTCGGTGCCGGACGGCCCTTCGAATGCGACCAGCACATAGTCGAATATGGGATGCAGGCACACGGCCTGGTTGGCCGGCAGCGTCCACGGCGTGGTGGTCCAGATGGCGACCGATGCGTCGGCGAGATCCTGGCCCGTCAGCTTGAATCGGCGCGCCGCGTCCAGCGCATCCACGATCGGAAATCGCACGTCCACCGATGGTGATATCCGCTCTTCATACTCGACTTCGGCCTCGGCGAGCGACGAGCGGCAGTCGAGGCACCAGTGCACCGGCTTGAAACCGCGCACCAGATGGCCGCGGCGGATGATGGCGGCGAAGGCGCGCAGTTGCTCCGCCTCGTAGCGCGCGGCCATCGTCAGGTATGGATTGTTCCAGTCGCCGATCACGCCGAGCCGCTGAAAATCCGCGCGCTGCGCCTCCACCTGGCTCGCGGCATATTCCCGGCAGGCTTTGCGAAAGGCATTGGCATCCAGCTTGCTGCCAACGCGGCCGTGCTTCTTCTCCACCTGCTGCTCGATCGGCAGTCCGTGGCAGTCCCAGCCGGGCACATAGGGCGAATCCCGTCCGTCGAGCGAGTTCGACTTGACGATGATGTCCTTCAGGATCTTGTTGACGGCGTGGCCGATGTGGATGACGCCATTGGCATAGGGCGGGCCGTCCAGCAGCACGAATCTGGGGCGGCCGGCGAATTTCTCGCGCTGTTTCCCATAGATATCGCCGCGCTGCCAGGATTCGACCATTTCCGGCTCGCGACGGGCGAGATCCGCTTTCATCGGGAAGTCGGTGCGCGGCAGGTTGATCGTCGTCTTGTAATCCACTTCTATCCTTCACGCCCGAGCAGCTCGCGCGCCTCGCTCGCGTCACGCTGCATCTGCGCAGTCATCGTCGCAAGACTGGGATAATGCACTTCGTCGCGCAACTTGGCGATCAGATCCACGGCGAGCCGCCGCCGGTACAGATCCGCTTCGAAGTCGAACAGGTGAACTTCCAGCAGCCACTCGATTCCGCCGACCGTCGGCCGCGTGCCGATCGAGGCCACACCTGGCAGCCGGCCGTGCCCGGCGCCCGACACGCGCACCGCAAATATCCCGGCCACCGGCGAGACGCGACGGTGCAGGCGGATATTGGCGGTCGGAAAGCCAAGACTCCGGCCCAGGCGCTCGCCCGCAATGACGCGGCCGCTGATGCGATAGGCGCGGCCGAGTAGAGACTTGGCCTGATCCAGCCGCCCGGCGGCGAGTGCCTCGCGCACGCGCGTTGAACTCACGCGTCCGCCGTCCAGTTCCAGCGGCGGCAGTTCATCCACGGCGAATCCGCGCCGCGCGCCTTGCGCGCGCAGCAATGCGACGTCGCCACCGCGGCCGTGTCCATAACGGAATCCTGTGCCGATCACGATCTTCCTCGCCCTCATCGCGCGATCCAGCACGCGCTCGATGAATGTCCCGCCATCCCAGGCGGCGAGCGCCGCGCCGAAACGCAGCACGTGCAGCATGGAAACGCCAGCTGCCTGCAGGGCCTCTGCCTTGTCCCGCAGCCGCATCAGCCGCGCAGGTGCCGCCTGCGGCGCCAAGTACTCGCGCGGATGCGGCTCGAAGGTCAGTACTGCGGCTGGCAGGCCCAGTGCGGCGCCGCTTTCCGCCAGCCGCGCCAGGATCGCCTGGTGCCCCAGGTGCAACCCGTCGAACTTGCCGATCGCGACCACGCAGCCGCGACCTGCGGCTCGCACGGGCTCGAAACCGCGGGTGATCAACATCGTGTGGAAACGCCGGTCGGAACCACCGTGAATTATATTGATTTCATGTCACGCGGGCGTGCGCCCGCGAGCCAGAGGGCCAGGAAATAGACCCCGGCGCCTGCGCCGACGCACAGCGCGAGCCACAATGCCCGTTCCATCGCCCGCCAGCCGGTCCATGCGTCCCAGTCGCCGGAGATCCACCACAGGAATGCCGCCATCGCCGCGCTCGCGAACAGGACCTGCGGCAGCAGCCTGCGCCAATGCGCGGACGGCGCATAGACGCGCGCGCGGCGCAACCCGCGGTACAGGAGCGCAGCATTGATGATCGCCGAGAGACCGGTAGACAGCGCCAGCAGCGCGTGCGGCACCGGAAAACCGCTGCGGTGGGCGGGCACCACGACCGCCAGATTGAACGCCATGTTGATGGACAGCGCGATGATGCCGATCTTGACCGGCGTTTTCGTGTCCTGACGCGCGAAGTAGCCCGGCGCCAGGACCTTTACCATCGAGAAGCCCATCAGCCCCAGTGAATAGGCCATCAGCGCGTAGCTCGTCATCAGCACGTCGCGCGCGCCGAATGCGCCGTAGCCGAACAGCGTCGCAATCATCGGACCCGAAAGCATCAGCAGCCCGACCGCCGCCGGTGTCGCGACCATGATCGTCAGGCGCAGCGCCCAGTCGAGGGTGGCGTTGAATTTCTCCGGCGACTCGCCGGCATGATGCGACGAGAGGCCCGGCAGGATCACGGTCGCGAGCGCGATCGAGAACACGCCCATCGGGAATTCGACCAGCCGGTCGGCGTAATACATCCAGGAGATGCTGCCGACCATCAGGAATGACGCGATCAGCGTATCGAGCAGCAGCGAGACCTGGGCAACCGATGATCCGAATATTCCGGGCAGCATCAATCTCGCGATGCGGCGCACGCCTTCGTGGGCCCAATCCCAGCGCGGCCGCGGCAGCAATCCGAGCCTGTGCAGGGCCGGAAACTGGGCCAGCAGCTGCACCAGGCCTGCTGCGAATACGCCAATGGCGAGCACCAGCCCCGGATTCGGGCTATGTGGCGCTACGAAGCCCGCCGCAACGATCATGACGACATTCAGCAGGATCTGGTTGAAGGCAGGCACGCCGAAGCGGCCATAACTGTTCAGCACGCCGCTGCCAAGCGCTACCAGTGAAATGAAGAACAGGTAGGGAAATGTGAAACGCAGCATTTCGACCGTCAGGTCGAATTGATCGCCGTCATCGCGGAATCCCGGTGCGAATATGAAGGCGAGCACGGGCGCAGCGATCACGCCGATCGCGGTTATCGCAAACAGCAGCACGCCGAATACGCCGGTGACACCGGAGATCAGCCGGCGCACCTCGGCGTGCTCCCTGCGCACCTTGTATTCGGTGATGACCGGCACGAAGGCCTGCGAGAAAGAGCCCTCGGCGGTGAGCCGCCGCAGAAAATTGGGGATCTTGAACGCCACCAGGAAGGCGTCCATCAGGCTCCCCGCGCCGAAGGCCTGCGAATAGACCATGTCGCGGACCACGCCCGAGATCCTGGACAGCAGGGTCAGGGAACCGACAACACCGGTGCTGCGCAGGAAGCCGAGACTCATTGGCCGGGCACTATACCGCGTTGACAACCCGCCCCTGCATCCGCAGAATGCGCGCCCTTATGGCCAACACCAGGTCAGCGGAAAAACGCGCCCACCAGGCGATAGAGCGCCGAACCCTCAATGTCACGCAGCGCTCGAAAGTGCGAAGCGCAGTCAAGAAGGTGGTCGCTGCAATCCAGACCGGCAACAAGACCGAAGCGTCCGCTGCGCTCAAGGCCGCGACCCCGATCATCGACGCCATGGCCCGCAAGCGTCTGATTCACCCCAACAAGGCGGCCCGGCACAAGAGCCGTCTGGCGCGCAGGGCGAAGGCTCTGGCCGGAGAATAGTCCGGTCTGATGGCGCAGAGAGAAAGCCGGTCGTCGACCGGTTTTTTCTTGCTCGCGCCCGATCCGCTGTCAGCTGGCTGGCGCGACGGGATGCTGCTCCAGGTGATTCATCACGGCCTGGCACAGTTGCCTGGTCCCCGCTCCGGTGGCGCCCGAGATCCGGTACACCGGCCCCTTGAAGCGCAGCCGCCGCACGATTTCGCGGCAGCGCTCCTCGCAGTCCGCCACCGGCATCAGGTCGATCTTGTTGAGCACCAGCCAGCGCTCTTTCCGCGCCAATGCGGGGCTGAACTTCTTGAGCTCGCGCACGATGGCCCTGGCGCTCTCGACCACATCTGCCTGCGGATCCGGCGGCGCAATATCGACGAGGTGCAGCAGGATTCTCGTGCGCTGCAGGTGCTTCAGGAAGCGGATGCCGAGCCCGGCGCCCTCCGCCGCGCCCTCGATGAGGCCCGGGATATCGGCCATCACGAAGCTCCGGAGGGGCCCCACCGCAACGACGCCGAGCTGCGGATGCAGGGTCGTGAATGGATAGTCCGCAACTCTCGGCCGCGCAGCTGAAACCGCGCGGATCAGCGTGGACTTGCCCGCATTCGGCAGGCCCAGCAGGCCGACATCCGCCAGCAGGCGCAGCTCGACGCGCAGACTGCGGGTTTCTCCCGGCAGGCCTGGCGTGTTCCTGCGCGGTGTGCGATTGACGGAACTCTTGAAGCGCTGGTTGCCCCAGCCACCCTTGCCGCCCCTGGCAACCAGCAGGGTCTGGCCGGCGGCTGCCAGATCCCCCAGCGTTTCGGATGTGTCGTCGTCGAACACGACAGTGCCGACTGGCATCGGCACATACAGATCCGCGCCACCCTTGCCTGAGCAGTCCTGCCCGCCGCCGGGCTCACCGTTCCGGGCCCGGAATGTGCGCCTGATGCGGTAGTCCACGAGGGTGTTGATGCCTTCCTGGGAGCGCAGGTACACGCTGCCGCCAAGTCCGCCGTCGCCGCCATCCGGTCCGCCGAATGGCACGAACTTCTCGCGACGAAAGCTGACCGCGCCGCGCCCGCCGTGGCCCGCCATCACCCTGACGATTGCTTCGTCGACGAACTTCATGTCGGCTGTGGCCCCAACAAAAAACCCCGGCCGGGCCGGGGTATTTTTCAGTTTCTGCGATCCCGGCCTACTCGGGCAGCACGCTGACAACGGTGCGTTTCTCGGCGCCCTTCTTGCGGAACTGGACGCGACCGCTCTTCTTCGCGAACAGCGTGTGATCCGTCCCGATGCCGACATTCTCGCCAGCTCGATAGGGCGTGCCGCGCTGGCGGACCAGGATATTGCCGGCCAGCACCCGCTCTCCGCCGAATTTCTTGACGCCCAGGCGCTTGGACTGGGACTCGCGGCCGTTCTTGGTACTGCCGCCCGCCTTCTTGTGTGCCATCGCGTCGGTCTCCTGCTGCTCTCAGGCCGCCGTAATGCCGGTCACCCTAATCTCGGTATACGGCTGGCGATGGCCCTTCTGGCGGAGGTAATGCTTGCGGCGCCGGAATTTCGTGATACCGACCTTGTCGGCCTTGCCATGCGCCTGCACGGTCGCCATGACCCTTGCGCCCGTGACATAAGGCGCGCCGACGGCGACGTCCGCGCCCTCGCCCACCAGCAGGACCTGGTTGAACTCGACCGAGGCACCCGCATCGGCGTCGAGCTTCTCGACGCGCACGATCGTGCCCTCGCTCACCCGGTACTGCTTGCCCCCGGTGGCAATGACGGCGTACATGATTGACTGGACTCCAAAAATGAGCCGGTGATTGTAGTGAGCAAGCGGGACCGGGTCAAACCGGGCCGTACAATCGCGCATTTCCCAGGATCGCGTTTGCCGCTAGGATGCGCGAGCCCCGCCAGGCCGCCAGGAAGTGATGCAACTCAAGGACATACGGGCGCTCGTCGAATCCGACCTTGCCGCGGTTGACCGGGAGATCCGCCGCCAGCTCGCAAGCGATGTCGCGCTCGTGAATCAAGTCGGGGACTATATCGTGGGCGCGGGGGGCAAGCGCCTGCGGCCGCTCCTGGTGGTGCTCGCCGCGCGCGCGGCCGGCGCCACGGATTCCGCGCACATACCGACCGCAGCGCTGATCGAATTCATACACACTGCCACGCTGCTGCACGACGACGTCGTGGACGATTCCGCCAAGCGTCGCGGCCGCGACACCGCGAACGAGATTTTTGGCAACCCTGCTTCGGTGCTGGTCGGGGATTTCCTGTATTCTCGGGCCTTCCAGATGATGGCGGCGCTCGACTCGGCGGCCGTGATCCGCGTGATGGCAGACGCAACCAACACTATCGCCGCCGGCGAGGTGCTGCAGCTTATGAACTCGGGAAATCCGGACACAACGGAACACAGCTATCTCGAGGTCATCTACCGCAAGACCGCGCGACTGTTCGAGGCCGGCGCGCAGATCGCGGCAATCATCGCGCGCGCACCGCCGGCAATCGAATCCGCCCTCGCGCGCTACGGCAAGCACCTCGGAATCGCGTTCCAGCTGATCGACGACGCGCTGGATTACCGCGGCGACGAATCGGAACTCGGCAAGAATGTCGGTGACGATCTGGCGGGTGGCAAGCCGACGCTGCCTTTGATCCACGCATTGCGCCACGGCGACTCCGCCACGACCAGAATGATCCGCGCTGCCATCGAACAGGGCGGCACCGAGGACCAGGCTCCGATCCGCGCAATCATTGAAAGCACGGGAGGCCTTGATTACACTGCCCGTTTCGCTGAATGCGAGTCGCAACAGGCCCTTGAAGCGCTGGCCGCGATCCCGGCTTCGGACTACCGCGACGCGCTCGGAGCGCTCGCGCGATTCGCGGTGACCCGCAACGCCTGAGCTGCGCGGTTGCCTGTCAATTCGGGGTGTAGCTCAGCCTGGTAGAGCACTACGTTCGGGACGTAGGAGTCGCAGGTTCAAATCCTGTCACCCCGACCAGTTTCCCGGGAATCCGTTTCGCGCGAATGCGCGCGGAATTACTCGGCCAGCAATTCGCCGATGCGTCTTTCAATTTCGATTGCCCGCCGGTCGCCGGCATGGGTCTCGCCCGCGAAGCGATAACGCAACTGCCCCCGATTGTCGACCAGATAGAACGCAGGCCAGTAGCGGTTGCCGATCGCCTTCCAGTAGGAGAAATCGTCATCGATCATGACCGGATGCGCGAGCCGGAATTCGCGCACCTTTGCCTCCAGCAATTTGCGGTCCCGCTCGTGCCGGAATTCCGGGGAATGCACTCCGATGATCTGCAGGCCACGATTGCCATATTTTTCGCCTACTTCGTTGAGCCAGGGAAAGGAGCGGTAGCAGTTCCAGCAGTCGAAGGTCCAGAAGTCGATCAGCACCACCTCGCCGCGCAGCTCCCGAAGCGACAGCGGTGCAGAATTGATCCATTCATGCTGCGCGCGATGCGTGAACTCGGGAGCTGGATCCGCTCCAGCAATCTGCTGCGGGCCTGCGGCAAGTGCGACAGTGGCGAGCCCGATGAGCAGAATCGCCGGGCTCAAGCGCATGCTCCAGCCCCGCCGTGCCTCGCGTGCATGCATAGTCGACCGTCACGGCAGCGAAAGTATTACCGGGCTCGCCCGGCGCAGGCTCGGCACCAGCGACGCGGATCTAACTACAAGTGGTTGATAAATAAGACTTTACTAATTGCATTCGCGAGGACTGGACTCGACGCGAATCTCCACCGGCTCAGCCGACAGTGGCAGCCTGGCGATATCGACCGGGCTCGTCAGTGCATTCGTGACGATGCAGCCCTCGCCCGGGGATTCGGCCTGGACAATGATCACCGTCTTCGGTCCTTCGCGATAGGCCCGGTCGACCCTGATCGTGTATCCACCGGAGCGCTGCCGGCCAAGCGCAGCCACCACGATCATTTCGCGCTCGAAGTCGACGACGGGCATGGCTGGAGCCGGTCTCGAGCGAATTTGAATGCGCTGCCAGGCGGTGGCCCAGCCCTCGGGATCCCGCAGAACGAAATTCTCCGGCTCGTCGATACCGCTCTGTTGTGAGAAGACAGGCATGTCCGGCCTCAGCCTTTCGACCGGCACGACGCCGGTGCAGGCGCTCGCGGGCCACTGGGCGGTGAGCAGCAGCAGGGCGAACCAGCACGAACGGGCCGGTCCAGCCCGGCTCAGGCCTGCGACATGCCTACCAGGGACCGGAATCGACTCCACCTGCGTTGATCAGCCCATGCCTGATGGCAAACATGGTCACTTCCGCGGAATTGCGCAAGCCCAGCTTGCGCATCAGATTGGCCCGATGCTTTTCAACCGTCTTGACGCTGATCGCGAGCAGGCCGGCGATCGCCTTGTTGGACTGGCCGCCCGCGATCTTCGCGAGAACTTCGCGTTCCCTGCCGGTCAGCTGCTGCGCCGGCGTCGCGGGCATTGCCTGCCCCGAAACGTTGAGGTAGCCCGACAGGACTTTCTGCGCCAGTGCGGAGGACAGGAATCTCCCGCCGGCGGCTACCGATCGAATTGCCAGCAGAAGCTCGACCCGACCCGCGTCCTTGAGCACGTAGCCGAGCGCACCGGCGTCCATGGCGGCGCGGAAGTACTCTTCCTCGTGGTGGGCCGTCAGCACCAGGGCGCGGGTCTCCGGTGCCACTTCCCGCACCGCGGAAATGAGGCCTATTCCGGAACCACCCGGAAGCGAAAGATCGGTCATCAGGATATCGGGTCGCAGGGACCGGACCAGTTCAACCGCAGTCGCGGTATCACGGGCTTCGCCCACGATTTCGAGATCCGTCTCGATCTCGAGCAGAGCCACCAGTCCTTCCTTCAGGATGGCATGGTCTTCAACCAGTACGATGCGGACCTTGGCCGCGACCGGGTTCGCAGCTGTGGCGACACGAGTCTTGACTGCTCGAGCATTTTGCATAGTGTCTCGGGACCTCCGCTCCCCATCCCGGTCCTTAGGATAGTGAGCATCGCGCCGGGCCGGGGAACGGCTGAACATAATCGAGACTTGGGTCACAGTGTGTCTGTTAGCTGCGACACATTCCCGTCCGCGGCCGCGCTTGCAGACGCCCGGCGCCGGCACCGCCGGGAATTCAATTCTGGAGCTGCGGCAGGTAGACGAAGCGCCAGTCGGAGTAGGTCTCTGCTTCCGAAAACGCAGCATTCTCATCGGAAAAGCCGGCGCGCTTCAGCGGAGTGGCCGTGGATGGACTGTAGACGCCCAGAATCTGGCCAGTGGGGGTGGTGACGAGCTGCCAGTCGATCTCCCCGCTCAGTGGGTCAGCGTAGATCTTCCGCAGATGATGGCGGGGTTCGGGCCAGCGACGGTCCTTCAGCAGTTCTTCCAGGCTCTGGGGATAAATCTGGACGCCCCCGGGTCCCTGCAGATAGTAGCGCTGGATCGCAAGGCGGAACTGCCCGCCCACCCAGAGCAGCTCCTGCTCGCGCACGCGCTTGGCTGCGGTGGTCCAGACCGTCGCTGTCCCTGCCAGCGCCAGACCGATCAGCACGACAGCGAACAGGACCACGAGGTAGGTGAAGCCTCGTTGACTGTCGGGCGGAACAGCCTGGCGCTGCATCACGGGAGGCTACAGCTCGCCGAACGCGACGCCGGACTTCGAAACACCCTCGGCCCCGCTACGCACATCGCGCACGCCAGGCTGCTCGGCATCCGCGCTCATGATGAATACCCAGGTCTCCGAGGAGCTGGTGAACGGATCCTTGGGCACCGCACGGATATAGCGCTGCCTGACGAGCTCGTCCATCGATGCCGGCAGCTGCCCGGTGTCGCCAGCATACTTGTCGATGGCATCCCGCATGACGGCCAGGTCCTGGCGCAGCGTCGTTTCCTTGGCGCGTTCCAGACTCTGGAAATAGCGCGGCACGGCGATCGTCAGCAGCGTGGCGATGATCGCCATCACGACCAGGAGCTCGATCAGCGTGAAGCCGGCACGCGGATCAGGTCGCACATCACCAGTCACGGTAGGGAATGCCATTCAGGCCCGCCTTGCTGGAGTGGGAATACACGTCGAATACGTCATCGCCCTGCCGCGGAGATTCGGGGGAGCTGTCGTAGCTGCGCAGGCCCCACGACCGTTCCGCGGGCACGCTCGGGTCCGGAAAGAACGGGTCACGCGGCACGCGCCGCAGAAAGTAGATCTTGCGCTGCTCCGGGCTGCTCGCGTCGTCCACCCCATCCACCAGTGCCCGCAGTGTCGGCGGGTAACCGGACTCGTTGATTTCAATCACGACCTTGCCTGCATCCACTGCAGACTTGTAGGCGTCGATGGCGTCCCGTATCTCGCGCAGCGCCGTCCGCAGATCCTGTTCCTTGGCGCGTCGTGAACCAAGCTCGACCAGCGGCATCGCCATGGTCGCCAGCATGCCGAGGATCGCGACCGTGATCACCAGCTCAATCAGCGTGAATCCACTGGCACGACCGCATTTCGTCACGGCGTTACCACGATTACCAGCGGCCGGGGCGCCATCGCCGGCACCGGCCGCCCATCCGCGTAGACGGCGGCAAACTGCTGCACGGCAATCATCGAGGCCGGCCGCGGCGACAGGGCGCGCACATGCAGCCTTAGCAGTGTGCCTTGCCCGCTCACCGTTCCCTCCCTGATTTCCATCTGGGCGCGGCCACTGCGTTGATCAACAGTTGGTTTCGCGGCCTCGCGCAGCTCCGCAGGTACGAGGTCGCCCGCCTCGGCGCCGGTGATTTCAAACACGGCTGAGTCGAAACGCACGCCCGACCGGATGTTGCTGAGCTCCGCTTCGCTTGCGACATTGAGGAGCACGTCGAATTCCTGCCCGACCTTCACCTGGCCCGGCCCGTCCCAGGTCAATGTCGGACGCGGCAGCGGGCCCATCGGCGCGTTGCTGTCGGGCTGCCCGGAGGCAGCCCTGCCGGTGTCGGACCCGGCGCCAGTCGTGCCGACAGCGGCAGTCTGATTTCCGCCGCCGCCCGCGGCAGCCGCGCTTGCGCCGACTGACGCCATCGACGCACTGCGCATGCTGGATTCAGTCCCGAACCAGAATTCGGTGTCCTCGCTGCCTGGTCGTGGCTGCGCGCGAATGATGCGCGGCGTGATCGACAGCACGATCTCGGTCCTTTCCAGGTCGTCCTTGCGGGATCCGAACAGGCGCCCGACCAGCGGCAGATCGCCGAGACCCGGTATGTGCGTGGAGGTCCGGCGATCCTGATCATTGATCAGGCCGGCAAGAATCTGCGTTTCGCCATCCTTCAGCCGCAGGATCGTAGTGGCATTGCGGGTGCCGATCTGGTACGCGATCGTGTCACCGGCCCTGATCGTGCTGACGATATTGCTGACCTCGAGATTCACCTTGATCGCGACGTCGCCGTCGAGATAGACCGTCGGCTCGACGCGGAGTTTGAGGCCGACATCGACATACTGGACATTGGTGTTGGTGCCCTCGCCGCCATTCAGCACGATCGTGCTGCTGGTGATCACCGGTACGCGCTGGCCGATGAGAATACTGGCCTCCTCGCGATTCCTCGCGCGGATGCGCGGGCTCGCCAGGACATTGGTCGTCCCTACCGACTTGGCGAGATCCACAGTCGCCGAAATCGAGCTGACGGTGATGGTCGTGGCATCCTGCTCCCGCAGGTCCTGCAGCACCAGCGGTTCTCCCGCAAGCGGGGTCGGAGCCAATGTCACATGCTGCGGATAATTGATGCCGAGCTCCTGCATGCGGGTGCGCGTGAGCTCGAGCACTTCGACTTCCATCATGACCTCGGATTCCGGCACGTCGATGGAAGCGATCAGGCGCTCCGCCATGCGCACCGCGGCCGGCGTGTCGCGAATCACGATTGCACCGGCGCGCTCGTCAGTGAACAGCGTCTTCGCATTCAGCATCGTCTTGAGCAGTTCCATCGCGCGCTTGGGATCGGTGTTGGTCAGATAGAATGTGCGCACGATCTGGTCCTGATACTCGCTCTGCTTGGCCGGCGTGTTCGGATAGATCAGCACCATGTTGTCCGAGAGGATCTGGCGCGCAAGCTGGTTCTGGCCCAGCACCAGGTCGATTGCCTGTTCGACCGGGACGTTCTGGACGAAAATCGTGGTCGTGCTGTCGCTCTTGACGTCCTTGTCGAAAATGAAGTTGATTCCGGTCTGGCGCGCGAGCACTTCGAACACCATCTTGGTGCTGGCGTCACGAAACTGCAGCACGACCGACCGGTTCTCCCGGGTCTTCAGGGTCGGCGTGACATTGCGCGGGCCGCGCGCTGAATCGATCTTGGCGCGCAGGCCGATGGCGCTGCCAAAGCCCGGATTCTCGGCGAGCACGGTGCGGATGCGGGCATCGGCTTCGTCAAGCCGGCCCTGATCGAAGTCGCGCTGCGCCTGTTCCATGATTTCTCCATGACGCCGGTCGCGCGCCAGCAGTTCCAGGCCGCGCCGGGCACGTTCATTGCCCGCTTCGATCCCAAGCACACGGCGGTAGTGGGCCTCCGCCTCGTCCAGCGCGCCGGCCGCGCGCGCGCGATCCGCGGCGGCGATCAGCGTGCGGATCGCTTCCTCATGCTTGGCCTTGAGGTCGAGGCGATACATCGCGTTGCCAGGCGAGCTTTCCGCAGCCTGCTCGAGTTTCTTGAGCCCCTCCTCGTAGCGGCCTTCCTGCACTCTGGCCAGGCCATCCCGGTGCAGCTGCGAGGTCGCGCAGCCTGCCAGAGCGGCCACAATGCCGAAGACGAAGAACCAGACCCGTATCTTGTTCAAGGCGTACTCCCGATATCCAAGGACTGGCTGATCTTGAGCGGCAGATAGGTGAAATTGAGCCGGCCATTGGCAGCGCTGTCGACCGAGTAGGTACCATCTATGACGTCACCGACATGGACGTCGTAGACGCTGTCGCCCCTCACCAGAAAATAGACCGGCACAGCGCCCGCCGAGGCGTAGCTGCCAAGCACCCTGAATGGCAGCGGCGGCGCCATCGGTGCAGGTGCCACGTATACGACTGGCGGCGGTGGCGGCGGCGCCACATACCAGGAATGGCCGCCGAACAGATTGGTCACGACATTGGCGACCTTGCGTGGCACGAATGCGAATTGCTGGACCTGCTCGGCACTCTCGCCCCGGGATGCTGAAGCCGTCCGCTCTGACGCCGCTACCGCTTCCGTCGCCGGTGGGTCGGCAATCGCCCACAGTAATGCCGTAAGCGCGCCGCCAGCGGCGAGCATCAAGAGCGCCCTGCGGGAGCCGGATTTCGCGGCCGGACCAGTCAAGAACTTCATCACGAACCCCTCACGAAAACCACGAAGGAAATATCTGCATCGATCGCGCTTTGTGAAATTTCGTCGCGGGCGAAGCGCAGCGACTCCAGCGCGACCGCCGGAACGGCGACCAGCGTGGTTTCGACGAACTGGCGGATATTGGGGTAGCTGCCACGCACCGGCAGCGCGATGCGGTACTGGCCGGGGCCGCCGTCCTTGCCGGGCTTCCACTCGTAGCTGCCGGTCTCCAGGCTCAGATTCGCAGCTTCCGCCTGCTGCAGGACGATGCCGAGGATGCCGGGCAGCTCTAGCCGCGTTGGCAGCTGCTTGATGAATTCCGAGGACTGGCGCGCCGGTGTCGCTGGCGGGCTCATGCCGCCGCTGCTTGACCGCGCCTGGACCAGCGCCAGTTCGTCCCTCAGTGCAGCCAGACCTTCGCGCTGCGGCATGATTACGGTCCAGATGCACAGGAGCGCCAGCACCAGCAGTCCAAGCCCGGCCAGACCTGTCGTCCCGGTTGAGCGCAGCCTGGAGACCGCTCGCAACATGCCCCGCTCGGCCCGCAGCAACATCAATTTCGGACCGGATGCAGCCAGTTGCCGCACCCGCATGAACAGGGAGCCGCGCGTCGCCGCGACCGGTGCTGTCTGCATATTGGTGCGGACTGGTGAGTTGCTCATGTGGTCAGGCGCCAGTCCGCCAGGATGTGCACGCGCACCGGCCGCTCGGCAACGTCACTACGGACTTCATGGCTCTCGAGCAGCGGATTCAAGAGCGTTCCCGCCTTCTGCAGCCGTTCCAGGTAGCCGAGTGCGGCGATCAGCGTGCGGGCCTCGGCCAGGACGCGGATCTTCCGGTGCTGGCGGTCCGGTTCGACTTCGAGGAGCGCAACCGCGCCGCCGCTGTCCCCGCTGGCGGCCTCCAGGTCGTCGAGCAACTGGGCCCAGGGTGTCGCCAGGTTCTCCACGGTAGCGCTCACGACCGCGATCGACGGGCTCGGATCCGAGTCGCGCGAGTAAGTCGAGCCTTCGGGCTGCAGGCTGGCGAGCTGCAATTCGATACCCGCAATTTCGCTCGCCGTCTGCTGGTACAAGAGAACCAGAGCCAGTCCGAACGCAAAACCCGCTGCCAGCAGCAATGGCCCGCCGCGCAGCACCTGGCTGCGGCGGGGCTGGAAGTCGAGTTTGATGCGATTGACGCTCATGCGTACTGACCCTTGAGTTCGACCAGCGTGTCGAGCGTTCCCGCGCCGGGCCGTTGTTCCTCCAGCCATTCGAGCCCGTCCCCGGCAGAGCCGGCGATTCGCCGCAGCCAGAGTGGCGCATCCACGAATACCCGCTCGTCGGCGGAACTGCCAAGGGCCAGCCTGCCGAAGGTCCGAAGCCGGCGCAGCTCGGCGGACCACTCCCTGCCGATGCGCACGGAATGCACGCGGTCCCAGCCGCGCGCCGTAAAGTGGGCGGCGGAAAGCGAGCCCTGTTCGATCGTGACGAACCAGCCGCCGGTAGCTGGCAAGCGCCAAGCCCAGGCGTTGAATGCCGCGATCAGCTGCGGCTGGATCGCCGCGATGCGGGCCGAGCCGGAGCGCAGGGCGCGTATTCCCTCCACCAGCCCCCGCGGGATCGCCGCCGCCACAAAGCCGTCGGTGTCGCCGATTTCCGTCAGCGCGATGTCCCAATCGTCCATCGCGTCTCCATACACCTCCGCCACGATGTAGCGCGCGTGCTGCGATCGCTCTTCGTCGCTGTCGAGCGCCTCGCTGCCTGGCACCAGCGCATAGCGGACCCAGGCATCGGCCAGCACCACGCGCAGGTGGGCGTCGTGCCACTTGGGATCGGCCAGTTCGGCGCTGAGCGCCAGCAGGCCGCCCGACCAGTGGCCCCCCTGGCTCTCATTGATCGGCGCGAAATGCTGGGCCACGCATGCGCCGCGCAATCCGCGCCGCATCCGGCTCATCACGAGCTTGCCGGGTCCCAGGAACACGCCGATCTCGTCACGCCAGAGAGGTGACACGATTTACCTCCTCGATCGTGGTTTCGCCGCCGCGGACCAGATCGACGGCCGCTTCGCGGATGAATCTGACACCGGACTTCAGCGCCATCTCCTTGAGCTGGCGGACCGGAGCGCGGTTCACGATTGCCTCGCGCAATTCGTCATTCAGCACCAGGATCTCGCCGATGGCCCGGCGGCCGCGGTAACCGCTGTTGCGGCAGTGCTTGCAGCCTCGCCCGGCCCGGAATTCGAAATTCTGGCTGTCGGTCGCCAGGATCCCGGACTCGCGCAGCACATCGAGATCCGGCTTGAAGCCGACCGCACAGTGCGTGCAATTGATCCGGATCAGGCGCTGCGCAAGGATCCCGTTCAGGGCCGACACGAAACTGTAGGCATCGACGCCCATGTGCACGAAGCGGCTCAGCACGTCGAACACGCTGTTGGCGTGGACGGTCGTGAATACCAGGTGGCCGGTCAGCGCGGACTGGATCGCGATCTGCGCGGTCTCGGGGTCGCGGATTTCGCCCACCATGATCTTGTCGGGATCGTGCCGCAGGATGGAACGCAGCCCCTTCGCGAAGGTAAGCCCCTTTTTCTCGTTGACCGGGATCTGCAGCACGCCGGGGAGCTGGTACTCGACCGGGTCCTCGATCGTGACAATCTTGTCAGTGCCGGAATTGGTCTCGGATATCGCGGCATAAAGGGTCGTCGTCTTGCCACTGCCGGTCGGCCCGGTGACCAGCAGCATCCCGTGCGGTTGCGCGCTCAGCCGGCGCAGCGCATAAATGATGGTGGCCTCGAATCCCAGGCCGTCCAGCCGCAGGCCATTCATCTGGTCGGTGATGGACTGCTTGTCGAGTATCCGCAGTACGCCATCCTCGCCGAACACGCTCGGGATGATCGAAACGCGGAAATCTATCGGCCGGCCGTCGATGGCGACCTTGAAGCGCCCGTCCTGCGGCACGCGGCGCTCCGCAATGTCGAGTTCCGACATCACCTTGATGCGGGAAATCACCTGCTCCGAAGTCTCCACGCCGCCGACGGTCGCGATCTGCAGCAGCACGCCGTCGATGCGGTAGCGGATCACCAGTCCGCCGGCGCGCGTCTCGAGATGAATGTCGCTGGCGCCGGCGCGCAGAGCGTCAAACAGGGTGGAATGCACCAGCTTGACGATCGGGCTCGAGTCCTGGCTGATCGATGCCAGCGACAGGTTCTCGAAGCCGCCCTCGGCGTCGGTATCGGAATGCGCGACATTCATCGCGCTGTCCATTGCCCGCATCGTCTGCTCGTGGCGCGCGATGAACGCGCTGATGTCGCCGCGCGGCACCATCGCCCACTCGAGCACGTCCGGCACCCGCGCTTCGAGCCACGGGCGCAGCGAGGAGTCGAACGGGTCGGCGATCACCGCGAGCAGTCGTCCGTCTTCGCGCACGACCACGCAGTGGCGCTTGGCGGCCTCGGCCGAGGGCAGCACGTCGAAGGCCGGCTGCATCGTGTTGAGTTCACGGGCGCCGAGCAGCAGCCGGTACTCGAATGCCGCAGCCAGCGCCGCGGTCAGCGTGGCGGGATCGAAACCGGTGGCCTTTTCCAGCAATTCGTACGGCGAGCGTCCGGTCGCCCTCGCTTCGGCCATCACGCCGGCGATCGTCAGTTCGTCGAGCGCCTGCCCGGCCACGATTTCGTGCGCGGCGTTCATTGCAGGCTGCCCGCAAGTTCGAAGATGGGGAAGTACATCAGCACCACGATGACTCCGATCACCAGCCCGATCAGCGACATCAGCGCCGGCTCGATCAGCCGGGTCAGCAGCTCGACCGCGCGGCCCAGCTCCTCGTCATAGAATCCGGCGACACGCTCCATCATTTCGCCCATGTTTCCGCTGCGCTCGCCGACGCGCAGCATGCGCACCGCGACCGGCGTGGTCAGACCGTGCTGCTCGAGCGAATTGGCGAGCGAGTGGCCCTCAGTCACGGCCCGGGTCGCGGCGCAGAGGGCTGGGCGCAGTGCGGGACTCAGCAGGCCTTCCGACATGTTGAGCGCCGTCACCGCGGGAATGCCCCCGCGCAGCAGCATGCCGACGGTCCGGTACATGCGGGCCAGCTGGTAGGTATGCAGTTGCCTGCCGAATGCAGGCACGCGGGCGATCAGCTGTCCTGCAGCGGTGCGAAAACCCGGGCGTGTGACCCAGTAGGCTGCGAGACCCAGCAGCACGATGGTCGCGGCCAGGATGCTGGATCCATGGCTCTCGAGAACTTTTCCCCACTGCATCAGCATTCGCGACGCGAACGGCAGATTGCTGCCAAGATCCTCGTAGATGCCGCTGAACCGCGGCACCACGTAGCCGAGCAGGAAGATTGTCACCAGCGTGCCGGCGCCGGCCAGCACCAGCGGATAGATCGACGCATTGACCAGCTTCTTGCGCAGCAGGTCGATCTGCTGCTGGTAGCCAATGTAGCGGGCGAGCGACTCGCGCAGCGCGCCGCTGCGCTCGCTCGCGCGAATCGTCGCCACGTACAGCGGCGGGAAATTATGCGGCAGCTCGGCCAGCGCGCTCGACAGCGTCCTGCCTTCGAACAGCCGCGAGCGGATCTGCTCCATCGTCCGTCGCACCGCCGGCTGCGATTCCTTCTCGGTCAGCGTCTCGACCGCTTCGACCAGGGAAATCCCCGCGTCGAGCAGCGCGACGAGTTCCTGGCTGAATATGACGAGCGGGATCTTGCCCTGTGCCGGCGCGCCGATCGCCGCCTGCCGGGCGAGCGAAATCAGCTTCCTGCCTTCTTCCGCGACCTGCCGCCGCGCGTCGGACTCGTCCGGCGCATCGATAGCGTAGACGAGCACTCCCTGGGTGATATCGAAGGCTTTGACGGTGAAGCGCATCCGGGTTACCAGTTCGTGAGGTCGGCATCGTCGCCGGTGCCGCCGGCGCGGCCGTCCTTGCCATGGGACAGGATGTCGATTTCGCCGTGCTGGCCCGGATTCATGTACACGAATGGCCGGCCCCAGGGATCGCTTGGCACGGCTTTCTTCAGATAAGGTCCGCCCCAGTCGGGCAGGCCGGGTGGCGCAGTCATCAGCGCTGCAAGCCCCTCCTCGTTGGTCGGATAGCGCCCGCTGTCGAGGCGAAACTGGTCGAGGGCCAGCTCGAGCGCGCCGATCTGGGCCCTGGCCGCCTTCGCCTGCGACTTGCCGATCTGCGCGAAATAGCGCGGGGCGACGAACCCGGCGAGCAGGCCGATGATCACCATGACGACCAGGAGCTCCAGCAGCGTGAAGCCGAGGGAGCTTTGCCTGCGATGAGTCCTGGTCATTTTCCTGCTCCCCCGGTCTGGTCCGGCCCGGGCACCTTCGCTGCGTCCGCCGCCAGGCTCCAGCAGATGCGGGCCACGGCGCCTTTCGGCTTGCCTGACTTCAACTCGAATGTGCCCCCGGTCAGGTCCGCCCGCTCCCGCAGATTGCGCATGCCGTGGCCCTGACGGGCGCCGGGACCGGCCGCGGGCCCCTTGATACCAACACCGTCATCCTTCACCTCCAGGATCACCTGTCCCGCGTCGAGCCGCAGACTGACTTCCACCTTCTTCGCCCGGGCATGCCGCGAGACGTTGTTCAGGAGTTCCTGCAGGCTGCGAAAGATCGTCGTCGCCAGACGCGCCGGCACCTGGTCATCCCGGGCCGATATGTTCGGCACCACTTCAAGATCCGGATACGAGGAGGCGAATGCCCTGCAAAACCAGGTCACAGCCGATGCAGCTCCAAGATCGTCGAGCACCGACGGGCGCAGGTCCAGGGCGATGTTGCGGATGTCATTCATCGTCTCCTGGATGGTCGCGATCGACTTGTGCAGCGCATCGAGGGTGCCGGTGCGGCGCCCCTGGCGCTCGAGCTCAGCAGCCCGTTCGAGTCCGTACTTCAGCGCATTCAATGATTGACCCACTGAATCGTGCAGTTCCCGGGAAATGCGCTTGCGTTCCTGCTCCTGCGCGTTCATCAGCCCCGCCGAGAGCGCCGCCAGCTCACCGCTCTTGGCGCGCAACTCTTCCTCTACCGAGGCGCGCCGCGCGACCTCGTTCTCCAGCTCACGATTGGATTCGGCCAGGTCGCGGGTCCGTTCTTCCACCCGGACTTCCAGTTCCGAATTCATTGCGGCCAGTTTCTGCTGCGCCATTGCCATTTCGGTGACGTCCTGGACCACCAGCACCGCGCAGACCGCGGTCGAGGCAGGCTCGACGGTGTGCGGCGCAAGCATGCGGCCGAGGCGGATCTTGATGACACGGCCGAGCTGCCGGTCGGTCATCTGGAATTCGTAGGCGCGGCGCTTCTCGCTTTGCATCCGCTGATACGCCGTGCCGACGCCATTCTGCAGGCGGCAGTTCCGCTCGGAGCAGTGCGGGTGCAGCAGGTCGTGGAAATTCCTGCCGGGCGCCTGTTCCACCCGGCCGAGGGACCAGCGCTCGACCGTGCGATTGGCGCGCAGCACGCGACCCGCCGCGTCGAGCAGGCAGACGATGTGCGGCAGCGTGTCGGCAGTCAGTTCCCATTCGTCTTTCGCACGCTTGATGGAATCGCTGATCCCCTCCTTGGTGTCTTCGCTGGAGGCCAGCCGCAGCATCGAACGCAGGATGCGCCCGAACACGCGCAGGTTTTCCTTGACCACCGCAACAGCCGCTTCCGCGGGCAGGCCCAGCAGCAGCATCCAGGTCGACGAGGCGCCGATCGGAACCGTGATTCCCAGGATTGTCGTCAGGCGAATTCCGCCGGCACTGCCCATCTGGAACTGCTCTGCCGCAGCGTCGCCGTCGATACTGAGTACGGTCAGTGGCTGGCGTGCGCAATCGACGATGAACGAGCCGAGTTTCTGCGCGCGATCGGCTGGATCAATCAGCGTCGAGAGACCGCCGGTGGCCAGAACATGCACATTCATGCGCATCGGCTCGACGCTCAGCACGGCAACGCTGGAACCCGGGGCAAGGCTCGACAGGCCGGAGGCCACGGCACCGGACAGTGGCACCGGATCGGCTCCTGCCGTCTTCAGCCGGGCGACGCCCCGCAACGCCGCGCTGACCGCGTCGCCAGGCTCGTCTGCAGCTGTCGGGTCCGTCTTTTGGCTCACCGACTCTCCTGTTTCCTCGGGCTGGATGCGCTTCAACATCTGGCTGCTCATCTCTGCCTGCGCTTCGGCACACGCGCTTTGGTGCCGACTTCGCCTTCGATGCCGCGAATCGTCAGTCGTGGCAGCGGCTCGCCGACCTCGCCGCCTGCCCAGATCCAGTCGTGGTACACGGCACGCCAGGTCAGCGGCCCCAGTTCGACGATCTCGAGCGCGGCCGCCTCGCCAAGTGAACTGGTGGCACGCAGCCGCAGTGAACCGCCATCGTGCGAATAGACTGCGTGAAACACGCGGATTGTCAGGTCGTAGCCATTGCAGTCCTGATCGATGCGGTCGCGCCAGCGTTCCGGCGCCCCCGGGTGAATGCCGGCGTCATTGTCGTTGCAGTCGACCGTGACCGAATAGCCGTCGCCGTCGTTGTCCGCCGGGACTTCCAGCATATCAAGTGCCGCGACCGCATCGACAAGGCCGTGGCCGTAGTCGCTGTCGGGCCCGGCAATCCCGAGGTCACGCGCCGAAGCCCTGACCGCGGCCTCGATGGCTTCGACCGTCGCACTCGGCGCAGCGCCGCGCAGCAGCGCCATGACGCCGGAGAGGTGCGGCGCGGCAAACGAGGTGCCCGAGACCAATGTGTAATAGGGCAAGCCACCGAATGAGAGATCGGTCGTCAGCACGCTGTCGCCGGGCGCCACGACCTGCGGGTAGATGCCGCCATCGCAGGCCGAAGGACCGCGGCTGCTGTACAACGCTATTGTTTCCGTGGCATCGATCGCGCCCACGCTGACGACATTGGCGTTGTTCGCCGGGCTCGCGCTGGTGCCGGGCGCGGGACCATAGTTGGCGCCGGCGAACACCACGGCGATGTCCGCGGCATTCAGTGCATCGATGTCCGGCTGCAGCAGGCTGTTGCAGAAGCCTGCATCGGTGATGGACCAGGAATTGTTGACCACGTCAGGCGCGTCATCGGTGGCCGGGTTGCCATCCGGATCGAGCAGCCACTGGAATGCCAGGTGGACCGCACTCTCGCTGCTGCTGCCGGAATTGTTGAAGATTCGCGCGGCGATCCACCTGGCGCGCGGGGCGACGCCTATTGATGTGCCGCCAGCCGTGCCGCCGAGCGCCAGGCCAGCGACCTGCGTGCCGTGACCGCTGAGATCGCGCGGCGTCGCGTACTGGCTGAAGGCATCGAACCAGCTGTTGCTGCCGCCGCGGTAGCTCGCGGCGAGGTCCGGGTGCAGCGCGTCGACGCCGGTGTCGACGATCGCGATCACCGCGTCCTCGCCCTGAATGCCGCGCTGCCAGAGTTCCGGCGCCCGCACCAGGTTGATATTCCACTCCGCCGGCAGCGGATCGCCAACCATCGGCAACGGCGCGGCGAGCGGCGCATCGAGGCGCAGCTGCAGGACCGCCGGGTCCGCGAGCAGCGCGCGGATCAGTTCGGGGGAGGCCCGCATCGCGATGGCATTCGCGATCCACAGCGAGCGCACATTGCGTGCACCATGGGCGCGCGCTGCAGCGAGCAGTGGCGCCTCGTCCGCGTTCGCGCTTTCGGTCAATTCACGGACCACCCGCAGCCGCCGTACCTCGCGGCGTTCCGCCTGCAGCGATCGCTTCAGGGAATGCGCGGTCGTCTGGCTCCGGTAGCTGACGATGACCGCAATGTCCTCGCCCGGATTTGCCGAGGCGATCGCGAGCTCGAGTTCATTGGCGGGCGCGGCTGCGCCCACCGCGGCCGTCCAGCTCGTGAACGCCGCGATCGCCACCAGGCGACCAATAAGGTTCACGGCGGGCGCCATAGCTTCCCTATTCCACAATGAGATGATTGAACCTGAGCTCACCCAGTTCCGCTGTCACGCGGCTGCCCGTCTGCAGGCCGCCGCTGTTGATGAACATGACGAAGTACGTGCGCCCGGATTTCTGCGGGGCCTGGGTCTGGCGCAACGAACCGAGCTTGGCGGTGGTCGGCACCGCCATGACGGCCCCATTCGCCTCATTGACGAGGCGCGGGCGCACTTTTACCTTCGGACCCAGAACTTCCCTGGCGCGCTCGGCATCGAGTACCCGGTACCTGAGGTCGATATAGCGGCCAGCCGCGGTGAGCCGCACCGACTCGACTGCGATCGGCTCGCCCGCGCCGGGCGCGCGCGAATTCTGCGTGGCGCAGCCCGCCCCCAGCGCAGCCGCAGCCAGCAAGAGACCGAGGCTAGCTCCGCGAATGGCCCGGCTGCAGCAATGGCCCCCGGGTACAACGGTGTACAGATACGGAGAATGCGCCATTACACATGCCTCTGGGTCCGTGCGCCGTGCCTTATGGAATCACTTTCTGGACGTCCATTTCGAGAGCCGAGGTGTGAGCGGGCACACCGTTCGCTGCCGGAACCGCGATCTCGAACCGCAGCCGCTTGCAGTCCTGCGGATCCGACCCTGGGTCGGTGTACGACCAGGTCCTGGTGACGGCCGAGGCCGGCAGCGGGATCGTGGTAAGCAGGCCCTGGAAGCAGGTCTTGCCGGCGACCGGAAGGATCGTGATGGTAAGCGTCGTGGCGGTCGGCAATGCGCGCACCGAACCGGCCAGGTTCCAGCGATCATCGACGGTACCGGCCGGATTGATGAACTGCCTCGAACTCACATGCTGGTCATGCACGATGTGCACCCCTGCAGGCGAACTCAAGAGCTGCGCCGGCGTCACTGCCTCTTGTGCGACGTAGCTGAATGTCGCATCTCCCACCCAGTTCGCCGCCCCAGCGGTGAATAGTACGCGACCCGAGTTGGCGCCGAACTGTGTATTGACGTCGAGCACCGCCCCGGGCCCGGCACCCAGGAGCGCAGTCACCGAACCCGGCTGTACGCGCAGCGCATCGAACTGCCCATCGGTGTCATTCGCAAGCACGCCCGGCGCCGGGAAGGTGGTGGTGCCCGGGTTGTTGTTTGCTGTGATATAGAAGAGATCCGGGTTTGCAACCGGGTTGGCCGGGCTCTGTGTCGTGAACGCGGCCGAACTCGCGGGCCCTATGTTACCCGCCGCGTCTGTGGCGCGCACCCGGAAGGTATAGGTCGTTGAGTGCGTGAGACCCGACAAATTGACGCTCAGGACCACGCCGATCGGCGTCCAGGTAAAGCCGTCCAGCGAATACTCGTAGCCGGTGACACCGACATTGTCGGTTGCCTCCGCCCAGTCCGCGGTCGCGCTGGTCATCGTGATATTCGCGAAGGTCGGCGTACCCGGTGCCGTCGGCGCCTCGCCGTCAGGCGGCGGAGCATCCGTCGTGAATGGAGCCGAGCTGGCGGCGGGCCCGATGTTGCCCGCAAAGTCCCTGGCGCGCACCTGGAATGTATAGGTCGTGGACGGTGTGAGGAGCCCCGCCAGATTGACCGTCAGGACATTGCCGATCGAGGTCCAGCTGATACCGTTGAGCGAGTACTGGTAGTCGGTGACTCCGATATTGTCGGTCGCCGCCGTCCAGGTGGCCGTCGCGCCGTTGTGCGTGACATTCGTGATGGTTGGCGTGCCTGGAGCCGTCGGCGGCTCGCTTTCCGGCGGCGGATCAGCCGTCGTGAATGAGCTCGAGCTGGCGGGCCCGATGTTGCCCGAAAAGTCCCTGGCGCGGACCCGGAATGTGTAAAGCGTGGACGGAGTGAGTCCCGACAGATTGACCGTCAGGACATTGCCGATCGACGTCCAGATGAAGCCGTCGAGCGAGTAATCGTAGCCGGTAACACCGACATTGTCGGTGGCCGCGGTCCAGTTCGCCGTCGCGCTGTTGAAGGTGATATTCGAGAATGTCGGCGTGCCCGGCGCCGTCGGCGGCTCACTTTCAGGCGGCGGCAGCGGCCCGACCCGCGCCATCCGGTCAAAGAAACCGTAGGTTCCGGCTGCAGCCGGCGTGAACAGAAGGTCAGCAGTCTTCGCAGCCGGCAACAGCAACGAAGTCTGGCTGCGCGTGACAGGAGCCGTAAAGCCGTCTTCGGCCACGACGTCGAAGCGCTCACCGATCAGCTGCGGCGCATGATTGGAAAGCCCCGCATTCACGAGGCGCAGCAGGACCCGCTCGCCCGCCCCCGCCGTGATCGCGGGCAGCACCGGGCCATCGAGTGGAACGCCGTTGATCAGGAGCACGCGCGGCTGATAGCCGCCGGCGGTCGCATTGACCGGGCTTGGCGGACTGTGCAGCACGGGATCGACTTCGCTGAACACATAGAGTTGCGATGAGTCGTACGGGACTGAGGGGTACGCGCTGCCCGGTGCATCATCGTGCACCATTGCACCGTAGAGTCCCATCTGCACCTGCAGCTGCACATGCGAGCCGCTCTGGTAGAGATAGGTGCCCGGACGCAGTTGCGCGTCGGTCCAGCTGTAATCGCCGTCAGCCCCCGGCGGAAGTTCCGGGACCAGGGACTGCAGACGCCCATTGACCCGGGGGGCGCCGGCCGGCAGCGGGGCATTGATCTGTCCCACCAGGTGGATTGAAGTTGCTTCAGTGAGTGAATTCCTGAGGTGAATGGTCAGCCCCTCGCCGGGCGGCACCGCGATCGTTGGACCGGGAGATGAGGCCGGTGCCGCCGCGCAACCCGCAAACGAGCCGCCGCAATCCGCATAGCCCAACATCGTGGTGCCTGCCAGCACACCGGCGCCGGAGATGTAGGCCTTGGCTTCGAGCCAGACTTCCGCCGCCTGAGCCGCGGGAGCTCCGAGGATCAGCGCCAGAGCCGCGGCGAAGCCGCGCGTGAGCATTTTGTTGCTGGTTGTCATCTGTCCGTCCTCAGTATTCCTGCTTCGGCTCGATCAGTCGATGTCGCCGGCGGCATCAATCACCACGCCCGGGCCTTCGATGATCAGCATCGTCATCATGCCGCCCGGGAAAACGTCGTCGTTGGTCAACTCGCGCTCGGTGTGCGAGTGCCACATGAAAGTGTAACCGTTGCCGGGATTGAGTCCCCCCTGCAAGGGCGGTATCGGCAGGGCCCCTTCCAGGAACGGGCTGCCGGTCCAGAATCCTCCCATGGTGACAGCCTGCTGCTCCGGCAGCGTCACGGGGAAGGGCATGCAGTGGCTGGCCGGGTCCTCCAGTTCGAGGCGACTGGCGGCCTCGGCTGCAGGGCTCGAGCAATCGTCCCCGCCATGGCCATAGGGATCCCAGTTCAGGCCCTTGCCGGTCCAGGTGAAGATCGCGTCGATGGTGCTGCCGGGCGGGGTCTGGATCGTAAAGTTCGAGATGGCCTGATCCGGGAGCTTGGTTCCCTTGTCTGCCAGCGCGGGCGCCGTGTCCTCGAAGTCCGGATATTTTTCGTTAGCATTGGTCGCGCTCTCGAGCACGCGGCCGTCCCGGGCAATCATCCAGGCGTTGTTGCCGTGGTGATGAAACGGATGAATCTCGCTGCCCCCGCCGACCAGGCGCATCAGCACGCGCTCGCCCGGATGCATGCGCGCCAGCGCATTGTAGGGCTGCAGCGGCAACCAGCCGACATTGGCCTTAAGCAAAGTGTCGGGCGCGTTGCGGCCATTCAGGAACCACAGCGTCGACTTGATGCTTGCCGCGTCGACCTTGGTGCAGACATCCGGCGCATCGTGCGTCAGCGGATCCGGCGGCGTCTGACTGGCGGCGAGCGCCTGCTGGATCACATCCTCAGCCGCGTGCAGACAGCGATCAATCTCGCTCATAAAGAACAGGTATTCGCGGTCGTAGGCGCTGCTCTTGTGGCCATAGGCGCGCCGGTTGTTGGCGCTTGATTCGTCGAAGCCCGACGGTCGCACGATCAGGGTGCCGACCAGGCCCATCTCGATCTGCAGGTCGGTCTGCGTGCCGCTGTGATAGAGATAGGTGCCCGGCGCCGAGGCGTCGAAAGTATAGGTTACCGGCGTGCCCGCGCCGCCCGCCGCCACCTCCCTGGTCAGCAGGCCATCGATATCACCACCAGTCGTCGTCACGCCCGTCTGTCCGGGGAACACGATCGACACCGGCAGGCGCAGGGTATTTGAAAGCGTGACTTCCACGGTGTCGCCCTGGTCGACGATCAATGTCGGACCCGGGTACTGCATCGTTGCACCCGTGCCATAGCCCCAGGCGAGCAGCTGATTGCCGTCGCCGAGCGTGATCTGCCCCGTACGCGCCGTCAGGCTGAATGAGCAGGTCGATCCCGAGCAGTTGCTACCTCCCGCCACGCGGCCGATGCCGGCTATCGCTGCCTCGGCGTACTGCAGCGGCACCAGCAGGGCCAGCGCGAACGGCAGGACGGAGATCTTCACTAGCTTGTTCATTCTCTTAAGCCTCCCGGCAATCAGTTGATGACGATTTCCGTCATCATTCCGCCGAAGTCCTCCGGACCGTTGCTGAGCGCCTCGAGGTTGGTCGAGTACAGCAGGTAGGTGCCCGGCGCGACGCCCGTGGTATCGATCAGCACATCGACCGCCTCGCCGCCACCCAGGGTCACGGAGTTGGTCGTGTAGTACAGGTTCGACGCCGCGTTACCCTTGGGTCCGCGCAGGATGTGGGCGCCGGTCCCAACGACCTTCATCGGCAGAGCGGTCGTGGCGAGCGTGTAGAAGCGTGTCACGTTCAGGTTGCTGATTCGGAGCAGCAGCCTCTGGCCGGCATTCGCTTCAATGCGCGTATGGACGGTCTGCGAAGACTCGTTGCTGCTCGCCACCCCCACTGCCACCTTTTCATCCGGGGCATCGAGCGGCAGCGGATTGACAGTATCCGGATATCCGCGCCCGTTCAGCATCGGGTAGTCGTCGTGCATGTTCAGGAACGGCAGCGGCTGCACCCCAATGTGCTCGTCGTGGAAGTTCCGGTCCATCGAGCCGATCTGGATCGGTACTTCGACATCGTAACCGGTCGAGCCGTCGCCGTCGTTGTAGACGAACTTGTTGAAGCCGCCGATCGACGAGCCATTCTGTGCCGGCCGCACGTACAGGTTGCCCAGCATGCCCATCTGCATGTGCTCGGGCGCCTCGACATGGCAGTGGTACATGAATGTGCCCGCTTCTACGATCTTGTAGTAGTAGGTGAAGCTGAAGCCCATATTGATCACGATGCTGCTCTCCGGCACGCCGTCGAATATGCTGCCCGCATTCGGGAAGCCGTGGAAGTGCACGCTGTGCGGATCGAACAGGTCCGGACGCAGGAGCGTTCCGACATTGGTGAGGCTGAGATACACCTCGTCCCCTTCGTCGAAGTCGAGCGTCGGCGCCGGGAACTGGGCATTCAGGATGCCGGTCTCAATCGCCAGGCCTTTCGGCACGCCCGTCACGTCGCTGAAGCCGAAGGTATAGAGCTCGGCGCCATCCGCCATCTTGATCCAGCCATCGCCGGCCGCGAGGTGCCTGCATACCGCATTCGGGTGCGCAGGATCCGGCGTGTCGATGACCGCATCGCCATCGGTGTCGCCCGGGCACTGGACATAGTCCGTGCTCTGGCGCGGGCCGTTGGCACCGGCCGCTGCGACCGGCACCTGGACGAGGCTGAAGCTCGGCGGGCCGGTGCCGCTCGCCGTGATGTTCACGGTATCCCCGGGCTGATAGTCCGGGCCGGCTGCGGTCGAGAGGTTCCAGGCATTGCCGCCCACGACCGTGGAGCCGATCAAGACATTGCCGCGATCACGCCGGAATGTGACCGTTCGCCCGTTCAGGCTGCCGAGACCGGAGAAGGTCCACACGCCGCCACCACCGGCGCCCGGGAAGTACTGCATGCTCGTTGCCGCAAGTTCGCGGCTCAGCGTCACGGTCGCTGTATTGCTGGTGGCGACAGTACCGGCGCCAGGCCCGCTGGTCACAGACGCTGAGGCACGGTAAGTGAAGGATGTCACGCCGACGAAGCTTGCCGCCGGTTCGAATATGAATGATCCATTCAGTGCGAGCGAGACCGATCCACCGCTTGCCAGGTTGGACACGAGTTCCGCGCTCATCGCGTTGTAGTCTGGCGATGCCGTGTCGTTACCGAGGACACCGGGCGCGGCCACCGAGAACCTGTCATTGCGATTCACAATGTAGGCATTGTTCACGGCAACTGGCGCTGCGGAACGCTCCCGCACGTTGATCACGAACTCCTGCGAGGCATTCTCGCCCCCACTGGTCACCTGGATCTTGACCTTCCAGTTATTGCCGATCACCAGAGGCGTCCAGCTCATCAGACCCGTCGAGCTAATCGTTGGCATCGGATTGCAGTTGACGCCTACCGCCTTGCACTCTGGGATTGAGTAGGTGATTGACGTTCCATTCGGGTCGACGGCCACCACCTGATAGGTGAAGGGCACGCCGACATAGGCATTGCGGCTCTCCGGCACCGACAGTATCTGCGGGGGCCCCGCGGCATTGGTCACTGCAGGCGCTTCGTCCGCGCCGAGATCGGTGCGAATCGTCACGCCGTTTCCATTCGTTCCATCGACTGGGCGCCTGTTGGAGTCGATGTCCCTGAGCAGGTCCGGCAATGAGGTCAGCAATGTGTTGGTGTTGCCGGCGAGATTGGGATCGATCGCCGACGAACCGGTTTCCAGATGGTAGTCGCCGACGAGCGACAGCGGACCATGGACCACGGTGACGAAGTTGCCGCCCTCGTCGCCCACTGCCGCCGACAGCAGCGCCGTATTGAAGGATGCGGCATTGAACGCACCCGCCGGGAGGGTCCCGTTCGGGCGGTTGTAGAACGGCGTCCTGAGCAGGGCGTCCTGGCCCGAGATCGCGACGCGCGGATTGCTGGCGTCATATGGCGCATTGATCGGATCGCTTGTCAGGATGTTCCGCAGCGGACTCATGGCGACGGCCACGCCGATCACGCCGAGATCCCACACGTAATCGACCACCAGACCCTGACGCGGGGGATTGCTGCCCGGCAGCTGCGAGACCCAGTGTTGCGCGCGATTGCCGAGGATGATGTTGTTCTCCAGCAGCCTCGGAGCCGAGAAAGTGCCGCCGCGTCCCATGCTGGCAAACATGTCGCTGTGTGCGCGCGCCACGATGCCGGCCGGTTGCGGGTCCGATTGATTGGGGTCGATGCCGAATGCAGCCTGAGCCGTCGCTACGCTGTCGTTGTTGACGATCGTGTTGTTGACTATCGCGACCTGCACCGCGTCCTGCAGGCCGATAGCGCCGCCCGCCAGGCCCGTTACGTTGTTCACGATCATGTTGTTGGTGATGTCGACCTTGTTCCAGGCGTCCCGACTGCTCGCGGCCAGCACGTCCTGGCCGTTCACGAAGCGCAGCGCGATGCCGCCGCCGTCGCCGGAGCCTGCCTGGTTACCCTGGATCAGATTCGCATTGATCTGGAGCGGTGAGCCCGCGCCCGCGGTCAATTGCACGGCTGCGCCGACCGGCTGCGGCAGGCCCGCGATCAGGATGCCGCCGCCGAAACCGCCCAGATCGCCCGCCGTCTGGTCGAAGGACTGGTTGAAGAGTATGCGGTTATGACTGATGGCGCCGCGTGGGCTGCGACCATAGTGCGCAATGCCGCCACCATTGCCCTGTGAGAAGTTGCCGCAGATGTAGTTCGCGGAAACGCGGTAGTCATCGGCACCATTGTAGATGCCGATGCCGCCGCCTGGATCGAAGGTCGAGCCATTCTGCGTCACGTGATTGTTGTGAATGCGAATATTGCGATTTTCCGCGTTGACATGCTGGTTATTGGCGTCCAACAGCGTCGCGTGGCCGAGGCGGATGCCGCCGCCACTCTGGCCCTGGTTGTTCGCAATGATGTTGTTGCTGATCTCAAGATCGGTCGCGTAACCATTTACGACGATGCCGCCGGAGAACTCGGCGCCGGTGAATGTAAAGCCGTCGATCCGTGCGGGAAGCGTCCCGAACACGCCCGCGCGCGGCGCCACGATCGCTCCTGCGTGTTCTTCCACATTGAACAGGCCGGTGCCGGGCAGATAATTGCAGGCATTGGTGCCGGGGCCCACATTGTTGGGCTGGTGAGGCAGCAGTCCGATGCGCTGCGACTGATCGGCGAGCGGGCAGTTCGCGCGCCGGTGCGCTTCCACGCGCCAGGCGTTGAACTCGGCGAAATTGCCGCTGCGGGCAGCATTAATGACGGTCCCGGTGGCGCCAAAGCCCTGCAGCTGGATCGGCTTGGTGATGAACAGGCCTTCATAGTAAAGGCCCGGCCTCACCATCACGACGCTGCCCGCGGGCGCTGCGTCGATGGCAGCCTGGATCGACTGTCCGGGGGAGACATAGCTCACCGTTCCGCCCTGGATCAGCGTGATGGCGTGTTCGCTTCTCACGCCGTCAGCGCGCTCCACTCTGAGCTGTCCGGTCGCGTTGAACGGAGCGGTCGTCGGGACATTGACGGTGATGACGCTGTCTGTCCAGGTCACATTCCCGGCGGGAATGACCTGGTTGTTCAGAATTATGGAGCCCTTCGTCGCTCCGAATCCGTAGTTGCGCGTAATCGTCGCCGGGCGCGCCGCGGTCGGATCCGGGATCGAAACCGTTCCCAGCGAGCGCAGCGTCAGGATCCTCGATCCGCCCGCCGCGATATGGGGGCCGTTGCCGGAGCCCAGCCCGCCAGCACCATTGATCGATGCCTCGCGGATGACTGGCGTGCCATTGCGGTAGGCGCAGTCGAGCTGCCAGTCCGGGGTCGTTGCAAACCCGGCCACCGGCAGCACCGGCGTGTCGAGATAAGTGGTCCTGGCGGCCGTGAAATTGAACACATAGCAGGTCTGCGAATAGCGCGGATCGAAGAACGGATCCGGCAGGACGCTGCCGGCGTTCGCCGGATCGGGTTTGGTCGAGGCATTCAGGCAGACCTGCGCCATCCCCGGCCCGACTCCAGAGGGCGCCGGCACGTTGATGTTGTAGGAGCTCGGCACCAGACCGTTGTAACGGCCCCACTTGTCGCTGTAGATGCGATTGAGCTCGTTGCCTTGAGGGTCGCGGATCGAGATCGGAATGTAGCCCGCGCCGATTTTTTCGATGAACAGCGGCGAGCGCGGGTCATTTTCGGCGGCGAGGTCATTCGTGACCAGTCCCTGGATATGGGCGCTCGCCGGCACGTCCGTGTACATGAAGAATTCAGGCGCGGCATTCTTGCCTTCGGTGATCAGGACCGGCTTGAAATTGCAGCCCGGGCGGGTGCCGCTGACAGCGGGACTGAGCTCTACGCCGGCAAACAGGGTCAACTCCGTACCCGGCGGATAGAAATTCGCCGCCTGCTGGCCGCCCGTATGCTCGGGATCGCCGACGCAGACCGGTGGCAGCGCATGCGGAACAAAGGTATCGCCGAAATCGACGTTCTTGCTCACTTCGTCCTGGTGCTTGTAGCCGGGAGGCGCATTGGCCTCGACGACGTAGGTGCCTAGATCGCACTGCAGGTCGGTGAACGGATAGCAGAATCCGAATCCACCGTCGAATACGGCGGGCCGGACCTGTGCCCAGTTGCTCAGATTGTCGTAGCACTTCCCTTCCGGCACGGCCCCCGACGCATATAAGTGGTCATTGCGGCAGCCCTCGGGCGGGCTGTCGTCCCAGCTGTCGGTGTGGGCGACTTCGATCGCATCGCCCATATCGAAGTCGCCATTGTTGTTGCGGTCAATGTCTTCTGGGCCCTTGGCGCCCGGATTGTCCTGCCAGCCGAGCGGGTAGTTGTCGACATCCGCAAGCTGGATGCCGGCAGGCGTGCCAGCTTTGTCCTGGATGACGCCATTGGCATCCGCCCGATACAGGTTCACCTGTACGCGCGGAATGCCCGGCTCCCAGGGTTCCGCTGCCGCGTAACGCGGATCGTTCTCGGCACGCGTCACCTGATAGAAGACGATACCCGCGATACCGCCGTGCTCGCCGGGACCGTAGGCCTTCTTGCCCCATTCGAAGACATTGGTGTTACCGGCGAAGCCGTTGAAGCCCTCGAGCAGAACCGGTACCGGGCTGCTGAGCTCCGTGCGCGTCTTGCAACCGGCGGGCGGCGAGCCGTCGCAGTTGGTGCCGCCGTCGGCCGGGTCCTGGATCTGCGGATTGAGGATCCCGCGGCCGATCGGGCCGTCGAAGACCGGTCCAGCATCGTCGATCGCGACCGTCATGCCGGTTGCCTTGAAACGTGCGAAATCGACTTCGGCGATCAGCCAGCTGAAGAACGGGAAGACCTCGTCGAATGGCAGGTAGCCCACGGTATCCGTGGTCGATTCCTGGTACACGCTGCCGTCGCGGAAGCGGAATACGATGGCCTGGTCCGGAATGCCTTTCTCGCCGGCCTCGGGCTGCCACATGCCGTCTTCGTTCAGATCGTCGAATACATAGTGTTCGGAGCGATGGAACCAGTAGGGCGTCGAGACCTTGCCGAGGTCGACCGCCTGGTTTGGCGCGACGTTTACCTGGAAGAAGCCGATGATGATGTCGAGATAGCGGTCCCAGACGACCAGCTGGTATGTACCCGGCGGCACATTGTCGATCGTGAACTCGCTCAGGGTATCGCCCCCCTCGCAGGGTGCGGCATAAACGCCGGTTCCCGTCGCCATGGCATTCAGGCCGACCCAGCAATTCGGCGCGGGCTGTCCCTCGTAGAAGACACTGTCCGGCGGACGCGTAAAGCGCAGGTTCGAGACCACGCCCGAGATGCTGCCCGGTTCCACCGAAGCGGGGAGGTTATCGAACTCCCTGACGAATCCTGCGAAGACATGCGCGAATGTCGGACCGAATTCCACCAGATTGGAGGTGAGAGGCGGCTCGCCGGCCCGCACCCAGGCGTCGATGACCTTGGTGCCTTCGATGGTCGTCACCTGCAGCCAGCCTGAATTCTCCGGCGGCACGATCTGCACGGCGTACTTGCCCGGCGCGAGATTTTGCACCAGCAATTCGCCCTCTTTCAGGTGGTAAGGATTCTGGCTGGGATCCGCGACCTGCTCCGCCGTCAACGTACGCAAGGTGCCGTCCCCAAGGCGCAGCACGGTCGGCGCCGCGTCGCCATCGAGTGTCCCGGGTTCGTATACGGTTCCGAGCGGATTGCCGTATACGTCGGTCAGCATCGGGCCGCCCATCTCGGATATGAACACCGTGAAGCCGCCGAGCCCGGTTTCGCCTGCTTCCCAGAGCTTGTTGATGCGGCCATCGTGCTGGAACGCGAAGATGCGCATCTGCGCCGGAGGCTGCGGCTGGCTAGTGACCGTCACGCTGACATTGGTGCTCGCCGCGCCGCCCAAGCGGATCGGCGCTCCTGCCATCGAGTAGCAGCCGCCGCCAGTCGAGCAGGATGATCCTGCAGGCCGATCCGGCAGGATGCTGAGGTAGTAGCGCTTGTTCGCGTCAAGCCCGGTGATCTGGAAGGACGATCCATTTGCAGCACCGGTCTTGGTGACCGGCATGTAGCTCTTGTGGAACTGGATCGAGTGGGACTGGTACAGATCGGCCGGCGGATTCGCCGGATCCGAAGGCCAGGTCACGTCCTCTTCCACCAGCCAGCGCAGACTTCCCGAGAAATTGTTGGTTTGACCGGGACCGGTGACGGTCGTCACCGTGACATTGGCGTCTGCAGCAAGTGCAGCCGGCGCGAATATGAGCGCAATCAGCGGCGCTGCAAGAAACGCGACGAGACTCGTGCGGCGGCGGCTTCCAACATGATTGTGATCAAGCATCTTCGTCCCCTGTCACGGCGTGCAACGGCACCCGCATTCGTCCGTCAGCTATGTCACCAGAGGCAAGCCACAGCGGAGGAGCCGCGCAACATGCCTTTCTCAGGGTTGGAGACTAAACTTCGCGGCGGGGAAAAACAGTGAGGCTGAACACGTATTTGACCTAAGGAGGACTGCGTAGATCACAGTAGGTAAATACCCCAACTCAGGTGTCGACGGTCAGTTCGCGCAGGCTGTTGTAGACCCGGAGCACGCGCGGCACATAGCGTCTGGTCTCCGCAAACGGAGGGATGCGGCCACCATGCCGCTCGACGGCCGTTTCTCCGGCGTTGTAGGCCGCCAGCACGAGTTCCAGGTCGTTCTGATAGCGCTTGATCAGGTCGCGCAGATAGCGGGCCCCGGCCTGCACATTCTGGGCCGGATCGTTGATGTCGACCGCACCATATGCCTTGGCCGTCGCCGGCATCAGCTGCATCAGACCGCGGGCGCCCTTGATCGAGACCGCGTCGGCGTCGAACGCGGACTCGACCACGATGACGGCGCGCAGCAATGCGGCTTCGACCGCGGTCTGGGCGGCGGCCGCGTCGATGATTGCGTCAAATTCCGCGGAACGCGCTAACATCGCGGGGCTGATGCGTGCGCCGGCCTGCGAAGTCTCGGGCGCGCTCCGCAGCAGGACCTGGTAGCGCGCGTCCGAGGGCACGTTTGTGAAGTGCGTAACGCCATTTTCATCCGTGAAGCTGTAGATATCAGCGTTCACGGCCGTCGCTGCCATGGACAGCGCCAGCACGGTACCTGCCAATGTGATGCGTCCGGTCTTCATCAGTGGCAGTGCAGCACCTCGCGGCAGGCCTGAACAGGTAGGTCAATACTGTAGGCGCGAGGGGGGCTAAACCGCATTGAAACAGTCGAGCCGGCGACAGAGACTCATTTATATGGCATACGACGGTTACGCTTGGGGATGGGGCGCCCGCCGCGCGACGGCGAATCGCGTGGCGCTGGCGCTGTTGACCGCGATCAGCGTGTTCCTGGCCGCGCCGGTGCGCGGCCAGGAACACCAGAGTCGCCAGGCGCTGGCGTCCGCGGAGATTCCCGGCGCGGCCGACCCGCACGCCGCGCACCGGGCAGCGATGCAGGCGCCGTCCTTCCAGGTTCTCAAGGCCGAGTATTCGATTCCCGACGTCAGCTTGCAGGACCAGGATGGCCGGGTGGTCGCGTTGCGCCAGCTCCTGTCGGGCGAGCGGGCGGTCATCGTCAACTTCATCTTCACTTCGTGCACGACGATCTGCCCGGTGATGACGGCCACGATGCTGCAGATGCAACGCGAACTGGATGACGCCGCGGTGAAACCGATGTTCGTGTCCATCTCGATCGATCCGGATTACGACGATGTCGCGACGCTGGCCGCCTACGCCAGACGATTCGGCGCCGACTGGACCTTCCTGACCGGGCAGCGCGCGGATGTGCTCGACGTGCTGAAAGCATTCGCCGCCTGGCGCGGCAGCAAGTCGAATCATGCGGCCGTCACGTTGTTCAGGCCCGCAGGGGCGAAGCGCTGGACGCGCATCGAAGGGCTGGCTTCCGCCAGGCAGCTTGCGGACGTCTGGAATAGCGGCGTCAGCTGAGCCGGGCCGTGGAGCCGCTGCACGCCAGTCGCCGCCACAGCCTCCACGTGGCGATCCTGCTGTTGGGCGCGGCCTTTAGCGCCGCAGCAACGCCCGACGATCAGGTCAGCGCAGGCAGAAAACTTTATCTTGAGGGTATAGGACTGGACGGCGTGCCGGTCAGTGCGACCGTGCAGGGTGACGTGGCGGCCAGCGGAGCCATGCTCGCCTGCGTCGGATGCCACAAACGCAGTGGACTGGGCACATTCGAGGCGGGCCTGCGCGCGCTCGCGGTGACCGCGCCCGCACTGTTCGGCTCCGATCCGCGCAAGCGCGCCAGTCTCGCGCGGTCCCGAGTGTCGTACACGGTTGAAACCCTGGCGCGTGCGATCACGCAGGGCATCGCCTCCGACGGGCGCATGCTGGACCCCTTGATGCCGCGCTACCGGCTGACTGCCGGGGATTTGCAGGCACTGGCTGCTTACTTGCAGGTACTTGGCGCCGAGCCGGACCCGGGTGTCAGCGACACCGAGCTCGATCTGGTCACGATCGTATCGGCCAATGCACCAGTGTCCGAGCGCGAGGCGGTCAGCGCTGTCGTGCAGCGATTTGCGGAAATCGTCAACAGCGGCACGCGCCAGGAGCAACGTCGAGCCGCAGCCTCGCGCCGGCACGTTTACGGCGAGAAACATGCGCGCTCATTCCGACAGTGGAATCTCTCGGTCTGGACGCTCGAGGGGCCGCCGGCAAGCTGGCCGGATCAGCTCGACGGACTGTATCGGGCGCGGCCGCCATTTGCCGTGGTCTCCGGCGCGGCGGGACCGGACTGGCCGGTCATTCACGACTTCTGCGAGCGCCATGAACTGCCGTGCATCCTGCCGGTGACCGATCTGCCGGTCGAAACCGGTGCGGGACACTACACTATCTATTACTCGGCTGGCGTCCGGCTCGAGGCGCGCGTCACTGCGCGCAGTATTGCCGACACCTACGATGACCCGGAAGCCCGGATTCTGGTCGTCTACATCGATGACTCGCGCGGACGCGCTGCACTCGAGGCATTTGCGGCCGCGCTGCCCGAAGGGCGGCGTGCCTATCTGACGCGACGGCCGATGAAGCCCGGTTCCACGCCCTCCTACAAGGACTGGAAGAACATCATCCACCGGGAGCGACCCGACCTGCTGGTCGCGTGGCTGTCGCCCGCCCAGCTGCAGACCATGACGTCGATCGCCGCGAGCGCCTCGACCCTGCCACGGCGTATTTACACTGCCTCCAGCTTCAGCGACTGGCTGTCCATTCGTGCCCTGCCGATGTTCGAGCAGCGGGTACACCACGTATATCCCTACAGCCTGGCCGCGCCAGGGGTGGTGCCATTCCCGCGCGAGGAAGCATGGCTCAAGCACCAGGATCTCGGACATCTCGACAGGATTGCGGCTGCCGAGGCCCTGTTTGCCTGCCACGCGGCCGGCGAGGCGATGGTCGGCATGGCCGACAACTATTCCCGCGAATACCTCATCGAGACGCTGGAGCACATGCTCGACGGCAGCAGGATGCTGACGATGTTCCCGCTGACGACACTGGGGACTGGGCAGCGATTTCTCGCCAAGGGCGCCCATGTCGTGCGCCTGACACGCGACACCGGCGCGTTCCGGTATGTTTCGGCCGGCTGGATACAGCCATGAAATGCTGCAGCATCGACCGGGGCCTGCTCGCCGGACTGGCGAATGACTGATTACTGCGCCAGCAGGGAATTGACGAGTTCGAGCAGTTCCTTGCGCTCGAACGGCTTGCAAAGCACCGCATTCGCGCCGACCTTGGCCGCCGCAGCCAGATAGGCGCTGGTCATGATCGTTCCCGGCGCATAACCGGCGGTGGCGAGATTGCCGCCGCCCGAAATCGCGATGATCCGCGCAGTGCATCCGGCATCCTGAAGCTCCTTCACCAGATCGACTCCATTCTGCCCCGGCATGATCACGTCGGTGATGATCAGATCGGCACCATTTGCCCGGTACGCCTGCATGCCCGCCGGCCCGGAATGCGCCACTGCGACCTGGTGTCCAGCGCGCTTGAGTATACGGGCAAGGACTTCGCGGACATCGGGCTCGTCATCGACGATCAGGATCCTGGCCATCTTGCTCAGCCCTCGGCGGTGTCGGACCGGTCCGCACGCTGCAGGAGTACACGGAAAACGGCCCCGGCGCCAGGCGCACTCTCCACGGTCACCGCGCCACCAAGACTCTCGACCAGGCCGTGCACGACCGAGAGGCCAAGCCCGGTGCCCTGGCCGGCCTGCCGGGTCGTGAAGAACGGCTCAAAAATCTTCTGCCGTATGTAATCGTCCATGCCATGGCCGGTATCGCGCACGCGCAGGACCACATAGCGCGCGGGCGGCCGCCCGGCGGCGGCGACTTCGTCCGCAGTCGCGGGGCCGAGCGATACCGAGAGTTCGCCGCACTGTTCGCCGATCGCCTGGATCGCATTCGACAACAGGTTGGTTACGATCTGGTTCAGCATGGCGGTATCGCCCTGCACCGGCAGCGGTCCGCGGTCAATCTGATCCGTGATCCGGACATTGGCCGGACTGATCCTGCGGTACAGTTCCAGCACCTCGCGCACGACGTCCGCCAGGTCGATGGTCTGCAGCACCCGCGCGTCCGGCTGGTGCGTGAAAACCAGGATGTCGCTGACAACGCGTTTGGCGCGGCGGGCGCTTTCGAGCACGCGCTGCAAGTCGGCGCGGATCGGGCTGGCCGGTGTCAGGTCTTCGAGCGCCAGTTCCGTATATAGCTGGATGGGAACCAGCATGTTGTTGATCTCGTGGGCTACCCCGCCGGCCAGCGTGCCGACCGTCTCCAGGCGCCGCCGCACCTGCAATTGCTGCTCCAGGCGCCTGCGTTCCTCCACCTCCTGGACGCGTTGCTGCATTTCAGTCTGAAGCCGGCGATTGGCATTGACAAGTTCGGATCGCATCCGTTCCAGGTCCTCGGCAAGATCACGCAGCTCCTGGATCTGGCTCTCGACCGTCAGTTTCAGCTCGATTTCGCCCGCGGCCACGCGCCGCGATACGCGCTGCAGCCTGGCGAGCGGACGCGCAAGCATGTGCCCGAGAAACATGGCGAGTGTCAGCGCCGTGATGAAGTAGACGCCGAACGAAACCAGGATTCGCTGCTGCGCCAGCCTGATCTGCTCCCCGACCGGGCGCTCGTCGAAACCGATTCGCAGTGACAGTTCGCGGCCCGCACGCACTACCGGTGTGGCCAGGTAATAGACATCGTCCCCGCGCTGCCCGAACTCGAAGTCCTCCACGAGAAATCGGCCTGCAGGACTGCCCGGCGCAACCTGGACATGAAGGACATTTTCACCATCCACCAGTTCGGCGAAGATGCCTTCCCCGCTCAGCAGGATGTTCTCCAGCAGCGCCCTGGTTCTCTGTTCTGAATCCGTCCCGGCGCCCAGCTCGAGTTCGTCGGCCACGATACGCGCATAGGTGCGGATTTCGGTGATGAACATCTCCTGCAGGCTCCTTGCCACGATCCGATCGAGTTGCACGTATAGAACGGGCAGCAGCACGACATGGATCACGAGGACGATGATCCCGAACCGGCTCGCCAGCCTGTTGATCAGGGGCGCCACAGAGTCCGCACCGCGCGAATCGCCGGAATGCCCGCCAGGTCCGACTGCCAGGCGAACGATACGCTGTGCGGAATGCCGAGCAGCGCCTCGATCAGCTGTTCCCTGGAGTAGACCGCGACTGGGCGCTGGCGCCCCTGCTGCAGCGTCATCGCGAGCAAGCGGCGCCCGTATGTCTCTGCCGACATCGCCATGACATGCTGCAGGAATATCTTGTCGAGCAGCGCATCGCTGCGGTTCCTGACCGGGCGCAGCGCGTTCCCGGCGTGCAGGACCGTGAATCCGAGGAACAGCTTCCGCACCTGCAGCGATGTCAGCGAAACTGCAGGGTCCGGCTCGGCGGTTGCCAGCACGACTGCGTTGTCATCGGACGCACGCGCACGCCCGGCGCAGAATGCCGCGATGGCAAGCCACAGGAACTGACGGCGCGTCTGCATCACGGCAGCACAACGCTCCACTGCAGCCGGAATTCGCTGAATCTGCTGTCCCGCCCCATGCTCCTGGAGAATTCGGCCGACAGAGCCTGCTGTGGCATGAAGTCCCAGCGAAATCCCAGCAGCGAGCGCTGCTCCACGAAATCTGGAAAGAGCGCCAGATAGCTGGAGCCCGCAGTGCCGGCCGATCCCTCGAAACGGCCGAGGACACTGATTTCCTTTCCGAGTTCGCGTTTCAATTGCAGGTAGCCGGCGGAGAATTCATCTCGTTCGCCGCCCATGCCGGCAAAATTGGCGCGCATCGCGTACAGGGCCGAATCCAGCCGCCAGACGCCGTGCTGCCAGGCGGCGAATATGCCGAGCACCTGAAGGTCGGCGTGCGTGGCCGGGCCGACATAGTCGGTGTCCGCGAGGTCTATTTCGCTCTGCGAGGCGATCACTCCGATGCCGTCGTCGTCGGCGAAATCCGGCAGCAGCGCGACCCGCGCGCTCCATGACTGGCGGTCTTCGAGATCCCAGAAATCGAAGGCCTTGAGCGGATCGACGGTCTGCTCCTTCGCCGACGCCACGGCTCCGAATCCTGCCGTGAGCGATACGCCGCTGGATCGGCCCAGCGGCAGGCGCGTCTCAGCGAGCAGGCCGATGAAATGCTGCGGCAGCACGCCAGCCTCGTCTTCCCACGCTTCGATCGCCGGTCGCGTGATGCTCGGCTGCAGGTACGATCCGTGGTGGTGACGCGCATTCCAGACACTGGCTGGCTGATGGAAACGCCCGAGCCAGAGATAGGTATCGGGACGCAATTCCCAGCCAATCTGAAGACGCTCCAGTTCCTGTTCCTCGGTGGACAACAGCAGTTCACCGAGCACCCGGAAGCGGCCGGCGCCCCAGCTGCCGAGCACGTCCATCGCAACGATCAGCTCACTGGTGTCGTAGGCCGGGTCGTCGCTGTGCTGCAGCAATGTGCCGGCACTGCCGAAGAAAAGGAGCTCTCCCTGGCCGGAGCCGGCCGTCGGGTCGGTTTCGCCTGCAGTCGCGGTTGCCGCCAGCATCGCTGCCGCGATCAGCGGAATCGCGCGCCTGGTCTCTGCCCACATCGGTATTACCTCCGGACTCCACGGCCGCCGCGGCAGGAGTCATTCAACCCTGCTGTCGCCGCAATGTCGTCGATTGCAGCGCGGGACGATAGCACGCAGGAATGACCCGGCTGGCGGCCGGCGGAGTGGATATGCGGAGTGCGTCCCGGTCAGGGATCGCCGGGCGTGAACCCCGTCGCCTGGAGAAACTCCTCCAGCGCGCGCCGGTTGACCTGCCAGGCCTCGTAGGCGGTCACGGCGCCGTCATCCATGACCAGGGACACCGTCGCCGGCGGCGATTTCGCCAGGCGGGAAAGTTGTGCTTCGCCCAATCTGTACCAGGCGTCCTCGTACACCGGCTGCGGAGCGGCGAAGATCGTCCCGCTGGCGCCGATCTCTCTCCGCCCGCCCGGGACGATCTGCAACTCGAGCGAATTGTCCGGCAATTTCAGGCGGACGCTGATCTGCTTTGCGCGCGATGCGGGCTCTGCAAGCATGCTGCGATCGATCGTGCTCCAGGTGATGACGCCGAGCCAGTAAGTGCGCGCGCCGGCGCGATTGGTCTCGACGACGCCGAGACTCAGGTAGTCGCGCACATTGGCTGCGAGCATTGGAACATCGCGCGAGTAGATCCATTGCTCGGTCATGGAGGTGATATTGACTGCCGTCTGCGGATCGAGCCGTTCGGCGGGCCAGAGATCGCGTTCAGCGCAACCCGAAAACACCAGCATCCCGCTCAGGACGAGAGCTGCCCTGCCCGGCACTTCAGAATCCCACGCGGTAGGCCAGACTGAACCAGTACCGGTTGGTCTCTTCCTGATCCACCACCAGCTCACGGGACATCCACTCGCCGCCTGCCTCGAACTCGATGGTAGTGCGTTCTGCCTGCCAGTCAATGCGCAATGCAGGACTCAGCAGCAACTGGGTAGTGCCGTCAACATTGAATGCGCGATGATCGAAGCGCAGGCGCGGGCCCGCGCGCATCCGGCCCCACAGCGGAAAGCGCGAACTCAGCGACATCGACAGGGTCCTGGCGATGTCACCCTCGTACCAGCGCAGGCCCAGAATCGACACATCCCCGGAGCGCATCAGGCTGCTGCCGATCAGCTGCGCCCCGAAACTGAGTTCCGGCCCGGTCGCGGGGATGGCCTCGACTCCGCCCGAAGCCGGCATTGCGGACACGCGCGTGGCTGCGGCATCGGCAATCCACTGGAATCGCGTGCCGAGCGGGCGCGAAACGCTGAGCGATGCGGTGTCGACTTCGGCAGTGCGATCCGCGGCGAGCGCTCGAACTGTGGCTTCGCCGAATTGCGCGATCAGGGTGCCGAGGGATGTCACGGGCTGGCCGGCGAGCGCATTGCGCGTTGTCAGGAACGGGCTCTTGCGGTGGTCCAGCGTGGCGGTAAAGGTGTAGCGGCGCGGCAGCTCGAATGTGCCGAGCAGCATCGCCATATTCAGCGAATTGTAGTCGATGTCGTAGTCCAGCAGACCGACCAGGGTGCGGCCGGGCCTGAACCATCGCAGTTCGCTGCCGAACGCCCGCCGATCAGCAACGCCTTCGTGGGTCTGGTTGATCAGGTAGGGACTGATTTCGAGCCCCTCGATCCAGCCACTCCAGTTGGCGCCCAGACTGATGAATTGGCGGGCGGAGGAAAATGACTCGCTGGTCGATTCGACCGGGCTGCCAGCAATGAGATTCAGCCGCAGTGACGGCATGGCCCGCCAGCCCAGCAGCAGCCCGTCGTAGGTGCCGAGAACGCCGCCACTGTGCCCCGACTGGCGGCCGAGCCGCGTATTGATGCCGTATCTGCGGTCGTTCAGGTCTGCGTAAGCGATGCTGACGCGGGTCTGGCTGCCCGCTCCCGCCGGCAGCAGGTCGTGCAGATAACCCGCATTGATGCGCGTCTGGAGCTCGAAGCGCTGGCCGCGGCCGCGCAATGAAAAATCGCCGTTGGTGATGACCATCGACTGGCTGACGAAGTCGGTCGAAAAATCCGTCGTCTCCAGTGCCGTCGAATCGTAACGGTACTCCTGCGACCAGCCGCCAAACGCCGACCAGACCATGCCGCCATCGCGGCGCGAAACCGCTGCCACGTTGGGCCTGGTATCAAGCGTCGCGAGAGCGTCGCGGCGCTGCGCCACGCGCCCGGCAGCCGGACCGTCGGGATAGCGGCGCAGATATTCATCGTATTCGCCCTTGGCGTGCGCAAGCTGGCCGCCGCGTTCGCGCGAAAGTCCCAGCAATTCCTGCGCCTCCGCGCGTCGCGGGTGTTCCGGATACTCGACCAGCCGGGTCAGCAGGCGAATCGCGGTCGGGTAGTCGGCGGCGTCGAATGCCGAGCGAGCCTCCAGCCACTGCTGTTCCAGCAGCTCGGCGCTCGGCAGCGTCCTCGAAGCTGCAACGGGCGGCGGGGTGGTCGAACGGATCTGCGGGCGCGGTTGCGCAAGCGACACCTGCACGAAGACGGCGATATCGAGTCCCATGAAATCGGGCGTCGGGCGCACCGCGACATCGACCGGCGACGCGAATACGAGCGACAGCACCAGCGCCGTGCCGACCGGCTCGAGGCGAATATCGCTGAGCCCGGCGGCATTGCCGGGGGGCGCGTGCAGGACACTGTCGACGACCTCGGCCGGCAGGCATCCCGGCAGCGGCACCAGGCTGACGCGCAGGTCGGTGGCGCCGGTGGCCGGGAAATGGGTGGAATAGCGCAGCGGACAGCCGAATCGCAGCGACACGCGCGCACCATCGCCGAGCGGTACGACTTCGACCTGCTCCAGCAGCCGCGCCGAGAAATCCGAAGCGTCATCGGCCACCGCCGGCCGGCCGAAGCCGGCCAGCGCACATGCCAGCAATACGCTAAAGGCACGCATTACCAGGCGGCGTCACTGGCACGGTGCTTCGGGCCGGGGCGGAGCTTCAGGATCGTCGTCAGCGTCGCGTCGGTGTAGACGTGGCAGGCACCGGAACAGTCGCGCAGTTCCCCAACCGTGTACTTCGAGACCTGATCAACCTTGTTATGTGGCCCTTCCTTGTAGTCGTCGACATGGCATCCGGCGCAATCCGGACGATATTGCGGGAACTTCCATGTGGCCGCATCGCGATTCGTCGTGTGGCATGCGATGCAGGCCGGTGGCCCACTGTGATCGCCGGGGTATTCGCCCGATACGTGGCGATAGCTCACCGGCGTCCAGGCATTAGTGCTGTGGCAACTGTCGCACTCGAGGGTCGTCAGCCAGTGATTGCCGGGCTTGCCGGTCGCCTGCGTGCCGTTGTGACACTGGGAACAGGTGCCCGGCGCGACATTCGCATGATCGAAGCGCGCCGGTATCCAGGCGATGGTCGAGTGGCAGGCGTCGCAGCTCGCCGTGGTCGCGATATGGGTCGGCGTCTTGCCGGTGGCACGGACCCCGTCATGGCATTGGGCGCAGCTGCCGGGCATGACGCCGGTATGGTCGAAGCGCGCCGGTATCCACGCTGTCGTCACATGGCAGGAATCGCAATCGAGCGTCGTCGGGATGTGCGTCGGCGGCTTGCCGGTGGCCTTGCTGCCGTCATGGCAACTGGCGCAGCTGCCGAGCACCTCGGCATGATCGACTCGAATCACCGGGATCCAGACATTGGTGCCATGGCAGGCGTCGCAGGTATTGCTGGTACTGATGTGCTGCGGGTTCTTGCCGGTCGCGCTGACGCCGTCATGGCACTCGACGCAGGTGCCGGGCGCGACATTCGCATGATCGAAGCGCGCCGGTATCCACGCGATGGTCGAGTGGCAGGCATCGCAGCTTGCCGTGGTCGCGATATGGGT
>Ga0247727_10001116_pt1 | contig 65383 bp, 63 predicted proteins | sample WisWelCaveWW1625_FD_202498 | JGI IMG/M metagenome (GOLD analysis project Ga0247727, IMG submission 202498) | Biofilm microbial communities from Wishing Well Cave, Virginia, United States - WW16-25 | ecosystem: Environmental > Aquatic > Deep subsurface > Groundwater > Cave microbial mat | place... | reverse complement strand
TCGAACTCCGGCGCGGTCTTGGGAAAGTCACGCCACAGATCGTCCGGTATCGTTTGCGTCATGGCCCAACTCCTTGTTGGCGCTCATGTAGCTGGCGATTGCGCCGTAACTAAGGGGACAGGCATGTACTGGCAGCGCCATCAACTAGGTAGGTGAGCGCAAATCCTTCACGAGAGTGAGCGCCTCCTTCACGTGCTCGGGGTATGGCGTTTCTGTCTCGGCCTGATGGAGGCCACCAAAAACGCCACGCATCACAACCAGAATTATGCCCAAGCAAAACACAAAGCTTCCCGCAATGAACGCGACCGTCGCATGATCGCCAGCGAGCTTGAGGTGCGGCAAGCCTTGGGCAAGCTCTATGTAGAGAACCAGCGCGACGGCCACTGCGGCTGTCAATCCGATGCAGGTCATTGTGAGACGAAACGCGCGAAGAATCCGGATTTCATCCATCCGGTCTCTAAGGTAGGCACTCAAATCTCGCGCGAGCCCTTCTGTTTCGGCCCTTCTCTCCAACTCATATTGGAGAGCGTCTACCTGTTCGCGCAGCTCAGATATCTGCTGTGCGAGGGAGGAGTGCTCGGGCTTCGCGCTTTTTGTCCTCCGTAGCTCTTCATCGATGATGCCCGCAATATATCTAAGCTGTCGCTCGTCCATGGGAGGCCTTGAGGGCTTTCGCGAAGTAATCTTGCATTAACGGGTCGGAGATAGCGGGTCGGTGGCCGCCTTTTCTTATTGTTTCGGACCACGGAGTGCCGGGCAGGTGAGTGAGATCGGAAAGCTCCCAGGCATGTAAGTGCGAATAGCCCTGGACGACAGCCTCCAGCAGCCCTTGCTCATCGGCGCGGAGGCTTGCCCGGTAAGGCGCCCCGAACGCGTCTTGAGCAAATCCCGTGATGGGCTGCCTGCCGAAACGGCTAAATGCCCAATAGACCTCTCGAACCACGGGCCCGTATTGCCAAGCTTGTACTTGTTCACGAATGAGGGGCCTCCGCAGGACGGCCAAACACCAACCATGCGCAAAGTAGACCAACTTGATGATCTGCATTGGTGTCAGCTGGCGGCCCGCTTCGTGGGCAAGCTTCAAGATTTCGTTGGCGACCGCGCGCGCGTCGTGACCATCCTGTGGCATCGACAAGTTCCCTCGGCTCTCCAGTCGAATCAATGTCTTGCGGAATCTAGACGAAAGCAACGACCATAGTCTTTTAATCCCCAGATAGGTTGCTAGGGCTACTCGGTAGCTTGGTTTCTGAACCATTTGCAAATGCTCTCCGGTGGCCGTTACCGCATCAGCTGCCATGTCAGGCCTTGGCCGGTGTGCTGACTGGTGGCGACTGCTTGTTGCCGCAACAGCTTCAAACTCTTGCCGACCCGCTTGACCATGTCATTGCGCATGGCTCGGTCGCGAGGGTCTTTGCCTTCAAGGGTGATGATCTTCTCCGCCAGATCGCGGGAGCTGATCGGCCTCGTGGCCTTGCGCAGCTCGTCTATGCAGAACCGGCGCAGCTCGTCCCGGTGAAAGAAGACAACACGGTTGCTGCGCGGTGCCACGCCTCGGAACTCGCCCTTGTAGCCGAGCGAGATCAGGGACCGCTCTATGGCCTCGATGTCGTTGGAGTGGACGGCCATCTGCTCCCGCAGACCCTTGACCACGTCCATCAGCTCGGAGCGCTTCTTGAACAGGCCGGAGATGGTGTTGGCGTAGGGCTGGCTCATGCCCGTCAATGCTAGCGGAGTGAACGCAAATCAGCGAGAATCCGCTTGGTGAGCTTGCTGCATAATACCGCACTTCCCGCGCGCCACCCTGGTTGAGGTCGGGGCGTGGGATCCCTTCAACGTGACGGAGGATGCCGACCTTGGCGTGCGGCTCGCCCGGCAGGGCTATCGCACGGCGGTGCTGGCCTCGACTACCTGGGAGGAGGCGCCACCGTTCTTCACCGTCTGGCTGAAGCAGCGCACCCGCTGGCTCAAGGGCTGGATGCAGACCTACCTGGTGCACACGCGCAACCCGCTGCGGCTCAATGCCGAGCTCGGCCTGCGCGCGGCGATCGGCTTCCACGCACTGATGGGCGGGCTGATCGCCTCGGCCCTGGTGCATCCCTGGTTCTACGTGCTGCTCGCCTACCATGCCCTGTCGGGCGAGTTGTTCGCGCCCGCCGAAACCACGCTTGGGACCATCGTGTGGTCGATTGCCAGCATCAATCTCGCCGTCGGCTACGCCGTGTCGATCCTGGTCGGGATGCTGAGCGTATGGCACCGGCGCCTGCGCCGCCTCGCGCCGGTGGCGCTGCTGATGCCGGTCTACTGGCTGCTGATCTCGCTGGCCGCCTATCGCGCGCTCTACCAGCTCGGGCGCGCGCCCTATCTGTGGGAGAAGACCGAGCACGGCATGCGGCGCCGCGCGCGCTGATCAGGCGCGCTCAGTCCGCGACGGCAATCGCCCCCGACAGCGTCTCAAGGAAAGCCACGAGATCGGCCCTCTCCTGCGGGCCAAGCCGCAGCGGGCGCACCAGGCGGGCGCCGTCATCGCCATGCAGCCGCTCGATGTCGACATCGGAATAGTGGCGCGCCACGTCGGTGAGCGTGGCGAGGCTGCCGTTGTGCATATATGGCGCGGTGTTGGCGACGTTGCGCAGCGAGGGCACGCGGAACTCGCCCCAGTTGCGATGCTGGGGCTCGACGTGCCGGGTCGGGCCGGCAGTGGTGCGGGTCGCATCATCGTTGTAAGGCCCGAGCAGGGTGAAGGGGCTGGCCCGCAAAGCGGCAATGCCGCCGTGACGTCCCTGGTCGACCCGGCCGGCGGCCGCGAAATAGGCAACGCCGACATCGTCGAACTCGCCGTTGGTGAAGGCGGGCCCGTGGTGGCAGCTGGCGCACTGGCCCTTGCCGATGAAGATCTGCAAGCCCCGCTGCGCCGGCAGCGGATAGCGCGCCATCGCCGCCGCGTCGCCGCGGGCGAGCGCGTCGCGGAACGCGTCGAAGGCGGTGCGGCCGGTGACGATCGTCTCCATGAACGCCGCCAGGGCTTTCGCCACGTTGACCAGCGCCCGCTCGGGGGCCTCCCGTGCCGGCTCTGCGCCGAAGAGTCGGCCGTAGGCGGCAGAGAGGCCGGCATCGGCGGCCAGGCGATCGCGCACCAGCTCGGGCGTCGCCCCCAGCTCCTTGTCGTCCAGGATCGGGCGGATGCTCTGCGCCCACAGGCTGTCGGCGGCGCCAGTCCAGCCAAACCAGCGGTTCAGCTGGAGGTTGGCGAGCGCGATGGCATTGCGATCGACGCGTTCGCGGCCCAGGCTGCGCTCCCGGCCGTCGGCAAACGACAAGGCGGGGTCGTGGCAAGTAGCGCAGGACCGCTTCTGGTCGGCGGACAGCCGCGCGTCGAAGAACAACCTCCGGCCGAGCGCAATGGCACCGGCTTGGCCCGAGACGCGATTGCTCGGATCGGGCGAGCGCGGCAGCGGCCAGGGCCCGTGGGACAGGATCGCCTCGCGCTCGGGGCTGCTGAAAGACAGCACGGTCTGGGATTTGTCCCCGGCCAGAACCGCGCCGCCCGCAATCGCCAGCGCCGAGCAGGCCGCGATCAATGCCGGCGCCCTCATGGTTTCAGATCGACCTCCTGCGTCAGGCGGGTGCGCGTGTCGCCCTGCATGAGGTCGAACGTGAGCCGCCAGCGCCCCGGCATGTGCAACATCAGGCCAGTGATGCGGAAGCGGTCGGGGCCGGCCTGTGCGAGCGTCGGGCGATAGTTCATGCCGTGGCCGTGCGCCGGCATCAGGGCGTCGAGCACGATCTCGCGCACCGCACCGGCGGCCGGCGCGCGGCAGGCGATGACCTCGGCCGTGAAGAACTGGCCGACCTTGAGGACGCTGGGCTCCCAGCGATAGGCGATCTCGGCCTGCCCCGAACCGAGGCGGGCAAAGCCCTCGTCGGCGGATGGGCACGCCGAGGCAGCCGGCAGAAACCCAGCCGCGGACGAGGCGAAAGCGACAGCCGCGGCCCAGCGCGCTCTCATTGCCCGAGCGCCCATGCGGCCAGCCGCTCGGCGTTGCGAAAGGCGATGTTGTCGGCAAGCTCGGGCGGCAGCTCGGCGAGCCACTGGCGCGAATAGCTCGCGTGCTCGACCACATAGTGCCAGCGCTCCGGCGTGAACGTATCCGTGCCGACCATGAAGCGGTCGGGAAAGTCGACGAACAGTTGCCGCCACACGGCATTGAGCTTGCCCGAGGGCGCATGGTCGCTGCGGAAGGCCAGGTCGGCCCACAGCGTTTTGTATTTGCCGAGCATGGCGCGCACCTTGTCGGCTTGCTCGAAGCCCGAGTGCGCCCACAGCACGTACGCTTCCGGGTTCTGGCGGAACATGCGCTCGACCGCGTCGGCGTCCGAATGGGCGTGCAGGAAGATCTTGCGTTCCCTGGCAAGCTCGACCATGCGCCGCATCACGGCCGTGTCCGCTTCCGCACCATAGGCGTGGAACTCGCCGATGCCGGCGTAGGTATTGGCCTTCAAACGCGCCTCGACGTGGGCAATGATGCTGGCGTCCTTGGTCCACGATCCCGTCTCGCCACGGCGGCGATAGGGCCGCAGCACGGGAACGATCAGATCGGGCGCGGCCTTGTAGAGCATCTGCGTGCCATCGTCGCTCGAGCTCGAGACGAACGCCTTCCGCAAGCCCGCCTGCCGCAGCACCTTGATGGCCTCGGGCGGCGGCAGCGTCGTCCACGCGTCCTGGCTGTAGTGGATGTGGACGTCGATCAAGGCTGTGGGCGTCTGCGCCGGCGCCTCGGTTGCGCCAATGGCAAGGAGTGCGGCAAGGAGCGCGCGTCGCATGGGGTTCGACCTTCAAATATGGACCGCCGGCGCCCATCCTATGGCATTGGCGCGCCGCCGCGCAAAGCACGACGCAAGTGCCCGCGTGCACCGAGCGACGCCACCGCATAAGATGCGCGGGAGCAAACCGCACCGCGGGGGGAACCGATGTCGCTCGGCACAGCAGCTTTAGCCTTCGCCGCCGGATTCATTTCCGTCCTCGTCTTCCATCAGGGCGTGTGGGCGCTCTACGGCGCGGCCGGCAAGGCGCCAGCCCCCGCCTGGAACATGGTGCCGGTGCCGCCGCTCGGCGTGCCGGCGATCGTCTCGTCGGCCTTCTGGGGCGGCCTGTGGGGCATCGTGCTCGCCTGGCTGCTGCCGGTCGCGGCACCGGCGATGGGATATTGGCCCGCCGCCATCATCCTCGGCGCGCTGATGACGAGCGCGGTCGCGCTGATGGTCGTGGCGCCCCTCAAGGGGCGGCCGTTCGCCGGCGGGTGGAGGCCGCAGGTGTGGGCGTTCGCTCTCAGCGTCAACGCCGCCTGGGGCTTCGGCACGGGCCTCATCCTGCAACTCCTCGGCGGCCTTGCTGGCTGAGCGCTGCCGGCTCGGGCAGGTCCCTGCCATCGACGCAACGTCGATATGCCGCGCCGGCGATGACCCGGAGCATCCCTATGCTGGCGCCGTCCCGGATGCTGAACTAACATTCCACACTCGCCATCACGGCACGCGCCTCCGAGAGGCGCAGCGCGATCGCAAAAGCTCAGGAAGAGAAGCCGCGCGTGAAGTCCCGCTCCAAACTGCGCGAGCCTGTGGTCGCCCTCGCGGTGCCACCCGCCGACGAGATCAAGACCACCACCTGCTACATGTGCGCCTGCCGCTGCGGCATCCGCGTGTTCCTCAAGGACGGCAGGGTGCGCTACATCGAGGGCAACCGCGATCACCCGGTGAACAAGGGCGTGCTGTGCGGCAAGGGCGCCGCCGGCATCATGCAGCACTACTCCCCAGCCCGCCTGCAGGCGCCGCTGCTGCGCGTCGGCGAGCGCGGTTCCGGCGACTTCCGCGAAATCTCCTGGGACGAGGCCCTGAGCCTGGCGACCCAGTGGCTGGGCGACGTACGGCGCACAGACCCCAAGAAGCTCGCCTTCTTCACCGGCCGCGACCAGAGCCAGTCGCTCACCGGCTGGTGGGCCATGATGTACGGCACGCCCAACTTCGCCGCGCACGGTGGCTTCTGCTCCGTCAACATGGCGGCCGCCGGCATGTACACCTTCGGCGGCTCGTTCTGGGAGTTCGGCGACACGGACTGGGACCGCACGCGCTATTTCCTGATGTTCGGTGTGGCCGAGGATCACGCGTCGAACCCCATCAAGATGGCGCTCGGCAAGCTGAAAGGGCGCGGCGTCAAGTTCGTCTCGGTCAATCCGGTGCGCACCGGCTACAGCGCGATTGCCGACGAGTGGATCGGCATCAAGCCCGGCACGGATGGACTATTCGTCGCCTCGCTGATCCATGAGCTGCTCGCCACCCAGCAGATCGATCTCGACTATCTGGTGCGCTACACCAATGCGCCGTGGCTGGTTATCCGCGCCTCGGGTGCCGCCGACGACGGCCTGTTCGCGCGCGATGCTTCCGGCAGCCCGCTGGTGCACGACAAGAAGAGCAGCGCGCTGGCAAGTGGCCTGTTGCCGGACCTGACGCCCGCCATGTCCGGAACGTTCCGCCTCGCCGACGGGCGCGAGGCGGTCCCCGTGTTCCAGCTCCTGGTCGAGCGTTTCCTGGCCGACACCTATGCGCCCGAGCGCACCGCGACCGAGACCGGCGTGGCCGCGGCCACCGTCCGCCGCATCGCCGCCGAACTGGCGCATGCCGCATTCAAGGAGGAGATCACCCTCGACATTCCCTGGACCGACTGGACCGGCCGGCGCCACGACAAGATGATCGGCCGCCCGGTCGGCATGCACGCCATGCGCGGCATCTCGGCCCACGCCAACGGCTTTCACACGTGCCGCATCCTGCACATCCTGCAGATCCTGCTCGGCTCCATCGATTGCCCCGGCGGCTTTCGCTACAAGGCGCCCTACCCCAAGCTCGCCCCGCCCTTCCTCAAGCCGCGCGGCAAGCCGGGCGACGTGGCCCCCGGCCGGCCGCTGCCGGGCCCGCAATTGGGCTTCCCGACCGGCCCGGACGACCTGCTGGTCGATGCAGCAGGCACCCCGCAGCGCATCGACAAGGCCTTCAGCTGGGAGGCACCCTTCGCGGCCCACGGCATGATGCACACGGTGATCGCCAATGCCGCCCGTGGCGATCCCTATCCGGTCGACGTGCTGTTCATGTACATGGCCAACATGGGCTGGAACTCGTCGATGAACCTTCCGGCCACCCTGGGGCACCTGACCGAGAAGGACCCAGCAACCGGCGACTACAAAATCCCGAAGATCATCTACTCGGACGCCTATTTCTCCGAGACGGTGCCCTACGCCGATCTGATCCTGCCCGACACCACCTACCTCGAGCGCTGGGACTGCATCTCCCTGCTCGACCGGCCGATCTCGGAGCCTGACGGCCCGGCCGACGCCATCCGCCAACCGGTGGTGGCGCCGGACCGCAACGTGCGCCCGTTCCAGGACGTGCTGCTCGACCTCGGCGCACGGCTGGGCCTGCCCGGCATGGTCAAGGAGGACGGCGCGCCGAAGTTCCCCGGCGGCTACCCCGACTACATCGTCAACCACGAGAGGAGGCCCGGCATCGGCCCGCTGGCGGGCTACCGCGGCGAGACCGGCGGCGACTACGGCAAGGGTGCGCCCAATCCGCGCCAGCTCGAGCAGTACATCGCCGGCGGCTGCTTCCATGTCCATCACCTGCCGGAGCACATGCGCTACTTCCGCCATGTCAACCGCGACTACATCGCCTGGGCGCTCGACAAGGGCATGCGGCTCACCCCGACGCCAGTGATCTTCCAGCTCTACAGCGAGCCGATGCAGAAGATGCGGCTTGCCGCGCGCGGGCATGCAGCGGTCGTTCCCCCCGAGCCGCACCGGGCCCGCATCGAGACCTACTTCGATCCGCTGCCCTTCTGGTATCCCCCCTTGGAGGACGCCGGCACGGACGAAATAGAGTTTCCCATGCACGCCATCACGCAGCGGCCGATGGCGATGTATCATTCGTGGGGCTCGCAGAACGCCTGGCTGCGCCAGATCCTCGGCGCCAACCGGCTCTTCATCAACCGCGCGCGGGCGCAGGCGCTGGAGCTGGCGGACGACGACTGGGTGTGGATTGCAAGCCGGATCGGCCGGGTGAAGGCGCAGGTGAAGCTGATGGAGGGCGTCAATGCCGACACGGTTTGGACCTGGAACGCCATCGGCAAGCGCGCCGGTGCCTGGGGCCTCGACAAGGGAGCGCCGGAGGCGACGCGAGGCTTTCTGCTCAACCACCTGATCGCCGATCTGGCGCCCGAGCAGGCTGGCGGCTATCGCTACTCCAACAGCGATCCCGTCACCGGCCAGGCCGCCTGGTACGACCTCCGCGTGCGCATCGAGAAGGCCGCCAGGCATGAGGCGGGCGAGACCTCGCCGCGTTTCGAGCCGCTGGTGGCGCCGCCTGGCGTGCGGGCTTCTGCCCCTCACCCTAACCCTCTCCCCGCGGAAGAGCGGGGAGAGGGGACGCGTGGAGTGCGCTCATGACCGCGCTCCCCGCCACCACGGCCAAGAAGCTCGGGCTCGTCATCGACCTCGACACCTGCGTTGGTTGCCAAGCCTGCGCCACCTCCTGCAAGGAGTGGAACGCGGGGGGCTACTCCGCCCCGCTCACCGACCAGGAGCCCTACGGCGCCGACCCGCACGGCGCCTGGCTCAACCGCGTGCACTCCTACGAGGTGGGCGAGGGCGCCACGGGCCGCACGGTGCACTTCCCCCGCTCGTGCCTGCACTGCGAGGAGCCGGCCTGCGTCACCGTCTGCCCCACCGGCGCCTCCTTCAAGCGCGCCGAGGACGGCATCGTGCTGGTCGATCCCGACACCTGCATCGGCTGCAAGCTGTGCTCCTGGGCCTGCCCGTACGGTGCGCGCGAGTACGACTACGGCCACGGCGTGATGAAGAAGTGCACGCTGTGCGTCGACCGCATCTACAACGACCACCTGCCCGAGGAGGATCGCATTCCGGCCTGCGTGCGCGCCTGCCCTACGGGAGCGCGCCACTTCGGCGACCTCGGCGATCCCGCCAGCGCCGTCTCCCAGCTCGTGGCCGAGCGCGGCGGCTTCGATCTGCTGCCCGAGTTCGGCTACAAGCCGGTCAACAAGTATCTGCCGCCACGGCCGCGCCGCGATGGGCTGGCCGCCGCGGCCGCCGAAGCCGCCGGCTCCGCGCCCCAGCCACGCGGCCAGGCCAACGGCGGCGCCGAGCGCCTGTTCGCGTGGGTCGACCGCATGTTGTCGCGCTGACGCTATGCACCCGGCTTATTCCGTCATCCTCTTCACGACGGCCTCGGGCGCGGGGCTCGGCCTGCTCGCCTGGCTGGCGCTGTTCGGGCTTCTCGGCCTCGCGCCGGTCGAACGCTGGCTGGGCCTGGCCGGATTCGCCACCGCGTTCGTGCTGCTGACCGGGGGGCTCCTCGCCTCCACCGCACATCTGGGCCGGCCCGAGCGCGCCTGGCGCGCCTTCTCGCAATGGCGCACGTCATGGCTGTCGCGCGAGGGCGTGATGGCGGTCGCGACCTGCGTGCCAGCCGGTATCCTGGCCATTGGCTGGGTGGTCTTGGAGTCGACGCGTGGGCCGTTTGCCCTGATGGCGTGGCTGACGATCCTGTGCGCGATCGCCACGCTCTACACGACAGGCATGATCTACGCCTCGCTCAAGACCATCCGGCAGTGGTACCAGCAGATGACGGCGCCGCTCTACATCGCGCTTGGCCTTGCGAGCGGCGCCGTGCTGCTCAACTTGCTGTTGGCGCTGTTTGGCACGGCCGGCAAGGGCGCGGCCTGGCTCGCCATCGTCTGCCTGATCGTCGCCGCAGCGCTCAAGTGGTTCTATTGGCTCGCCATCGATGGCGAGGCGCGCGAGTATACGATTGAGGGCGCGACCGGCCTCGGCAGCCTCGGCAAGGTGCGCCCCCTCGAGCCGCCGCACACGCAGCCCAACTTCGTTATGCGCGAGATGGGCTATCGCATCGCCCGCAAGCACGCGCAGAAGCTGCGCAAGCTCGTCTTGCTGTTCGCCTTCGGTCTCCCGATCGTCGCGCTGCTGCTGGCGCAGGCGCCGCGCACGGCCGTTGCCGGCGCCTGGCTCGCCACGCTGTCGATGACGCTGGGCCTGCTGATCGAGCGCTGGCTGTTCTTCGCCGAAGCCGAGCACGTCGCCATGCTCTACTACGGCGCCGACGCGGCCTAGCAATTGTGAGGTAGAGAACCCGCAAAATCGTGAAATCGGTCTCATGACTTCACGACCCAACTCCGCCCTCGATGCCGGCTGCCGCCGACCTCCGGATGCAGCATCTCGAGCAGCATCTCGGCGCTGTCGGCCAGGCGCGGGCCGGGGCGGTTGAAATAGGCGTTGCCGTCGGCGAAGTAGACACGAGCCGCGCGCACGGCGGCAATCGAGGCCCACCCGGGCCCGGCCTCGAGCAGCGGCAGCTCTTGCAGGCAGCGTTCGAGGCCGTAGCCGCAGGGCGCCACGACGATCACTTGCGGGTCGGCCGCCACCAGCTCATCCCATTGCATCCAGTCGGAATGCTTGCCGGCCGCGCCGAAAAGATTGTGGCCGCCGGCCGCCTCGATCAGCTCCGGCATCCAGTTGCCGCCGGCCATCAGGGGCTCGACCCATTCGATGAAAGCGACGCGCGGGCGTGCCCGGCCCGCCGCGCGCCTCCGCACAGCCTCCAGCCGCGCCTGCATGTCCCCAATGAGGCAGCGGCCGGCCTCCTCGACGCCGAGCGCGCCGGCAACGCGGGCAATGTCGGCGTAAGCGTCGGCCATCGAGTCCGGCTTGAGCGAGACGATGGCGACGGGCCGGCCGGTCCAGGTACAGGTGGCGGCCTCCACGTCGCTGAGGCTGACCGCGCACACCTCGCAGTGGTCCTGCGTGACGATCACGTCGGGCTCCAGGGCTTTGAGCGCCTCACCATCGACGCGATAGACGGAGAGGCCGTCGCGCACGATCTCGCGCACGCGGGCATCGATCTCCGCGCTCGAGCCCTCGACCTTGAATTTCGGCGCCGTCAGCCCGGGCAGCCCCAGCACGTCTGGCGGCCAATCGCACTCGTGGCTGCGCCCGACCAGGCGCTCGCGCGCACCCAGCGCGCACACGATCTCCGTGGCGCTGGCGATCAGGCTGACGATGCGCTCGCCCCCTCTCCCCGCTTGCGGGGAGAGGGCTGGGGTGAGGGGCAGAGGCTTGCTCTGGTGCATGTGGCCGCCCCTCACCCTAACCCTCTCCCGTCGCGCTGAAGGCGCGCCTTCGGCACGACGCCGGAAGAGGCATGGGGAGAGGGAATCTGGACCAGGTCACAGAACACGAAGCCGTCGCGGGTCACCACTTCGCCCAGCGCAACGGCGATCGGGCGCTGGAACATGGGACCCGCGCAACAGAAGGTGTGGAACTCGCCGTTCTCGGCGCAGGGATCGACCCCCGCGGGCAGGTCCGCCAGCAATGCCGCATCGAAGCGTCGGCCGGCGAAGCTGGTGGGCAGTTTCCTCGGGTCGACGCAGGTGATGCGCGCCTCGAGCCCGCCGTCGATCATCTCGCGCGCCAGCTTGGCCGTTTCGATGCCCCACAGCGGGAACAGCGGAGCAATCCCGGTGCCGGCGAGCTTGGTCTCGCGATAGCGGCGGATGTCCTCCAGGAACAGATCGCCGAACGCCATGGCCTCGACGCCGGCCGCCGCCTGCTCGGCCACGAACGCGCCCATGATGCGCTCGTAGTCCTCGTTGGGGCAGGGATAGGGGATCGGCAGGACGTGCAGCGGCAGGCCGGCAGCCTCCGCCTGCGCTACCGCCAGGGCGCGCCGCACGCCGTGCATGGCCACCCGGTCGAAGGCCGCGTTGATGGTGGTGACAAGACCGACCACGCGCACGTCCCGCCGCTGCCGCAGCACGTGCAGCGACCAAGCCGAGTCCTTGCCCGTGCTCCAGCTCAGCAGCGTTCGCATGGCCGCAGTCCCATCCTTGCGATTGACGCGCGCTTGCCGCGCTGCCACTCCTCTCACCTACACCAGGGGGACGGGCAGAGCCATGGAGAGCGAGAACCTCATCGCCGAGACGACCCGGCGCATCCTGGGCGACCTCGCCGATCCGCAGGCGATCAACAAGGCGGGCGAGGCCTGGAAGCCGCCGGCCTGGAGCGCGCTGGAGGAGGCGGGGCTGACGCTGGCCTGGGTGCCGGAAGACCTGGGCGGCGCCGGCGCCGGCATCGCCGACGGCTTTGCCGTGCTGCGCGAAGCCGGTCGGTTCGCGGCTGCCCTGCCGCTGGCCGAGACGCTGCTCGCCGGCTGGCTGCTGTCGCGGGCCGGCATTGCCGTGCCCAAGGGCGCCATGACCATCGGCCCCACCCGCGACGGCGAGCGATTGAAGCTCGCGGCCAATGGCAGTCTGAGCGGCGCCCTGCGCTCGCTGCCGTTCGCCAAGGATGCGGGCCACCTCGCCGTGCTCGCCCGGCGCGATGGCGCTGGCATAGCCGTCGCTCTTCTCGATGCCAGGCAAGGGCGCATCTCGGACGGAACGAGCATCGGCGGCGATCCGCTCAATGCGGTGACCTTCGATGCGGTACGCCCGCTCGCGGTCAAGGAGGCTCCCGCCGGGGTCGACGAGCAGGCCCTGCTGCTCATGGGCGCGGCCGCCCGCTCCATGCAGATGTCGGGTGCCCTCGAGGCCATTCTCGACCTGGCGGTCGCCTATGCCAACGAACGCGTCGCCTTCGAGCGCCCGATCGCCAAGTTCCAGGCCGTGCAGCACAACCTCGCGCGCCTCGCCGGCGAGACGGCAGCCGCACTCGCCGCCGCCGGCTCCGCCGCCGACGCCATCGCCAATGCCGAGACCTTCGACGAGGCCGTGTTTCTGGAAGCTGCCTCCGCCAAGATCCGGGTCGGCGAGGCCGCCACCGAAGGTGCCGCCATCGCCCACCAGGTGCTGGGCGCCATCGGCTTCACGCAGGAGCACACGCTGCATCGCTACACGCGCCGGCTCTGGGCCTGGCGCGACGACTTCGGCAGCGAAAGCGCTTGGGCCGTGAAGCTTGGGCATCTGGTAGCGGCCAAGGGCGCCGACGGGCTCTGGCCCATGCTGGCGGCACGTTGAGGGAGCGCGACATGGCAACCGAGCTGACATTCGACCCCGTCCGCCTGCCGCCCGAGTGCCAGACGCTGCGCCAGGAGGTGCGCACATTTCTCGCCAAGGAGATCGAGGTCGGGACCTTCACTGCGGACGGCGGCGGCATCGATGGCGCCTACAGCGAGGAGTTCAGCCGCAAGGTCGGCGCCAAGGGCTGGATCGGCATGACCTGGCCCAAGAAGTATGGCGGCCGGGAGAGGAGCTTCCTCGAGCGCTATGTCGTCACCGAGGAGTTCCGCGTCGCCAACGCGCCGGTGCGCTTGCATTTCGTCGCCGACCGGCAGAGCGGGCCGGTCATCATCAGATACGGCAGCGAGCGGGTGAAGGCCGACGTGCTGCCGCGCATTTGCAGGGGCGAGGTGTGCTTCGCCATCGGCATGAGCGAGCCGAACTCGGGCTCGGACCTGTTCGCCGCCAAGACGCGCGCCACCAAGACCAAGGGCGGCTGGCTCGTCAACGGCACCAAGATCTGGACCAGCAACGCGCACCAGGCGCACTACCTGATCGGCCTCTTCCGCACCTCGGCGCCGACCAAGGAGAACCGCCGGCACGGGCTCACCCAGTTCGTGGTCGACATGAAGACGCCGGGTATCACCGTCAACCCGATCTACCAGATGACCGGCCTGCACGACTTCAACGAGGTCGTGTTCCAGGACGCCTTCATGCCGGACGACCACGTGCTGGGCGAGGTCGACGGCGCCTGGAAGCAGGCGACCAGCGAGTTGGCCTACGAGCGGAGCGGACCGGAGCGGTTTCTCGAAACGTTCTATGTGCTGCAGGAACTCGTGCGGGTTCTCGGCGACAAGCCCGATACGCGCGGCGCGGAGGGCATCGGGCGGCTGGTGGCGCAGGTGCACGCGCTCAGGCGCATGTCGGTGTCGGTCGCCGGCATGCTGCACGCGGGCAAGGAGCCGGTGGTGGAGGCCGCCATCGTCAAGGACGTCGGCACCATCTGGGAGCAGAAGCTGCCTCACAGGGCGCGCGATCTCGCCGCCTTCGTCGAGGCGGGCTCGGCCAACCGCGCCAGCTTCGAGGAGCAACTCCAGTTCGCCACCATGATTGCGCCGAAGCTCACCATCCAGGGCGGCACGACGGAGGTGCTGCGCGGCATCATCGCTCGCGGCCTGGGCTTGCGCTGACGCGGGAGGGGCGCCCATGCGCGTCGGTTTCGTCGGCCTCGGCGTGATGGGGAGCGCCATGGTCGCGCACCTCGCCAAGGGCGGGCACGCGCTGACGCTCTATGACCTCGCGCCCCGCGTCACAGCCAGGGTCGCACGCCGCCACAAAGGCGCAAGGGCGGCCAAGTCGCCACGCGCCGTGGCAGAAGCCTCCGACGTCGTCTTCACCATGCTGCCCGACGGCCCCGCCGTGCGCGACTGCGCCCTAGGTGAGGACGGGCTCGCCAAGGGCCTCGAGCCCGGCGCCATCCTGGTCGACACGTCCTCCGCCGAGCCCTGGATCACGCACGAGATCGCGGCCGAGCTTGCCCGGCAGGACGTCGCCATGGTCGATGCCCCGGTCTCTGGGCCAAGGAGGGGGCGGAGAGCGGTACGCTGGTGTTCATGTGCGGCGGCGAGGCGACGACCATAGCCCGCATTCAACCGCTGCTCGAGCTGATGGGCAGCCACGTGTTCCACCTTGGGCCCGTCGGCAGCGGGCACGCCATGAAGACGGTCAACAACCTGGCCACCGCCCTCACCTGCCTCGGCACGGCCGAGGCCATGCTGATCGGCAAGGCCTACGGCCTGAAGCCCTCCGCCATGCTGGGGGTGCTCAACGTGTCGACGGCGATGAGCTTCATGACGCTGAAGCGGTTCGGGCCGCAGGTGATCGAGCGGCGTTTCGACGATGCCTTCAAGCTCGAGCTGATGCTGAAGGACGTCGGCATCGCCAACAAGCTCGCCGACGAGCACGGCCTCGGCGTGCCGGTCAGCGCGCTCGGCGAGCAGCTCTGGCGCGCCGCGAACACGGCGCTGGGCCCTGGAGCGTCGATCGTCGACATCGTGCGCTGGTACGAGCGCGCCATGGGCATCGAGCTGAAGGACTGAGCCCGCTCGGAGGCGAGGCACACACACAGGGCAACTACGTCACGTGGCTGCCGTGGTGCGCGTGGCGTCGTAGTGCTTGGCGGCCGCGACGATCGCATCGATAAGGTCGGCGCGAGATGGCCTGGCCTTCGCCGCGCCGCCCGACAGCACGAGCCCCGAGGCGGTCGCCACGGATCTCAAGCTTTCCACCGCCTTCACCTGCTCGAGCTTGCCGCGGAGCGCGGCCTCTCCGTGCTGACGCAGGACATTGACGGCGTGGAACTGGGAGGCGTCGAAGCCCTGGCGAGCGGCTGGCCTGGGCACTTCGGCCGCCGCCGCGGCCGCCGCCGCGACCGCCCCGCTGGTCGCCTCGACGAGCTTGCGGGCGAGCGCCGGGTTGCTTTCGGCCTCGCGCAGGATGACGTCGAAGATCCGGCGCAGCGTCGCGTGTGCGGAAGCGGGCTTCATTCGGCGGCGGTCTTCATGGGCTCGTTGACGGCGCTGAGCACGGCGTCGGCAAGGGCGTTGACGTGCTGGATTGCCGTGCCGAACTTGGATGCCAGCGTGCCCGGCTGGTCGCGGCTGTCGAGCGCAGTCGCCAGCGGCTGGGTGGCCGGCACCTGCACGCCGATGCCGGGATACCTGGCGCTGATCGCCGAGATGATGCCCTGCGCGCGGCTGTCCTGGCCCGACACGCGGTTGGGGATGGTGGAGGACTTCATGAGGCCGATCGACTTCAGGCGCTGCAAGAGCCAGCCGACGTTGTCCTCGGCCGTGCGGTCGGGGATGTAGGGAATGAGCACGAAGTCGGCGGTGCGCAAGGCGCCCCACACCAGCTGCGAAAGCCCCGGCGCGCAATCGATGATTACTTGATCGTAGCCCCCACCGTCCGCGCGGATGATCTGCCCCATCCGCTCCTGCATGTGGTCGAAGGCGCTGCTGATCTTATGGAACTGCGCCTGCTGCGCGATCATCAGCAGGGCTTCCTTGTCGTCGAGGTCGTGCGCGCTCGGGATGATGTCGAGCGCCGGCGGCTTGCCGTCCGGCAGCAGGACGTCGCCAACGCTTCGCGCGACGTAATCCTTGCAGTCGATGGCGCCATCGCTCGTGACCTGGGAGAGCAGCCCGGAAGCGGTGCGGCTCGCCTCGCGCGCCGCGCGCCAGCGCTGGTGGCCCATGATCACGATCGATGTGCTGGCCTGCGCGTCGAGATCGACGAGGAGCACTTTCTGCCGGCGCGCTACCGACAGGCCATAGGCCAGCATCATCGTAATGGTGGTCTTGCCAACTCCGCCCCGGCGATTGGAGACGGCGATGAACTTGGTCACGGAGGGCCCTCTAGGGGGGTTGACGCGATACGGGGCCCTCATCCCGATCCGGTTGGGTTGCAATGCTGGATAGTCGTGTGATGGCGCCGCCGCCGCCGGCGATGCCATTGCGCAACGTGGTGATGTGCTCAGCCGCCACGCCTCCGCCGAGGCGTTGCAGCCCTGCGCTGGCGTCCATACGCCCTGTGCTGCGGTATGAAAGTGCCACCCGTCGCGCCCCGCGGAATGATTTCCGTGCTTACCAGCCTGATTAACCTAGCCGAGCGCAGAAATCCCGACAATGAATGTATTGAGAATAATGGCAAAACGTCGGCGCGGCACGCCGTCTCCCGGTTGCCGCCGTCCGCCCGGCGCTAGGCTCCCTTCACAACGCCCCGCTCCTGCATCACGCCGCTGATCTCGTCGAGGATGGCGGGATCATCGATGGTGGCCGGCATCTTCCAGGTCTCGCCGTCGGCGATCTGGCGCATGGTGCCGCGCAGGATCTTGCCCGAGCGCGTCTTGGGCAGCCGCTTGACGGTCATCACCGTCTTGAAGGCGGCGACGGGACCGATCTCCTCGCGCACCAGCTTGACGACCTCGCTCTCGATCTCGGCTGTGGGCCGGTTGACGCCGGCGTTCAGCACGATGAAGCCGGCGGGGATCTGGCCCTTCATGTCGTCGGCAACGCCGACCACGGCGCATTCGGCGACGTCCTTGTGGCGGGCAACCACCTCTTCCATCTGGCCCGTGGAGAGGCGGTGGCCGGCCACGTTGATGACGTCATCGGTACGCGCCATCACGTAGGCGTAGCCGTCGGCGTCCATATAGCCGGCATCCGAGGTCGTGTAGTAACCGGGAAAATCCGACAGGTAGCTCGAGCGGAAGCGCTCGTCATTGTTCCACAGCGTCGGCAGGCACGAGGGCGGCAGCGGCAACTTGATGGCCAGCGTGCCGGTCTCGCCGGCCTTGACGGGCTTGCCCGCGGGGTCGAGGGCCTGCAGGTCGTAGCCCGGCATCGGCACGGTAGGGGAGCCGTATTTCACCGGCAGCGCGCCGAGCCCCACGGGATTGCCGCAGATCGGCCAGCCGGTCTCGGTCTGCCACCAGTGGTCGTATACCGGCACCTTCAGATTGGCCTCCGCCCACTTGATGGTCTCGGAGTCCGCCCGCTCGCCGGCCAGGAACAGCGTACGGAAGGCGCGCAGGTCGTAGCGGGTGATGTGCTCGCCCTTGGGGTCCTCCTTCTTGATGGCGCGGAAGGCGGTGGGCGCGGTGAACATGGCAGCGACGCCGTGCTCGGCGATGACGCGCCAGAAGGTGCCGGCGTCGGGCGTGCCGACCGGCTTGCCCTCGAACAGGATGCTGGTGCAGCCGTGCAGCAGCGGCGCGTAGCAGATGTAGGAATGGCCGACCACCCAGCCGACGTCGGAGGCGGCCCAGAAGGTCTCGCCCGGCTCGATGCCGTAGTGGTTCTTCATGGTCCACTTGAGCGCCACCATGTGCCCGCCGTTGTCGCGCACGACACCCTTGGGCTGGCCGGTGGTGCCGGAGGTATAGAGGACATAGAGCGGGTCGGTGGCCGCCACGGACACGCAGCCGGCCTTGCGGCCGCGCGCCTTGGCGTCGGCCACCAGGCCAGCCCAGTCGTGATCGCGGCCGGCGATCATGCTGGCTTCGGCCATAGGGCGCTGCAGCATCAGCACCGATTTTGGCTTGTGCCTGGAGAGCTCGATGGCGGCGTCGAGCAGGGGCTTGTACTGCACGACGCGGCCCGGCTCGATGCCGCACGAGGCGGAGAGCACGGCAGCCGGCTTGGAATCGTCGATGCGGGTCGCCAGCTCCGGCGCGGCGAAGCCGCCAAACACCACGGAGTGGATGGCGCCGATGCGCGCGCAGGCGAGCATGGCGATGACGGCCTCGGGCACCATCGGCAAGTAGATGATGACCCTGTCGCCCTTGGCCACGCCCAGGTCCTGCAGCACGCCGCCGAGCGTGGCGACCTCATCGCGCAGCTCGGCGTAGGTATAGGCCCGCGTGGTGTTGGTGACCGGACTGTCGTAGATGATGGCCTTCTGCCGGCCCCGGCCGCGCTCGATGTGGCGATCGAGGCAGTTCCAGGCGGTGTTGCATTCGGCGCCCACGAACCAGCGGCCGTATTGGCCGGCATAGGGGTCGAACACCTTGTCCCATGGCTTGTACCAGTCGATCTCGCGCGCAGCCTCGGCCCAGAACGCTGCCGGATCGCGCTTCCAGGCGGCGTAGACCTCGTGATAGCGGCTCGACACAGGTGTTCCTCCGAAGGCTTTGGTTCGGCGCCGCTCCGGCACCTTTTCCTTGGCGATACCGCCGCACACGCGGCAGAAAAGCAAGGCTGCATTCGTCACCGATGGGCAGTCCAGCGCCCCCCGGGGACGAGGCGCAGGCCGGCGACGCTGTTTTGATAGACGTAGACCCAGGCCGTGATCGAGCCACCGGCTGCCATCGCCACGCCGCGCTCGACGCGGGCGTAAGCCTGCTCGTCCAGCCGCCCGGACGCAACGCCCTCATAGCGGTCGAGCCACTTCAAGGTGGGCCTCGCGCTGTTCAGGGCATAGGCCTCGCCGTGCACGCGCGCATGGTCGTCAGCGGTCTCGACGAGGCCCGGATACCAGCTGATGCGATACAGCAGGCCCGGGATGGTCGCGTCCCCCAGCAGCCGCGCCTCGCGCCGCAGCCGCTCGCCCATCGGGTGGCCGGCGCCCGACATCAGCGAGCCGTAGACGAAGAGGTTGGGGTTCATGGAGTTCTACGTCGTCTCAATGGCAGCGCGGCCGTCGCCTATCTGAGCGTGGCATCGAGATGGTCGAGGGACAAGGGCGCGCCGGCCTTGAGGGTGCGAATGGCGATGTTGCTGCGCACATCCTTGACGATCGCCAGCTCCAAGAGCTTGTCGAGGAGGAAGCGGCGATAGTGTTCGAGATCCGGCACGACGACCTCGAGCAGATAGTCGGTATCTCCAGAAATCATATGGCAGGCGACGATCTCGGGCATGCCGAGAATGACGTCCTCGAAGCTGCCGGCACGCGCATTGGCATGGCTCTCGATCTTGACGCCCACGAACACCGTCAGGCTGAGGCCGACGCGGTTGCGTTGCAGGATGGCGCGGTAGGCCTCGATGTAGCCGTCCTGCTCCAGCCGCTTGACGCGACGCAGGCAGGGCGACGGCGAGAGGCCGACGCGGTCGGCCAGCTCGACGTTGCTCAAGGTCGCGTCCGCCTGCAGCGCGGCGATGATCCTGAAGTCGATGGCGTCCAGCGCATGCTTTGGCATGATTGCTCCATTCTTCCAGGCATGGATGGCAGAATATTGCCACAAATGGAGCCGCCTTGGCGCAAATCGCAAGGACAAGCCTCGGTCTGCGACCCCATAGTCGCCCCGAACCGAATTCAATCCAATCCAATCGAATCCAATCCAGTCCAAGGGGATGCCATGACCAGCCGTTCCAGCCTGCAAGGCTTGATGGAAGCCGTGCAGCGCTATTTCGATCTCATGTACGATTGCGATACGTCGCGCTTCGATCGGGTGTTCCGGTCGACGGCCCAGCTGCATGGATTTCGCGAGGGCGCGATGACCGTGTGGCCGGTCGTCGAATACAAGGCCATACTCGCCAGCCGGGCGTCGCCGAAATCCCGCAACGCGCCGCGCCAGGATGAGGTCCTGCTCATCGACTTCGCCTCCGACACGCAGGCGCTCGTGAAGGTGCGCGTCAAGATCAATGCGATCGTGTTCGTCGACTACCTCACCTATCACCGGATGGAAGGCGAGTGGCTGATCACGGCCAAGGGCTATCACGTGGAGAGCGTCTCCCCCGAAAGCTGACATGGCCAGCGCGACCGGGGCCTGCACGACCGGGCTGCTCGATCGCGCCGAGGCATGTTAGTAGAAGCTCCCGGTGAAACACCCACGCACGAGGGAGCGCCATGGCCCGATACAAGCTGCATTGCTTCTGCCAGTCTGGGAACTCCTACAAGGCGGCGCTCTACCTCAACTGCGCCGGCCTCGACTGGGAGCCCCTGTTCGTCGATTTCATGAACGGGGCGACGCGCGATGCCAAGTGGCGCGAGAGTGTCAACGAGATGGGCGAGGCCCCGGTGCTGGAGGCCGACGGCCGACGGCTCACCCAGTCCGGCGTGATCCTCACCTACCTGTCGGAGATGACGGACGCGTTCGCCCCAGCCGACGAATCCGAGCGCCTGGAGACCCTGCGCTGGATCTTGTTCGACAACCACAAGTTCACCAGCTATTTCGCCAGCTACCGCTTCCTCAAGGCGTTCCTGCCGCAGCCGCCCGACGCCAACGTGCTGGCGTTCCTGAAGGGCCGCTTCGACAGCGCGGCAGCCGTCGTCGAGAAGCACCTGGCGAAGTCCAAGTTCATGGTCGGCGACCAGCCCGGTATCGCCGATTTCTCGCTGGCCGGGTACGTTTTCTATCCGGTCGAAGAGCACGGCTACGACTGGGCGAAAAGCCATCCCAACATCCATGCCTGGTCGGAACGGCTGCGCGCGCTGCCCGGCTGGAAGGATCCCTACGAGCTGATGCCCGGCCAGCGCATCACCCCGTTCAGATAGGGCACCCCGGCGATGGCAATCTCCACGCGTTTGACCCGCCGCCTCGGCATCACGCACCCCGTGCTGTCGGCGCCGATGGACGTGATTGCCGGCGGCAAGCTGGCGGCGGCGGTGACCAGCGCCGGCGGCCTCGGCTTCCTGGGCGGTGGCTACGCCGACGATGATGGCTGGTTCGAGCGCGAGTTTGCCGCCGCGGGCAACCAGGCCGTCGGCTGCGGGTTCATCACCTGGGCCCTGCGCCAGCGGCCGCACCTGCTGGACGCCAGCATCGCCCGCACGCCGAAGGCGATCTTTCTCTCGTTCGACGATCCCGAGCCGTTTGCGAGCCGCATCAAGGCGGCGGGCATCCCGCTCATCTGCCAGCTGCAGACGCGCGCGGATGCCGAGCGCGCCATCGCGTGCGGCGCCGATATGATCGTGGCTCAGGGCACGGAAGGCGGCGGCCACGGCGGCACGCGGGCGACGCTGACCCTGGTGCCGGAGATCGCCGATCTCATCGCCCAGCGCGCGCCCGAGACCCTGCTGTGCGCGGCCGGTGGCATCGCCGACGGGCGAGGGCTTGCGGCAGCGCTGATGCTCGGCGCCGACGGGGTCGTCGTCGGCACGCGGTTCTGGGCGTCGAGGGAGGCGCTCGTGCATCCCAACCTGCATGCTGCGGCTGTGGCGGCCGGCGGCGACGACACCGTGCGTCAAAGTGTGCTCGATATCGTGCGCGAGCGTGACTGGCCTCAGCGCTACACGGGGCGCGTCCTGCGCAACGACTTCGTGGCCGAATGGCTGGGCCGGGAGGCGGAGCTGAAGGACGCCAAGCCCGGACAGATCGAGCGCTATCGCCAGGCGTCACAGGCGGCGGACACGTCCGTGGCGGCAACCATCGTCGGCGAGGGCATCGGGCTGATCCACGCCATCGAGCCGGCGGCGGTGATCCTGGAGCGGATGGTGGCCCAGGCCGAGACGTTGCTGGCTGACGCGGGCCGCTACTTGGGGCGCACATAGGCCACCGTTTGCGAAAGCAGCCAGCCGTGCTATCATCCTTGATAGCAAAGGAGGATACCATGGGCCAGGTGTTGATCCGCAACCTCGACGATCACATCATCGACTCCCTCAAGCGCAAGGCAGACGTAAAGGGTCATTCGCTCGAGCAAGAGCTGCGGGAGATCCTAAAGCAGGCGGCCGGGCCGACGGTTGAAGAGCGCCTTGCGGCGCTCGACCGCGTTCGGGCCCTGCAAAAGAAGCCGACCAAGATTCTCAGCGAAGACGTCATCAGGAAGATGAGGGATCGGCATTCGTGATCGTCGTCGACGCAAACGTCGCGATAAAGTGGGTCGTCCAGCAGACACATTTCGAGCGCGCCCTCCAGTTAGTCGAGCATGGCGATGAGCTGCTCGTTCCCGGAATGTTTGTCGCCGAGATCGCGAGCACCCTGTGGAGCTACGTTCGAGCCAAGCAGATAAGTGGGGAGCAGGCTCGCATCGGCGTATCATCTATCATGAAACAGATTTCGTTCGTTGAACGCGATGTCAACTTGGCCGAAGATGCCTTGCGGATGGGCCTGGAGCTGAACTACGCCCCCTATGATTGCTTCTATGTGGTTCTCGCCATGCGTCGCGGCGCGCCCTTCGTAACCGCCGACCGACGGCTCATCAATCGTTTGACGCCAACGCGCTATAAGTCGCACGTCATCCATCTCGCCGATTGGACCTGAGCGCATGCACTTCGCCTTGACCGAGGAACAGGCCGCCATCCAGGACACCGCGCTCACCTTCGCCAAGGAGCGCATCGCCCCGCGCGCGTCCGAGTGGGACGAGAAGTGCCACTTTCCCGTCGACGTCATCCGCGAGACGGCGGCGCTCGGCATGGCCACCATCTACGTGCCGGCCGAGCACGGCGGCTCGGGGCTGTCCCGGCTCGACGGCGCGCTCATCATGGAGGCGCTGGCCTACGGCTGCCCGGCAATCTCGGGCTACATCTCCATCCACAACATGGTGGCGTGGATGGTGGCCAAGTATGCCTCCACGGCGCAGATCGACGAGTGGATGCCGAAGCTCGCCACCATGGAGTGGCTGTCGAGCTATTGCCTCACCGAGCCCGGCGCCGGCTCGGACGCGGCCGCGCTCAAGACCACGGCCAGGCGCTCCGGCAGCCACTACGTCCTGAACGGCACCAAGCAGTTCATCTCGGGCGCCGGCGCCACCGACTTCTACTTCGTATTTGCGCGCACGGGCGACGACGGCGCCAACGGCGTCTCGGCTTTCGCGGTGATGAAGGACACGCCCGGCCTCTCCTTCGGCGCGCTGGAAAAGAAGATGGGCTGGAACGCGCAGCCGACCCGGCAGGTGATCTTCGAGAATTGCAAGGTGCCGGCGGCCAATCTCATTGGGGAAGAAGGGCGCGGCTTCCGTTTCGCCATGAGCGGGCTCGACGGCGGCCGCATCAATATCGGCGCCTGCTCGCTGGGGGCGGCTTGGTCGGCCCTCGACAAGGCGCGCCAATACATGCACGAGCGCAAGGCGTTCGGGCGGCAGATTTCAGATTTCCAGGCCCTGCAATTCAAGATCGCCGACATGGCAACCGAGCTCGAGGCGGCACGGCTGATGGTCTACCGCGCCGCCGACGCCATCGACCGCGCCGATCCGCAAGCCTCTATGTACTCGGCCATGGGCAAGCGCATGGCGACCGACTTCGGCTTCCACGTCTGCAACGAGGCGCTGCAGATCCACGGCGGCTACGGCTACCTGAAGGACTACGGACTCGAGAAGCTGGTGCGCGATCTGCGCGTGCACCAGATCCTGGAGGGCACCAACGAGATCATGCGGGTGGTGATCTCACGCAAGCTGCTCGGCGGCAACCGCGGGTAGGCATGGTAGGCGCCTATTGCGCCTACGGCCCTTCGGGTGCCGCAGTTGCGTGCCAGGGCTTGCCGCCAACGCCGGAGCATCCGGCAATAACGAGCTTGGAGGAAGCCCATGAGGAAGATGTTTGCGGCGGCCGGGGCGGCGGGGCTGGTGCTGGCGACGGTGGCGTTCGCACAGACGGCCGAGGACGCTTTCGGCGTGTGGCAGAACCCCGAGAACAAGTCACACACGCAATTCTACAAGTGCGGCGACGGCGTCTGCGCCAAGATCGTCAAGATCGTCGATAGCCAGAAAACCGACGACAAGAACCCCGACCCGGCCAAGCGCGGCCGGCCTATCGAGGGCCTCGTCATCATGGACGGCGCCAAGAAGACAGGACCCAACAAGTGGTCCGGCACGCTCTACAACCGGGCTGACGGCAAGAGCTATGCCGGCACGCTGACGGTCAAGAGCAAGACCGAGGTCGACCTGTCGGGATGCGTGGCGATGGTGTTCTGCAAGACGACGACCTTCACGCGCGTGAAGTGAGCGGCAGGTCGCGCGCTCCGCCGAGCTGTCGGGGAGGTGCCCGCGAAGCGCGCATGCCGGAGCGGCGGGTCTCGCATATCTGGCAATTTTATTGCCCCCAGCGGGGGCGGATGGCACGCTCGCAGCTCGAAACGGGCGGCCGATAATCGTGTTTGCTGCTCGCGGTTGCAGCACTGGTCGGACCTGCCCATGTTAAAGGGGTGAAAAGCCCGCCCGGCCGACCACGGCAGGTTTGCGATTGCGGCCGGACTCTGGCATCTCTTGTCGACGTGCATGCTGCGGGCGCCGCCCCAGGCGGCGGGCGGCCCGTGCAGCAACCCGGAGCTCGAGCCCGACATGCCCAAACACACCGTCAGTCTCGAGGACAAATACGCGCTCGATGAGGGCCGGCAGATCTTGACCGGCACCCAGGCCGTCGTGCGCCTGATGCTGACGCAGCGCGCCCGCGACGTGAAGGCGGGCCTCGATACCGCCGGCTACGTCACCGGCTACCGCGGCTCGCCCATCGCCTCGCTGGAGGCGGCGATGCTGCGCGCCAGGGGCACCCTGGAGCCAAACCACATCAAGTTCATGGTCGGCCTCAACGAGGACCTGGCCGCCACCGCGCTGTGGGGCTCGCAACAGGCCGAGCTGCGCGGCGAGGGCAAGTACGACGGCGTGTTCGGCGTCTGGTACGGCAAGGGCCCCGGAGTCGACCGCACCGGCGATGTATTCCGCCACGCCAACCACGCCGGCACCTCCAAGCACGGCGGCGTGCTGGCGCTGATGGGCGACGACCACACCTGCGAGAGCTCGACCAGCGCCCACCAGTCCGAGTTCGCCTTCGTCGACTACATGATGCCGGTGTTGAACCCGGCCGGCGTGCAGGAGATCCTCGACTACGGCATCCTGGGCTTCGGCCTGTCGCGCTTCGCCGGCGTCTGGGTCGGCATCAAGTGCGTGAAGGACAACATCGAGGCCACCGCCACCGTCGACGGCCGCATCGACCGCATCGACATCAAGATCCCCGACGACTTCGTGATGCCGCCGGGCGGGCTCAACATCCGCCTCGGCGACCAGGCGCTCCTCAAGGAAGCCCGCCTGCACGACCACAAGCGCGCCGCCATCCTGGCCTACGCGCGCGCCAACAGGCTCGACCGCATCATCACCAGCGGCGGGCAGGCTCCCAAGATCGGCATCATCACCTGCGGCAAGAGCTATCTCGACGTGCGCCAGGCCATGGACGAGCTCGGCATCGACGAGGTGAAGGCCAACCAGCTGGGCCTCAGGCTCTACAAGGTCGGCATGACCTGGCCGCTCGAGCCCCAGGGCGTCTTGAAGTTCGCCGAGGGCCTCGACCTGATCCTGGTGGTCGAGGAGAAGCGCTCGCTGATCGAGACCCAGGTCAAGGAGCAGCTCTACGATCTGCCCGTCCGTCCGCGCGTGCTCGGCAAGAAGGACGAGAACGAGCAGTGGCTGTTCCCGGCCAAGTACGCGCTCGATCCAAGCGATGTCGCCATCAAGATCGGCGAGCGCCTGATCCGCCACGGCATGGCCAAGGACAACGAGGACATCAAGGCGCGGATCGGGGAGCTGAAGCGCCTCAAGGGCAACCAGCCGGCGGCGACCGAGGCTGCCACCCGCATCCCCTACTTCTGCCCGGGCTGCCCGCACAATTCATCGACCGTGGTGCCAGAGGGCTCGCGCGCCTATGCCGGCATCGGCTGCCACTACATGGCGCACTGGATGGACCGCGCGACCGAGGGCTTCACCCAGATGGGCGGGGAGGGCACCAACTGGATCGGCGAGGCGCCGTTCTCCAAGACGCCGCACGTGTTCCAGAACCTGGGCGACGGCACCTACATCCACTCAGGCAGCCTGGCGATCCGCGCGGCGCGGGCGGCCGGCGTCAGCATGACGTTCAAGATCCTCTACAACGACGCCGTCGCCATGACCGGCGGGCAGAGCCTCGACGGCGGCACGACCGTGTCGATGATCCTGCAGCAGGTGCTGGCCGAGGGCATCGAGAAGGTCGTGGTCGTCACCGACGAACCCTACAAGTATCCGAGCGGGTTCATCCCAGCCAGCGTGCCGGTCTACGACCGGCGCGAGCTGCAGACCGTGCAAAAGGAGCTGCGCGAAACCCCCGGCGTGTCCGTGCTGGTCTACGATCAGACCTGCGCGGCCGAGAAGCGCCGGCGCCGCAAGCGCAACCTGTTCCCCGATCCTGATAAGCGCGTGTTCATCAACCCGGCCGTGTGCGAGGGCTGCGGCGACTGCGGCGTCAAGTCGAACTGCGTGGCCGTGAGCCCGCTCGAGACCGAGCTCGGCACCAAGCGCGCCATCGACCAGTCGGCCTGCAACAAGGACTTCTCCTGCCTCAACGGCTTCTGCCCGAGCTTCGTCACCGTGCACGGCGCCAAGATCAAGAAGGCGCGAAAATCGGTCGGCGACAGCGGCGTCGCCAGCATGCTGGCGAGCCTGCCGGACCCGGCCCTGCCCCGGCTCGACCGCCCTTATACTATGCTGGTGACGGGCGTCGGCGGCACCGGCGTGGTCACGCTGTCGGCCGTGCTGGGCCAGGCCGCGCACCTGGAAGGCAAGGGCTTCGGCTCGATCGACATGACGGGCCTGGCGCAGAAGGGCGGCGCGGTCGCCTGCCACATGCGGGTCGCAAAAATGGCGGACCAGATCCACGCCATCCGCGCCGGTGTCGCCGGCGCCGACCTGGTGATTGGCTGCGATCTCGTCGTCACGGCTTCCAACAAGGTGCTGGAGACCATCAAGCCCGACCACACCGCGGTGGTGTTCTCCGACTACGAGATGTCGACCGCCGACTTCACCCGCAATCCCAACCTCAAGGTGCCCGGCAGCGCACTCAGGCACGCCATCCAGGAACGGGCCGGCAAGGCCCCCGTGCACCACCTCGATGCGCACACGGTAGCGGTGAAGCTGTTTGGCGACTCCATTGCCGCCAACATGTTCATGCTGGGCTATGCCTATCAGCTGGGCCACGTACCGATCGGCTCGGCGGCAATCGAGCAGGCGATCGAGCTCAACGGCGCCGCCGTCGAGATGAGCCGCAACGCCTTCCGCTTCGGCCGCCTGGCGGCGCGCGACCAGGGGGCCATCGAGCGCCTGATCGGCCCGGCGCTGTCGGCCGGGGCGGCCGAGGCGCAGACGCTGGAGAGCATCGTCGCGTTCCGGGCCGACCAGCTCGCCGACTATCAGGACACATCGATGGCTGCGCGCTATCGGGCGCTGGTTGCGCGCATCGCCGAGAGCGAGCGCAGCCGTACACCCGGCCGCAGCGGGCTCGCCGAGGCCGTGGCCAAGGGCTACTTCAAGCTGCTGGCCTACAAGGACGAGTACGAGGTGGCGCGCCTGTTTGCGAGCCCGGCCTTCGAGGCCGCGCTCGGCGAGCAGTTCGAGGCCCGCCGCAAGCTCGAGTTCCACCTGGCCCCGCCGCTGCTGGCACGCCGCGACAAGGAAACCGGCGAGCCGCGCAAGATGCGTTTTGGCGCCTGGATGCTGCCGGTGTTTCGCCTGCTGGCCAAAGGCAAGCGCCTGCGCGGCACCGCCTTCGACGTGTTCGGCTACACCGCCGAGCGCAAGCTCGAGCGGCAGATGATCGCCGACTACGAGAAGCTGGTCGCAGAGATCGCCGAACGGCTGTCGCCCGAGACGCACCGCACGGCGGTGGCGCTTGCCTCGCTCGCCCTCGACATCAAGGGCTTCGGGCACATCAAGCTCAGGAACCACAAGGCGGTGAAGGCGAAGGAGGCTGCCCTGCTCGGCCAGCTGCGCAACCCGTCGCCGACGGCACTGAAGGCGGCCGAGTAGGGCGCGCAACGACGACGTTGACGCTCGACATCATCCCGGCGCCGATCGGCCCGCTGGGGCACGATCGGGACTAGGCTGGGATCCATACATGGCCCCCCAAATGTTCGCTTAGCGGCATGCGGCAAGAGTCGCGATCTTGACAAACCAAGATGCTTCTCGCGCCCGAGGGCAGGCTTCGATGTGGCATGGGTCCCGGCCTATTCCCGTTCGCGCTCGCGCGAACGGCGCCGGGATGACGGGCTCATCAGATGCCCTGGCCGTCGACCTCGCGCTCGAGCTCCTCGACCAGCTGCTTGGCACCCGACCAGTAGGGATGCACGTCGAGCAGCTGCTTGAAGGCCTTGAGCGCGGGCTTCTTATGGCCGATGTCGCGCAGGATCTGGCCGAGACCGTCCAACGCCTTGAAATGGTTCGGGTCGAGGGCGAGCGCGCGGCGCAGGTCGCCCAGCGCTCGCTCAACGTCAGTGCGCACGAAGTAGACATAGGCGCGGCGGTTCCAGCCCTCCGTGTAGTCCGGTGCCAGCTCCACCACGCGATCGAGCAGCTTCTGCGCCAGATCGAGCTTCTTTTCCGAGATCGCCTTGTTGGAGCGTGCCATCAGGAGGTCGATGGTGGCGCTGCCCGAATGCAACCAGATGCGCTCGATGGCTTCCGACACCGCCTTGGCGATGTCCTCGTCATCGGCGGTGGCAAGCAGGGCGTAGAGGTCGGAGAGAGCCTTCTCGCGCTCGGCCGGCGTCTTCGGCAGCGCGGCACGCTGGTTGGGCTGCGAGGGAGCCGCCTTCGGCTGGTCCGGCGGCGCCGGCCGGCTTTGCGGCGGCTGCTTGGGTTGCGACTGGCTGGGCGGCGGGGATTGCGCCCCCGCCGGAAGCGCAAGGGCGGCGATCAAGACGGGCGCCAGCACGCGAAGCGCTGCGACGTATCCGCGGGTTGCCATGCGAGTCATGCTGGCAGCATAGCCGGGCAACAATGCGGCGGTCAAAGGGCGGGTTGCGGCGGCGGTGCGAGCGCTCAGCCCTGACGCGCCTTGAAGCGGCGGTTGGTCTTGTTGATGACGTAGACGCGGCCCTTGCGGCGCACCAGCCGGTTGTCGCGATGGCGCGAGCGCAGCGACTTCAGCGAATTCCTGACCTTCATGGGTCAAATGCCTTCCTTGCTCGGCGGGCTCGATCGGCGGTGAATGGTGGGCGCGACAGGGATCGAACCTGTGACCCCTACCATGTCAAGGTAGTGCTCTACCGCTGAGCTACGCGCCCCAGTCGTCGCGATCCCGCGTGGATTTCGGCTGTCCCTATATCGGCAATCCCAGCCCGAGGCAAGCGAGCGTGCGACTGGCCAAGGCCGGCGGCGGCGGCAAACGGCGCCCGGCCTCAGGCGGCCAGCAGTCGATCGATCTCGCGCACCAGGTCCTTGAGGTGGAACGGCTTGGAGAGCACCCGGGCGTCCTTGGGTGCGCGCGAGTTGGTGTTGAGCGTCACGGCCGCAAAGCCGGTGATGAACATGATCTTCAGATCGGGATCGAGATCGGCGGCGCGTCGTGCCAACTCGATACCGTCCATCTGCGGCATGACGATATCGGTCAGGAGCAGCGTGAAGCGATCCTCCTGCAGCCGCTCGTGCGCGTCCTTGCCGTTGGCGAAGGCGAGCACCTCGTAGCCGGCCTTGATGAGCGCGCGCTCCAGGAACACGCGCATGGACTCGTCGTCCTCGGCCAGAAGGATGCGCTTGACGGGCAGGCGTGATGGCTTGGCGGTCATGATTAGTCGTCGACCCAATCTGGGATGGCTGAACCAGTCGTACCCTTGCGTCCTGCAACACTACGGCCAAGCGCGGCCTTGCCCGAGAAATCTGGCGCTAATTTGGTAAACGAGCAATGAAATAGCGCCGTCACGCCGCCCCCAAATCATCCACGCAATGCGGCATTCGGCTGATGGACAGGGGGCCTGCGGCTTGGCACAGTCCCGGGTGCGAACTAGCCTCGAGCGTGCGCCGCCCGGACCAGGGAACTGGCACGTCCCTGATTGCAACGATATCCCAGAAGCGTCGGAAAATCTTACGAACCGTCATGCATGCCAGCGAACGCGCCTCGATCCTTGCGGAGCTCTCTCCCCCGTTCACCTTGCTGCGGCCCGAGGAACAGCTGGCGCCCGTCGTGTTCTGCTCGCCGCATTCGGGGCGGATCTATCCCAAGGCGTTCCTGGAGGCCTCACGGCTCGACCCGCATACCCTGCGCAAGTCCGAGGATTGCTATGTGGACGAGCTGTTCGAGCCGGTCGTCGGGCTCGGGGCGCCCCTGATCGCGGCCCGCTTCCCGCGCGCCTATCTCGATGTCAACCGCGAGCCCTACGAGCTCGACCCGGAGCTGTTCACGGGCCGTCTGCCGGACTTCGCCAACACGCAGTCGGCCCGCGTCGTGGGCGGGCTCGGCACGATTGCGCGCATTGTTGCAGATACCGAGGAGATCTACCGGGAGCGGCTGCCGGTCGGGGCGGCGTTCGAGCGCATCGAGCGGCTCTACCGCCCGTTCCACGGCGCGCTCGCCGACCTCCTCGAGACCACGCGCCGGCAGTTCGGCATGGCCGTCCTGATCGACTGCCATTCCATGCCGTCGGCCTCCATGGGCCAGCCGCCGCCGGGAGGGCGGCCGCATTTCGTGCTCGGCGATCGCTTCGGGGCCTCCTGCGATGCGAGGCTGACGCGTTTCATTCGTGATGTATTGCAAGGTGCTGGCTACGACGTGCAGGTCAATCGGCCATACGCGGGCGGCTTCATCACCGAATACTACGGCAACCCGGCGCGCGGGGTTCAGTCCCTGCAGCTCGAGATCAACCGCGCGCTCTATCTCGACGAGACGACGCTCTCCAAGAACAAGGATTTCCCGAAGCTTGCCCGCACCCTCGCGGAGATGGCGAGCAAGGTGTTCGCCGCCCTGCCGGTGCTGCTCGAGCGGCGCGCGGCTGCCGAGTAGCCGCCAAACGCGAGTTCCACCCGGCGCCCGTCGTTATATTGCATCGCAATACGCTCTGGGGCCCGGGCGGCGACCATGGCGGCGCTGAAAGCTTGCGGGCGCGCGTATCGCGATGGCAGCGAGCGCTACCTGCCAACCCGTGGAAGTGCAGGCATAGCCTCGGAAATAAAAGGGGCCGCGCGGAGGTCCGTGCGGCCCAAGTCTAGGGAGGAAACGCCCAAGGAGGGCAGCGAAGTCAGCGAGCGATCGCCAACCTCGCAAGCCAAATTTAGATGTGCGCCGCACAAATTGCAAGGGATTCTTTTCGCATTGCAGAAATCCCGCCCCGGCATAGCTCAGTGGGTGGGCAAATCACAGCGCTGCTTGTGGATTGGGCACAAAGAAGGGCCGCTCAGAATGAACGGCCCAAGTCTAGGGAGGAAACGCCCAAGGTGGGCTACGACACATCGGGAGAAAGATGTCCGGACATGCCGCTGACTTGGCATATGGCCCTGTTCGTGCTGCGCTGCAACTGCGGCGATCGACCTCACGATGCAATTGAGCCAATCTGTTGCGCGTCGGCAACTCGGTAATGCTGGTTCACCCGCCTGCAAGCCGACGGCAAGCAATGTTTCCTCGTGCTTCGTGTATTCGGCAGGTCGGACTTGCAGGAGAGGACCAAATGCTGTGACAAGCATGCGCAAGGGCTCGATCCAGCCGTTCCTCGACTTCGCGCACCTCCTCGCCGACATGTCAGCGGCGAAGATCCTTCCGTATTTCCGTAAGGCCATCGCCATCGACAACAAGGCCACGTCGGGCGGCTTCGACCCTGTTACCGTTGCCGACACGGCGGCCGAGCGCGCCATCCGCAAGGCGCTGCGGGATCGTTTCCCCGACCACGGCATCGTTGGAGAGGAATTCGCCGCGGTGCGGAGCAAGGGCCGCTACCATTGGGTGATCGACCCGATCGACGGCACCCGCGCCTTCATCACGGGCTCGCCGCTGTGGGGGACGCTGATTGGCCTGATGGACGGCCCCTCCCCGCTGCTCGGCCTGATGGACCAGCCCTTCACCGGTGAGCGGTTCTGGTCGGATGGCCGACAGGCCCATGGGCGGGACCCTGCCGGCCGGGTGCGACGCCTGAGGACGCGCCGCTGCGCCGGCCTGGCCCAGGCCATCCTCACCAGTACCCATCCCGACATGTTCGCCGCCCCGGCCGAAAGGACGGCGTTCGATCGGGTGAAGGCGCGGGCGCGCATGACGCGCTACGGCGGCGACTGCTACGGCTACTGCCTGCTGGCGGCGGGCTGCGTCGACGTCGTCATCGAGGCCGGCCTCAAGCCACACGACGTGGTTGCCCTGGTGCCGATCATCGACGCGGCCGGCGGGCGCATCTCGACCTGGGACGGCAGGCCGGCCGTGGAGGGTGGGCGCATCATTGCCGCGGGCGATGCGCGCGTGCATGCCGAGGCGATGGCCCTCCTCGCCGGCGCCGACCGGCGCTAGCTCGTGTACTCACAAACATGCCGGCGGCACCGAGCCAATGTGCGAAATGCCGCCAATTGCCGACTGGGACGCAAATGCGGGCTTAGTCGGAGCCGTCAGAAGCGGAAAGTCTGAGCGCGACCAGAAATGTCAGGCCAGCCAGGACTAGATGAACGTACTACCGTTGCGCCGTGCGCGCCCTGCTATCAGAGTCGTCAAGCGCGACAGGATTGGAAGTGAGCCTTGGACACTTGCGTGCTTCAGTGCACTAATGGTCCGGGCTTGCGTTTGCCTCAACTGATGCGGGATTGGGTCGTAGAAACCATCCGCAAGGCGACGTGGCGCGCACCGCGCAGATGCTGGGCATGCCATATGCACCGCCGAGCCCCGACCCGATCGTGATGAACTTGCAGACCGGCGAGGTGCCGAAGACGCAACCGCATATCCGCCGGCTGACTCGACTCGGCATCGCTGCGGCCGAACGCGGCAAGGGCCTCGAGCTCCTAAAAGAAGTCAGCGCGATCATTTTCGGCGGTACGCGCGACTGGCACCTCGGTGATCATCTGGCTGGGGCTGTGGCACGTTCTGGCCTCAGTCTCGCTGAACTCGGCCGCGATATTGAAACGAATATCGACCGTTACGAAGCCATCATCGTCGAGAGTGAAGCGGCGCAAAAGCGCGCGGGTCATTGGGGCGTGCCGCTGATGGCATTCGAGAACGAACCGTTCTTCGGTCAGGATCGGTTCGAAGCCCTGAAGTGGCGCATGGGGCAAAAGGGCCTGAGGCGGCGCCCTTCGGGTCTTTCGGGCTTTGGCGGAAATATCGCCGGGAGCGGCCAGGCCGGCTAAGGGTCAAACTCTTTCTCCGGGCGGCGGTCTAGCGACGGTTCGCATTGTGGTGATTGGCGGACACGGTGGTCGTGCCGGTTGTGAGTACTCGGCGCCGGTCCAGACTGCGCCCTCGTCCTCACAGGCCAACGCGTCACGATCTCGCCGCGACGGGCTTCACCTGCGCCGGCATCGCCTTGCCGTAGCGGTCCTTGAAGGCCGCCGTCTCGATCTCCTCCAACTCGATGCGGCCGCTCATCACGTCCGCCTTCCAGGCTTCGTGCGCGGCGTGGTGGCCCTGAAACTCGGGCATCACCTCGCTGGCGAACAGCTCGAGGGATTCGCAGATATCCTCGTGCGTGTTCTTGCCGGCCTGGTTGAGCAGAATGACCTGATCGATGTGGGACGTCTCGAATCTGGCGAGCTTGCGCCGCAGCGTCTCGGGCGAGCCGATCAGGCCGCTTCTCAGTGCCGCCTCCTGCGCATCCGGGTTGGCGCGTTTCCAGGCGTTGTATTCGTCCCACATGTTGACGGTGCCGGGCGCGGGGCGCTTGCGGTCGCTCGAGGCGCCATAAAAGCGCAACGCGAACTGGAAGAACGTGGCGCCGTCGGCGCGCGCGCGCGCCTCCTCGTCGGTCCTGCAGCACATGAAGAAGCTCACCAGCGCGATGTTGGGATTGATGGTGTAGTCGGCGAGCCTGGTCAGGCGTTTGGTGATGGCGTTGTAGTAGGCATGCACCCAGGCGTGCGCGGCATCGGCGCTGACGAACTGGAAGCCGAGCGCACCCATGCCGCAGCGCCCCGCTCTCTCGATCGTGTCGAGCTGCGAGCACGCCATCCAGATCGGCGGGTGCGGCTTCTGCACAGGCTTTGGCAAGACATTGCGCAGGGGGATATCGAAATATCTGCCGTGATGCTCGCTCCCGCCATCCTTGAACATCGGGAAGATCGCCTGCACGGCCTCGTCGAATACGGCGCGTTTGTCCTCCATGGAGCGGCCGAAGGGTTCAAGCTCGGTGATCGAGGCGCTCTCGCCCATGCCGAACTCGCAGCGCCCATGGCTGAGAAGGTCGAGCACGGCCACGCGCTCCGCGACGCGAGCTGGATGGTTGGTGGTGACCTGGAAGATGCCGTGGCCGAGGCGGATGTTCCTGGTGCGCTGGCTGGCGGCGGCGAGAACCGATTCAGGGGAGGGGCAGTGCGAATACTCCTCGAGAAAGTGGTGCTCCACCATCCAGGCGTAGTCGTAGCCGCAGCGGTCGGCCAGCTCCACCTGCGTGAGCGCGTTCTGATAGAGCTCGAGCTCGCTGTTGGCCTGCCAGGGCCGCGGCAGCTGCAGCTCATAGAAGATGCCGAACTTCATCGCGGGCCTCCCTCACGTCGCACGCACTCGATCGACGCGCAGTCGGCTCACGTCCCAGCCCGCCGCCGTCATCCCGAAACCATATGCGGGGCAGTGTCGCTTCGTCCAGGGATGCGGCCATCATCTGCGGGATCGCTGCTGGTCCGTTGGCAACCGGCGCATCCCCGACCTGTTTGCGCTTGCCCGGACCGGCCGCGCCGCCCACCATGCCGGGCAACCACAAGCCGTTACCCAAGGAGACGTGCCCATGGACCTTTCTGCGCAAGTCGCCCTTGTCACAGGTGCCGGCCAGGGCATCGGCAGGGCCGCGGCCCTGGGCCTGGCGGCGGCTGGCGCCCACGTAGTGGCGGTCGACATCAACGGCGAGAGCGCCAAGGAGACGGCGGCCGCGGTCACGGCCAAGGGGCGGCGCGGCCTTGCGATTACGGCCGACATGGGCAGCCTCGACGACATCGACCGCATGGTGAGGGAGGCGGTCGCCGCATTCGGCCATGTCGATGTCCTCGTCAACAACGCCGGCATCACGCGCCGCGCCTACATCATGGACCTCGAGGAGGTGGACTGGGACCGCATCCACCGCGTCAACGCGAAGGGCGTGTTCTTCTGCCTGCAGCGTGTGGCGCGCGAGATGATCCCGCGCCGCAGGGGACGCATCATCAATATCGCCTCCATCGCCGGCAAAGGCTTTGCCGGCACTTCCAACGCCATCTATGCGGCGAGCAAGGGCGCGGTCATCGCCCTGACGAAGACGGCGGCGCAGCAGCTGGGGCCGCACAACATCAACGTCAATGCCGTCTGCCCCGGCGTCGTGCGCACCAAGCTCTTTCTCGACATGGTCGCCACCATGGCGCAGAAGGAAGGCGTGAGCGCCGAGGAGGTGGAGCAGCGCTACGTGGCCGCCGTCCCCTTGCAGCGCGCCAATGAGCCCGAGGACATCGCCGACATGGTGGTGTTCCTGGCCTCGCCGGGCGCGCGCAACATCACCGGCCAGTCCTTCAACGTCGACGGCGGCCTCATTCCCGACTGAGCGCTTTCGCGTTTCAGCATGGTCATGCCTAGAGGCCCAGGCGCTGCAGTGCGCGCTCGGCCTGGCGGCGGGTTTCGGCGTCGCGAAACGGGAACGACTTCAGGAAGTCGGACTTGTCGTAGCCCGGGCGCGAACGGCGGATATGGCCGACGTAGCCCTCGGCCTTGCTGCGGTTGCCGCTGAGCTCGTTGGCAAGCGCTGCGATGGCGTAGATCTGCACATGGGCGTTGGGCGACCGGACCGCGCGTTCCGCCCACTCGGCCGCCGTCTCGTAGTTGCCGCGAACGGCATGGGTCAGGGCGCGCGTCGCCAGCATCGCGTAGTTCAGCGGGTCGATCGGGCTGAGCGAGATCGCCCTGGCGACCCTCCTCTCGTTGGTTTCGCCGTCGCCCAGGATGGTGCCGACGAGCGCGCTGTTGTAGATCGCGAAGGCGTAGTTCGGGCTCAATGCGACGCTGCGCTCCATCCACGGCAGGCCTGCTTCGAGATTGCCCGACAGCCACTCGGCCCGACCCATCGTCAGGTTGACGAACGGGTCGAGCGGGTCGAGCTCCATGCATTTCACGGCCTGCGCGCGCGCCAGCCGGGTCTCGCCCGCGATATCGGGCGAGAAGCCCAGAAATGCGTTCTGGAAATGCGTGAAGGACAACCCGGCATGGGCGCGGGCGAAGCCGGGGTCGAGCCTCACCGCCTGCGCGAACAGGTGGGCTGCCGAGGCGTTGTCGCGCTGATTGAAGCGGTACATATGCCACAGCCCGCGATGGTAGGCGGCCCAGGCATCCAACAGCTCGGTTGGCACCTTCGCCGCCTGCATGGCCTCGGAGAGCTGCAGGCGCGGCTCCAGCGCGCCGACGATCTCGCCTGCCAGGGTCGACCGCATATGCATGAGCTCGTCGACGGGCGTTGTGAAGCGCCCGGCCCAAATCACGTTGTGGTCGGAGGCGCGGCAAAGCTCGACCGCGACCACGCACTGGCTTGCCTGCTGCATGATCGTGCCGGTCAGAATATAGCTGGCGCCCAGCATGGCTCCGGCCTGTGCCAGGTCGACCTCCTGGCCGCGAAACTTGAACGAGGAGCCGCGGGCGATGACGAATAGCCAATGCACCCGCGAAAGCTCCAGGATGACCTCCTGTGCCAACGCATCGCCCAGCAGGCCGAGCTGGGGGTCCTGAGACAGGGGATACAGCGGCAGTACGGCGATCTTGGGCGGTGCCAAGGTCCTGGGCAGGCTCCCGGGCTCGACCGACGGCTGTGGTCGATCCCGCGGCAGGGAGGCCGTCTCGATGCTCCCCGGCAAGCTCTCGACCGGCACGGCGAACTGGAAGCCTCGGCCCCGGATGGTGCGCACATAGGTCTGGCTCTGGCCGCTATCGCCCAGCGCCTTGCGGACGGACTTGATGCAGCTCGACACCGTCGCATCCGAGACGAAACGGCCCTTCCACACCTGCTCGATGATGGCTTCGCGGCTTACGACATGCCCGGCATGCTCGACCAGGAAGCACAGCAGGTCGAACACCAGCGGCTCGACGTGGATTTCGCCCTTGGCTCGCAGCCGGAAGTGGTCCGTGTCGAGCTCGAACTGATCGAAGCGGTACCGCATGGAGCTGCTCCGGCAGAGGCACTAGGACCCGCAACTCGGCGGACAGGGCCCGAGGAGGCCCAGCCCACCGGGTTTCCCCCCGGCAATCTCCAAGCAATCCCAGCGCGATCCCCAAGCTGCACTCAAGCACGTCGCGCACGGCTCGGCGACACTGGACTTGTCCGGCGGGCAACCCCCAGCCCCTCGGGGTTAACGAAGAAAAAGGAGATTGCCATGACAGCCATGACCCAGATCAGCCCGGCACCCGACTACACCGCCATCAAGGCCAAGCAGAATGCGGCCTGGGCCTCCGGCGACTATGCCAAGATCGGCACCACCTTGCAGATCGTCGGCGAGAGCCTGGCCGAAGCCATGGACCTGAGCCCCGATGCCACGGTGCTCGATGTCGCGGCCGGCACCGGCAACGCCACACTCGCCTTCGCCCGCCGCTGGTGTGCCGTCACCTCGACCGACTACGTCGACCGGCTGCTGGCGCAGGGTCGCGCGCGGGCGGAAGCCGAAGCCTTGCAGGTCCGCTATCAGGTCGCCGACGCCGAGCAGCTTCCCTTCGAAAACGGCAGCTTCGATGCCGTGGTCTCGACCTTCGGCGTGATGTTCACGCCAAACCAGCCCCGCGCCGCCGGCGAACTGCTGCGCGTCTGCCGCCCGGGCGGCATGGCGAACTGGACGCCCGAGGGCTTCATCGGCCAGCTGTTCAAGACGCTGGGCAAGCACATGGCGCCGCCAGCCGGCGTCAGCTCGCCCGCGCAATGGGGCAGCAAGCCGTGGATCGAGGAAACCTTCGCGGCCAAGTCCCGGTCGATTGCGATCACCGATCGCGCCTTCGTCTTCCGCTACCGCTCGCCTGAGCATTTCGTGGATTTCTTCCGCACCTACTACGGCCCGGTCCACAAAGCGTTTCTTGCCCTCGATCCGGCGGGACAGGCCGCGCTGGCCGCCGACCTGCACGCCACCGTGGCGCGCTTCAATACGGCCGCCGACGGCGCCATGCGGGTGCCGTCCGCTTACGCCGAGATCGTCATCACGAAGGCCTGACGGCGCCGGGTGACCCATCGGTGGGGAGCCGCGGACCAGAACCCGCGGCTCTTGCCCTGCCGTCCGCCCGTCGGTCACGCCCGCTAGCTGACCGTGGCGTCGACGCCCAGGTAGGCATCGAAGGCCGCCCAGAAGCGTTGCCGCAGCTCGTCGGTCTCCTGCAGGATCTCGTGACGCGCCTGGGGCAGGAGCACGTGCGTGCCGACCTTGAGGCGCAGCGCGAACTCCTCGATCGCCTGCGTCGAGACGATGGTGTCCATGCCGGCGGCAAACAGCAGCAGCGGCACCTCCACCCGCAGCGGATAGTCGGGCGCCGTGAGCTCGGCGACCGAGCGCAGCGCCGCGCGCAGCCAGCCGACGGTGGCCGAGCCCAGGCCCAGCCCGGGCGCGGCCTGCAGCACCATGCGATTGCGCTCGTAGCGCTCGCGGTCGGTGGTGAGGGGGTTGCCCTCGAACGGTCGCAGCTCGATCGGCTGATCGACGCCGCCCTTGACGTACATGGTGGTGAGGCCCAACCCGCCCAGGATCTCGGCGTAGGCCCGCGACACCGGGCGCGGCGCGCCCAGCGTCTTCTCGGAGATGGCGATCATGGGGGCGCTCAGCACCATGCGCGAGAACCAGGAGGCCGGCGTGGCCGCGTTGCGCAGCAGGATATTGCCGCCCATCGAGTGCGCCATGGCGATGAAGGGCGGCGGGCAATCGGGCAGCACGATCTCCTTCATGAAATGCGCCAGATCCCGATCGAAGTCGGCAAACGAGCGCACATGACCCTTGTGCGGATTGGACAGCAGGCGTGCCGATCCGCCCTGGCCGCGCCAGTCCATGGTGGCGACGCCGAAGCCGCGGCGGCGCAGGTCGGCCACGACCTCGAAATACTTCTCGATGAACTCGCCGCGGCCCTGAAACAGGCACACCGTGCCGCGGCGCGGGCCCCGCGTCGCATCCCAGCGGGCATACCGCAGCAGCATGCCGTCCGGGGTCTTGAACGTGCCCGTCAGCGCCCCGCTCGGGGCCGGGTTTTTCGCCAGCGCCACGAGCTCCATGCGCGCCTCCCCCTCCGAAGCGATCCTGCGCTAGCTGGTCTATAGCAGGTGTCGGCCCGCCGAGACAGCCGTGACGCTGGCTGCGCCGAGGCCCGTTGCCGGCAAGGCACAAAGAAGGCCCCGGCGGCGGCGCCGGAGCCTTGCCTTGGTGCCGCTCGGGTCTCAGTAGGCCCGGTCCCAGCGGCGCGGCGGGGGAGCGCCGTAGGCGTAGGGGCCGTACGGACGGGCCTCCAGCGGGCGCGAATCGACGATCTCGCCGCTGCAGCGGTCGATGGTCAGATCGAACAGCCGCCCGCTCGGCCGCCGCGCGCGCACCGTGGCCAGCTCGCCCCTGAGGTCGACGTCGTGGAAGTCGTGCCAGCCCAGGCGCGTCAGTCGATAGCGCACCTCCTCGCGCGGCACGCAGCGCGCGGCATGCGGCGCGCGCGGATCGGCATAGGAATAGCGCGGCGGTCCGCGATAGTCGCCCTTGTCGTGGTAGTCCCGCTCGTCGTCGCGATAGATCGGCTCGCGCGGCAGCGGCGGGCGCGCATAGGGCGGCGGGGCCGGCCGATCGGGATAGCGGTAGATGTCGGCGTAGCGCGGGTCCTCGTAGGCCGTGCCGCGCCGGTCGTAGGCGGGGCCCTGGTCGAGATCGGCAGCGATCGCCCCGGTCGGCAACGCGGCGGCCAGCAGGCTCGCCGCCAACATCCAGCATCTCATGCCCGTTCTCCCCTCGAGCGTCGTGTCGTAGATGCGGCAGAGTGGCGGCAGCCACATGAACGGGAGATGAAAACCGTTATGCTCAAGCTTCCAACAACCTCTTGCGTGCAAACGCGCTTTTGCGGCCAGGGCGGCTTTGCACAAAATGACGTTCAGTGACCCCACTTTTCGTGCAGATGGGGGTTCTGCCTAAAAAGGGATGTTGCGGCGCGCAACCCCCTCAGCCTGTGAATCGGCCAGCGCCTGACACATCCATCGGCGCCGAAAAATGCCCCCCCTCGATTGCGTGACGTCACCAGCCATTGAGGCTTGTATTTTCGAGGCTTTCGGCTGGGCTCGGAGTTCTGGGCGGGCAGGGCGTCCGTCGGTACTGAGCGCGGCGTGGCGGGGTCAATCACCGGAGCCGATGCACACTGTGATCAGCACTGCCGGCTCATCAGTACCCTTCTCGATGCCCCAGACCGCGTGAAGCGGGGCTCCATTGGCATCGCAATTGTAGCACAAGGACTGCGGGACCGCTGAAATAGGCGGGATAGTCCTCCAAGACGACCGCACTGACGATGCTCGCCACCAAGTCGTCTGAGCGGATCGAATGCGAACCCAGGCGACGGAAGGCGTGCTGCGAAACGCGGATCTTGTCAGCGATCACAAGCTGTCTAATCTTGCCGAACGTATCGCTCACATACCCCTACTCCGCCGCCTCCCGCTTGCTCTTATTGTCTTGCGCGCCTCCGGCACGACGTGTGGACCGACGCCCCAGCAGGTCCTTCAGATACCGGCCTGTATAGCTCTCCTTCACCTTCGCCACATCCTCCGGCGTGCCCTCGGCGACGATGCGGCCGCCGCCGTCGCCGCCTTCGGGGCCCATGTCCAAGATCCAGTCGGCGGTCTTGATCACCTCCAGGTTGTGCTCGATCACAACGACCGTGTTGCCGGCATCGGCCAGCTCGTGCAGCACCTCTAGCAGCTTGGCGACGTCGTGGAAGTGCAGGCCGGTGGTGGGCTCATCGAGAATGTAGAGGGTGCGGCCTGTCGCCCGGCGTGACAGCTCCTTGGCCAGCTTGATGCGCTGCGCCTCGCCGCCCGACAGCGTGGTGGCCTGCTGGCCGATGTGGATGTAGCCGAGCCCCACCCGCGCCAGCGTCTCCAGCTTGTCGCGGATCGACGGCACCGCCTTGAAGAACTCCGCCCCCTCCTCCACCGTCATGTCGAGCACGTCGGCGATCGATCTGTCCTTGAACTTGATCTCCAGCGTCTCGCGGTTGTAGCGCTTGCCCTTGCACTGGTCGCAGGTGACGTAGACGTCCGGCAGGAAGTGCATCTCGATCTTGATGACGCCGTCGCCTTGGCAGGCCTCGCAGCGCCCGCCCTTGACGTTGAAGGAGAAGCGCCCGGGCTGATAGCCGCGCGCCTTGGCCTCGGGCAGCCCGGTGAACCAGTCGCGGATCGGTGTGAAGGCGCCGGTATAGGTCGCCGGGTTCGAGCGCGGCGTGCGCCCGATCGGCGACTGGTCGATGTCGATCACCTTGTCGAGGTGCTCCAGGCCCTCGATGCGCGCGTGCTCGCCCGGGTGCTCGCGCGCGCTGTTGAGGCGCCGCGCCACCGCCTTGTAGAGGGTGTCGATCAGCAGCGTCGACTTGCCGCCGCCGGACACCCCGGTGATGCAGGTGAAGAGGCCGAGCGGGATGGCGGCCGTCACGTCTTTCAGGTTGTTGGCCCGCGCGCCCACCACCTTGAGCGACTTGGGCGTCGGCTTGCGTCGCTTTTTCGGCATCGGGATCTGGCGCACGCCGGTGAGGTACTGCCCGGTGACGCTCTCCGAGCTCGCCATGATGTCGTCGGGCGTGCCCTGGGCCACGACGTTGCCGCCGTGGATGCCGGCGCCGGGTCCGATGTCGACCACGTAGTCGGCGGACAGGATTGCGTCCTCGTCGTGCTCCACCACGATCACCGTGTTGCCGATGTCGCGCAGGTGCTTGAGAGTTTCCAGCAGGCGGGCGTTGTCGCGCTGGTGCAGGCCGATCGAGGGCTCGTCCAGCACGTAAAGCACGCCGGTCAGCCCCGAGCCGATCTGCGAGGCCAGGCGGATGCGCTGGCTCTCGCCGCCCGACAGCGTCGCCGCCGCCCGCGACAGCGTGAGATAGTCGAGGCCGACGTCGACCAGGAACTGCAGCCGCTCGCGGATCTCCTTCAGGACGCGGGTCGCGATCTCGTTCTGCTTCTTGGTGAGCGCCTTGGGCAGCTCGGCGAACCAGTCGTTGGCGACGCGGATCGAGAACTCCGTCACCTCGCCGATGTGCCGGCCGTCGATCTTCACCGCCAGCGCCTGCGGCTTGAGGCGATAGCCGCCACAGGCATCGCATGGATGCGCCATCTGGTAGCGTGAGAGCTCCTCCCGCACCCAGTCGGACTCGGTCTCGCGGAAGCGGCGCTCGATGTTGCCGATCACGCCCTCGAACGGCTTGGAATTCGTGTACTTGCGGACGCCGTCCTCGTAGACGAAGTCGACCTCCTCCTCGCCGGTGCCAAACAGGATGGCGTCCTGCACCTTCTTGGGCAGCTTCTCCCAGGCCGTCGCCATCGACACCTTGAAGTGGCGGGCGAGCGCCTCCAGCGTCTGCTCGTAGTAGGGCGAGGTGCTGCCCGTCTTGGCCCAGGGGTAGACCACCCCCTGCTTCAGGCTCAGCGTCGGGTCGGGCACGACCAGGTCCGCCTCGAAGCGCAGCTCGGTGCCGAGCCCGTCGCACTTGGGGCAGGCGCCGGCCGGCGCGTTGAACGAGAACAGGCGCGGCTCGATCTCGTCGATGGTGAAGCCCGAGACGGGGCAGGCGAAGCGCGCCGAGAAGGTGATGCGCTCGTGCGTTTCGTTCTTCGAGCGGTTCGGCGCCTCGGTCTCCTCCTTCGGCAACGCCCTGTCCGCATACTCGGCGATGGCGATGCCGTCGGCCAGCTCCAGCGCCGTCTCGAAGCTGTCGGCCAGCCGCGCGCCGATGTCCTTCTTCACGACGATGCGGTCCACCACCACGTCGATGTCGTGTTTGTATTTCTTGTCGAGCTTGGGCGCCTCGGCGATCTCGTAGAAGGCGCCGTTGACCTTGACGCGCTGGAAGCCCTTCTTCTGCAGCTCGGCCAGCTCTTTGCGGTACTCACCCTTGCGCCCGCGCACGATCGGCGCCAGCAGGTAGAGCCGCGTGCCCTCGGGCAGCGCCAGCACCCGGTCCACCATCTGCGTCACCGTCTGGCTCTCGATCGGCAGCCCCGTTGCCGGCGAGTAGGGCACGCCTACGCGGGCGAACAAGAGCCGCAGATAGTCGTAGATCTCCGTGACCGTGCCGACGGTGGAGCGCGGGTTCTTGGAGGTGGTCTTCTGCTCGATGGAGATGGCCGGCGACAGCCCATCGATGTGGTCGACGTCGGGCTTCTGCATCATCTCCAGGAACTGGCGCGCGTAGGCCGACAGGCTCTCCACGTAGCGCCGTTGCCCCTCGGCGTAGATCGTATCGAACGCGAGCGAGGATTTGCCCGAGCCCGACAGCCCCGTGAACACGATCAGCGCGTCGCGCGGGATCTCGAGGTCGACGTTCTTGAGGTTGTGCTCGCGCGCCCCGCGGACGTGGATGGTCTTCCCGGTTTCGGCGGGCGGCTTGCTCGCGATCTTGGCCATGGGTTTGCTACTTATGTCTTGCGCGCCGCCAGCCAGCGCCGCAAGGACGCCGCGCTCTCGCCCGATGGCCGTCCGGCGACCAGCGATGCGACACTGATGTCCTCGTCGACGCCCGGCCAGTGGATGCCCTCGCCGCGCGCGATCAGCTGCCAGCCTTGGCGCTCTTGCGGTGTGGCATGGAGCAGCCGCGGGTACCATGCCAGCGGCACCGACAGGCTGCGCCCGTCCGCCAGGTCGACGGTCAGTGTGTCCTCCGTTACGGCGACGGACGTTGCGAGTGGCGCGGTCGCCTCAGTGGCCGAAGTGGTCATTCCAGGCCTCAAGCAGTGTCTGCGCGTGCGCGCTCACAAGGTTGGCGATGTCACGCAGCTCGGTTCGTCGAAAGCCGCCGCTACGGGCAAGTCGCACCGGATCGAGCCAAAACTTCGCGACGTTCGCGTCCCGCTCGACGTGGATATGCGCAGGCTCGTGACCATCGCCGGAATAAAAGAAGAACCGATAGGGACCTGCTCTCAGGACGGTCGGCATCGGCCTGCCCGATCCGGCGGACGGTCATGCTGGTCTAGCCCAAACGGGTTGGAGCGGCAATGCGAGCGGCCGCGGTTCCTGACAGGTGGTGAAAACCGTCCCAGGGCACGCGGGACGGCGGCGGATGTCCGCTCCGGGCGGAGCCCTGCCGCGTTGACCCCGAGGCGGTCGCGGCTATGATGCCGCGCCGCACGCCAGCCGCGGCCCGTGCCCCAGTGGCGGAACCGGTAGACGCGCCAGACTCAAAATCTGGTACTCGCAAGGGTGTGGGGGTTCGAGTCCCTCCTGGGGCACCAGAATGATTGCGCTAACTTATTGATATAACGACATTTCGTTGCGACGAGCGCGCGCGGCGAATTCGCGGTCTAACGAACGCGTCAAATGTCCCATATCGCATGGCCATTCGACCTCTTCAGAAGCGGGGGTCATTGAGGCGCACGCGGCCGCCGCCCTTGTCAGGGCAGGTTATCTGTCCGCTTGTGGGGTATGCCCACCGTCGCGAAGTCGCTGTAGGCGCGGGAGAAGCTGATCAGACCGGACCTGGCGCGGGCGCTGGGCACGCAATACCGGGCGATATCTCCTTCGGCCGGGTGCCACCCTACTTGCAGCGCCATGCCCGATCGATAGTACTGTTTGCGGGATGCAGATAAAGGCATCATTCATATCAAAGCACCGGCAGTCTTTACCTTTGCGCAAAGACGATATCTTCGATCTCATCGTAACCATAAGGGGTTACCGCTGTTCCCCCCAGGGGGGTGAAGAAAATTGGACTACTGGGGAGCCAACCGCACTCTATCGATTGAACTTGGCCTCCGCCCGGGGTCGGACTGCCAACCTCCTCGGTATAAATTCGGTATTGAGCAGCCGGGTCTCCCTCCTTGCGCAGTGCAATTTTCCTAATTGTTGCAATCTTCAACGGATCCCTCTTGCAAGTACCTGTGGTCTCCTTGTCAGAGCTGGGCAAGGTAACAGTCCCGAACAATAACCTCCCGCTGCCCTTCAATTGCAGCACGTCCATTTTCAATGCCAACGCCTTTCCCGCATTCAACACACGGCCGTCCTTCACATAATCCTCGAGTCCATAATGCAGATCCGCAGAGAACAGCAGCCGCCGCTTGACTTCAATGGGGGTCAAGTCTCCCTTTTCCCGCTTGATGAGTGCCGCAACAAAAGAGACAAGCGGCGCTGCGAACGAGGTTCCGTTAGCCCGCCCGGGAACGAAATCGTTTGCCTCCTCGTCGTAATTAAACACAGGCACGTCGCAGCCCAGCGCTGCCATATCGACGTGCAGCTTGCTCCAATTGGAGAAGTCCGCTTTCGACCCCGTCGGCGCGAGAGCCGCTACAGTCACCACGCTTCTATCCCAGCTGCCCCCCAGAACCGCCGGGTTTGCGGTGTTCACAATCTCGTCCCCCACGTTACCGGCAGAAACGACGACCAGTTTCTTATTCTCGCGGGCCAATCTATCGAATATGTCCAGCGGCTCCACGAAGCGGAAGCTCAAATTGACCACGAAGATGACTCCCTTGTCGTTCATCGCGCGGTTCAGCACCCTTTCAGTTTCCAGCCGGTCTACCCCAAATTTTTCGCCGGTCTTGCGGACGATATTCGACGTTATGAGCCTGACTGGTGGATCGAGGTAATAGTTCACAAACACGAATGGTGGTCCACCCAAGGCCGCGGACGCAACTTGCGTGCCATGCTTGAAGAACTTGTACCCGCGATCGGGGTCCCGCGGATTGTCTTTATCCACCTCCACCAATCCGAGCATCTCAGCTCGATCGATCGCCTGCACTCCACTGTCTGCAACAAAGATGGTGGCCGGATAACCCCTTTTGGGATCCCCCGGCTTTCGGACCATCTCGTTCAATTTCAAAGCCCGCAAGATAGAGGCTACGGTTAATTCGGGCGGAGGACGGGTCTCTTCTGCAGCTACTGCTTCGCATTTTCCGTCAGCCAGGACGTCGTGGGCAACGAGTTCGCCGGGCTGGCCAGGCGAGCTCACGTTGATCGATTTTTTCTGGTCCAGAATTGCCAGTGCTTTCAGGTACGCCTCTCCGTTGAGTACGGTTATGTTCGCTGAGATACGCGCAATTGTTCCTGCCGGAACCAGCACCGTGGTCTTGTCGGCAGCCGCCTTCAGCAGAGCCATCAGCGCGCCGTTTCTCAGCGTCACATTGGCGGCATTGTCGCGTTTGAGGACTGGATCACGCAACTTGGCATGGTCCGCCGAGCCCGCAATCAATTGGTGGTTCGCATCCCATACGCGCCAGCGCCAGTCGTCCATCGCCCTCCAGAACAGAGGCAACGGGTCGTTTCCTGTTGCCTTCGTGTAGATGGTATTAATGGTGTCGCCTTTCGTCACCTGAACACCGCGAAACTCGAGCTTCAAGCAAAATGGGACCAACACTTTGGTGGGCTGGGTGAAGAAAAAGGTCGCCAGGTCGACGGAGAGGTTGTTGTTCCATTCCGCCAGTTTCTCTCGCGCCGTGCCAAAGTAGGAGTCCGTCGTCACGCCACAATGGCGGTTGATAGAGCCGGCGATCGTCTCCCCACGCAGGACGTCTATACTGATTGGCGCGCCGGCTTTCGCCAGCTGATCAATCGCCTCGGGAGCCAACGGCTCGGAGGCGTCGACCGTGAACACGACGCTCCTGAGGGGAACAAAGCCGGCCTGGGCGACGCCAAGGCTGCCAACCACAACGGTGAGTAGGAGATAGGTTGCTACGCGCACGGCAATTACCCCTTCGACACTAGTTGGAACGGCACCCATCCGCGGCACTGCTCAATCCGCAGATATGCACATTCGTGTTTTTCTGCTTCTTCTTCTTGTCCATCCAACGTCTCGCCCATAGGAAGAATGCCTCAGTGGTGGTGGTCGAGAAAAAGGATACATTCTCCTCAGCGCGGGAGTTCACGCCTATGATGACGCGCCGCCCATTCACGTCCTTGTCCACGTACGCAGCGCCTCCGCTGTCGCCCGCACACAAGACGCCCTTTGCCCTGGTTGTAGTGTTGAGATCAACATCGCCCGAAGCCGGCTGGCGCTCGACGATCGCCGGCTGGAAGCTGAAGAGCACTCCGAAATCCGGGTCGAATTGCCCGGCTTCGGTGCACCCATAACCCAAGAGGCGGATCGAATCGCCCTCGCGACCATCTGCCAGGGACGTCGCGAGCCGTTCGAAGGGAAAACCGCGCAACGGCTCCTCGACATAGCACAGCGCAAAATCCTTTGACTTGTTCTTCTCCTGCGGCGGCAGCTTGTCTGCGGCATACCCCTCGTGATGGTCGCACTCGACGAGGACCGGTGTGCCGCCATCGGGCCTGGAGATTTCCCCGAGCGCTCCGTTCCGGACGCAATGCGCTGCCGTTAGAATTACCCTTTCGCCGACCGCGGTGCTCGTACAGCCACCCCTTGCTAGCGCCGTTCTTATTATATACGTCGCTCTCCACAGATCCGGGGAGACCGACTTGCCACCGGCCACCTCTACCTCCCCGCGTGGGTCTGGCTTGGGCCGAAACGCTGTGAACTCGACGGCCTTCCTTTCCTGCGAATGGGCGGGAAATGCCGTGAGAAGGGCTAAGACCGCGGCTGCAGGCCAGAGCAGACTACGCATGCAATCCCCCACAACCCATACCCACCACTCCGAGACACGTCGGCCGGACCATCCATCACCGAGGCGATGGCACGAACGTGACGCCGCGCACGATTTCGTAATCGATCACGTTGTACGCCCAGGAGTCTTGAAGGCTTCGCCTTTCCAGCCGAGCCTTAGCGACATGCGTCGAGACCTGCTGAGAGACATTCATGAGATAAGAAATGGAGGAGGGCAGGGGAGTAAACCCCTTGACGCCCTGGCGTTGCGTCTCCTCAACCACGAAATCACGCGGTGCCACCAATACAACCAGCTTGCCGGCCCCTACGGGCTCCGCGGCCTGAAAAGCGTCGAATTGCCATCCCTTGCCGGGTATCGTCACGGGTTCGCCGGCTCGGATCTCTTCCGTGATAGCAAAGTTCGTCGGGTAGATTTGCGTCGCCCGGTTGGCTGCGTCCACATCCACAATGATGAGCTGGCCCGCGACCGCACTCGACACCTGCAGTTTGTACGTCCGTCCGAGAGAGAGCTTGTTGCCCCCAGAGATCTCCACCTTCACACGCCCCTTCACTGAGGACAGGTCGAAGTCGAGGTCGTCAAGGGTTCCGGCGATGCTTGTAGCCTCGGAGATCGGTACCCTGCGCACATCCGGCACGGAGAGCACAATATTGGTGTGTTTGAGGATCCAGGTCGAGTAACGCGAGATGCGGGAGAAAACATCAAACGACGCCAACCCTGCGCCGCAATCGGAGCTTCCCCAGCTTGCTACCCCCACCTGAAGGAACCGCCCGTCAATCCCAGACACGACCAATGGTGCCCCGGCATCACCCGTGCAGGTCGTGTGCTGGCCCCCTTGCGTGAACCCAGCACAGAGATGATCTCCCCCAATCACCGGCTTTGCCGGCGCTTGGACCTCCTGGGGAGCACGCGCCATACATTCCTTCGTCGCGATCAGCGGCATCGTGACCTGCATGGCCCGCGCACAACCGGCCATCATTCGTTCGCCGTTCGGAAGCGCGTATCGCCTCAAGCCCTGCATCGCCACAATCCCGAAGCCAGCTGCACTGACCGGCTCGAATGCCGGATCGGTGCTGGTGCTGAGCGAGAGCGGCGCCAGGGGGCCCTGCCACGGCCGGGAGAGCCTGACGAGCGCCAAGTCGCGTCCGACCATAGCGGGTGTTTCGCCGGGGCTGGGGCTTGCCCGAAAGGCAGCTGCAAACTCCTCGTGAACGATGATCCTCGCCGGCCGGAACACGTTCTCGGGACGAATCTTTCTGAGATCATCGACACCAAGAATTATTTCGAGATCGTCGGGCTGACGGCTGCCGCCCGACACCGGATCAAAGTCGGCGACACACTGCGCCGCCGTCAGAACCCAGTCGCGATCAATCACGCTTCCGGCACACATTGCCGTCAGCTGCCGCTTGTCGCGATCGCGCCAGACGAGGGCCGCCAGCCACGGCCATTGCCCTATTGAAGCAGGTGACCGACCCACGGCCCGGACTGCGGAAGCCCCCCTCCGAGGCGAGGCGGGCTCGGAACCGTCATCGCAGGAGGCCGAACTCGGCTGGGGGTACGCCGTCACGAGCAGGCAGCTGACAACCCCAAACGCCGCGACGGAACATGCCCGGATGATCACGTCGCCTGCCTCCCTGGCCGGAGCCCTCAAATCATTGGCCTTCATCACCAGCCGCTCAATCAATTGCAAGCAATGCTCGCACGAATATCGGGCCGGGCTAGAGCGTTGACAAGATGAAAATCACATGCCGACGGCCCTTGCTGTATCGCGGGGCATGGTCGCGGTTAGTGCGGGTGGCGCAATCACAGGTCTGACGGGGCGCGTATCTCGACAGCTGAAACGACGTCACTTCGAGGTCACTGGCGCTGTCGGCGGCAGTGTGCGGCCGTAAGCGTTCGCGCCCAGCGACCAGCACAAGCTCAATACCCCTGCAGCGCCTCGCGGGGGCAAGATCTGCAGTACCTCGCGGGGGCAAGAGTCGGGGTCCGCACGCCAGAGGCCCGACCCCGGTGAGCAAAATTCCGCTTCGTGGCAAATTTGCAACTGAGAAGGCTCAATTTCGTGGTAGCTTAATAATACTGTGGATGATTGTCGCGCGTGAGGGGAAGATCCACATGCGGTTTACTTTGGTAATTCTTGCCGGCACCTTAGTTCTCCCGACCGTAGCGCATAGTCAAGCGCAGCCAAACTGCAATGGCATCAATCTAGAAGCGTTGAAAAACTATCTTGAGCAGTCGCAAAACTATCTCACGCGAATTACTGCCACTGAATGGAAAGCTCCGGACGGACGGCCCATAAAGCTCTCCGATCTCGTGCAAGCCGAGATCACAAATCAGACGAGAACCTCCCTGGCCCTTGTGGAAGGGTGCGCCAAGGTCATCGCTGCGAGCCTCAACGCGATTGTTACGCCGCGTCCTCCGCCACCTCCCCCAGTCCCCTTCACCATCAAGAGCGCAACGTTCGGCGACCATTTGCTCCAGAGGCAGTGCCAGAACGCACTCGTGTCCCGCAAGCGCCGCGGTCCGCTGCCCGAATGCGATTTCACCTGCAATGCCATGGAGGCCGTGCGCGTCGCGTGCGCCAAGCCGATCGAGGGAACGATCTGGGTCGAGAAGGGCACGAGGACGAAGGTCGATCCGGCGTCGGTCAAGTCGGGAGTCGCCCCCAACGCCAAGGACATCGAAGTTCTCGGCAACGGAATCATGTGCAGCATCACGGTGGGATACGAGCTCTGCTTCAACGTAGACCCCTCGCCGGACAGTCCGCAGAAAGCGCTCGAACTCACCTACACCTGCAAGGACGACCCCAAGCCGCACACCGTAGACGCCGGTCAGGGCGCCACCATCATCGTCGGGTGCACGAAGCCATAAGGAGGCCGATCGCCGAATTGTTGATGTCCTGAAGGCTTGCTTGCGCCGTCGGCGGAGTGTTCCGCGCGTTGGCGGCCGAGCTACCGTGCGGGAAACATCGGGGGTCTAGGGGGTACAGGAGAAGCCGTTGTGATGCGTTGGCTTATTCCGATGGGGCTGGCCGGCATGCTCGGAGCATGCTCCATGGCACAGTCGAGCCTGATCGACCCGCCGGAGGCCTCGGGCGCCATCGGGGCGGATCGCAGCGCGCACGTAGCCGGCGCCAGCGTCGGGAGCGCCAGAGAATGGGCTGGGTCGCCGCGCTGTCAGAGCGATCTTGGTGCCTACTACCTCTCGCGCTCGTTGCTCAAGATCACGCTCGACCAGGTGGCACCCGCCGAAGGCGAGCTCTCCAACGAAGCTACGCCGAGGTCCTACAAACAGCAGGCGAGCAACTACATCCCGCCGAGAAGCGGGCTCTTTCGCCTCAAGGTGGACGCCGTCCCAATCGCAGACGTGGGCAAGGGGTACTGCCTCGACTACCTGGCCAAGGCCACGGCCATCGATCTGATCGGCGTCAAGCGCACTGAGGACGCATTACTGGTGGAGATCAGTTCGCTCGCCGACGACCAGTCCGTGAAGATTGCGCAAAAGCTCATCGATATCGTGTTCATCGGCATTACTGGCAACCCGGACTATCGCGGCGTCCTCTTTGGTCGGGAGGTTACGCCAGGTACGCTTGCCAACTACGTGCCGAAAACAGTTCTCGAGGCCAGTTACGATCCAACCGTGCCGATGCAGGCCGCGCTCCTGAACGAGCGGCTCAGGGACTTCGGACATTGCTTGATCCTCGGCGAGCACCCGCCGCAACGCAAGCTCGACTTCGCGGCCTACTGCGAGGATCCGCTGGGCTATCTCAAGCGCCACAAGCTCGATCCCGCAACCAGCCTCGTGCAGCGTCCGGTCAAAACAGCAAAGGTCACCGACGGCATCTTCTATAGGCCGCGCCGGCCCTACAGCTATTACATCCTGCGCAAGGAGAACGCCAAGATTGCCGACAGCTGGCGGCTGGCCCACACGGCAACCGTCAATCTCGAGAACGATTCCCCGATCCTCGTTGCAGCCGTCGATCGGACCCTCTTTGCCAAGCGCCAGACCAAGCTGACCTTCAAGATGGGCGCGCTGCAGCACATCTCGCTCGACAAATCGAGCGAGCTTCTGGGCTTCGTCGATGTGCCCCTTTACCTGGCGGAGAGCCTGGTCGCAGTACCCGCCGCCATCGTGCGCGTCGACATCGACCAGACAGTCGCCGAGACAAACCTGCTCGGCGCCGAGCTCCAGCTCATCGACATGCGTAACCAGCAGCGGGCCGTTGAGAAGAAGATACGCGATCAGCAGGTGAAGAACATCACGGGTGGCGGCTGATGGCGAGCGTCTTGGGCGTGCGTGCTCTGGTCCGGTGCCTCGTGCCGATCCTTCTCGCGTGCGGCCTCGGCGGCTGCATGGTCGCCGATTCGATGCAGGTCGCGCCCGATGCTGAGGTCGCCTGCCACGAGAGGAACGGAAGCTCGCTTGGATCCTACTATCTCCCGAAGTCCTATTTCGAGGTCCGTGTCTACCGCTGGCGCAACCCCGATACCAAGGATGACTTCCACAAGCTGCAAGTTGAGGGCACCTACACGCGGGCCGACCCGAGCCGGCTCTTCTGCCTCAGCTACCTGGCCAGCCCCACGGCCAAGGACAGCGTACGGGCCTTCAAGACCGAGGAGGGCGTGCTCGGCAAGATCTCGTCACGGGCCGAGGACCAGACGGCGGATATCGTCAAGAAGCTTCTGCAGACCGTCTTCACGCTGGTCATTGGTTTCTCCTCGGGGGTGGACGGCGTTGCCCGCGGCATAGAGGATGCCGAGTTCAATGTACCGTGGGTCGAGATCTTCAACGCCCAATTCGATCCAACAGACCTCAGCGAGACGGCCTTCATCAGCAATCGGTTGAAAGACTTCGGCCTCTGCCTGATCTCCCAGGATCAGGCAGAGAGCCGGCCGACCGATCCGGACAGATACTGCGAGGCGCCGATGGCGGTAGCCGAGTGGACCCCGCATTTGCGCCGGGCGCGGGCCAATCTCCGGGCGGAGGATGTGGAGGCTCCCTCTCCGGCCCCGGCCGGCCGCAATCCGGGGCCGCTGCAAGGCATCTTCTATCGCCCGCGCATACCCTACGACATCTTCCTGTTCGCCCGGGTCAACCGCAAGGTGCACGGCCGCTGGGCGTTTCGGCGCAAGGCGACCATCGACATCGAGAACCACGCACCGATCATCGCGGTTGGGATCGACCGCAACTTCTTTGCCACCCGCACGACGGTGCTCGACTTCGACCATGGAGTACTCACCGACGTGCGTCTCTTCAAGTCGAGCGAGCTGCAAAGCGTAGTCGAAATTCCGATCTACATCGCAGAGCAGCTGTGGAAGCTGCCGGCTAATATCGTCCGCTTCCGCATCGATCAGTTCAAGAACGAGGCGACGCTCAAGCGGGCCGAGACCAAGTTGCTGCAGGCGGAGCTCGCCCACGTGAAAAACGACGTATCGCAGGCAGGCGGCTTCAGGACCTATACGAAGGAGGTGAAGTAACCGGCTGATATTGGAACCAGGCTCCCCGGTGATGCAAGCATTCGTTGGGCCATTGCGATCGATCGCCTCTGCGGCCGCGCTTGCGCTCGGCGGTTGCTCGATGGCGAATTCCTATCTGGTGCCGAATGCCGGCGAGCGCGGCTGCCAGGGCCAGCTCGGCGCCTACTTCCTGCCGCGCGATTATCTGCATGTGGAGGTGCGCAATACCAACCCGATGCCGCCGCATGTCAAGGGCGCTAAGGCTGCGCTGGAGCGCGCCAATCCACGGTATGAAATCGTCTTCATCGAGCTACGCAGCAAGGCCGACCGCACGCGCGGCTTCTGTCTCGACTATCTCGGCAGCATGGCGTCCAACGACTATTTGGAGGTGAAGCGGACTGAGGGCTTGCTGATGAGGGTCGGAACCACCAACAAGAACTACGATGAGACGTTGGTGTCCGACGCGACGGCCACGCCCGGCCAGATTGCCACTGAAGATGTAACGTCCAACTCCCTGGCGAAGGAGTTGATCGACAAGTCGCTCAATCCCGGAGCAAGTCCGGATGCGCTGACGGCGGTAACCTATCCCTGGAACGATCCGGCAAGACCATCGGCGGGCAGTGACCTCGCCAACCCGTATCCTGAGAATCCGAAGCTGGAGCTCTTTTGCAAGCAGGAAGCGCTCGTAGCGGCCAACAAGCAAAAACCCTTCTACTCGGATTTCTGCACGCAGCCGGGTTTGCCGCTGAGCGAGCCAACGCAGGCTGAGCAAACCAGATTCAAGGCGACTTTGAAGCGCTACTTCTCGCTCGACAAACCCAAGGCGAGAAACGAGACCGCCTTGCCGAGCGCGATGACCAGGCTCGTCTACAGTCGGAAGCAAACCTTCAGGACGAGTGCGAACACGAAGGTCGAGCTGGACTACCTTGAAAGCGGAGGCATTACGGGATCGATTGCGGAGGCCCACAAGCCGACGCTCACACCCCTTGCCCGCCCCGACCCCGACTCTCTAGCCCGGCTGGAGGCGCCTCTCCTGTGGCAGACCGATACGAGCTTCTCTGCCGATTTCGATCCTGCGAACCCGGCGCAAGCCGCCGCCAACAACTTCGGCCTCAAGGACTTCGGCTTCTGCCTGCTGCTCAACGACGGAGCAGTCGACCTGCGGGACCGTGATGCCTATTGCGACGACCCGATGGGCTATGCCGCCAGCAAGGCCTGGAATGTGCGCAAGTCCGAGAAGTTCCAAGGCTACGTTTCCTACTCGGAAGGGCTGCTCTACAGGCCGCGGCTCAACTACACCCTCTACGTCTTCAAGAAAGCCGACCGGAAAGGGGCCCGCGGCTGGCACCTCGACGGCCAGCACGTGGTGAGCATCGCCAACCTCGCGCCCATGATCAGCGTCGGCGTCAAGCGGACGCTGTTTGCGGACCGCAACACGGTCGTCGAGTTCGACCGCGGCGCGCTCGTCAACATCGCCATCAACAAGAAGAGCGAGCTCGTCAACGCGCTCGATGTGCCCCTGTCCCTCGTCAAGCGCATCGGCGCACTGCCGACCAACATCGTCAAGGTCCGCATCCGCCAGACGGACGCCATGCAGCAGCTGGCCATCAAGCAGAGGGAGCTGCTGGAGGCGGAGATCAGCTACAACGACTCGCTGAAGCGGCTGCAGGACGCCAAGAACAGCGCCAACCAGACCGGTGGTCCCAACCAATGAGGCGGATAGCCGATCGCGGCATGATCTCCCCGCGCCACCGGCTCTGCCTCTTGTGGTTTCTGCCAGTGCTGGCCCTCGTCGGCACGTGGCCCTGCGGGGCTGGCGCACAGTCGTCTGGTTCGGTGGAGCGACTAGCGCAGGTCAGCTCGGGCGCCCAGCCCAAGTCAGAGCGCAATCCCCACTACGACTACCTGCTCGCCAAGCAGAAAGCGCTGCGCGAAAGGCAGACATTTTTCCTGAGATGCCTGCGAAGCGCGGCGCAAGCACATGCCGGCGGCAACCGCGCGCGGTTCTACGCCATACTGCGGTTCGGGGTAGGCGAACGCGGCGAGGCGGATGCCACCGGAGGGCCAGGCACGGAGCCAGAGCCCGATGTCGTTTTGGACGTTGCTCGCTTGCCGCTCGCCACGGTTGCCGTTACCCCGATCGACTCCGATCCGGCATTTCAGGACCGCCTGGAGCGCCGCATGAGGGAGATGGGCGCAACAGAGCCTGGACCGTGCCAACATCCGGAAAGAATTGTTGCAATTGGCCCTGCGGTGAAGGGTGCTTTCCCTGAAGTAGTCGGTTTCGTGCGCAGCAAGGCATCCGTTCGCTGCAGCGGAGTAGTGGTTTCCAAGGAACGACGCGCGGTGCTCACGGCCGCGCACTGTGTTTGCGGCAAGGGCATCCCGCTCTACGATGCGGCGGACAAGGCCGCGCTCAATCGGGCGGTCTCCTCGATGTCCCACGCCGAGGCGCGTGCGCGCTGCAAGACCGGCTTGTGCGCAGCCATGGGAGACGACGTTGCCGAGACCGACCCCGAGAAGGAGAGCGCGCTCTATCCGATAGCAGGGGCGGTGCTGCTCTATCGTGACTCCTGTGCGCCCGACCCGACCAGCGTCGTTCGCGGCAAGGACGTCGCCCTGGTGTTTCTCCACGATGTTGCCGAGCCGAGGGTGGCGGTTCCCTCACCTCACGGCCTGCAGGCAATACGGATCGACCGCTGGATCGTGGACCAGGCGACCTACCGGCAGACTGCCAGCCTCGCCAACGCAACACTGCACGTCGTCGGGTTCGGACGCACCGGCAGCTGCCCCGGCATGCCGCAAGGGGAGAACACACTCAAGCGCTGGGCGCATGTCCCGGTGCGCTCCGCTTCATGCCTCAATCCGCAGCGCGCTTCGGCCTATGGCTGCCGGGCCGAGCGCGAAGCCGTGCTCATCTCGGAGCGGCGTCCTGGTGAGGACGGGCGCTGCATGCCCGACACCTGCCAGGGTGATAGCGGCGGGCCGGTCTATTGGCGCGACGAGAGGACCGGCTACTACTTCCTCGCCGCCCTTACCTCGCGTGGATTGCCGGGCTGGGAGAACGCTTGCGGCGCGGGTGGCATTTACTCCCTGGTGACGCCGAGGGTACGGAAATGGATGGAAGACTGGGGCGTCAAGGTCAATGTGCGGCCGACCAGCTACTGATCCTTGTTCCACTGCGCCGGCTTGGCGGGGTAGGTTGCGAACCCGCAGCTCTCCGTTGGCTGCGGCGTGCATACCCGCAACTGTCGCGAAGTGGCCCATGCTGGGATGCGAAATCTTGACGCTTACGGATGCGGATACGGAATGACGTGCTCACGCTGCCACCGTCAATGACGCGCCGGACCCCGACGCCCACAACGAGCCGATCGCACGACTGTGATCTGCACGCTGACCCTCGCACGCCTCGTGCCGGGCTCAACCAGTTCGTCATCAAGTGCGCCTGGTTGAACGAGCACTGCGTGCACTCTCTTGACCTCCAATCGATGGGCCCGTGAAGTGGGACACTACGGTACGGTGCAAAACGTCCAGGCAAGCGCTACGAACGCGGACTGTCCCACTCGGTTCTGAGTCTGTGAGGCGCTTGAAATCCTCACGACCCTCCTGGGGTACCACGCAACCTCGGCTACGTTGTTTCCTACCGGCCCCGCGTGGTGTCGGCGCGGCCACAGGCCTCGCAAAAACCCGGCGCGGGCAAGGACATCGGGGTGTGCCGATTGTGCCGCACCATCGGCTCTGATATCCGTATTTCGATTCGCGTAAGGACCGGTTTACCGCAGAAGCTTGGGGGCAGTGCGGAGGGCGCGCGCCGGTTTGTGGGAGCGCGCAGGCACGCCGGTATGGACAGCTTCGCCAGCACCAGATCGCAGCGGGAAAGCAGGGTAGCACCCCTGAGGCCCATACCGAGGCCCAAGGGCGCGCACACACGCGATCGAGCGGGTTCGACCTCATGACGCTGCTAAATCCCAGCACCACCACGCCCCGGCTCGACATCGTCAAGGTTTCGACCGTCACCGCCACGGCCATTGCCGTGGCCGACATGATCGGCATCGGGGTCTTCACCAGCCTCGGCTTCCAGATCCGCGACCTGCCCTCCGGGTTCTCGCTCATTGCCCTGTGGGTCGTGGGCGGCATCACGGCGCTGTGCGGGGCGCTCGCCTATGCCGAGCTCGCCGCCGCCATGCCGCGCTCGGGCGGGGAGTACAATTTCCTCTCCCGCGTCTACCACCCCGCGCTCGGCTTCATGGCCGGTTGGGTGTCGGCCACGGTGGGCTTCGCCGCCCCCATCGCGCTCGCCGCCATGGCGTTCGGCAGCTATTTCGAGGGCATCTGGCCCGGCGCCCCGCCGCTGCTCCTGGGCCTTGCCGTCGCTTGGATCGTGTCGCTGGTGCACCTCTCCGGCATCCGGCACTCGAGCCGCTTCCAGAACGTGTCGACGGCCATCAAGGTGGCGTTGATCGTCGCCTTCATCATCGCCGGCTTCGCCTTCGGCAGCCCGCAGCCGATCTCGTTTGCGCCCTCGGCCAAGGACTTCGGCTACATCGCCAGCGCGCCGTTCGCCATCGGCCTGGTGTTCGTCATGTACTCCTACGCCGGCTGGAACGCCACCACCTACATCCTGAGCGAGGTGCACGAGCCGCAGACCACCCTGCCGCGCTCGATCCTGGTCGCCACGCTCACCGTGCTGGTGCTCTACGTCGGCCTCAACGCCGTCTTCCTTTACACCACGCCGCTCGACAAGATGGCTGGGCAGATCGACGTCGCCCTGATCGCCGGCAAGCAGATCTTCGGCGAGGCCGGCGGGCGCATCGTCGGCGCGCTGATCTGCATCGGCCTCGTCTCCGCCATCAGCGCCATGACCTGGATCGGACCGCGCGTGACGGCGGTGATGGGCGAGGATTTCCCGCTCCTGCGCATATTCTCGCGCACGACCGCTGGCGGCGTGCCGGCCACCGCCATCCTGTTCCAGCTCGGCATCGTCACGCTGATGCTGGCAACCCAGAGCTTCGAGGCGGTGCTGGACTTCATTCAGTTCAGCCTGACCTGCTGCTCGTTCCTCACCGTTCTCGGCGTGATCGTGCTGCGCATCACCCAGCCCTCGCTGCCGCGCCCCTACCGCGTGTGGGGCTATCCGTTCGTCCCCGTCGTGTTCCTGATGGTCACGGCCTTCATGATGTACTACCTGGTCACGCAACGGCCCGCCCAGGCGCTGGCCGGGCTCGGGATCATGGCTGCCGGCCTCGTGATCTATGCCATCACGCTCAGATGGGCGCCCGGTTCCGCAGTATCCTCACGGACAAGCAATGCACACCCTGCTGCACGCGACTAGGACGGCCGCGCTCATCGCCGGCCTGCTCATCTGTGCGGGCCTTCCCGCTCGGGCCGCCGAGGAGGCCAGCGCCGCCGACACCGCCCGCATCCTGGCCGGCATGCAGCCAGCCGCCACCTCCCCGCTCGCGGCCTTGACCAAGGAGCCCGGCTGGCAGCAGCACGCCCGCAGCTTCGATGCCGACTGGAAGAGCCTCGAGGGCCGCCAGCTCTCCAGGATCCGCGCTTGGTCGACGGCGACTTTGACCGACCGCAAGCCGACCATGTTCTACATGTTCAGCGGGCCGGACTTCCTCTACGCCGATGCGTTCTTCCCGGCAGCCAGGACCTACGTGCTGAGCGGGCTCGAGCCCGTCGGCCGCATTCCCGACCTGACGAAGCTGCGCCGCGGCGCGCTCGCCGGATCGCTGGCGCAAATCCGCTCCTCGCTGAGCTCGGTCCTCAACTACAGCTTCTTCATCACCAAGAACATGAAGACGCAGCTGCGTTCGGGCGAGCTCACCGGCACGGTGCCGATCCTCTATGTGTTCCTTGCCCGCTCGGGCAAGACCATCAGCGACGTGAGCCTGGTGGCGCTCGACAAGGATGGCGTGGAGCAGCCGATGGGCACCACCGCCGCGCCGCGGGGCCAGTCGACGGGCGTGAAGATCGCCTTTGCCGGCAGCGACGGAGTGAAGCGCACGCTCTACTATTTCAGCACCGACCTCTCCGACAGCGGCGTGGCCAACAGCGGCTTCCTCAAGTTCTGTGAGAAGCTCGCCCCCGGTGACAGCTTCATCAAGAGTGCGTCCTACCTGCTGCACTCCGGCAATTTCTCCAAGGTCCGCGAGTTCCTGCTGGCCAACAGCGCCGCTGTCGTGCAGGACGATTCCGGCGTCCCGGTGCGCTACTTTGCACCCGAGCAATGGCAGCTGCATCCCTTCGGCAACTACATCGGCCCCATCAGCATCTTCAGCAATCAGTACCAGCCGAAGCTGCGCGAGGTGTTCCAGCGGGGCCGGGCGCGGCCGATCGACTTCGGCGTCGGCTACCGCTGGCGCGTGCGCGAATCCAACCTGCTGGTGGCCGTCAAGAGCAAGAAGGCCGCCTCCAGCCAGTGATCGCGCCGAGACTGGAACCGGGCCGGCGGGCGCGGCGTTTCCGTCGCGCTGCCACCATGATCTCGACATCATTCAAACTTACTGCGCGTAAACTACCTCCTGGGTATTGGTGGCGCACTGCCAGCTTTTTCTGCGCGGCACTAGCGGAAAGACAGCGGGCCTGAAGGGTCATGACCGGTTTGCGCAACAAGACGAGATGCGGCCTGTCAGCGCCACGGGCGATGCTCATCGCCGCGGGGCTGTGCGCGGCCGCGCTCGCCGCGTCCGGGGGCGCCATCGCCGAGGCGCGCCGCACGCCGGTCATGGGCAGGCCGGCCGAGGCCGCGCCGGTGCCGCACCGGGTCTGGTCGCGCAGCGCCCCGCTGGCGCAATCGCGCACTCGCCTCGCCGGCTTCGAGACGGCGCCCTTCCCCTACAACGGCTGGATGCCAGGCAAGGACAAGCCCTTCCACGATATTGTCGACGGCGATCGGCGCGGGCACAGCTCGCCCCGCGGGCACGTCTTCTGGGAAGAGGAGACCTTCAGCGATCCGCGCGTGCTCCTGCATATCCCCAAGGGCTTCGATGCCCGCCGCCCCGGCCTGATGGTCATCTATTTCCACGGCCACCGGGCCACGCTCGAGCGCGACGTGCATACGCGCCAGCAGGTGCCGGCGCAGATCACGCGCTCGGGCAGCAACGCGGTGCTGGTGGCGCCGCAGTTCGCCGTCAACGCCGCCGACTCGAGCGCCGGCAGGTTCTGGGAGCCCGGCGCCTTCGGACGCTTCCTGGGCGAGGCTGCCCAACACCTGGCGCAATTGCACGGCGATCGGCGCACGGTGCGCACGTTCGCCAGCATGCCGGTGGTGATCGTGGCCTACAGCGGCGGCTACCTGCCCACGGCCTGGAGCCTGACGCGCGGCGGCCTCGAGAAGCGCCTGCGCGGCGTGGTGCTGTTCGATGCGCTCTACGGCGAGCTCGGCATCTTCGCCGACTGGATTGGGAACGATCCCTCCGCCTTCTTCATCAGCTCCTACACCAGCTCCACGCGCGGCCGGAACGCCGAGTTGCAGCGCATCCTGAGCGAGCGGGAGGTGGCCTTCACGACATCGATGCCGCGCGCCCTGCGACCTGGCAGCATCGCCTTCCTGTCGACCGACGCCGATACCAGCCACAACGACTTCGTGACACGCGCTTGGGTCGACGATCCGATCCGGGACCTGCTCGATCGCATCGGCGGCTTCCGGCGCTGAACGGCCTCGCCAAGCGTGCGTCCTATTTGCGCAGCACGGCCATGGCAGCATCCGTCGTGGCCAGCTCCTGCTCGACGTCGAGCGGCGGGCAGCCCTTGGCGATGGCAGTCTTGTGCAAGGCGCGCACGTGGGCGCGCTCGCTGTCGTATTCCTTGACGGCGACGAGGCCCTTGTTCGAGCCGCCGAACATTCGCCCCCAGGCCAGCATTGCGGTCGGAGCCGCCTGCTGTTTTTCTGCCTGCGCCTTGGCGGGCATCTGCTTGACGAGCTGCACCCGGCCCCAGAGGCTGTTGTTGAGGCGCTGACAGTCCATCGCCTGTTCGGACTTGTCGAGGCCCCAGCTGCCGTCCTTCTGCAGACCCACCGTCGACGCGCAGCCCCCCGCCGCCAGCAGGCAGGCAAGCGTCATGGCACGGATACTCGTCCGCAAGACGCGACTCGCGCTGCCACAATCCGACAGTCGCATGATCGCCACGCGAGAGGCCTTCAGTGTTCCATCAACATAGCGCCGGAGCCGTCACTGGACCAGGCGGCCCAGCCGAGTCAACAGCCCAAGGTGTCGGAATTTGGACTTTCAACATCAATAGCTTGCAGTGAGGCGCCGAGGCCACAAGGCCGGTCTATTCGGCAGCGCTCAGCGGCGGCCCAGGGCGCGAAACTCCTCGTCGTCGATCTCGCGCGCCTCCTCTTCCAGCATGATCGGCATGCCCTCGCGGATCGGATAGGCGAGGCGCCGGGCACGGCTGATCAGCTCCAGGCGCGCCTCGTCGTAGATGAGCGAGGTCTTGGTGCGCGGGCAGACGAGGAGCTCGAGCATGCGCGGATCGGCCTGGGCCGATGGGTCGTTCGATGCCTCTTCGGACATTGGCCTCTCCCGTCACTGCAGCGTCGAGCCGGAGCCGCCGGCGCCGGCAGCGAGCTCCATCTCGGCCAGCGCCACCAGCGCCTGGGCACGGGCCTGCAGGCTCGCGGCCTCCAGCAGGGCCTGCTTCTCCTCGGCATCGTAGGGGCTGACCATGGCCAGCGAGTTGATCAGCGTCTCGTTGGATGATTTGGAGATGGCCGACCAGTCGGCCTTGAGGTTGCGCGCCGCGAGATAGGTCTTCAAAGCCTTGAGCAGCCCCTGGCGGTCGACCTCGTCCTCGCCGCTGCCGGCAACGAAGTCGCCGGCGTAGGCGGCATAGCTGACGGCACAGATGCGATAGGGTCGGTCGGTTGCCGCCTCCTCGCGCAGCACGCAGCGGGCGACGCCGGTCAGGGTAACGAGGAGGTGGCCGTCATCGAGCTCCTGGTAGGCCGTGATGCGGCCCACGCCGCCGACGCGGCGCAGCTCCGCCGTCTTGCCGGGCGGCGATTCCTCCTCCCCGCCGGCGGGCTGGACGATGCCGAGCACGCGCGAGGAGGCCATCACGTCCTCGATCATCTGCAGATAGCGCGGCTCGAACACTTGCAGCGGCAGCGTCGCCCGCGGCAGCAGGATCGCCCCGCGCAGCGGGAAGAATGCCAGCCGCTGCGGCAGGTCCGCGGGTCCCCGGTATCGCTCGGCGATCGTCGGCAAGCGCGTGGTCCTAGCTCTTCAGGAAAACAGGATGGAGGATAGCCGGCGCCGGCCGTCGAGAGTGGCGTCGTCCTTCGGGCCCCAGGCCTCGAACAGCTTGACGAGCTGCTTGCGTGCGGCCTCCTCGTTCCACTTGCGGTCGCGCCGGATGCTTTCGAGCAGTTGATCGAGAGCCTGCGCCTTCTGGCCACCGGCGGCCAGCGCCACGGCGTAGTCGATGCGCGCCTGATGGTTGGCTGGCTCGGCGGCGACCTTGGCCTCGAGCTTGGACGTGTCGCCGGCCTTGGCGGCCACCTTGGCCAGGTCGAGCGCGGCGCGGACGCTGGCGATCGGCGCGGCCTCCCGCTTCTCGGGCGGGACCAGGCTGAGCGTCTGCTCGGCGCGCTCGGCATCCCCGCTCTTGAGGTAGCAGCGGGCAAGCCCGGCGAGGGCTGCCACGTTCTGCGGCTCCTCCTGCAGGATGGCCGCGTAGATCTCCGCCGCACCCTGCAGGTCGCCGGCCTCGAGCGCCTTGTCGGCGGCCTCGATCGCGGCAGCGGCTTCGTCGACGCCCTCATCGCCCAGGATGCGGTCGATGAACGCCTTCACCGCGCTCTCGGGCTGCGCACCCTGGAAGCCGTCGAGCGGGCGGCCGTCGCGAAAGGCGTACACCGTCGGGAGATGCTGCACACGCAGCTGGCCGGCGATGGCGGGATGCTTTTCGATGTCGATCTTCACCAGCCGAACCTTGCCACGGTGGGAGCGGACGACTTTCTCCAAAATGGGTGTGAGCTGCTTGCAGGGCTCGCACCAAGCTGCCCAGAAATCAACCAGGACGGGCACTTGGCGCGAGGCCTCGAGGACGTCCTTGGCGAAGGCGGCGGTGCTCGAGTCCTTGATGATGTCGGCGTCGGCGCCGCCTGCGCCCGCCCCGGATTTGCCGAAACCGATGTCCATGGTTGTCTCCAAGCCCGTCCCGGGCGTCAGCCTCTGAATGTCCAGGCGCGTGCGGCGCCTGCCCGCGGAGCCGCTCCCTATCGGTCCGCCGCCACGGCCATGATGCGGGGCTCGTGGCCACAGGAGCGGATGAAGCGGATGAGATCCTCGCGCGCGATATTGGTCGTCGCCGTGTTCTCCAGCGGGTTTAGCCGCTCGTGACGCATCATATCGGCATCCAGTATCACCGTCACGCGCCGCGCCGTATCGTTGATGAGGGCGAAGGGCGTCACCGCTCCCGCCGGCACGCCCAGCACGTCCAGCAGCAGCTCGGGCTTGCCGAAGCTGAGGCGGTCGGAGCCCAGCGTCTTGTGCAGGCCCTTGAGGTCGATATGTGCCTTGCCCAGCGCCACGACAAGGTAGAGCCGGTCCTTCTTGTCCTTGAGGAACAGGTTCTTGGTGTGGCCGCCCGGCAGCTCGCGTTCCAGTTTCGAGCTTTCCGCCACCGTGAACACCGCCTCATGCTCGACGGTGGTGCTGGCGATGCCGAGCGCATCGAGGCGGGCGAACAAATCCTGTCGGGTGGCGGGCAAGGGTGACGCGTGCTCCCGGGCCGGGCGAAGGTGCCTCGTCTTAGCCGAGCCGCGGCGCGCGGCGCAACACGCGCGGGGGTCTTGCATTACAGGCGAGCCGCGCCCCGACACTTTCGTTGACTTTGCGCCTGGCCTCGCCAATAGTGCGCCGCGACAAGGGGTTGGGCGCGCGGACGGATTGCGCGCGGCACGCCTCTCACCGGCCGGCCTCGGCCTTGAATTGCTAAGGAAATCAGCAATGTATGCTGTCATCAAGACGGGCGGCAAACAGTATCGTGTGGCCGCTGAAGATGTGGTCACGGTCGAGAAGGTCGCCGGCGACGCCGGCGCCACGGTCGAGTTCACCGACGTTCTCATGATCGCCGGTTCCGGCGATCCCAAGATCGGCAAGCCGACCGTCTCGGGCGCCAAGGTGACGGCGGAAGTCGTCGAGCAGGGCCGGGCTGCCAAGGTCATCGCCTTCAAGAAGCGCCGGCGCAAGAACTCGCGCCGCAAGCGCGGCCACCGCCAGGAGCAGACGACGGTGCGCATCAAAGAGATCGTCGGCGCCTGAGCGCCCGACCCACGATAGGGACCTCCACCCATGGCACACAAGAAAGCGGGCGGCTCGTCGCGCAACGGCCGTGACACCGCGGGCCGGCGCCTCGGCATCAAGCGATATGGCGGCCAGCACGTGCTGGCAGGCAATATCCTGGCGCGCCAGCGTGGCACGAAATGGCATCCAGGCCCCAATGTCGGCATGGGTACCGATCACACGCTGTTTGCCCTCAAGGAAGGCAGTGTCGAGTTCGCCACCAAGCGCAACGGTCGCGTCTATATTTCCGTCAAGGCCGCGGCGAAGGCCGAGTAGGTGGGCGAAGACGGCGCCCCGCGCGGGGCTTGGTGGCCGCCGGCGCCGCTATCGACGGTTGGGCAGTGCCGCGGCAACGCCGATGCGCAAGGTAAGACTGACGACGGATCGCTTGACGCTACGCCGCTTCCGGCGCAATGACGCGTCCGAGTTCGCCCGCCTCGCCGGCGCCTGGGGCGTGGCGGCGATGACCAGCGACATTCCCTATCCCTTCTCGGAGGCGCAGGCCGTGGCCTGGTTGCGCCCG
>Ga0247727_10001115_pt1 | contig 65383 bp, 43 predicted proteins | sample WisWelCaveWW1625_FD_202498 | JGI IMG/M metagenome (GOLD analysis project Ga0247727, IMG submission 202498) | Biofilm microbial communities from Wishing Well Cave, Virginia, United States - WW16-25 | ecosystem: Environmental > Aquatic > Deep subsurface > Groundwater > Cave microbial mat | place... | reverse complement strand
CCCACGTCTCTTTATTGATTTCATCGGAGATTTGTTCAACGATACTTTCCACCGTCGCGTAATCACCGGCTGTAAAAACCGTGACAAGCGTCTTATCATGGACTTGATTGGCGGCGGTGCAATCGGCGGCCAAAACGTTCGGTAAACAGACTTTACCAAGGTCTTTCTGCTTTAAATATTCGTCATCACCGTTTCCAGCAATGTCGTCATCGCCATACGTATGCACCCACGTCTCTTTATTGATTTCATCAGAGATCTGTTCCACGATACTTTCCACCGTCGCGTAGTCACCGGCCGTAAACACCGTGACGAGCGTTTTGTCATGGACTTGGTTGGCGGCGGTGCAGTCGGCCGCCAGCACATTCGGTAAACACACTTTGCCAAGGTCTTTTTGCTTTAAATATTCATCATCCCCGTTGTCCGCAATGTCATCATCGCCGTACGTGTGCACCCACGTCTCTTTATTGATTTCATCGGAAATCTGTTCCACGATACTTTCCACCGTCACGTAATCACCGGCTGTAAAAACCGTGACGAGCGTTTTGTCATGCACTTGATTCGCGGCGGTGCAATCGGCCGCCGGCACATTCGGTAAACAGACTTTGCCAAGATCTTTTTGCTTCAAATATTCGTCATCACCGTTTCCAGCAATGTCGTCATCGCCATACGTATGCACCCACGTCTCTTTATTGATTTCATCGGAAATCTGTTCCACGATACTTTCAACCGTCACGTAATCACCGGCTGTAAAAACCGTGACAAGCGTTTTGTCATGCACTTGGTTGGCAGCCGTGCAGTCGGCCGCCAGCACATTCGGTAAACAGACTTTGCCAAGATCTTTTTGCTTTAAATACTCATCATCCCCGTTGTCCGCAATGTCATCATCGCCGTACGTGTGCACCCACGTCTCTTTATTGATTTCATCGGAAATCTGTTCCACGATACTTTCCACCGTCGCGTAATCACCGGCTGTGAACACTGTCACAAGCGTTTTGTCATGCACTCGGTTGGCAGCCGTGCAGTCGGCGGCCAGCACATTCGGTAAACAGACTTTGCCAAGGTCTTTCTGCTTACTAAACTGATCATCTGTGGTGTCAAATACAAGATCATCTCCACCATCCCGGGTGTAAGTCTCATTATTTGCTTCATCGGACCATTGATCGACCAATGAAGCCAGTGCACCTTGGAGGAAAGAATTATCTTTATATGTGTAAATGCGGGACTTATCCACTTCCGTGTCGGCAGGGCAATTCAAATTGCTTGGGGTGCAATCTTGCCCAAGATTTTTCTGGAGCAAGTACGTTGCCTCCGGTTGCAATCCCGGCTGTGCGGGATCGCTATCCACCGGAGCGCCATCTTCATAGCGAATAATTTCGAGCCGAATATCTTTATTATCACCAAAGACATCCAGCTGGATTCGATCTCCCGTGATGGCGTCAAAAGTCTCATCCTGGAATGTCTGAATCTGAAGGGCGGTCGAAAAGGGATCCGAATCGGCGGGCAGATTGCCTCCCAAATTAGCTCGATCGGTAAGCAAAATCTGTTTCAAGTAATCGACCTCTCCCGTTTCCGCATAATCCCTGATCACAAAACTTTTAATGTAAAAAATATCACTGTCGTCCGTTTCCTCCACCTGAAAGGAGTGGCTTGTCAGCTTGTCATAGACGGCCGTCTTGTAATTACCCGGTTCCAGGAAAGCTGCATCCTGGTAAACCAAGGTTTCAGTTCCGATCTCATTGGTATCCCCATCCCGGTCTAAATCATTGGTATCCTTCGCCTGAATTTGTTTACTAAAGGTATCATCCGCATTCTCGATAAAATCATCGCCAAAATCGTGGATGAGAAACGTATTATTCGCAATTTGCTCCTGACGGAACGCGCTGGTCTGGATGACATTATTGAGATCGTTATTCACGACACGGAAGCGTTTCACAAAATCCTGTTCATTGGTTCCTGCCTTGTATTGATTTTCATCGTAGCTTACCGCCACCACGGCCGTGGAATCAGCCGGCTGGCTCGGATCTTTTTTGAAGGTAATGATTTTCGTTGCCCGCCTCTGGCTAAACTCCCCCGTCTCAAAAAGGATTTTCTGCGTCATACGGCATAAGGCCACATTCGAACAAGTATCCCCGGCCTGGATAGCTTCATAGGTTGTCTGCTCGCGCTGCAAAATGACGTCATAGTCGTACACGGTTTTTGACGCAAACGACCCGTCCGCCTTAAAACTATGGATATAATCAATGAGGCCGATGCCATACACATCTTCGCGGTTATTCGCGTCAAGCCCGCGCGGCATATAATGAATCGAGGATTGCAGCACACCCCCGGTTGCCGGAGGATCCGCCGTAATATCTTCAACATCAAATTGATCAATCTGCTTGAGAAGCCGGAAATCCTCGTTGGCGGAATCATTCGAACGATAGGTGTATTCTCCACGCACAAGAACCTTCGCTCCCTCAAAATCATATTGGAAGTATTTGACCGCTCGTCCTTCCGCGTCATAAAGAGTGATTTCCACCAGGCTGCCGTCGGGGCGCCTCTCTTCCGTTCGCTCAAGCGCCTGGTGCCCATCCTGATCCAGACTGGAATAAATATAATTGACCACGTTTCCATTTTTCTTTTCGACTCTGTCGATATACGGATTTTGAGTCGTAGGATCGATTAAGGTATCACCATCCGAATCCTTTTTATAGAAAGCCTTGGCCTCGTAGGTCACGGAACCGTCAGGGAATTCAATATAGTCCCGCAGCGTATAATCGAGGTCAGGATTTTGGTCCGTGGGATTGCCGGCCGCGTCTTCATTAAAATAGAAATATTTTTCAACCGAACCATAAATATCCTGCACCGTTTCGATTTCATCCGTACCGGCAACCTGGGAATAAGTGATTTTTCGGCCGTCATTAAAGCGCACCACCAGTTTGCCGTCTTCACGCCGGATATCCTGAATGGAATCCGTTCCCAAAATATCGGTCCAGTTCACAACCTGCCCCTGGGCATCGGTTTCGTAATCCACAATGGTTCCATTCGAATAAACCAGCCGGTAGCTTTGGCAGCCTGGAGGATCCAAACAAACCGAAGCGGAGGTTAACCCACCACGGGCAAAATCAACGCCTGTCACGCGGCCTGTCACAGGATCCACAAACGGCGTGAAACTCCTCAGCACATTCCCGTCTTTATCCACAATCGAAGCAATTCTTCCGTTCCGGAGAAAGGTCGTTATCCCTTTGGCATCTGTAATCGAAGTTAGCTCTCCGCTGACATCGAATTTCCGCACCTGGCCATCCCGTGTCTCTTCAATCAGATGCGCGTGCTGAAGATCTCCGGGGTGAGCGGAATCGTATTGATACATTTGCACCACCGCTCCCTGCCCCGTGGGAAGGGTCGTGATGGTAACCGTATTTTTTTCATCATCGTAAGCGTAGCGGATCTCATTGCCTGTGGCTAAATAGCGGGCCAACGTCACCCGCCCAAGCGCATCATAAATTTCTTCAACAAATGTCTGGTTTTGAAAATCATAGCGGTGAGCAAACAGCAGCCGGTCTTGATTGGGATCAAAATCCTGATTTGCCCCCATATCATAAGTCAGCCGCGAAATAGGCTCGATCAGACGCCCGCCATCCGGGTTATATTGGAAGGTGGAAACCGTGATTTTATTGGCAGCCGCATCCCGGACGTAATCAATAGAATGATGCTCAAGGTCAAAGGCAGCTTCCTCCTCGGTAATCGCCATCGTTCCATCCGCGCGCACGAGCCTGCCTTGAGCATCCCGCCGCAAAACCTTTTCAAACCCGTCAAAGGACAGGAGATGTCCCTGATCATCAAAAGATTCGAGATAAGGATAACAGGCATCTCCGTAGCATTGAAAACCTTCAACCGAGCGATAGACACCACCGGGCCCCAGGAGAGTCCGATTTACAAGCTGATTGGTACTTGTCACAAAAGTTTCGATTTTTGTGTTGCCGTCCGCTTGATACGTATAAAGTGTTGTGGTGCCCTTCTCAAGATCCACAATCCGCGTGATACGCCCTTCGGTATCGAACTCCTGAACAAGATTATTGGCCACAAAATCATCTGCGGTCCTAAAGGCCCCGTCTGTGCCGGGATCAATCCGAACCAGTCTCCCGTCCGCGAGCCGTGCCAAAATTTCGCCATCCACAACTTCATAATTGACCACTTCTCCTGTTTCCTCGTTGCGTGAAGAAACCAGCACTCCATTTTCATAGGTATGCGTCACCGTCTCTTCCAAAGCATTCGTTGTCGTCGTAACGCCCGTAAAGGCTCCGCCATCCACGGAATAAATAAATTCCTCATAAATTTCCCGAAGGGTAAGAGGGCTCGCGCCTACCAAAGAATCATCATCCGTTCCCACCCTGCCGTCAGCACCCAGCGCCACACGCGCTGATCTCCCGTCTTCTAGCGTTAACAACACCTCGCTGCCTTCAAAATCATAATTGAGCGCCTTACCGGTCGTTTCATTACGGGATGAAACCAGCACCCCATCTTCATAGGTATGCACAATCGTTTGGTTCATCGAGTTGGTGGTTCTAGCAGTTCCGGTCACCACCCCGGTATCCACGGAATAAACAAACTTCTCATACACCTCCTCAAGACTTGCTGTGCTGCCGGCTATCAACGAATCATCCGAGGTCCCGATCCTGCCATCCGCGCCCATACCCACACGGGCAAACCTTCCATCATCCAGTGTCAGAACCGCTTCGCTTCCTTCAAACCGATACTGCAAGGTCTCTCCTGTATCCTCGTTCCGGGATGAAACAAGAGCGCCTCCCTGATAGGTATGGGTAACGGTCTGGCCTTGCGTATTGGTGGCTTTGACCGTCCCATCCGTGATATTCCCGCGATCCGGCACCGCAAATGTTTCGTAAAATTCATTCAAGTCAAAGGCCGTCCCTCCTTCCAGATAATCATCCCCTCCATTCGTTCCAAAATCGTATTCGCGATTTCCGCCCATATTGACAAGTCTTGTGGAGCCGTCTGACTGGGTAACCTTGACCTGATTTTTTTCAACATCGTAGTCATACTGGGTGAGTTCATTCAGCGTTTCATTATAAGAAGTAATAATCCGGTCATTTTCATAGGTCTGTTTGATACGCTGAGCCTTTTCGTTCAGGAAAGAAGCCTCCACAAGCTGCTTGGTTTCAAAAGGATCTTTCCCAGCCTCATACGCATAGGTGTAGGATGTTCCATTCGCCTGATTCACCGTAAACCGGCTATTCGCGTCATCGTAAGAATAGCGGGAAATGAATTCACCGCTTTCATAGTCTTTAACCTCTGTCGGCCTTCTTTTGGTCCGGTCATAAATCCACTGGATCATTTTGCCTGCATCATTTCGCTGAAGAAGCTCCGAGATCTCATCATCGTCCGTTCCCAATTGGGCATCCTGACCTCCATACCAAAGCTGGCGCGTATCATCGACATCAATCCAGACTCCTCCATCCGCCTGAGGCGTCTGGGCAACAGCGCCCGGCTGATTGATGGGGGCCGCACCTCCACCGGGAATAGGCGGCTCCACATCAGGTGCTGGCGGCGGTGCTTGGTCCTGAGGAAGCTGGTCGCTGGGGGTCTGATCCTGCGGTTGACTCTGCTGGACCGCCTGTCCTCCGGCACCTCCTGTGGCAGCACCCGCAGCTCCTTCGCGAGCAGCGGCGGAAGGAGGCGCGCCTCCAAGCCCAGAGTCACCTTCAATCGATCTTTGCAGGGAATCAATTTGTTTTTTAAGTTCTTCGCAGCGCTGACGTTTACTCGTTTTTCTCCGGATACATTCTTCATATTCTGACATCAAGCGTTTTAACCTTCGTACCTTCGAGTCGTCGCCAACATCACCGCCAGGAGCGCTTTCAGGAATCGCTCCCGAAGGGCCGGCAATGCCGCCCGCAGCAAAACCGCCTCCTGCTAATCCCGGCTGTGTGGTGGTGGGCTCCGGAGCCGGAATTGAACGATCATCAGCGCTCAATAGTTTGCCGTCACCTCCATAATTAAAGTATTTGGGCTCATCTTCGCCCACTTTCTGATAGGAATAGGTACTATCGGAGGGATTAAAAAATCCGGACCCCACAAGTTCACCGGGAGTCACTCCGTCACTATGAAGGGTATAAACTTGAACTGTGTTACGAATATTGTCTGTTTTAATTAGTTCATGATTGGCATCATCATACCTTAAGGAAAAATCCACAATCTGAGTCGCATTCGGCTGATTTTCAGGAAGGCCGCGGTACCGGAGCAAGCGCCCTAGTTCATCATTGGCTAATAATTCATAATCCGAGTACCGGTCAAAACTATAGGTAAAATTGGGGTCTGCCCCTGAAATGGGATAAACACAGGCCTTGGCATTCGTGCGGTCTAACAGCGTCACTTTTTTTTCACCGAAATCATATTGGATTGAAATTTCGTAAGTTTCGGTCCCCTTACGGACGGTAACGGTATAAAGATTCTCTTCCGGGCTTTGGATGGATCCCCGTTCAAGATCTTCCTGTTTTAAGCCAAGCTGGGAGGTTAAATAATGTTCGACAAAATCAAAGGCCGTTTCTTCCTGGGCGGTTAATTCTTCGGCGCGAAAGAGGCCGCGGGTTTCTTCGGGACGGAGCGCATAGAGATCCATTGCTGTAATAAACCGGTTTAACGCCAGGTTCGCTTTGCCCTCCTCCGCCTCGGTTCCTTCCCACTTGGCTTGAGCTTCGGCCACTTTCCCTAATAAATAGGAAGAGGACTCCCCGGAAATCGACACGCCCCGACGGCTATATCCAAACACAATCCCGTTTTGAGCAATCACATACTCAGTCTGCTCCCCCGCGTGTCCAAGATCCACAGCACTGGCGCCGGTCGCCTTGAGGGGATGCGTGTGGGCAACAAATTCGGCTTCTTCAATGAGGTCATTTACTTCTTTCAGAAGATGCAATTCATGCTCATCGCTGGATGTAAATAAAATAACGCGCCCATAAAGGCTCAGAATGCCAACTTCCTTTTTAAGGGCGAGAAGATCTTTAAGGTTATCTTCGGTAAGCGAATCCACAATCACCGCCACCGCAATCCCCTCTTGAGCAATCAAATCATAAGCATACTCAAAGCTGCGGGCTTGAAGGGAATCGTATTGAAAGGGTTTTTCGGAAAGAAGCGATTTTTTTCCGGTTCTCAGGTCGGTAATTTCGATAAGCCCGGGCTGGAGATAACTGTACTGCTTGAGGGCTTTCGTCTCTTTGATGCGGCCGTCGGCGGTTAGTGTAAAAACCCCTTCTTCTAACCGATTGCCCGGCTTACCGTCTGTAAATTGGGTTTTTAAATAAGTCTGAAGGGAAAGGTTGTATTCCGTGCGCGTGGAATGTACGTCATCATATTCATAGAAGAGTTCAACAATTTGGGTGGGGTCATCCTGGGGAGGCCCACGCAAGCGGAGCAACCGGCCCTGTTCATTACCAATCGCTTCGAAGACTTCATATAAAGTATCATCCTTAGGATTCAAAACGACAAAAGTATTATCTTTGCGATACAAAGCCGTTTTAAGCTGCGGCGGGGTCGTCCCCTTATCCAAAGCCCCGGATGCGAGAAGATTCCTTGTTTTATCCAGAAGACCGTCTCCATCTGTATCTTCAATAAGTTCCATCTTAATAAACGTCCCTGACAAATAATTAAAGACGGTCATGGACTCTTTACCCGTAGCCTCATCCACAACAAAAAAATTCTCCTGGTCAATATATTCTCCCGCATCGTTGGGCCCTTGAAACCGCAAAATACGTCCGATGCCACCTTCCAATAATCGTTCTCGAATCAATAAAAAATTCGGATCCTCGGCCTGCATAAACATGTAAACAGGAACCTTTTTTCCATCCCGGGTAACCTCAGAAAGCGCAACCTCATATTTAACCTCAAGCAGCACTTCCCCATCCTTCGGTTCCGCGGCGCCGATTTTCAAAAGCTTTCCCGCATCACGACCGTTCACAAGCTCATGCACTTCAAACGTCCATTCTTCCTTGCTTTTATCAATCACGGTCTGCGTTTTGCCCTGATCATCATAACGAATCTCAAGATTGGTTCGCACTCCATTTTCTTCATTCCGGTAAAACAATAAACGGTACGGCTCATCGCTATCTTTTTTCACAAGCTCATAGACGGCTTCATAAGCGGCATTCATGGGGTCGTAAAGCGTCACGGTTTTCTGATTGCGATCAAATTTCTTTTCAGCAATCGCAATCCCGCGAACCATGATCCCGGTTTCCAAATGCTGGTCCAGGCTTCCACTCGGCGTATCCGTGGAATACAATTCATACATGTCGAATTTGGCAGGATCATTCGCCGGAGTGACAATACGAACGTCGTCAAAGGTCGCACCCTCTTTTTTGAGATAACTGAAAGTCCTCACGACGAGTTGACCCGGATTTTCTGGGTCCGTAAAATCTCCCAACTCACGGACCCGGTTTGTGCCCGTCTCAACCACAAAATAACTTCCGTTTTTATACCGCAGTTTTGTCGCGCCCTCTTCCTTATCGACTTCAATTTCGGGTTCACCTTCCGGATTGGTCAATGGATTCGTTTCAAAATAAGGAAGCGGAACTACCGCTTCAGGGAGCACAGCTTCTGGCGGCGCTTGACCGTCTGCCGCCACTTCCGGTTTTGTCAGAGGGCTTTCTTCCTGAAGCGAGTCCTGGAGGTCCTGCATGTAATGAATATCTTCCAAATGGGAATCTTTAAGCTCAGACAAATCGACTTTGGGCAAATCAACCGGAGGCTGCGAAGCGGGGGTAAAACCATAAACAAGGCGAAGATCAAATTGTGTGACCAAAAATGTGATGACCACAAATACACTCACAGCTTTGAGAAAAATAGGCCGCTTTGTTTTGTGACACTCGATTCCGCTCATAGAGCGCTAAAAACTCCTTTCTCTGTTGAATGATAGCTCTCACGAAAACTTAATCGCATTTTGATACACTTTTTAAACTATTTTCTTTAGATATTAATTAACATATATAGAAATTTACACAAAAAATATAGCATCAGCCCTCTGTAATGTCAAACTTTGGTTTAGGAGCATAAACGCCTTCCTCATAACACAATCAAATCATTAGAGTTATGGCTGGCATAGGAATACTTATCTCGATTACTTTAAGCTTTAATTAAGGGTGAAGAATGATAATTAGAGGCCGGCTCCGGTTTAAGCAACTGCAGGAGATCCGGGTGCTTGCGGCGGAACTGAGCGCGGAATAAATACATCAACTTTCAAAAGCAACCCCTGCAATCCCTCTTTCTTTAGTGCGGAAATTAAAATTCCTTCAGGAAAGCGATTCTGAAATCGAGCCCTATCATGTTCATTCAGACGATCTGCCTTGTTCAGCGCAAGGATCACCGGCTTTTCATGAGCGCCGATATCCTGAAGCACCCGCTCGACCGCGGCTTTCTGATCTTCAACACGCGGATGGGAAATATCGAAAACATGAATGAGGAAGTCTGCCATGACAACCTCTTCAAGAGTTGCATGAAAAGCCTCCACAAGCGAGTGCGGTAAATTTTTAAGAAAACCCACCGTATCCGTAAAAAGAATCCGTTCGTGGCCGTGAACGTTTAAAACCCTTGTTTTCGGGTCAAGCGTCGCAAACAATTTATTTTCCACATAAGTTCCTGCTCCAGTTAAAGCGTTCAACAAAGTGGACTTCCCCGCGTTGGTATACCCCACAAGCGCTATTTGGACAAACCTCCGATCCCGGCGTGCTTGTCTTAATAATTCGCGGTGCTTCTCCAATTTTTTCATGTCCTGCTTAATGTGCTGAATTCTCGCCCTGATTTTTCTCCGGTCCACTTCCAGCTTTTGTTCACCCGGACCCCGCGCACCAATTCCGCCGCCAAGCCGTGACATAATCACACCCTGCCCCACAAGCCGGGGCAAAAGATAATTAAGCTGCGCAAGCTCGACTTGCATTCTCCCTTCTTTGGATTGAGCCCGGCGGGAAAATATATCAAGAATAAGTCCCGTTCGATCCACAACACGCAGCCCGGTAAACGCTTCAATGTTTCTGGCCTGCCCCGGTGAAAGATCCGCATTAAAAATAAGCAGATTCCCTCCGAGCTGGTTTGCCTGCGTGCGAACCTCAGACAATTTCCCTTCACGGATAAAATGGCTTGGGCTGGGGTGCGGCAAAGGAGCGTAGCTTATACCCACAACAACACCCCCTGCCGATTCGGTGAGCTCCTTCATTTCCTCTTCACTTTCAGCGAGGAAGTCACGCGATTCGCCTCGAGTTTGAGCAATCACCAGATAGGCACGATCACGCGGCATAAAAGGGACTCACGGCTAGAATTTTATTGCAAACTTGTTTAATGGATTCATGCGGCTCCCAGAAGATCCACTGAATACCTTTTTCTCTTTTGAACCACGTGATTTGGCGCTTTGCAAACCGCCGGGTATTTCGCTTAATAAGCGACTTAACATCTTCAAGGCCCTCCGGAGCTAACGCGTTATGCTCGGACTCCATAAGCGCATTTCGAATCTCCCTGTATCCAAGAGCCTGGGCTGCTGTTTTAGAGATTCTTCCTTGGGTTACTTCCTTCACCTCAGCGACCCACCCTCGCCGGAACATCTGGTCTACGCGTGCTTCAATCCGCCGGTAAAGCTCAGGCCGGTCCCGTATAATGCCAAAAACAACCGGGTTAAACCCCAGCTCCGAAAGCGACTTCTTTTGATGAATACCCTCTGAAGGTTTTTTTGCCGACAGTTCAATCCTTTCAAGCGCCCGGATAATCCGCCTTGCGTCCTGTGGTTTGATTTTGGAAGCCGTGGGAGGGTCAATCTCACACAAACGTTCGTAAAGAACTAAAAGCCCCTTCTCTTTAATTTTTCTTTCAAGCTTAAGGCGGATCGCAAGATTACCTTGAGGCTGTTCCGATAAACCTTCCAACAAGGAACGCACATACAATCCACTGCCCCCCACAACAAGGGGAACACATCCCCGATTGAGAACCTCTCGTATTTTTCGGATTGCACGGCTTCGATACTGGAAGACAGAGAAATTCCTGGATGGCGGAATGAGGCTGATGAGATGATGCGGAATTTTTAGAAAATCAGATTCGGAAGGCTTTCCGGTACCAATATCCATCTTCTGATAAACCTGCATGGAGTCGGCGGAAATGATTTCACCCCGAAGTCTTTTTGCGAGTTCCATGGCAACTGCGGATTTCCCAACGCCCGTGGGTCCCACAAGAAAAATAACAACAGGGTTCTTGTTCACTCGTCTTACATCGATTCGGGCTGAGAAATCCCCAAAAGCTCAAGACCGTTCCGCAACGTAATTCGCGTTGCTTCCGTTAAAAGAAGCCGGGCCTGCGTCAATTCCTGATCCTCAGTCACAACACGGTGAAACGAATAGAATTTGTGAAAACTCGTAGCAAGCTCCCGCATATAATCGGCCAATCGGTAGGGTTCAAGCAATTCAGTTGCCTGGGTGAGGATTAAAGGAAATTCCGTAATCATTTTGATTAAATCCGTTTCTTCTTTTGAAGATAACCGGTCCCAATTCACTTTGGGGCTGATCGCCTGGTTGGCAAACTTAAGAAGGCTTGCAACGCGCGCATAAGCGTACTGCAGATAATAAACCGGGTTTTCCTGGGACTTTTCTTTCGCAAGCTCCAGGTCAAAGTCAAGCGGGCTCTCCATTTTCCGCATAACGAAAAAAAACCTGGTCGCATCCACGCCTACCTCGTCCATTAATTCCTTAAGGGTAACAAATTCCCCGGCCCGTGTAGACATCCGCACCGGCACACCCTTACGGTAAAGCGTGGTCAATTGTACAATGCGGATATCAATCTGCTCAGCCGCGTGTCCCAGCGCCTGGCAGGCGGCTTTCAGGCGAGGGATATAGCCGTGATGGTCAGGTCCCCATAAATTAATCAGCCAGTTAAACCCACGCTCAAATTTATACCGGTGATAAGCAATGTCAGGAGCCAAATACGTATATTCTCCGGATGATTTTTTGACGACCCGGTCCTTATCATCTTCGAAGTCCGTGGAGCGAAACCACAAAGCCCCCTCCTTTTCATACAAATACCCTTTATCTGTTAGAAAATTTAAGGCCCCGTCAACGGCCTTTTTTTCATAAAGGACGCTTTCACTAAAATAATGGTTAAAAGAAACCCGGAGTTTTTCAAGGTCTTCACGGATTAAATGCATCATTTCTTCTTTGGCAAACTCACGGCAAATCTCACGCCTTTTTTCAGGCGACTCACGTAAAAGAGAATCCTGCTTATGCGCTAAAAGCTTGGTCGCAAGCTCACGGATATATTCTCCCCGGTAGCCCTCTTCAGGAAAAGGCTCTTCAAGGGTTAATAGCTCGGCATAACGTACCCACAAGCTCTCCCCCAAAAGATTCATCTGCCGGCCGGCATCATTAAGGTAATACTCGGTCGTAACGTCATGCCCTGTTTTTTTAAGGATGCGGCTTAAGGCGTCCCCGACCGCGGCTTGACGCCCGTGGGCGATGGTTAGCGGCCCCGTAGGATTGGCACTGACAAATTCAATCATGACTTTGCGGCCACGGCCGAAATCGGACTCACCATAACGCCCATCTTTTTCATAAACTTCACTTAACACACCCGCGAGAGATGCTTTTGCAAGATAAAAGTTGATGAATCCCCCGCCCGCCACTTCAATACGGCTCAGGAAGGAACCCTTTTTATCTTTTTCTGTTTCCTGCTGCAGAAGGAGCACAATCTGGTCCGCCACAAGGTTGGGTCTTTCACGCACCTGCTTAGCCAATTTAAAGGCCACGTTGGTGGCAAGGTCTCCGTGGGCAGCATCACGGGTCATAGTCAGGTCAAAGTCAAACGGGTCCGGCAACTCAAGCCCCTTGCGCTTGCCATATTCGTGAATGGTTTTTTGAATCAAACGTTCGAGTGCGGGCTTCATACCTCTCGAGCCTCTCCCCACAATCTTTCTAGAGCGTAAAAATCCCGCGTTTCCCGGTAAAATACATGAGCAATCACCGTTCCAAAATCAAGCAAAACCCAAAGTCCGTCTTTCATACCCTCGACATGGAATAGCTTGACCTTATGCTCTTGAAGGGAATCCGTAATATGCTGGGCCAAAGCCTTTACATGACGGTCAGAATTACCGTGCATAATCACAAAATAATGAGCAATGGTGGTAAGCTTCACCAGATCAAGAATCACGGGAACTTCTGCCTGCTTTTCTTCAGCCGCGGATAGGATTAAGTGGGCAATACGTCGTGCCTGCAATTTCTTCAATGCTCCAAATTATTTTTGTCGGAATTAATTACGGGAGCCAAGTATACCATCCTCGTTCAAGGCGCCCAAGTCAAATCACGAAAAGCGGCCGCGAAATACTATCACTCCGCCCGCACTTTCTGTCTCCATTCATCAAGCAGCTCCTCGAGCGCTTTCAAAGGTGAAAGAGTCGGGCGCCAGCCAAGCGCGCGCAACCGGGAGGCAGCCCCTTTCATGACAGGCGGATCATTCCGGCGAAGCCTTCGTGTCTGGACTTCTACTTTCAAAGGAACTTTTGATTTATGCTGTAAAAAATCGACATAGTCTTTGAGGAGGCGCACCTTTCCGTAACAAATGTTATAAACCCCTCCGGGCTCGCCCCTTCTGAGCAGGATTTCATAAGCGGTTACGACATCGTGGACATGAAGGAAGTCGCGGTAAGCATCCAAATTCCCCACCTGGAGAACACGACGCCTTTTCCCCTTCTCAGCCAAAGCGACTTGATGGCACCAATCGGACAAAACAAACTGCAGCGTTTGTCCGCGCCCTATATGATTAAAAGCCCGGGCCACCACCACGGGAATCCCAAAACGGCTGGAGTAATCAAGGCAAGCGGCTTCAGCTGAGGCTTTGCTTGCCGCATAAGGATTTTCGGGCCATAAAAGATCGTTCTCGCGGACCGGACGCCCTTCACGAAAAGTTCTTCCATAAACCTGCATCGTAGATGCAAAAAGAAATTTGGTTTTAGAAGACCCGCGGCGCAGCGCCTCCAATAGATAAACCGTCCCAGCCGTATTGACCTCAAAAGTCTCTTTTTCCATTTTCCACGAGAGTCTCGGGACACTCATCGCCGCGAGGTGACACACAAAATCAGGTTTCACGCGTTGAATGAGTTTTTCAATTTCGGAAAAAGAAAGAAGGTTACAGCGGATAAAACTTGCTTGAGGAAGCTTCTCACGAACCGGTGTGTGGTGCCAGGTTCCCGTCACCCGAAAGCCCTTCTCACTCAAGTGCCGGCATAAATGGCTGCCGCAGAACCCGGAGGCCCCGGTCACTAAAACGCGTTTCACTCGGGAACGGCTCTTACAGAAACCTCTGCAAGGCGCTCAAGATCGGCATCCACCATCATTTCTACTAACTGGTCAAAAGTGACCACGGGTTTCCATTTTAATTTTTTTCTTGCTTTGGAGGCGTCACCGCACAAAACATGCACTTCGGCGGGCCGGTAAAGCGATGGATCAATCACGACATGCTTTTTCCAATCAAGTCCTACATACCGGAACGCTTTTTCAACAAATTGCCGGACCGTGTAGCACTTGCCGGTTGCCACAATAAAATCTTCAGGCTTTGGCTGCTGGAGCATCAGCCACATCGCCTTCACATAATCACCGGCGAATCCCCAGTCCCGCTTGGCATGAAGGTTTCCCAAATGAATTTTTTTTGCGATTCCAAGTTTAATACGTGCAACCCCGTCCGTAATTTTCCTTGTTACAAACTCAAGGCCTCTTCGGGGCGACTCATGATTAAACAAAATGCCGGAAACGGCAAAAAGATCATAACTTTCACGGTAATTCACCGTGATCCAATGGCCGTAAACTTTGGCCACGCCGTAAGGGCTGCGCGGATGAAAAGGGGTCTCAGGATTCTGCGGGGTATGCGGAGCTAGCCCAAACATTTCGCTTGAGGAGGCTTGATAAAAACGTATTTTTCGGTCCACAAGACGGATCGCATCCAGAATCTTTGTGACTCCCAGAGCCGTAAATTCACCCGTCAAAACGGGCTGCTCAAAAGAAGTTGGGACAAAGGACTGGGAGGCAAGGTTATAAACTTCCCGCGGACGTACTTTTTTGATCATATGGATTAAGGAGACCTGATCCAGCAGATCCGCCTGAATCAAATGAACCCGCCCGATTAAATGCTGTATCCTTTCAAACGTTTCGGTACTGGAGCGACGAACCATCCCATAAACATCATAACCTTTTTCAAGCAAGAACTCAGCCAGGTAAGAACCATCCTGGCCTGTAATTCCTGTGACAATAGCTTTTCTTTTTGTCATTCGAAGAGACCTCTCAAAAGGTTAACGGGTAAATGAAGATGATTCTGTTAATTTTCCGAGCGCTATGAGCTGTTCCCGGAAATAATGAATCGTTTTTTTAAGACCTTCGCGGAGCGGCACACGGGGTTCCCAGCCGAAGGTTTCTCTTGCAAGCCGCGTGTCAGGCTGGCGAACTTTGGGATCATCTTTGGGAAGCGGTTTGAATTCAATGTGACTTTTGCTCTGCGTCATCTCGATAATAAGCTCGGCCAAGGCGAAGATCGTCATTTCATTGGGATTACCCAGATTGACGGGGCCGTTTAAATCCGAAAATAGAACCTTTTGAATTCCTTCCACCAAATCATCAATATAACAAAAACTGCGCGTTTGTTTGCCCTCACCAAAGACAGGCAGGGGCTGCCCCAATAAGGCCTGTGCAATAAACTCAGGGATCGCCCTTCCGTCACTAAGCCGCATTCGAGGGCCGTAAGTATTAAAGATACGGATGATTTTGGTATTCACATGGTGGCTATTGCGGTACGCCATAGTAATGGCTTCGGCAAAGCGCTTGGCTTCATCATAAACCCCACGCGGGCCAACCGGATTGACGTTCCCCCAGTAGCTTTCACTTTGCGGGTGCACCAGCGGATCTCCATAAACCTCCGACGTTGAAGCCAGCAAAAAAGTAGCATTCTTGGCTTTGGCAAGCCCCAACGCGTTGTGAGTCCCAAGCGAACCGACTTTCAAAGTTTGGATTGGGTAGGTGTGATAATCAATCGGGCTTGCGGGCGAGGCAAAGTGCAGGATGTAATCAATGGCGTCCGCAAAATGAATTTCTTTGCTCACGTCATGATGCACAAAGCAAAAGCGGGGATCGTTTCGAAATGAACGAATATTATTTTCATTGCCCGTGATCATATTATCCACGGCAATCACGCGAAACCCGCTCTTTAAAAACGCCTCGCACAAATGCGAACCGATAAAACCTGCCCCGCCCGTAATAAGGACTATTTTTTCTGCCATGTTACTTTTGTTTTCTCCCTTGAAGAAACCAAGCTACCGTCTTCTCAAGGCCGGGATAAAACCGGGTCTGGACTTTAAACCCGAGCATCCGTTTGGCTTTTGAGATATCGGCATATGTGCGGCGAACATCCCCGGCGCGCTTGGGTGCAAAAAACGGTTTCACATCATAAATTTTCATGATGCGCTTTAAAGCATTAAAAATATCAAGGATCGAGTACTCTTCGTGGCAGGCGATATTAAAAACCTCGCCTGAAACTCCGGGCCGCTTCATCGCAAGGATGTTTCCTTCCACCACATTATCCACATAGGAAAAATCCCGGGATTGTCTTCCGTCCCAGTGCATCTCAGGCGGCTTTCTTTTAAGGAGACATTCAATAAAAATCGGGATTACGGCCGAATACCGTGACTCTGGATTTTGCCGGGGTCCAAACACATTAAAGTAGCGCAGGCTCACGGTACTTAACCCATAAAGACGCGTGAACTGTTTGCAATAATATTCTCCCATAATCTTGGATGCCGCATAAGGGGACTCCGGCTGGGGGATGTCGGGCTCCTGGGAGGGGAATTTTTTCGTATTCCCATAGACGGAAGATGAAGAAGAAAAGACGAGGCGTTTCACCTTCGCATCCCGGCAAGCCACTAAAAGTCTTAACGTGCCAGTGACATTGACTTCATTCGTTTCAAGCGGGTTATCTACGGAACGCAACACGGCGCGATTAGCTCCGGCATGTAGCACATAATGAACCCCGCGAACCGCTTTTCGGACATCCGCATCACGGCGCAAATCGCCTTTGACAAGATCCAAATCCCCTTTCATCCCTTGAAGATTTGAGCGATTGCCAGTCGAAAGATTATCCAGAACGCGCACCGCATACTTCCTCTTTAAAAGACCTTCTACCATATGGGAGCCAATAAACCCGGCCCCGCCCGTCACAAGACAAATTTCCTTTTTTGACATCAAAGCCTCACAATATTGGGTTGTTTAACCTGTTTAAAGACGTTTCTTGTATCAAATATCAAACGGCTATTTCGGGCAATAAGTTTATAGTCAAATTTGGAGTGGTTTGTCGTAACAATCACAAGGTCTTGCTTTTTCAGATTCTGCGCGGTCAAAGGAATGGATTCCAGCGAAAGCGTTTGATTCTGCATCCGGGGCACATAAGGATCATGATAACTCACCTTGGCTCCAAGCTGGATGAGTTCCTCCAGGATATCCAGTGCCGGTGATTCACGCGTATCCGAAACGTCTTTCTTGTACGCTAACCCTAAAAGCATAACACGGGAACGGCTAATGGCTTTGCCAAGATGACGGTTTAACGCATAGACCGCCTTTGAGACAACATACTGGGGCATCTCGGCATTCATTCGGCGTGCAAGTTCAATAAAGTGGAGGTCCGTTCCATGCACCCGGGCTTTCCAGGAAAGATAAATGGGGTCCACGCCGATACAGTGCCCGCCGATTCCGGGGCCGGGATAAAACGGCATATAGCCAAAGGGTTTGGTCTTTGCGGCATCCACAGCTTCCCAAATATTCACTTGAAGACTTTCAGCGGCCCGGGCCAGCTCGTTAATAAGTCCAATATTCACAATGCGGAAGGTATTTTCCAAGAGCTTGGTCATTTCAGCGGTCCGCGACGAACTGACCGAGACGACTTGCGCCGTGATTTGTCCGTAAAGGAGTCCGGCGAGTTCTGTACACACGGGTGTGATCCCTCCCACGACTTTAGGGATATTGTGCGTTTTAAACAAAGGGTTCCCCGGATCAATACGCTCCGGCGAAAAACAAAGAAAAAAATCTTTTCCAACGCTAAGGCCTGATTTTTCAAGCGCCGGCAGAATGACTTCATCTGTCGTTCCCGGATATGTGGTGCTCTCTAAAATCACAAGCTCTGCCGAGTGCAACCGTTTTTGAATTTCCGTGGCCGCATCCACAATATAGGAAATGTCAGGATCCTTAACCCGGTTGAGCGGTGTCGGAACACAGATAATCACAACATCCACCTGATCACTTAAGGATTCATAATCTGAGGAAGCTGCGAGTTTCCCATTTTTGACAAGCGCTGCAACCTCTTTTGACGGGATATCGCCAATGTAGGACCGCCCGCGCTGAATGCTAAGCACGCGCTTTTCATCAATATCAAGTCCCGTCACCCGAAACCCTTTTTTGGCGAATTCACAGGCCAAGGGAAGCCCCACATACCCTAATCCAATAATGGCGATATGGGCTTTTCGGGTTTTAATTTTCTTCTTTAAAGCAATGGCAGATGCCGTCATAAGAGTTATATTTTCCCCTTCGTCCTTTGTAGCTCCAGAATAAAATCCTGAAGCGCTTCTTTCCAGGGCCTTAAACGAGCGCCCAAAATTAATTCCAGCTTCTTTAATGAAAGCACTGAATTCAAAGGCCGGCGGGCAGGCCTTTGAAGCTCACCGGTTGTAATCGTCTCAACGCGCACTTGACTCAAACCGCCAAGCTCCAAAATGGTTTTAGCAAATTCAGCCCAAGAGGCCGTGCCTTCATTGGCAAGGTTAAAAACCTCGCCAGAAACTTTTTCTAACGCGTGCGGGTTAACCACAATCAGTCCGCATAGCGCTTGGGCCAGATCTCGGGTAAACGTAGGTCTTCCCACCTGATCGGAAACCACTTTGAGCCTGTCCGTCTCACGGGCTTTTTTTAGGATGGTTCGAGGGAAACATTTGCCGTTTAGCCCATAAAGCCAGGAGGTACGAAAAATTACAAATTTCTTTGCGTTCTGTTGGAGATATTGCTCCGCGGCGAGCTTCGTTTCTCCGTAATAATTTAAAGGGTGAGTTGGATCCGTTTCCTCGTATTCTCCCTTTTTACTTCCGTCATAAACATAATCTGTGCTAAAAAAAACAACCAACGCATTCACCCGGTTACTGGCATCCGTCACATTCTGTGTGACTTCCACATTTTCTTTAAATGCCTTTTCCCGGTTGGACTCACAATCATCCACGGCTGTCATTGCCGCCGTATGAAAAACAAGGTCCGGCTTTTCCCGCTCAAAAAGATTCCTTGTCCCCGGTAAATCGCAAAGGTCCTGTTGAAAATAAGGAATTGGAAAAGAATCTAATGCCCTTCGTCCCAGGCCGCTCACCTCAAAATGATTTTTAAATTGCAGACTTAGGTCTTTTCCCAACATACCGCCTGCTCCCGTGATCAGCACTTTTCTCACCATGCGGCCTTATTTCACCGTAAACTTGTCCTGCTTAAGCGGCTGCCACCAGCTTTGATTTTCCTTGTACCATTGAATTGTTCTTGCAAGGGCGGCTTCAAAGGTCCATTCCGCTCTGAAGCCGAGGAGGTGGATTTTTGTGGTATCCAAACAATAGCGGAAATCATGGCCCGGCCGGTCCGTCACAGACTCAATCCGGTCTTCTCGGGCTCCAAGGGCTTTGAGAATCGCATGCGCAAGATCAAGGTTTGACATTTCATTGCCGGCCCCGACATTGTAAACTTCTCCCTGTTTGCCTTGGTCAAAAACAAGTTCAATGGCTTTGCAATTGTCTTCCACATAAATCCACTCGCGCCGGTTATCCCCGCGCCCATATAAAGGAAGCTTCTTGCCTTCAAGCAAATTGGTCACAAAAAGAGGGATAACTTTTTCAGGGTACTGGTTGGGGCCAAAATTGTTCGAGGCCCGGACAAGGATGGCTGGATAATGGTAGGTTATGCCGTAGGAACGCACCAAAAGATCGCCCGCGGCTTTCGAGGCTGAGTAAGGACTATTGGGAAGAAGCGGTGCTTCTTCATTGACCGAACCTTCTAAAACTGAACCGTAAACTTCATCCGTTGAAATGTGAACAAAACGTTCAATCCCCCGGCGGCGCGCCGCTTCGAGAAGTACCCGGGTGCCCAGGATGTTCGTCATAAGAAAATCTTCTGCTTTGTCAATGGAGCGGTCAACATGCGTTTCAGCCGCAAAATGCACAATCGCCTGCACTCGGCTCACCACAGACTCCACAACTGCAGAATCACAAATATCTCCGTGGATAAATTCGTAACGAGGGTCGTTTTGAAGTTCGCGCGTATTTTGAGGATTGCCGGAATAAGTCAGCTTATCCAGATTAACAATCTTCCAATCCGGGTGAGTTTTGATAAAACGCTTGATAAAATGAGAGCCGATAAATCCGCAGCCGCCTGTCACAAGAAGCGTTTTCACGTCCACCCCTTCTTTTTTGCGACAAGCTGGTTTGCGCGGTAAAGGGATTCAAACGTCCCGGCATCGGTCCAATACCCGTCCAAAAAGTCATATTCAAGGAGGCCCAGCTTCAGGTAGGCATTGTTGACATCCGTAATTTCAAGCTCCCCGCGGCCCGAAGGCTTAAGGGTTTGGATGATTTCAAAGACGCGTGCGTCATACATATAGATGCCGGTCACCGCGTAGGGGCTCTTGGGATTTTTTGGCTTTTCGGCAATTGAAATGATTTTTTTTCCTTTAAATTGCACCACACCGAATCGCTCGGGATCCACAACCTTTTTAAGGAGAACCCGCGCTCCTTCTTTTTGCTTTTCAAAGTGGCGGACATAAGGAGAAATATCATCTTCCACAATGTTGTCACCGAGAATCACGATAATTTTATCCTTGGCCGCAAAATACTTGGCCAGAGATAAAGCCGCGGCGATCCCGCCTTCGCCTTCCTGGTAGGTATAATTGATGTGTTTTAAGCCGAAGTCTTTGCCGTTTCCAAGGAGTTTAAGAAAATCACCCGCGGAGTTGCCTCCGGTTACGATCAAAATATCCCGGATGTCCGCCCGGACGAGCATTTCAATCGGGTAATGAATCATCGGCTTATCATACACAGGCAGTAAATGCTTATTCGTAACTTTGGTCAACGGGTATAACCTTGACCCAAGCCCGCCTGCGAGAATAATACCTTTCATTGGATGCCCCTCAAGATAATTGTCAGACTGACTTTCGCCCCATCCCGTAATAACGGAACCCCTGTTTCCTTAATTCATTGGGGTTAAACATATTCCGGCCGTCAAAAATCACGGGCTGACGCAAAAGCTTCTTAATCCGTTTGAAATCGAGATTACTGAATTCGCTCCACTCCGTAAGGACCACCAGCGCATCGGCGCCCCGGCACGCCTCATAGGGATTTTTGGCATATTGGATTCCCTTTAAAAGTGGTTTTGCCTTTTCCACGGCCTGGGGATCATAAGCCGCAATGGAAGCCCCTTCTTTTTGAAGCGCCTGGATGATATCAATCGACGGGGCAAAACGCATGTCATCGGTATCCGGTTTGAAAGCAAGCCCAAGCAGGGCAAGTTTTTTACCTTTCAAGTTCCAAAGGGCATTTTCGATTTTTTGCACGAAGTAACTCTTTTGCTCATCGTTACTGGCGAGAACTTCTTTTAAAACATCAAACCGCACTCCCAGTTTTTCTGCCATCCTTAAAAAGGCCGCCAAGTCCTTAGGAAAACAAAACCCTCCAAAGCCAATCCCTGCCTTAAGAAAGCTCGGGCCTATGCGCGGATCAAGCCCCATGCCTTTGGCCACTTGTTCGACATCCGCTCCCACCGCATCACAGACCCTTGAAACCTGGTTAATGAATGCGATCTTTGAAGCCAGAAAAGAATTGGAGGCGTGTTTAATCAGTTCGGCACTTTTAATATCCGTGACTAAGACGGGTGCCTTGATCGGTTCATAGAGCTTACGCAGGAGTTTTTCAGCTCGAGCGCTTGAAACCCCTAAAACCACTCGATCCGGTTCTAAAAAATCGTGGATGGCGGAACCTTCCCGTAAAAATTCAGGGTTGGAAGCCACATCAAAAAGGCTTGTCCGCGGCTGATGCTCTTTCATGGTTTTATAAATCCACTCCCCCGTCTGCACCGGCACCGTGCTTTTTTCAACCACAAGGCGGTATTCTTTAAGGTGCTGTGCAATGCTACGGGCAACATTTTCAACATAAGAAAGATCGGCTTCACCATTGTCTTTGGGCGGCGTATTGACGCAAATAAACAACACCTCACACTGCTTGACCGCCTGCGCAATCGATAAAGAAAAGTCCAACCGGGCTTCCCGCACATTTTGGGTAATCATTTCTGCAAGACCGGGCTCATAAATTGGAATCTTTCCCTTCTTAAGCATGGCCACTTTGGTACGGTCATTATCGATACAAAGCACGTCATGGCCCAAATGGGCAAAACAAGTTCCTGTGACAAGCCCCACATACCCTGACCCAACAATTCCAATCTTCATAGCGAACTAAACTCCTTTTTCTTTTCTAATGATTGATGATTAAGAGAGGACTTTTCATACGCCGCCTTCGACCGCAGCCGCTTATGAGCGGCCCGCATACCCCTGGCTCCACGAGTCCAGCGAGTCACTGGATCCCCCTGAAAGCTGATTGGCTCCCGCAACGGTTTCTCCGATGCGGGGTTCTGCAAAAGACGCGCGGCTGCCTCCTCCGTGGAGGTTATACTGAGGAAATGCCTTCATGCGAAAACTAAAAAATAATTCCTTATTGTTCGAGTTAATGTCTGAATTTCTGACATTATATCCAAAGTCAAAGATGAAATCGTGCAAATCGCGGCTCGCTGAAACCTGCCATTCTTCAAGTTCCTGCTGATCCGCATCCCAGCGGATATAGCCCCCGATTTCCCAAAGGGGGTTGATGACCCACCGGCCATTAAACACAAACTGATGGCTGGTTTCAACTTGGCCTTGACTCACGATCTGCGCATCTTTCAAGAACCGGTAACCAAACTGGAATTTAAAGTGCCTCGTACGCGCTAACAAGTCCTGGTTCAACACACGGAACTGATCCCGTTCCACATCGTAATCAAACCGGGCCTGGTATTGCATCCACTGGTAAGGGCGCAACACCACCTCCTGTGACCAGATTTTAAAATTGGAGCGCGTCGGCGGCGTGTCCGGATGAATATCATAACTTAAAAAGGTATTCAAGCTCACAATATCCACGCGCTGCATTTTGCCGTTGATCACTCTTTTTGTCTGCAGCCGGTTTTCCAAGCCCAACGTAATCACTTGCTGATTGTCGATACGATCAATGGAATCGAAATGGTGAAGGATTTCGTCACTTACCGTGGAGAGGCCGATGGAATCGTAACGGACACTCGGCTCAAAGATATGCCGGAGGTTATTCACTTCAATGCCCATTTTGTTAAAGGAGGTGTGAAACGTTTTATAAAATTGGGTTCTTAAATCCGCGCCGTACCCCACGGCCACCCGGTACTGCCTTTCATTCGATTCTTTTTCACGGCTATAGTAAGTCCCCCGGAAGTTCGAATACGGGGTCAATTTGATTTCTCTCCATTTTAGAGGAAGCGACCACTCATGAAACGTGTCGAGGCGCACAACATCTTCCGTATAACTGGAACGGCTGAGCCGTTTGGTTAAGTTGGAAAAACTGGATTGATTTTCGTAAAAAAGTCCCGGGATAAAAAAGGGCTGGTTCTTCCAGTCAAATTGAACCGTCGGAAGCCTTTCAACCAGAGCCTCGAAACTGTTCATGCTTTTTTGAACCGTGGTTAAAAAACCGTAGGTTTCAGAATTTTTAGTGAAGGTCACAAACGATTGCGGTTCAATCTCGTTGCGATGTTCTTTTTCAAAAAAATCCTGTAGAACATACTCGTCGGCAAAACGGTTATAACGCAAAATAATATTGGTATAGGGATCAAGATCTGTCCGGTGGCGCCAGGTGATTCTTCCCCTGTCACGGTCTTCAAGCTCGCTGTAGGGATTGGGCGGCCCGTCGGCTGGGGATGAACCTGCAGGAGAATCGCGCCCCGGCGTCGGCGCTCGCTCATCCTGCGTCCAGTAGCCAATGAGGGACCCCTGCGCATATTGACTAAAATCATAATCCAGAACACCGCCGGCTCCAAAGCCGCGCTTGGAACGCCAATCCGCCAGAATTTTCCCAAATACATTTTTCGTAATGCTGAACCCTTTGGTGGTTTCAATAAACGCGCCCATTTTGGAGTTATAGCCGGCATTAATCTGAAAAGGAAGGTTACGGTCCTGAAGCGGAATCACAAGGTAAGGCCACCAAAAAACGGGTTTTCCTAAAACATAAATCCGCACGTTCCAGGCCACGATTTTATCTCCCGTATGAATGGTTGCTTTCTGGGCCCGGATTTCGTAATGCGGGTTCTCGCGGTCGCAGGTTGTGACACTGCCCCCCTTGATAACGGTGACACCTTCCTTGCTCTGCTGAATATCCTCGCCCGAACCATACCAGGGATAGGAAATCGCCTTGGAGTTAGGAAAGCTTCCCTCATGCGTTGCAAAATCATAAGTCACTTCTTCGCCGCGGGCCGTGGGTTTATCCTTCTGAAAGATAATCACATGCCCGCGCGCATAAGCCTTTTTGGTTTCAGTTTCAACTTCAGCGTAATCCGAAGTAATTTTGACATTCTCATAAGTCAACACCACATTTTTTTTGGCAATGACCTTTTTTTTGTCTTTGAGGTATTCAAGGCTGTCTGCGACCACCTCGACGTTGGGACTTTTTTTAGAGAAACTATCTAGGACAGGAAACGAGGAGGGAACTTTTTTATCTTCTTCCGCAAAAAGCGGAAGACACCATGCAACTACGAGAATGACAATACAACTGGTAAGGGTACGAAAACTTTTCATGCTGCGCTATGAATGGGTTATATCCTGATATCGAACAACGCGGTTACGCCCTTCTTCTTTGGCACAGTAAAGCGCCTTATCGGCATGACGGATCAAATCAAACCCCAGATCATCAAAATATTCATCCCGCTTGGAAACCGCAATATCCGTAGGGAAAAAAGAAATTCCAATGCTGACCGTCACCTGCGCTTCTACATCATAAACTTTGAGGCGGTGGTGCGCCACGCTGGAACGAATACGTTCGGAGACTTCAAGGGCACCCTCCGGACCGGTCTCGGGAAGAACCATAATGAACTCTTCCCCGCCGTAGCGTGCGATCATATCAACTTTTCTCAAATTTTCACGCAAAAGGGCAGCCACTTCCTTTAAAGTAGCATCACCAACCAGGTGACCAAAGTCGTCATTATATCTTTTGAAATGATCAATGTCTAACATTAATACAGCCAGAGGCAGTTTGTATTTAATCGAGCGCTTAAGTTCTTCGTTAAAACGTTCCAGAAAATGCCTGCGGACGTAGACGCCGGTCAATCCGTCCAAAATGGAAAGCTCTTTCACGGTTTCGTAGAGCCGGATTTTCTTGACCTGCAGAACAAGATGCGAAACCAACACTTCGAACTTCACCAGATCTTCTTGATTCTGAGGCACCACCATGATCAAGGCATTCACTTCGCCTTCAATCACCAGCGGAAAAATCCAGGTCTCACCCGCCTCGTGAGAATCCATGGCCGCTATTTTTAACATCTGTTTTGATCCACAAACTTGATCCAACCGCTCCCGCAGCTCCTGACCCAATTCAGGGGTGGTTTCCTCGGCCCCCTCGCCCGTCATAACAAATTGCCGCGCATAAGAAACCTCGTCCTTCGTTTTTGTGATCAAAATAAGTTTCATTTCCTTAAAGGGAAGAACCGGAAGGACTTTTTTAAATAAAAGGTCAGCCATGGCTTCGAAACTTAAGCATTCGCTAAAATCCCTGGCAATTTCAAATAGCTCCAGAAGGCTTGAGACCTGTTTTTCAAGATGGTGCAGGCTCTCAAGGCGCTGCTGGAATTTTTGCTGGAGATTTTCAAGCTCCTCTTTGACTTCGCGGCCCGTGGCAGCTTCTGACTTCATCCAACCTCTCCATTGCCTGTGGTAGGTTGTGAAAATCGCAACAAAGGCACTTGCTCCCGCCCCAAAATAAACTGTTTCCCAGGCATGACTGCGAAAAAGAAAATAGATATAAAGTAAAATCGTGATCGAAAGGGCACCCACAAAAAACGGATAGGGATGTTCATCAAAAGCGTAGAAGAGAAAAAAAAGGACAAACGGAAATAAAACATAAAAAGCCAGCAAGAGCTGATTGCCCTGCTGCCAGATAAAATAAACTCCGGCAATAAAAACGAGGGAAATCAGGCCGCGTTTAAGCATACTCGATTCCGCCCCTGACGCTTGGCTTGATAAAGGGCTTGATCCGCTTTTTGTACCAGGGTTTCAAGATCAAGGGTATCATCGGGAAGGTTAGCCACTCCCACCGAGAGGGTAATTTTAATTTTTTCCCGCCGGACCAGAAAGGTAGCCTGCTCCACCGCGGACCGGATCTTTTCAGCGATCTCAAGAGCTTCTTTCTTGCTTGTTTCCATAAGCAAAACCGAAAATTCTTCACCCCCGTAGCGCGCCACGATTGCATGCTCTGTCGTCTCTTTCAAAAGCTCCGAAACGCGGACAAGGACTAAATCCCCTGCCTGGTGCCCAAAACGATCGTTGCAGGTTTTGAAATAATCCAGGTCACACATTAATAAGGAAAGTGAGCGGTGGGTCAAGAGGGCACGGCGGTGCTCTTCCTTGAGGCGGTCATAAAAGTAGCGCCTGAGATAGAGGCCCGTCAAAGAATCACGGATCGCAAGCTGCTCGGTTTGTTCATAAAGCATCGCATTGGAAAGGGCGGAAGAGGCCAGCACGGAAATCGCATCCAGAAGCCTGAGATCATCATTGGTAAAAGCTTCGCGCTGATGGGAGTTGATGCGAAGGGTTCCGATCACACGGCCTTCCTGAAATAGCGGGACACTGACAAGGGATCGGAGTTTTTCCTCACGCGTGGTTTCCGTCACATCGAAACGAAAATCCTGGTGGGCATCCGTGACAATAAGACGCTTCCGGTTGCGGATGACCCAATAGTCAAAAAGATCACCGTGCTTGTGAACGGATTTTGTCCGGTCATCCTTGCCCTTGGAAGCTACCACCGAAAGATGCCGACCGTCAGGATGAGCAATCGTGATGAGAATAAGGTCTCCCCGCTGGATGAAGTCTGCGGTTTTGTCCGCAACCATTTGAGATAACTGAACCACTGAAAGCGTTGTGGTCAGTTCCTCAGCCAATTTGCGCATATGATAATAGGTGGAATATTTTTCAAAGAGGATACTAATCCCTTCCCCCTTGGACTTGAAAGCCATTTCCAGGTCGTTTTTTTCATTCTGGCATTTTTCACGATCCACGGACAGGCCCGCAATCTGGTTTTCAAAGTATTCGTCCATCCGGTAAAGGGAAAAACCAAGGAGCGCATACTGCACCAAAAACCAGCTAAAAAATGACAAATGCGCAATCCCTCCGGCCAGGAAAACCATTACGGTGGAAAAGAGGATAAAAAAAACACCCCCTGCTAATCGAAAAGCAAACCACCCGAAAAGGATCGCAAAAGACAGACCCGATAATCCGAGTGCAATCCGATGAAGATAGATTTCCGGGACGACCGTATGCCTTAATAGGGACAAGGAATAGATAATTTGATAACTGAAAAGAAAAGTCGCCAGGAGAGCAATGAAAATATTTGCTGCTTTAGGAACTAAAGAAGGCCGCATCGATCACCCCGGCCCTCGCCCGACGATCAAAAAGGGCTTGGGATGTTTTGATCAAGCAGCTCAGAAAATCGCTGCCTGCGTTTGGGAATCAAAAAAGTGGGCTTTGCTCATATCAAATACAATTTGCAAATCCTGGTTCACTGTAGCGGTATCCTGATTGGAGACGCGGGCAACAAAGTTATTGTTGCCTGCGTTGAAATAAAGATAAATTTCAGACCCCATCGGCTCGACCATCTCAACCGTGGCTGTGATCGTAAATTCAGGCCGGGCGTCCTGAGCAAAAATCTTGTCATAAATATCTTCCGGGCGGATCCCAAAATGGATTGCCTTATCCCGGTAAGGCGCGATTTTGGCATAATGCTGCGGCAAAAGACGCAGTTTGATTCCTTTATCCAGAAAAAAATAATCTCCGTTCACGGCGGAAATTCTGCCCTTTAAAAAATTCATCGGAGGAGAACCTATGAAACCTGCCACAAACTGATTGGTAGGGTTCTCATAAAGCGTGACCGGATCCGCGACCTGATGAATCGTCCCATTCTTCATCACCACAATACGGTCGCCCAAGGTCAAAGCCTCAACCTGGTCGTGCGTCACATAAATCATGGTTGACTGAAGACGGTTATGAAGTTTTTGTAATTCCATGCGCATTTGAACGCGCATTTTGGCATCCAGGTTGCTCAAAGGTTCGTCAAATAAGAACACCTTGGGTTTACGCACAATCGCACGGCCAACAGCCACCCTCTGGCGTTCGCCGCCCGAGAGTTCTTTGGGTTTTCGTTTCAGCATGGAATTGCTTCCAATCCCCAGAATTTCAGCCGCTTCCTGAACACGCCGCTCAATTTCTTTGCTCGGGTATCGCCGCAATTTAAGCCCGAAAGCCAGGTTTTCATAAACAGTCATGTGGGGATAGAGCGCATAGTTTTGAAACACCATCGCAATATCCCGGTTTTTGGCCGGCATATCATTCACGATCTGACGATCAATCAGGATTTCCCCTTCCGTCACATCTTCAAGCCCGGCCACCATTCGAAGGGTCGTGGACTTGCCGCATCCGGAGGGCCCTACGAAAACAACAAATTCTTTATCTTTAATCTCAAGGCTGACTTTTTTAACGGCATAGACATTACCGGCGTAAATCTTTGAAATATCTTTTAAAACAACAGTGGCCATACAAACTCTCCTTAAGCGTCAAAATAGGTAAGCAAAAGCGTAAGTGTCTTTTTCATCTCACGCCGGTCTACAACCATATCAATAAGCCCGTGTTCCAAAACAAATTCTGAGGTCTGAAAGTCAGACGGAAGTTTTTGGCGAATGGTCTGTTCAATCACCCGAGGGCCCGCAAAACCAATCAGCGCACGCGGCTCTGCAATAATGATGTCTCCCAAGGAAGCAAAACTTGCCATCACGCCTCCCATGGTCGGATTCGTCAAAATAGAAATAAAGGGGTGCCTCGCCTTCTGAAAGGCGCCGATCGCCATAGAAGTTTTTGCCATCTGCATAAGACTTAAGGCTCCCTCATACATCCTCGCTCCGCCGCCTGATCCAGAAACAATAATCAATGGCAGTTTTTTATCCAGAGCATGTTCGGCGAGGCGGGCAATTTTTTCACCCACCACCGCTCCCATGGATCCCATAATAAACCTTGAGTCCGTGACGCCAATGGCAACGGCATGATCGTCAATCCTCCCCTCACCTGTCACACAGGCCTCATGGAGCCCTGTCTTTTTCTGATCCTGTTTTAGCTTATCAAGATAGGATTTAACCCCTTCAAAATGAAGGGGGTCCTGGGTTTGGAGATGATTATTCATTTCCTTAAACGAATTCGAATCCAGAAGCTGATAAAGGCGTTCCTGGGCACCCACAATAAAGTGATAGCCGCATTTTTGGCAAACGGAGAAATTTTCTTTGAGAGACTTATTGAAAAGAACATGCTGGCACCCCGGGCACTTCGTCCATAGGCCTGCGGGAACGCTTTTCTTTTTTAAACCGCTTGTAACCAGCGGAGCTTGTTGGATCTGTTCTTCGTTTTCTTGTTTTTTAACGGATTCAGGCACGTTCCTGGACCTTTGCTCCAACTAATGACTGCATCAAAAGTTATAACCTTGATGTAAATATACTGACGAAGTGAATGAGGCCTGATAAGAACCCGCAAATTATAGGTAAGACCTTTTTGACTGTCAACCCATTTATCCATATAAGTCTAAATTTTCCATAACTTTACAACAAATTTTAATCATGCTATGGTTCAGATATGGAACAGCGAATCATCCAGCATCAAACCCAAAAATTAGTTCTTTCACCGCAAATACGACAATATTTTCGCCTCCTGCAGCTGCCCATTGCCGAATTAAGCCAGGCCATCGAAAATGAGCTCGCAGAAAATCCCCTTTTGGAAGAAGACTCCCGTGAAATTCAGGATGAGTCTCTGGCCTTGCCGGAACAGGGTCCGGAGCCGCCAACCCGGGACAAAGTTACCCTCGAGCTTGACGCGGGTGCCGAATCGTTTGACAAGCTTGCCCGAATCGATGAACAGTTTTGGAACAGTTACAATGACCTCGACTCCGCTAAACCTGACCTCACGGAATTTAAAAAGAGAAAAGATTATGAAGAATCGCTCATCACACGCCCCGAAGCCTTGTCGGATTTCCTGCTCTGGCAGATGGGATTTCTAAATCTTAACGAAGCCGAGCGCCGCATTGCCGAAGAAATCATAGGCAATATCAATGAAGAAGGCTATCTTAAAGCCAGTCTCGAGGAAATAGCCAAGGCCTGCCAAGCGGATCCCGCAGCCGTCCAAGAGGGCCTCTCTCAAATTCAACAGCTTGACCCTCCAGGCATTGGCGCCAGGGACCTTCGGGAAGCCCTCCTCATTCAACTTAAAAGAAAAGGGACTGAAGCAAGTCTTGCCTTTGAAATCGTTCGCCATCATCTCACGCTTCTTGAAAAAAGGGCGTGGCAGGATCTGGCCAAAATCCTATCGGTCGATATTCAGCAAGTGAAGCAAGCCGCCGAATTGATCATTCATCTTGAACCGAAACCGGGAAGAACGTTTTACAGCGAGGAGCCGATTGCCGTAACCCCGGATGCCACGATCACCTTGAGCAATGACGAGAATGAAAAGTTTAAAATTGAAATTCACCATGAGTCGCTCCCGGAGCTCAGAATCAATCCTTACTACCGGCGCCTCTTAAGGGATAAACACACCGACGAAAAAACAAAAACGTTTATCCGTGAAAAAATGCAGGCAGGCATTAATTTCCTCAGGGCTTTAACTCTTCGCAAATCGACTTTGAGGGAAATCACCGAGGAACTCTTGCGGGTTCAATTCCGTTTTTTTGAAAAAGGCTTTTCCGAACTTATTCCCCTTCGGCTTAAAGATATTGCGAACCATCTCGGCATTCACGAATCAACCGTCAGCCGCGCCCTGCAGGGGAAGTACATTTCCACGCCCCAAGGCACGATCCCCTATAAAAGTTTTTTTTCGACAAAACTTGAAACCCTCCACGGCGAAGCAGAGTCCCAGAAAAGCATTCTCGAGCGCATGCGCGGGTTGCTGGCCCGGGAAGATGCCGGAAATCCTCTAAGCGATCAGGAGATTGTAAAGCTTTTGAACCAGGAAGGGATCCTCATTGCCCGGCGGACAGTGGCAAAATACCGGGAACTCCTCAAAATCCTGCCTTCACACCTGCGGAGAAGAGAATAAAAAAGCTGGTGGTCAGGATCGAACTGACGACCTGCTGTTTACGAAACAGCTGCTCTACCAGCTGAGCTACACCAGCACTAACGATTGAAAACGAAAGCTACTTCTGATGCGGTAACCACCCTTTACTGGGCACTACAGTCAATCCGCAGTCCCACGTATAGGCGTGTAGATTAGGGCAGCACAACGTGCGCATTGTACAAAAAAAAGGATTAAAAATAAAGGAAGGGATTTGTCCCTACAAATTTGTTATTCGTCTACGGATTAAATAATGCGCCCCCAATCTTTATGTTTACGGCTTACACAAACGCTCGAAACGGGGCAAAGACAAAATGCTTGAGGCCAAGTGCACGCGGGAGAAAAGAAAAAGCTTCGCCGGCGGGTCGATGGGGCTTAAGATACTAGAATTGATAAAAATGAAAGGAGGATAAATAAAATGGCCAATAAGAGCAAAGGCAAAAAAGAAAAAAAGAAAGCCAAAAAAAAGAAATAGTTCTTTAATTGGTTTCACAACCAAAGAGCCATCCACGTTCAGCGGATGGCTCTTTTTTTGTGCGCCCTCCCGGGCGCACCAAATATAAAAGCGACTGAGCTTTTTTGCCCAGTCGCTTTTATTGATAGCGGGGGTACTGGCACCTTTGGGTTATGAGCGGATCAAGTTCGTTTACCGGACACTGTCGCAGCCCATGCGATCATCAAGATCTGAAACGGCAGTCTCGCCCAGTACACCCACGCGGGCAGCGCTGAAAAAACCTCGGGATGCAGCGCCATATGAATATTGACCGGAAAGACCACGATAAGATAAAGAATGATTCCCCATGCTGCTAGCCGCCTTGTCCGTTCGATCATTAGAAGCGCTCCCAGCAGGACCGACACAGCGCCGCTTATCAAAACAAGCGCCTTCGAAAAAGGCAGATAAGGCGGCATGACTTTAAGATACATCTCCGTTTTTAAAAAATGGAGCGCGCCTGCGCCGATGAACAACGCACCCAATAGATTTCTAGGCAAGGTTTTCGAGGAGACTGTTGCCCCCTTCATGTTATCTCTTCCACAGATTGCAGCATGCGCAAATATAGTTTTTCGACTTTTTTTCTGGCCCAGGGAGTTTTTCGTAAAAACCGCAGGCTGGAGGTAATACTCGGTTCATTTTGAAAACAGTTGATGCTGACCTGCTCACCCATTTTCTCCCAGCCATAATGCCCCACGAGCTGATTCAGCATCTTCTCAAGCGTCACTCCGTGTAAAGGATCTTTGGATCGGTGCGTCGGGTCGGTCATCATTCGTAGCGTTCAGATTTCTTGCACAGTCTTTGGTAAGAGTTCATTTACCTTTTAAATATCGATCCGCGTCTTCATGATCGCCAATAAAAATAAACCGGATGCCTCCGGGCTTATGGGGTAGGCAAATACGCGGGGCTTCTTGGTAACGCTAAGGCTCAAGAAAGGACCCCAATTGTGAATGTGTAACCCCTTAGGAAATCGGCGGGATTCATAGGACAGGACAAATTTGTCAATCGCTTGCCGGCTTTTTAGTTGCAGTGCTTGCGGGAGACCGGTAAAGCCCTCGTCAAGGATTCCATAAAATATCTCATTCACATAAAGCCCGTACGCGCCGAACATCCGCTTCATGAACAAACCGTTCAGGCCGTTTAACTGATCCGCAACAAAATCCTTAAATGATTCTTTTGCCATAGTCCGATTAAAAATTAGTAAGGGCCGTGACTACCAGTGCGCCACCCTCCGCCAAACTCAGGCAGGCACCCACAGGGCCGCCTCCAGCTCACGGGAAAGCAAAAAATTACAACATCCCAAGCTGGAGCTTGGCGGCCTCAGACATGCGGTTGGCGCTCCAGGGCGGAGTCCACACCAGTTCCACTTTTGCTTGCTTGACACCGGGGACCTTTTGAATTTTACTTTGCGCCTCGGCTGAAATAGGGCCGCCCATTCCGCAGCCGGGAGCCGTGAGCGTCATTTTCACATCCGCTTGAAAACCGCCTTCTGCCAAAGGCGTGACCTGACACTCGTAAACAAGCCCCAACTCCACAATATTGACTGGAATTTCGGGGTCATAACAGGTCCTTAGTTGATTCCAAACGGCTTTCTCAATTTCATCCTTTGAAAGCTCACCCGCTGGCGTCGCTTCAACGTGCTTCACCACTTCTTTACCGATGGCATCCGCCTGCTCACCTTCAATCCGGACCATAAAACCATTATCCGTCATCACCGTGTAGCTTCCCCCGAGCGACTGCGTAATCCTCACCTTGGTTCCTTTGGGAAGCATAAATTTGTTTCCGCTCGGGATTTGGGTGACCTCACAATCCCGGCTAAGTTCAGTTTGTGAATTTTCCATAAAAATTTATCCCGCCTCCCATTCGGTTGATATGATTTCGGTTGAAACCGTTTTTCCTTCTTCTCCCTTAAGGGCAGCCCTGAGGGTGTGCCAGGCAAGCGTCGCGCACTTAACGCGAACCGGAAACTCGCGTACCCCTGAAAAAACAGCAAGCTTTCCCAAAAGGTTCTGATCAAAGGTCTCGATTGTCTTTCCCGCAACCAGTAGATGAAACTGATTAAAAATCTCTTCGGTCTCTTGTTTCGTCTTCCCTTTGACCGCTGCCGTCATCATCGAAGTCGAGGCTTTCGAGATGGCGCAGCCTGATCCCTGAAAGCCGATCTCCTTGATTTTATCCCCGTCCATTTGCAGAAAAACCTTGATCCGGTCCCCGCAAAGCGGATTGAAACCTTCGGCCTCGTGATCGGCATGGTCAAGGGCGTGATAATTCCGCGGATTTTTATTGTGATCCAAAATAAGTTCCTGGTAAAGCTCCCGAAGCTCCAGCATTAGCTAAAAACCCCCTTCACTTTCTGAATGGCGCTGGCAAGCGCATCGATTTCTTTTCGCGTGTTATAAAGGGCAAAAGAGGCACGCGCCGTGGCCGGCACCTGATAGCGATCCATCAAAGGCATGGTGCAATGGTGGCCTGCGCGAATGGCAATGGCTTCATGATCAAGAATTGTTCCGATGTCATGAGCGTGGATATCTCCCAGAACGAAAGAGATAATTCCGGCTTTTTCTGTTGCCTCTCCAATCACCCGTAAATCTTTAATCTGAGAAAGCGCCTGGTTGGCGTAGACGAGCAGTTCATTTTCATATTGATGAATTGAATCAAGCCCGATCCCGGTAAGATAATCAATGGCGCTTCCAAGCCCAATCACGCCTGCGATATTGGGCGTCCCAGCTTCAAATTTATACGGGATTTTATTGTACCGGGTCTTTTCGAACGTGACGGAACTAATCATATCCCCTCCGCCCTGGTAAGGCGGCATGGCTTCAAGCCACTTGGCTTTTCCGTAAAGCACCCCCACGCCTGTGGGCCCATACATCTTGTGCCCGGAAAAAGCATAAAAATCGCAGTCAAGTGCCTGAAGATCGACCGGCAAATGCGCCACGCCCTGGGCGCCGTCAATAAGAACCGGGATACTTCGGGCATGCGCTTTTTCGATTAATTTCCGGATCGGATTAATGGTCCCGAGCGTATTTGAAATATGCACGACAGAAATGAATTTCGTTTTGGGGTTCAAAAGCTTTTCGAATTCTTCCAAGATAAGCTCCCCGCTGTCATGAATCGGAACCACGCGAAGCTTGATCCCAATCTCGCCGCAAAGCATCTGCCAGGGCACAATATTGGAGTGATGCTCCATTGTGGTAATGACGATTTCATCGTCTTTCTTTAAGAAGGCTTTTCCGTAAGTTTGGGCCACCAGGTTAATGGCCTCAGTTGTCCCCCTGACAAAAATAATTTCGCGGTCTTCCCGTGCATTGAGAAACTGCCTGACTTTAGTGCGGACCCCTTCATAGGAATGCGTGGCCTGCTGGCTTAAGTAATAAATCCCGCGGTGGATATTGGCATTCTCGGAAGTGTAAAACCTTTCAAGCGCCTGAATCACGCACGCAGGTTTCTGCGTGGTGGCGGCATTATCAAGGTAAACCAGGGGCTTGCCATAAATTTTCTGGCTCAGGACAGGAAAATCCTTACGGATTCTTTCCACGTCAAATCCTGATTTTGCTCTTTTCTTTACACCTGTCTTTAAATCCATAGTTTGTCCCTGAAGCATCACTTTCTTCTCACACCTTCAGCCATTCCCAAAGCCAGCGGTCAAGCTGTGCCCGCACGGGCTCAAGCGAAACCTGGTGAATGACTTCACTCGCAAAGGCATACGTCAAAAGGCCGCGAGCCTCCTGCTCGTTTAAACCGCGGCTTTTCAAATAAAAAACCGATTCTTCATCCAGCTGGCCAATCGCAGCGCCGTGCGCGCATTTGACGTCATCCGCAAAAATTTCCAGCTGCGGCTTCGTATCCACCGTGGCCCCTTCTGACAGGAGCAAATTCTTATTCACCTGATGCGCGTCGGTTTTTTGAGCGTCTTTCCTGACTAAAACCTTCCCATTGAAAACAGCCCGGGACTTCCCCTTTAATATTCCTTTGTAAAGCTGGTCGCTTTTGCCGTAAGGCCTGGCATGATCAATCACGGTGTGGTTATCCACATGCGAATCCTGATCCGTGAGATAGAGGCCTTTAAGTGAGCACTGGGCTCCTTCCTCCTGCAATAAAATGTTCAGGTCATTGCGCACCAGTTTACTTCCGCAGGTAAGATAAAACGATTGGAATGAGCTTTCCTTGTGAGCCGCAACTTCAGTGGTATTAACTTGCGACATTTGAGCGTTTTCTTTTTGAATCTGGTAATAATCAAGCGAGGCGCCCCTTTCCAGAATGACTTCAGAAACGCGGTTTGTCAAAGATGCGTTTTCACTCAACGAAATAAAACTTTCCACCAAAACCCCTCGGGCTTCAGCTTCCAGCAAAATAAGATTCCTTGAAAAAGTTGTGCACGGCGCCTCGGAATCCGTCACGTAGAGGATTTGAACGGGTTCACGGAGCTTGAGCCCCTTGGCTAAATGAATCCAAACCCCGTCCTGCAGGAATGCCGTGTTGAGCGCGATAAATCCATTTCGCGCGGGATCCGCATAGCGGGCCAGATGAGCTTTCAAAAAATCGGCAGGTTCCAAAAGAGCTGTGGCCAAAGATCCGATCGCGAGACCCTTGGTTGAGGCTGGAAGAAGCGACAATTCCTTGGAATAAAAGCCGTTCACAAAAACAAGTCTGGGGCCCTGGAGGTCCGCAAAAAGAAAGGGCTCGATCTTCTTTACATTAAGCCCTGCCGCGGGGCTTTGAGATGCAAGCCGGAAAGGAGCTTTTGCAATCCGGTCAACTGACGTATATTTCCAGTCTTCCTGACGCAGGGTAGGAAATCCCGTTTCCAGGAAAAGTTCAAATGCCTTTTCCCGGACCGTCTGAAGCCACGCGGTTTTGGCGGCACCACCTTTTTTCAAAACCTCAAACGCCGCCCGGTAAACTTCCTGATCCTTCACCCCGGTGTTTTCTTTACTCTGTTTCATCTCCGCCGCCAATCCCACACTCATTTCATTTCACCTTCCCAACGACTTTTCAGCTGTGTCCTTTTCCTTGACCCAGTCATAACCTTTTTCTTCAAGCCGAAACGCGAGGTCTTTTCCGCCTGACAAAACAAAGCGGCCATCCACAAGCACGTGTACAAAATCCGGAACCACGTAATTTAGCAGCCGCTGGTAATGGGTCACAAGAATCATGGAACGCTCAGGGCTTCGCAAGTGATTGATTCCCGCAGACACAATTTTCATGGCGTCAATATCCAGCCCCGAATCGGTTTCGTCAAGAATCGCAAGCCGCGGCTCAAGCACGGACATTTGAAGAATTTCATTGCGTTTTTTCTCACCGCCCGAAAAACCTTCATTCACGGGGCGATTGGTGAAACTCGCGTCCATTTCAACCAGCTTCATTTTTTCTTTAAAAAATTCCAGGAACTCGATTGCATCCAGTTCTTCAAGGCCGCGCGACTTGCGCAGCGCGTTCAAGGCCGCTTTCAAAAAATAAGCATTGTTCACGCCCGGAATTTCCGTGGGGTACTGGAAAGCCAGAAAAACGCCTTCGCGCGCCCTGACTTCAGGTTCCATTTCAAGCAGGTTTTTCCCGAAATACAGCACTTCGCCCTCCGTGACCTTGTACGATGGGTGGCCGGCAAGAATTCGCGTTAACGTGCTTTTCCCCGATCCGTTGGGTCCCATAACGGCGTGGACTTCTCCGGCCTGGACTTTTAAATCAATCCCTTTTAGAATTTCTATCCCTTCCACCGCGACATGCAAATTCTTAATTTCCAACATGCTTTCTCCCCCTTCTTTCATTAACCGACACTCCCCTCAAGGCTCACGCCCATTAGTTTGGAGGCTTCGACCGCAAATTCCATGGGCAGGTTTTTAAAAACTTCCTTGCAGAACCCGTTAATAATCATCGAAACTGCGTTCTCTGCCGAGATTCCGCGCTGTTTGCAGTAAAAAAGCTGATCTTCACTGATCTTGGAGGTCGAAGCTTCATGCTCCACTTGCGCCGTAGGGTTCTGCACCTCAAGATAAGGAAATGTATTTGCACTGCACTTGTCTCCGATAAGCAGCGAATCGCACTGGGAATAATTACGCGCTTTCCCGGCACCCGGAAGCACTTTGACAAGGCCCCGGTAGGTATTGCTTCCAAAACGGGCCGAAATGCCTTTGGAGATGATCGTGCTTTTCGTGTCTTTTCCCACGTGGATCATTTTGGTTCCGGTATCCGCCTGCTGATAATTATTGGTCACGGCCACGGAATAAAATTCACCAACCGAATGGTCACCCTGCAAAATGACACTCGGGTACTTCCAAGTAATCGCCGCGCCGGTCTCAACTTGAGTCCAGGAAATTTTAGAATTTGTTCCAGCACACTTGCCGCGTTTTGTGACGAAATTATAAATACCGCCTTTCCCTTCTTTGTCGCCGGCATACCAGTTCTGAATCGTGGAATATTTGATCTGCGCATTTTCCAAAGCCACAAGCTCCACCACGGCCGCGTGCAATTGATTCGTGTCCCGGATCGGGGCCGTGCACCCTTCCATATAACTCACGTAACTGCCTTCATCCGCGATAATCAAAGTCCTTTCAAACTGTCCGGTGTCGGCGGTATTGATCCGGAAATAAGTGGATAATTCCATTGGGCACCTGACGCCTTTAGGAATATAGCAAAAGGAACCGTCGCTAAACACGGCCGCATTTAAGGTGGCAAAAAAGTTGTCCGTGTACGGGACCACGGAACCGAGGTACTTTTGAACAAGAGCCGGATGATTCTGGACCGCCTCGGAAAAAGAACAAAAAATAATCCCAACTTCCGCAAGTTTTTCTTTAAAAGTCGTCGCGACCGAGACGCTGTCAAAGACAGCGTCGACAGCAACACCGGAAAGCCTCTTTTGTTCTTCAAGAGGAATCCCGAGCTTGTTAAAAGTATCTAAAAGTTCTTTGTCCACTTCATCAAGGCTGTTGAGCTGCTTTTTCTGCTTGGGTGCGGCATAGTAGATCATGTCCTGGTAATCAATCGCGGGGTAGCTCACCCTTGCCCACCGCGGTTCGGCTTCGGATTTTTCAAGCTGGGCCCAGTGGCGGTAAGCTTTAAGTCGCCACTCGAGCATAAAAGGAGGTTCTTTCTTTTTGGACGAAATAAAACGGATTGTATCTTCATTTAAACCGCGCGGGGCTTTCTCGGTTTCAATGTCTGTCACGAAACCATATTTATATTCCTGGTCGATATTAATCCCCGCACCCTTCACGGGCTTCACTTCCGCTGCTTTTTCCACTTTCTTCACCTTAATCTCCCCCTTTACCGCTGGCTTATGGTGCGCAACCGCTCAAAGGTATAAATGCCTGTGGAGTGTCCGTCGCTCCATTGAAATCTAACTCCGTACCGGCCTACGGGCTCCATCGAAAGCGCATAAACATCCTTTTTAATCCATTCCTGAGGAACCCGCCTTACACCGGTCACTTCATCCAGGCAATCCGCGCAGGCGCAGGCAAGCCGCAATTCATAAGCACTATAAAGACTTTCCTGACCGTCCTTCCACCGGATCTTGATTTCATCTTTGGAAGGCTGCGTCATTTCAAGCGGCTCTAGCTCCGCGGATTCACCTTCCGGATTTGCAAAATTTAGCTGATTCATAAGATGCTCGGCAATCTGCATAAAAGCACGCGCACCGGAGGAATCAGGCTGGCTTTCCACAATCGGACGGCCTTCATCGGATGTCACACGGATATCGGTCGAAATCGGAATGGCACCCAAGAACGGAATTTTATGCGTTTCGGCATACCGGCGCGCGCCACCGCTCCCAAAAATTTCTTCCTCGTGTCCGCACTTTTTACATTCAAACCCGCTCATATTTTCAACCAGACCCAGCACAGGCGTGTGCAGTTTTTTAAACATCGTGATCGCTTTTTCAGCCACGTTAAAGGCTAAGTCCTGCGGCGTTGAAACAATCACGGCTCCGGTTAAAGGAATCTTTTGACAAAGGCTAAGTTGGATATCGCCTGTCCCGGGAGGTAAATCCACAATCAGATAGTCAAGCTCGCCCCAATCCACGGTTCCGAGGAATTGGTCAATCACTTTGGCAAGCATCGGGCCGCGCCAAATCACGGCATCCCCTTTGGGAAGGAAAAATCCCATTGAAATAATTTTTATCCCGTAACAAAGGGGCGGGATGAGTTTGCCGCCTTCCTGCATCGGCGTGTCACTCGCGCCCATCAGCACGGGAATCGTTGGCCCGTAAACATCCGCGTCCATTAACCCGACGCGTGCGCCCAGTTTTGATAATGCGATGGCTAAATTGGCAGAAACGGTTGATTTTCCAACGCCGCCTTTGCCGCTAGCGACCGGAATAATATTTTTAACTTTAGGAATTAATTGATTCTCCGCCATTTTGTTTCCTTTCCAAGATCATTGCATTTTCAGCCAGCGCCTTTTGGGGTTCCTTTTCATTGCCGCCGCCTTGGGCCACCATCTCTAGCGTGACTGAACTGTAATATTCATCTAACAATCTCTTTGTTTTAGCCCAAACCGGCGTAATGCCGCACAAGCACAAATGAGTACAAACAATATGTTCGCGCACACTGGGCTCGCAAAACACGTCGAACGTGCCGCCTTCCAAAGCTTCGATAATTTCTTTCAGGGTAATTTCCGATGACGGTTTTGCGAGCAAATAACCGCCACCCTTGCCCTGATGAGAAATCACAATATTCGCAGCTCTAAGCTTTTGCAAAATCTTCTCCACATAGGTCATTGAAAAGCGTTCCGCCTTGACGATATCTTTGATCTTGATCATATCGCTTGAGACGTGCCGTGCCAGATAAACCAGGCAAACCAGACCGTATTCAGTTCGTGTCGTAAATCTCATTTTTTCTCTCTCCGTTTAAAGTATAACAAAACCAGACTCTATCTGTCCAGTTTTAAGTCTCTAAGACAGTGTGTTCCTAACCATGCGCTATTAAGAGGGTTACAAGGAGTCGTGGCACAGCGCAAGGTCACTTTAGGTGTCTATCGCCAAAAGTGTGGGATAAGTAATAAAATGCCAGGATCGTCTTTGCGTCGATGATCTTACCTTGACGGATCATCGCGTCAATCTCGCGGGTATTGAATTCGTGGATTTCAATTTCCTCATCCTCATCTTGCTCCGCGCTGTCAGGGACCAAATCCTCAGCCAGATAAAGATGCATGATTTCCCCTGAAACTCCGGGTGTGGGATAAAAACGAAGCAGCTTTTTAAGGCGCTTAGGGCGATACCCGACTTCCTCAATCAGTTCTCTTTTCGCGGCCTGGGCAAAGGTTTCGCCTTTCTCAACCCCTCCGGCCGGGATTTCCCACAGCCAGCTTCGAGCGGCAAACCGGAATTGGCGGATCAAAAGATAACGATCTTTCGCTACTTTGGGAATAATCACAACCGAACCCGGATGTTCCAGGATTTGGCGCGATAAAATCCGGCCATTTGGCATCGAGACTTCGCAATCTACAAGGTGGATCGGCCCTTTGGAGAAAACAACCTTGCGCTGTTTAACATGAAATGCACGATTTGATTTTAATTTCATGATCTCTTCTCATTGGAAACAACGCCCACTTCATCGCCAATCTCCAGGCTGGCTTCCGTTTTTGCATTCCCGTGCGGCACTGCAATTTCAAGCTGCGACGAACTATTGAGAACCGCACAAAGAGTTTTCGGCCCTTCACCGTAAGTTCTGCGAAGTTTCCCAAGCGTAATATCACGGACAAAAATGTTGGCTTTTTTCCACAGATCAACACTGCCGTCGCGTTCGTGAATGTTCGTGATAGCGTTTCCGAAATGATCAAAATATAGGATTTCTCCCTCCAGACGATTCCCCCTCTTTTTGACTTTCGGAAGTGCGATCGAATGAATCGTGGACACTTTAGGTCCTAGTTGGTTAAAAATATTCTTGCGGGCAAGGTGCGCCGCGGTGGGCGAAAAAATATCACGGCCGTGGAATGTACTTGAAGGAATGGATTTCAAAAAAAACCGTCTGTTTTCAATCGAGCGAATGGCCAACCTTTTTTCGTGGTTAAGCGCAAGACTGAGAATCCCGTTATCCGGGCCAATGAAATAATAATTGGATGTTTTAACACACAAAGCCTTTCGCTTGGTTCCCACGCCCGGATCCACTACGCAAACAAAAATCGAACCTTTGGGAAACACGGCATATGAGGTTTCCAGAAGAAGAGCTGCCTGCGCCACATTTTGGGGTTCAATCCCGTGGGAAAGATCAATGATCCTGGCTTCGGGGCAAATGGAAAGGATGACTCCCTTCAGTGTCCCGACGTAATGATCCCTCAGCCCAAAATCTGTAAGTAAAACAATAAGCGGTCTATTCATACTCGATGTAAAAAATGCGCCTGAGCCGATTCGAACGGCCGACCCCCTGCTTAGAAGGCAGGTGCTCTATCCACTGAGCTACAGGCGCTTAATCTTGTGATTAAGCACTGCGCCGTGAGAGTTTAAGGAAAACTCTCTACGGCGACAGCGCACGTCTCTATCTATTTCACACCCTCATATTCTTCGTGAGAGGAACTTTTTTGCGCACTCCCCATTGTCAGCAGCCCCGCGAAGCGGGGCGGGTGCAGCATTCTGCATTTAAATCCCCTCCTTCGCCAAGGCTTCCCGGAGAGGGTCCGTCCTCCGCATAACTCCCAGAGCAAGCCGGGTAGTAATGCGCAGGCGGATAAACTACACAATCAATCAGGAAGAGTAAACAAGAAGGTTTGACTCAAAGGCCTAGGCTTTAGGTTCGTCCTTCTGATACCGCCAGTGCCAGGGCTCAAAGGCAATTCCTTCCGGAGAGTTTTTGGGAAAGGAAAGCACGAAATCATATTTGGCCGCATTTTTCATAAGCCACTGGTATTCGGGCAAATTCTCAAACGACTCAGGATTCCCCTCGCCGCTTATCCCTTCTTCATTAATAAAATCAAGCGCCTGGCTTTTAGGATTTCCGTGTTCGCTGTAGCCTGGCAGGGCATTCCACTCCGCCGTCTCAAGAACCGAATAATTGTGGTTTTGAAGATAGGAAATAAAAAGGTAAAGCTGATACGCTGAAGACCGGTAAGCGGATTCAATGTAAAGCTGTTTGCCCAGATTTTTTTTCATAGCTTTCATCATTTTCACATAGGCCTCATAAACATCTTTCGGGACAAACTGCGTGGGCAGCGCAGTCTGCTTTCCCTCTATTTTTATGGACTGACCAGTCAATTTTACGAGTTCGGTTTTCCCGTCCGCGAGGCCCTGCCACTTGGTTTTGATCCCGACCTTCAAAGGATCCAGGGTCTGAAATTGCTGCAAAAACAGTTTCTCCTTCTCATCCAGGGGGGCATAAATTTCCTCAAAAGGAAGCGTGGCAAGTTCTCCCTTGGTTTCCTTTTCCTTAATCATGGGCGTTAATTTGGAGAGAATCTGCTGCACGGTTTGAATATCTTCTTCCATTAAACGGTTAAGGTTCAGCTCGGCGGAAATGGGATTGGCAAAAAATGAAAAAAGGCTAACGATGAGAAAAAAGCAAATCAAAAACAGCTCGTATCTGAACGGCACGGAAACCGAATGTCTGGACACACGTCACCTCCTTGTTAATAAATTCCTGGTCATAGGGATCACGCAAAAGAACGACGGCACATCTTTTGGCCGTTGTCTGGACCGCTTCAAGCAGTCTCCGGCACTGGGCAAAAAGATGCGCGTCAAAGCAAAAGAAAAGCACACTGTCACTGATTCCGGCCAGCATGCGGGCTTCCTGGATATCATGATCGGTCGGGTCCATTTTTACAATCTGAATGGCTTTGGGCTCGATTTCATAGTGTTTTAAAAGGTCTGCAATGAATTTTTCCTCCTGCTGAAGTTCAGACTCGATAAAGATTCGATTCTCCAGGGTGGAAAGCTTAGGGAAAATAACCGTAAGGCTCCCCTCTAATTTTGCTTTAATTTTTGTTTTTTCCAAAGCCTCTTTGGCAATGCGTTCAGCCAGGGGATTTCCTGCAGATTCTGCGAGAGGAGCACCTTTCTCAAACCTCACCGACCGCTTCTTCTTTAACTTCTCTAACCGTGCGACACTTTTTTCAAGCTCGACATAATCAAGCCGCCGGTCGTGATAAGCCCGGATCAGCGTGTCAGCGGCTTCCCGCTGCGCGTCTGGATTATGACAAACCAGAACCATATCATGCCCGGCTTCAATAGCCCTGCACGCGGATTCCCCAAAAGAGGCAATGTCCCGTAGCGCGCCCATTTCAAGGTCGTCGCTTAAAATAACACCCTTAAATCCCAGCTCCTTTCTCAAATAGTCCCGAATGATTCGTTTAGAAAAGGTCACAGGTATATTCGCCGGGTCAAGATTCGGATAAACCGGATGCGAAGACATAACGGTATCTACACCCGCTTTAATCGCTGCAAGAAAAGGCGTTAAATGAATACTCTTCATTTCATCCCACGTTGTGGGCAGCACGGGGAGTGCGATGTGGGGATCCACGGGGGCCTGCCCCAAGCCCGGGAAATGCTTCGCGCAGGCCGAGAGGCCTTCTGCCTGCATTGTCTTAATACGGGCCGCACCGAGTTTCGCGACAAGTTCGGGGTCCTCTCCATAAGACCGGATTCCGATATTGGGACTGAATGTTTTGGTGAGCACATCCAAAGTGGGCGCCAAATTAAGGTCAATCCCAAGCCGCCTTAATTCTTTGGCTTCAATCGTCCCCTGTTTGCTTGCATATTCCACTTTGCCCGTATGTCCCAAAGCCAGATTATCCGGAAAAACGGTAATCCCCTCGGCAAGATGAATCACTCTCCCCCCTTCATGATCCACGGCCACAAGCAGTTTTCTGCCAAGCGCCGATTCCAAATCGGCAATCAGTCGTTTAAAGGCTTCAGCGGAAGAAAAATTAGGACGGAAAAAAATCACTCCGCCCGCGTGGGTCTCGCGGAAAAGAGCAACGGTCTCAGGCGTCACCTGCGTGCCCGAAATCCCGATCATTAATTGCTGGCCAGCTAATTCCTCAAGTTTCATCAGAAGACCCTTTAAGATCAATATTTTGAAATGGATTATATCTCGATGAGTTTTACGGCAAATACTGCGCTAAAGTTGAAAATAATAATAGAAAAACGCGAGGCAAAATGGTATCCGGTACGAAAGCATTGCTAACTTAAGCAGCTAAATAGCGGGAGGCATAGCGGTCAAGCAGTTCCCGAATCATTTTCTGATATTTAGTATGATGTTTTTGTGCTTCTTCTTTAAAAAACTCAACGCTTGATCTTTTAAGTGAAATCGTCACCTTTACGGTGTCTTCAGGCGCCGCCAATTGGCTGGGCGGCGGCAAAAAATCATTCACCCTCATCAATTTTCCGGCCGGCATATCCGGATCAACCCGTTTCCGTTTCATCATAATGCCCTGCCCCCTTTCTCCAATACCCCGCGCCAAAGATCCTGATTTTACTGTCCCTGTAGGTGAACCGGACGGTCAGGATTTTTCCTTCAAGCTTGCCGATACAAAAATACCGTTCTTCTTTCTTGCTATGTTTAGAATCGGTATAAATTTTTCGTTCTGGATCGAAGAAAACTTTGGATGCGGTCACAAAATCAACACCGTGCTTCTCAATATTCGAAATCTCTTTCTCAAGACTCCAAACAAAACTGCCTGAGCCGCTTTCCATTTAGAGGATACCTTACCAAGGGTTATTTGTACATATAATAATACATATTATTTGATGTATACATTTGCTCTTACCAGTTAAATAAATGCATATTAATTAAATTATATATAAGTTAATTAAAATATCAACTACATTCGCGGTTAATCCCTACGCGGGAGGGGAGCAGTAGGGGGAGGAGGAGTTCATTTTTATGATTCAGTTGCGAGGGTTTGTTTTCCGTACCCCTTCTAAATGGGTCTGTTGCAGAAGTCGTGGACACCGCAATATCTTGTAGGAACGCACGGCCGTATGCCCCAACGGATAGGAAAATAGATTGTTCTGCAACAGCCCCTTCCAGAAGGGTACCGTTTTATTGAAAATCATAGTAGAAAAACGCGCGCAAGTTCGGCGGGTTGGTTTATTTGAAACTCAAAGTCATCACCTCTTTCATCCCGGATAGCTGAAAATCATGACTATTTACCACTAAAATTCCGGAAGAGCCGTAATATTTATAAGCCTGTCCAAAAGTCAGCAAATCGCTGAAAGTTGCATTAGGAAAATGTGCACGATATTGTTCCTCGTCCGTGTAGCCGGAATTGATTACAGTAATACTCATCACTCCAATCCCGTGGTAAGCAAGTAGTTGAGAATTGCGCGGATCAGTACCCCGCATATCCTTCTTGCCATCTTTTTTGAGACATGTTATTTTGCCACATGCCTAAAATTAATTACGGGAAGCTCCCTACCGAGCAATCCAATCCCAGATCGAGAGCCATTGACCGTCATCCGATCCAGACTGTTCTAAAAATCATGAATAAGGAAGACGCTTCCGTTCCAAAAGCCGTGGCTAAAACTATCCCCTCGATTGAAAAGGGCGTCAAACTTATTGTCCAGTCCTTGAAGCAAGGCGGCAGGCTCTTTTTTGCCGGGGCAGGGACAAGCGGCCGGTTGGGGGTGATTGAAGCTGCGGAATGCCCTCCTACGTTTAATACTCCCCCTGCTCTAGTGCAAGCCGTTATGGCGGGTGGCAGAAAAGCGGTTTTTCGCTCCCAGGAAGGCGCGGAAGATCGCCACGAAGAAGGATTTCAAATTTTCTCAAAGAAGATTAAGAAAAGCGATATTTTGGTCGGGATTGCGGCAAGCGGCGTAACTCCTTTTGTGCAGGGAGCTCTGGAAGCGGCAAAACAAAAAGGTGCGAGCACGATCCTCGTGACGTGTAACGCAAAATTGGCCTCAAAAAAAATTATCGACTGTTTAATCGCGCCGTCCGTCGGACCTGAAGTGATTTCGGGATCCACCCGACTTAAGGCTGGGACGGCAACAAAGCTCGTCCTTAATATGCTGACGGTCACGTCTATGATTCAAATGGGAAAGGTGTACCAAAACTGGATGGTGGATCTTCAGCCCAAATCCAAAAAGCTCAAAGCGCGGGCCTTACGCCTTGTGGAACGCCTCGGCGAAGTTTCTCCCACAGAAGCCGAGACTTATTTACACAAAGCCCACAACCAAGTTAAAACAGCTATATTGATGGCAAAAAAGGGATACGATTACAAAACCGCAAGTGCAAAACTTAAAGCCACTGCCGATTATTTACAAAAAGCTATCTTCTACTGAAGTTTCACGAACCAATGGGTACACTTCCCCAGAGGGGAAATCAGTATCCATTAAATAGAGAAACCTCAGTAATTCTCAAGAACGATGAAAGTTGAAAAGCGGTTCACTCAGAGGCTTCGGATTCGGGAAGAACTAAGGGCAATTCGTCAGGGGCCCCTCGCCGTTCCCGCCAAAAAACTTGGCGGGCCGTCGTTTCCCCTCGACGACATTGTCCAAGTCTTCCACGAATCCTACGCCATTCGTTCACCACTTTCCAACTTTCATAATGTCCCTTGGTAATAATAAAACATTTCCGTTGTTCTAAAGGACAAAACATTTTAAAGTTCTGACGGCGGGTGGCGCCAACGGGGTACCGGGTTGAGGAAGAACTTTTCGCCAAGCCAACTCCCGTGGATAACAAAATTCGACGCTTTGGGGAAATTAAAATGCCTTTTGGATTCACGATGCCTGGCTTTATGCGAAAAGTTCTGACGAAATCCTGGTGGAACCGTTGGCGACGGGTCCCGCAGCAACGCAATGTGCCGCTCCCTCAAGTGAGGAGCGATAGCTGACATGAAAAAACTAGCGATTGGGTTAATGTCGGGAACGTCGGGAGATGGAGTGTCGCTTGTACTTTGCTCATTCAATAAGCGGCAATTCAAACTTCACGGATACAGAACCTTCCCTTATCCGTCCGCGCTTGCAAAGAAAATCCTACAAGGCCCCTCGTTAAGGGCCAATGAAATTTCCCAACTCAATATGCGCCTAGGAATCTTTTTTGCCGATTCCGTCCAAAAATTCCTGAAAAAATTGCGGATCGCACCGTTCCGGATTGTGGTTATCGGGTCCCACGGCCAGACGATTTATCACGGGCCCAAGGACAATCCCCCGAATACCCTGCAGATCGGGGAACCTTCGGTCATAGCTGAGCGAACCGGGATCCCTGTGGTGGCGGATTTCAGAATGCGAGATATTGCAGCCGGCGGTGAGGGAGCTCCACTGATTCCCTTCTTTGACCGATACTTCTTTGGACAGGGAAAGCCCCGTGCCCTGCAAAATATCGGCGGCATCGCTAATGTCACGCTGGTGGGCAAGGGGGTCCCTCTGATTGCCTTTGATACGGGGCCCGGCAATTGTCTGATTGACCTTGCGGTTCAAAAAAAGACAAAACGCCGTTTGAATTTTGATCGCAGCGGCAAAATTGCAAGACGAGGGAAGATTAATTTCAAACTGGTTGAAAGGATGACAAACCATTCCTATTTCAAAACGAAACCTCCAAAATCGACGGGACGAGAACTCTTTAATGACGGATTTATCCCTTCGGAACTTAAAAAGGACAAATTTGAAAATTTAATCGCTACCCTCACTTATTTCACAGCTCACAGCATTAGAGAAAGTTACAGACGATTTATTAAACAATCTGCTTCTGAAATCATCGTAAGTGGCGGCGGCGCCTTGAATAGGACACTCATGAATCATTTAAGTGATCTTTTCAGACCGATCCCGGTCCGATCCATTTTGGAATTCGGAATTCCTGTTCAGGCCAAGGAACCTCTCGCCTTCGCCTTCTTCGCGCTTCAGTCCCTGGAAGATAAAATCAATCACGCTCCCGAAGGTACCGGCGCAAAAAGAGCCTGCATCCTCGGCAAAATCATTCCAGGCAGACATTACAATGCCGCTAGGCTATAATCTGCGCATGACCAAACGTTTAAAAACCTACCTGGATACATCGATCTTTAATTTCGCAATCTCAACCCAAGTGGTTCACGAGAGACAAATCACGCTTAAGTTTCTTCATGATATAAAAAGGGGGATTTTTTTGCCTTTTATTTCTGATATCTTCTTTGAAGAAATCCAGAAGGCATCGCCTGAAAAACGTGATGCGCTCGTCAAAATTGCCGCCCCGTTTGATCTGGAATCCTTACCCCTTACGGAAGAGGCTGAGGCTTTAGCGGATCGGTACGTTCAGGAAATGGTGATCCCAAAGAAATACCGAAATGACGCTTTGCACATTGCTATTGCCTCAGTTTATAATATGGATGTGATCGTGAGCTGGAACTTTGAGCATATGGTAAAACTAAAAACAAGACGGGCAGTACATGCTATTAACACGTTAATGGGATTTAAACCGATTGATATTTGTTCGCCGCAGGAGTTAATTTGATCATGACAGAACCTCAGCCGATGAAGGAAATTCACCGAATTCGTGAAAAACTCTATAAGGAAAATAAATCCTTATCTCGAAAACAGCATATCGAGAAAGTTACGCGCATTGCTCAGCAGATGAAGGAAAAATACGGATTTAAAATCCAACAAACTCGACAAGCCGCTTAAATTGAGCCAACCTTCTTTTCAGGTCCGATTTTCACCCCTAAACGATGCAACTGCTTGATTGGATTGTGATTGCTGTTTATTCCCTCATTAGCCTCGGGCTGGGTGTGCTCCTCACCAAAAAAGCTTCCGAAGGGATTGAATCTTATTTTGTTTCAAACCGCTCGCTTGGCTGGTGGCTTGCCGGCACGTCGATGGCAGCCACGGCTTTCTCTTCCGACACCCCGCTCCTTATCACCGGGATTGTTAGACGCCGCGGGATTTGGGGAAACTGGGAAGTCTGGGCACTTGCCGTCAGCACGATGTTTGCCGTGTTTTTCTTTTCCAAGCTTTGGAAACGTGCGGGCGTGATGACGGAAGTCGAGCTTGTTGAGCTGCGCTATAGCGGGAAGCCGGCGGCATTCTTGCGGGGATTTAAGGCCCTCTACTGGGGTATTTTTTACAACGCCTTTGTCATCGGGGCCTGGCCTGTGACAGGCCTTGTCAAAGTCATGCAGGAAACAACAGACTGGAGCAAGACCCAATCGATTGTTTTTTGTATGGGACTTACAGCCATTTACTCTTCCCTTTCAGGATATTGGGGAGTCATCCTCACGGATTTCTTTCAATTTATCGTCGCAATGGCCGGCGCTTTTTTACTCGCGGTTTACGCGGTCAATGCCTGCGGAGGACTGGGTGCGATTGTCGAAAAGCTTCAGCATACGGACAAACTCCTGATTATCCCCCCGTTACACGGGAACACTCCTGCCGAAGTTCTGACTTCTCCGTTTGGCTGGTTTCTGGGCTTGATCTTCATCCAGTGGTGGGCGTGGAAAAATACGGACGGCGGCGGGATTATTGTCCAGCGGATTGCTTCCTGCAAAAATGAGCGCCAGGCCATTCTCGCGACATTGTGGTTTAACATTGCCCAGTACGCTTTGCGCGCCTGGCCGTGGATCCTCACAGCCCTGGCTTCTTTAATTCTGCTTCCCGATCTCACGGATCACGAACGGGCCTATCCCCGCCTTATCACGACGCTTTTGCCCACAGGGCTCAAGGGTGTGATGATTGCTTCCTTTTTTGCCGCCTTTATGTCCACCATGAGCACGCACCTGAACTGGGGATCATCTTATTTTGTGAATGACTTTTACAAAAGATTCATCCGGCGCTCCGAGAGTGAAAACCATTACGTCAAAATCGCGAAAATCATTCCGATTGTTCTTTCCCTTATGGCGGCGGTTGTGGCGTTCTACACGGAAAGTATCGGGCAAGTTTTTACTTTTATCCTGCACCTCACTGCGGCCATCGGCCCGGTCTATTTACTGCGCTGGTTCTGGTGGCGCATTAATCCCTGGACTGAAATCACGGCCATGGCCGTGAGCCTGCCGATGATTCTCTTGCGGCCAATTGTCTTTACGCAATTTGGAATTCCCCTCAGCCTGCCGCTTGAGCTTAGCTTTATGATTTTGGGAAGCGCGCTTTTTTGGCTGCCGGCGACTTTTCTCACAAAGCCGGTGCCTCTAAAAGTCCTTGAAAATTTCTTCCAAAAAGTCAATCCGCCGGGATTCTGGCTAGGATGGAAAGGCACCGGGGAATCCTGGTTGCCGAGTTTGTGGCAGTGGTTTATTGCCACGGTGGCGCTTGCGATGACCACGGTAGGGCCGCTTGACTTGCTTTTGGGTCATCCCAAACGAGGTGCAATTGAGTGCGCGGCCGCAATTTTATTGTGGGCGTATGTGGCGTGGAGCCTGAATCAGAAAGAAACCGTCGAAGAAACGGCAATCTCTGAAGCGCCTATTTTAGCGGCGAAAGACTAGGTAATAAATCAGACCCGCGAAGGTGCTTGAGGCAAGCGTCGTTATCATTCCCCGTTTAAAACGAAACAGCAAAAGAAATGCGCCGGCCGCAATCACCGCGCAAGCCAAATCCAAAGTTCCCCACTGCGGGATCAAAAGCCGCATCCCGAAAGTTTGGACTTCAGTGACAGTGGAAAACAGCGTGTGAAGCGAAAACCAAACCGCGAGATTTAAAACCACGCCCACCACGGCCGCGGTAATACTTGAAAGCGCCATACTGATCGTTTTATTGCCGCGCAAATGTTCAATGTAGGGCGCACCCAGAAAAATCCATAAAAAACACGGGATGTAAGTCACCCAGGTCGTAAGGACGGACCCCAGGATTCCGGCGAGCATCGGATGAAGGGTCCCGGGATTCCGGTAAGCCCCCATAAAACCCACAAACTGCACCACCTGAATCAAGGGCCCGGGCGTGGTCTCGGCCATTCCCAAACCATTCAGCATGTCACCGGGGCTAAGCCAGCCGTAAGTATGAACCGCCTCCTGCGCGATATAAGCCAGCACCGAATAAGCGCCGCCAAAAGTCACGACGGCAGCTTTACTGAAAAAAAGTCCTTCCTTCACAAACACGTGCGAACTTCCAAGCGCCGCAATGAGAATCGCAAGCGGACCGAGCCAAAGCAAAAGGCAAAGGCTTAGGACGCGCAGCGCACGTGACAAAGTCGGCCGGGTGTGCGAAGCCATTTTGTCTGTAATGACGGCTTCATCATCCGTGGCATGCCCCTTAATCACATAAAACTTTTCTTCCCAAAACTTTCCCCCGACCCAGCCGGTGAAGCCTGCGGACAAAATAATCAATGGGAAAGGAACATTAAAAAAGAAAATGGCAATGAATGCCATTACCGCTAAGGCAATCATCACATTGTTTTTAAGGGCGCGCTTTCCGATGCGGAACACGGCTTCGACCACAACGGCGAGAACCGCCGGCTTAAGCCCAAAAAATAAGGCCTGGATAAAATGGGTGTCCTGATACCCCGCGTAAAGAACGCTTAAAATTAAAATGGAGATGAACCCCGGAACGACAAAAAGCGTTCCGGCTGTAATACCGCCCAGGGTCCGGTGAAGGAGCCAGCCGATATAAGTGGCAAGCTGCTGGGCTTCGGGGCCGGGAAGAAACATGCAGTAATTAAGAGCGTGCAGGAAACGGCTTTCACTCACCCAGCGTTTTTCTTCGACTAAGATCCGGTGCATCACCGCAATCTGACCGGCCGGCCCGCCAAAACTCAAGCAGGCAATGCGCACCCACACCCAAAACGCTTCGCGGAAAGAAATGCTGTGATTCATCGGTGCATTGTTTTGCGTATGCCGAATATCATTCATTGACTGAATTTTCGCCGAATTGGGAGCGTATGTAAATCTAAATTTCAATTCGGGAGTTTGATGTGCATTTTTTGCAGGGCCTGCCCCGCATGTATTCCCCGCTCTCATCGAAACACTCCCGCACGGTGAAACAGTGCTGCTTCGCTGCATAAATCAGGGCATGGAGAAAATTTATAGGAGGGGTGAATTACCCCAAAAATTTAAGTTTGCGTATAAGACAGAGTTGGATTTTGCGGGAAGCGTTTCTCTTCGAGCTACAGGAATACACGCGTGTCACCCGCAAAAAATGTATCGACTTAGAAAATCGGGATGGGTGCTGGGAGCGAATGGCGGAGGCGTCGGGTCCGCCGCGAAGTTCGGCGGACAAAACTTGGGCAATTTACCTGGGGAAACGCTGGCCCCTGCGGTAGGCAGGCAAAGGGGAACAGCGAGGGGCCCCGGGTCAATTGCCCAAAGAATTTGCCGAAGCCGTAGCCCCTGAGCGGACAGCACCCATCCTGATTGAAATTAAAATTGGACAAATCGAGGCACTTATGCGGCTTTGCGGATTTCGGAGCGGGCCTTGAGCTGCGCGGCAAGATCTGTGACATACTGCATAAAATCGGAGCGGTTGATATTTAAAGAAAGCTGCAATCCTCCTGCGGAACTATCCTGGATTTCCCATTGCAAGATTTCCTCACCTTCAAGACCCGGGAAGAGTTGGTTTGAAATCTGCTTTAATAGGGTACGGACTTCAGCGCGGGAAACACCCTTCAAATCCGGGATGCGTCTTAAAAGCATAAGCGCAAGCGCAACCTGGGATCCGGATTCCCCCACCCCTAGCACGGGGTTCCAGGATTCCGGATTCACCGTTCCTGAGTCAACACCCACATTAACCACGTCAGGATTGCGGGAGGGATTCTTCGCTCCTTTACTTAAAATCGGGATATAAGACTCAAGCCCCTTCACCTGATCCGGATTGCGCACCGTGGCAAGCGTAAGCTCAGCCTTTTCAATCTGCTTTTGAAAAGGTACAATCGCCTTGGGATTGCCGGTTGCAATAATCCGCTTAAGGCCTCCCGGCACGCCTTCGCGAAGTAAAGCTTCCACAAAACTTTCAACCGTCAGAGGATCATCCCCGCCGAGCAAATGCAGCCCCAGCGTGAATGTTTCGTTTTCCTCACCTTCGGCGCTTAATAATTCGCTCCAGTGTTTTGTTAAATATTGAACCGCCTGCACGGTCCATTCATTCACACCTACTGAGTTTTCGTTTATCTTTTCGAATGCTGCCTTCCTGAAAGCTTCCGCAAAACGGCCGAGTCCCACCCGCCTCACTTCCGAGCGCACAAAACCCGCCATTGCTTGAGCGCGAGCCTGCTCAATCCCCCCACTTCCCAAAACCGCTTCCGCAAGTTCATTCATTCCAGTGTTCTGAGTTGGGAGTTGCGAGTTTTGAGTTTCAGGATTAACTCCTAACTCTTCACTCTCAACTCTTAACTTGTTTTCTCGCACCTCACTTCTGCGCGAACCCTTGGTAATCCTAAAAGTAGAAAAATCCGTCCATTTCTCATCATCTTCAAGGATTTCAAGATCTTTGATGCCTTCATCCGTTAAAGTAATCTCTATTAACTCGACATGCCCCTGGTTAATTTCTTTCTTAATAGAATCGTAGAGGCCTCCCATCCCGCTCATCTCCACTTTTTTATAATGCTCGATGTCTGTTTTGGGGATTCCATAACGCATAAATAAATGCTTTTCAAATTGTTCCTGGCTCTTCAAATAGTGTTGATAGGTTTGGTCCCGGTCATAGGGTTTAAATCGCAAAAATAATTTCTGCATTTTCCGAATAGAGCGGACACTAACAAGGAGTCTCCGTATTTTGCGGGCAACCGGATGTCTGACAATGACCATGTGAGCAAAATATCGATCAAACACATCCGCGCCGTGGTCACTATTTGTAAATTTTCTGCCGTCATTTTCAAATACGGGTATTCGCGATCGAACCCAGCTGTCGAGGATAAATTTGGCTCGTTCGTGAAAGCCTGTGGAATCGCTCATCACCGGTTTCTCGGACGGACGTTCCAAAAGCAGTTTGCCGCCCGTCATGAGCGTCGCATTCAAAGAAAGCCTCCATTCTTCGTTTTCCTTGCCTTTGATGCGGAAACGCGTCCCTTGATTCATAATGGAGGCTTTCCAGATCTCATTAAGTTCTGCGGAGGGTTTTTTAGTGGCCGAAGCGTCGGCTTTGTCCGTTTTTGCTTTCTTCTTTTTCACAATTTGGGCGAGAGACTGCTTGACCGCTTCCAAAGATCCTGCAGAGATACGACGGATCGGATTCAAGGCTTTCCGGGTTTGATGCGACTGTTGATACTCGGCAAATATTGGAAGTATAAAAAAGAGCGGATTGTCGATTTTCGCAAACCAGTAATCCATCATGGTCAATGTCCCAAGCAGTGTATAAAACTCACCCGGCAAGCGTATTCCGGTTTTATTGATTTCATCCAGAATGGTGTAAAGTGATTTGCCGAAATGCTGGATATCAAGACCTTGAGATAACATCGCGTTGATGGCTCCCTTTAAATCGTCCAGGCTAATCTGTGGCCGGGACTCCGGCTCCATTTCTTCATAAAATTCCACCACCAGATCGAGCAATTTGTCCCGGTCTTGCGCCATGGCTGCTTGAATAAGATCAAACAGCCTATCCCGGTTAACATCGGAAAGAGTCCCGGTAATTCCGAAATCGATTAGGGATTCCTTTTTATCACCGGAGACAAAAATATTACCCGGGTGCGGGTCTGCGTGGTAAAAGCCGTCATAAAATATTTGATCCAGAATTTCCTTCACGAGGGTCTTGCTCACTTCCGAGAGAGAATGTGACTTTACGACTTCCTTTTCAGCGGTTAACGGAAGTCCCGGAGCTTTATCGTCAGCAAACACCGTTTTACGGGTAAGAGGATCGACCACCCTCGGAACCTGGACGGTATAGCCGGAGGCATTTTTTTTGAACAGTCCGGACTTCGCATCCATCCAGCGCTTTTCAACATGCTTTCGAATGGTTTCCTGTTTTCGAGCTTCAATCTCAAAATCCATCTCTTCCAGCGTCCGCCGCCTGATTTCGACACCCATGTCCTGCGGCAATTGAAACCCGAAGAAAGCCGAATGCTCATTGATATAAGAGAGCAAAGCCTCAAAGGATGCCAAATCACTCATAATTTCCTTTTTGGCAGCAGGCCGTAGAACTTTTATCGTGACGGTTCGACGGCCGCCTGCAACCAAAGGATCGTTGATTTCCCCTTCGTGAACCTGTTTAAATGAAGCGCTGCCCAAACGCTTGCCGACCTTCGGAAAGATCTCCTCAGGATTTTCAACTCCATACTCGGCCTGTATCGCTTCATAAATTCTTTGCTTAAGAATCGGCTCTGCTTTATCGGTAAGATTTAATAACTCTTCTCTTAAATCCTGAGGCAGGAGGCTGGTCCGCATGGCCAAATACTGGCCGATCTTAACTCCCAGGGAACCGTAGGCTTGCAAGAATATCCGAACCATTTGAGGCATGGTTTTGTGTTCATACTTTGCATTGGCGAGCGCAATCAAGAGATCTGCGCGGCGCTTGGGCTGCGCGAACCGGAAAACAGCATCAAAAAGTGCTTTCAGTCTGGCGCGCGCGGTCGACTCCATTTGGAGCTTGTCGGGAAAGACGAGCGGAAAGATCCTCTCCAGAAGGTACTGCATATCGTCTTCGGCGCCGCTTGAGAAAATCCCGTTCTGCCCCAATAATATTTCCTGCAAGAACACCCGGTTCTCATCCTGGCCCGATTGACTCATGGCCTCTTTAATGGCATAAGCTTTATACCCCGTGGATTGCTCCATGATGTCCACGACATCGGGTTTGGTCTGAAGATCCAGAAGCCACAACAGAAGTTCTGCTTTGTCTCTGGGAGGCGTTAAATGCATATAGTCCCGGAACGTTTCCATCCCTGCGGTACCGAACACAATAGCCTCTTCGGTGGAGTGCTGCTCATTGCCTTCAAGAAAATAAGGCTTTAGAGATTCGGTTTCGCTGTAGGAACTGTCATGCCGGTCAACCAGGCTGTTCAGCTGCCGGTCGCGCTCTAGGCTGAAGTCCGGGAAAAGGCTGACAACAGTCTCTTTATCCTTTTCAAAACTTTCAAACAGAACGGGATGATCCGCTTTCAGGGAATTCATAAATCGAACACCCAGCCGGATTCTTCGGATGGGATCGTGGATCAGCTGAACCAGGTTTACTTGCTCACCAAGGGGCAAAAGAACATCCGGGGGTAAGGCTTCCTCGAGCAAATGGTCCCGCGCTGAAGAAGGATCCGAAAACAACCCTTTGATTAACTGAAGTTTTCCAATGAACGAAGTCTGCTGGTAATTCGGCGACTTTTGAGCAATATTCCACCCTTCCCTGCCCAAATCCAACTTCTCAAGAAATAAAGGCGAAAGATTTTCTTCTTCCAGCTCGCGGGGATCACGAAGCGCCTTGCGTTTTGTCCTGTGATAGTTAGCGTCACGTTTCCGGGTGCTGAATTCTGTTTCCATTTCATCGGCTTTGGTCAAAGCCTTCTGTTCGGTTGTTCCTTCACGTTCACCGGTAACTTTCTTTAGTGCAGCGACAGCTCTCAGGTAATGTTCAATCCCTCCTTGCAGATCGCGGATAATTAATTTTAGAGTCTGAATTTTTTGCACAGAATCGGGAACTGTTTCTTCCAGAATGGAAAAATGCTGGGCAGAGCCTTCCACCCACCCCGGCCTTTGACTCCAGAAAGCAAGCGCTGAAGCTCCCAAGGATTCTTTGATATCCGATAAAGCGCCGTTGTCTTTTGAGGCAATGAATTCTAAAGTATGAATCGCCTCCAGAAATACCTCAACCGTCGTATTTTCCTGGTGCTCCTGAAAGAGGCCAACGTACTGTTCTTTCTTGAGCATCAGTTTAAGATCTTTCAGGCTCCGGATTTTTTCCACAAAGGACATTGCTTTCCATGAGTCCGTCGTAAAAAACAGCCGCTCAATCTGTGCGGAGAACTCGGAAGTGTCGGCAATCAAGGGCAATAGGGCCAGAAAATTCTCCCGGGATTCTCCGTACAGGTTTAAAAGGACTTTCACGAATTTATTGATATTCGGTGAACCCCGCGTTAAATCCATCAATAGCTTTATATCCGACTCAAGATTTCCCCCAAGAATTTTTTGCTGTTCCAAGACGCTGACGAGCAACTCTTGATTCATAGCCCCCTCCGGAATTTGGCGGGAGCCGGACCAGAACCTTGCCAGAGCTTCAAAATCCTCACGCGTTTTCAGCTCAGGCATCGTCAACTCCAAAACGGAGCCAAAGAGCTCCTCGTAGAGGCTGAACTTACCCAAAGCCATGGGCGGCTCGTACTGCAGCCGCACCACCGCTTTAAAATAGGCAAGTTCCTTGGAAACCTTTTCCAGGAAATCAATCATTTCTCTGGTGGATTTAAATCCCTTGTTCTTGATCAAACCGCGGTAGAGGCTCGGGACAAAATAGTCTGCAATCATTCCCAGATAAGCGAATCCGGAATAACCGGCAAAGGCCATTTTTAACGTCTCGTCATCATATTGCTTTGCCGGCAAATTCTGCAGGACGGAAAGGAGGTCCTCCGGCCGCTTAATATTTTTTTCAATTTTCTTGATCAGGGAATAACCGAGAGGGTTGGGGTAATAGGAATGAAATAGAAGCCAAAGGCTCATATCCTTGCGAATGCCCTTAACGGATGGATTTTCTTTTTCAAATAGTTCTTTGCCTCTATCCAGCGTTGCCTGATAATGACGATGCCTGAAAGGCATCATCAACAGCCTTGAGTGCACGATCGATTCAAGCCCAGCATCATTTCTCCACGTTCCCCACGGCGAAAATAATTTCCGGTAATAATTGATCTTGTGATAAATTACATCAAAATCGACTACGGAAAACAACGAAGGATCCAGAAAGCCCTGGACTTTCTCCATAAATTTTTCCTGCTCCCGGAGCGCCTTGAGTTCCCGCCTCCTATCTCGGTTTAGTTCATTACGCACTATCTTATCCTCTTCCCCTTCCTCTTCATCTTCCTTTCCCCAACCCTCCTCCAATGATTCTTCAAGTTCCTGAATTTGATCACTCAAAAATTGTCTTTTTTTCGCATAGGTGCGGGGGGGCTCGCCGGCCTCATCCTCTTCATCATCTATGTTATCTGCGGCTGGAATGACTCTTTTAGGGTGATATTCCGGATCCGGGTCACTCAAATAGGTGGACACAATCTGCGCATAGGGAATGGATAAATAGGTATCGGCGACGTTCCAGCCTTTCATATCCAACGCATCATAGGAAGATCTCCAGTATATGGGCAAATTTCCGGCAATGGCCATCAAGAAATAAAGGAACGCCAGGTCCTCAATTTGAGCCACATTTTTAGCTTCTCTCGCAAATGGATTAATTTCTGTTCGTATGACCTTTTGCATCATCTTATCCCAGAAAATCTCCCTGCTGCCCTGCTTTGAATCGAAGGAGGGCAAAAGGAGCGGAGCCGGTGTTTTGCCTTCGTTCCTGAAAGAACGATTAATCGTCAAAAGGTAGAGCGATTGAGTCCGGTTTTGGGTTCTCGGATGGGTATCCACAATCGAAGGAATAAAAGCCCTTCTTAATTTTTCCATACGGATTTGCTCAAGCATCCTGATTTCATCGTCGACATCACGGGATGTTTCCTCGGTATACCGGATCCTGGAACTCCATTCCTTGGCTTGCATAAATCGAATAAATTCCGAAGCGCGCACGGCCTCTGTCGGATTAAAGCCTGCACGATCCATTAACCGGAGCCCCTGGGTATCGGCTAAATATTCCTCGCGAAAGTTCAAAAGATGCACAAAGGCGTTCTCTCTGAATCGCTCCAGCCAATTCTCTTTATACGACATATCTTCTTCCGCTTCTTTTTCCTCTCTCAAAATCGGACCGGAGGGTTTATCTGCGTGGATCAAATAATGATTGATTTCATGAGCAAGGATGAAGGCCAGCATGTCTTCGGTGAACGGTTTTTTTAAGTCCCGCTCATACCGCTTCATTTCAGAAATAAGACCTTTTGTGATAATCACGGTTTTAGCATGCGGAAGAATCGCGGCATTTTCCTCGGGTGTCGCAATAATGATCAATTTAAACTCATCCGCACTCGGGAAATGCGCTGTTTTAAGGAGTTGTTTGAATATCTCCTCCGCGCGTGCCTTGAACTGCTTGAATTCCTGACTGGGGTCTTCGACCACGCCTTTCATGCGAATCAAATTGCCGACGACCCAATCACCAATCTTTTTGTTTTCTTCGGGCGTGAGATGGCCAACTACGGTGCGGATTTCGGAGCGAATCCGGCGAAGGAGGACAGTGTCGGGAGCAATGATCTCTAATTCCAATGGCGCTTGACCCCATTGCAGTTGCTGCGCGCTCTGCGAGAGTTCCTCAATCATTGAGCGGCCTTCGCGAGCCAAGGCGTAAAATTTGTCCGGCTGATCCCCCTCTAACCTCAGTTTATCAATGCCAAGCTGGAGAAGCTGATGAACCGCGCCCGCAGACAAGGAAATGGCGCCTTTATGTTTGATTTCGTTCATGAGCCAAGCCGCTTGTGCAATGATGCGACTTGTTTCACGAATCATCCGGCTAAACTGTTCATAACTGCCCGTCCGATGTATGACTGGAATGCCATTTAAATAGTCCTGCAGCTCGGCTAAGCTTCCTTTCGCTTCTTTTAATACGTCGCTTGCAACACTTTGAAAATCAACATCCGTCGCGATTTCCTCTCTTAATTGTTTTAGCCGGAACAAATCCCTGCGAACATTGTTAAGAGATAGCTCCAAAACACGTTTCTCTTGCTCTGAGGCATTGATTTTTGAAGCATCCAGAGATAACCACGCGTCGTTAACCTTGTGCGCAAACGTCTCGACCCAGCCCCGCACTTCGGAACGTCCAGTTCCGAGGTTCTTGCTGGTGCGGGAAACAAAGGTTTCCCGCCGCACCTCGGCCCTTGAAAGAGACGGCTTTGAAATGGGTGGTTCAATTTTGGCGTGAAGTTTGGTGAAAAGGAATTTCCGGCCCTTTTCTTCGGAAACAAGCTGCCGCATCAATGCCTTTGGCGTCCACGCGCCGGCTTCGGTAAGAATCTGATCCGCCGTGCCCCCTGCCAGTTCCATCTCATCATGATGAAAGATGCCTGTGATAACGACTTGACCCTCAAGCATCCGGAAATAAAGGCGGAACGGACGGTTTCCTTCCCCGATTTTAAGATCACGAATGTTCTTCCACCGTTTCCGCTTCACACGAGATAAGGCGAGATCCTTTTCAAGAATTTTACGCAGTTGGCGGACAATGGCTTTGCGGTTATCTTTTATGACCTTTTCTTGCCTGTTATTTGTAGTGACAAATTCCGTAAAACGGAGTTTTCGCGAAGACCGAATGATGCGGATTTTCAGTGTCTGTTTTTTCTTTTTTCTCTCGGCAACGGCTTTGGCCGAAGCAGGCACTTTACGATCTAGCTCTGATGGCAAAACGGATGGCTGCGCAGCCGGGGCCGGCGCTTGGGCCTCCCAACTCAATAGGCCGTGCGCTTGCAGGAATTTTTGAGCAATGGCCGGAACTTCTTCCAGAGACGGCTTGCCCGCAGACCAGGCAAACTCCCCGATGAAAGCTGCCGCGCGCTCCAGGGCTTCGTACTTTCCTTCATGTCCCGGATAGGCAGCAATTTTCTCTCCCATTTCCCGGGCCAATCCCGCGAGAAGGACGCCCTGCCATAAATAATATTCCTCTGAAGAAAAGTGCGTGGCATAGACTTTCTTCACCCAATCCTCAAGCGAGTGATCCCGCGCCCACTGCCGGCTTCTTTGGTAAAACATTGTTCCGATCGGAGAATCCATATGAAAAATATTTTCTCCGCTGGTTTTCCAGTCCGTGCCATATTGAAGAAGAAGCTGTTCACCGATCAAAACCTGAAGCGCTGACGTGATCCACAACCTTTTATCATGATTGACACCGGACCAAACTTTGGAATTCGACAGCGAAAACCACAAAAAGGCATAAAAACGAATGGCATCACTCACAATTTCCCATTCCGAACGAGCCGCCCCGCGAAGCGATCTCACGCTGGCAATGTGCACTGCCTGATAACCCGTGCCGTTTTCTGCTCCTATCTTAAAGCTGGCAAAACCAACGGCATTCTCCAGCGCCGAGAAAAATGATTTAAAAAAATAACGTCTATAATTCAGGTTCTGGAACCAATTCTGTCCGGCAAAAAGCTGCTCCACCCCCTTCAGCACCGAAGTGAAAAGAGAGTCGATTGCCGTTGTCCGCGTAATTCGGATCAAATCATTGGCATTGATTTGGTCCTGGTGACCCAAGCCCCTGAAAGCCGCGACAAGCCTTTTGGAGGCTTCCGCCAGCGCAATCTTCTGCTCTTCCGTAAATTCAGGTCCAGCCGCAAGGCTTGAAAATCCAAAATGCCGGAAATCTTCTTTCTGCCGCGTTGGATTGAGACTAACGCTTTTCACATAGCCTTGAAGGTATTGTTTAGCGTCGGTGAGAAGGCCCTGCACCTGTTCTTTGAAATAAACGCTTGCCATCACCAATAACTGCTGCCGCCATTCGTCAGGCATCCTTCCAAGCTGATATTTCCAGCCCCTTTCAATCTCCTGCTGGAGGACCCTGAGCTTTTCACCTTTCAGATCCACTCCAAGAGCTTCCGCCAGATAGGAAAGATTCACGGGCAGCGCTTTTTGTGACGTCATTCTTAAATTAAATAAGTCCCTGCTGGTAAGACGGTTCACATCAAAGGCAGCCCTGCCAATCCCCCGGCGGTAAAGGAGCCGCCGCCGTGCATTTTCCCAGCTTTCTGCAGACGGGACATCTTCAGGATAAAATTGGGCTTTCTCACTGATCTTTTTTGCAATTTCTTCCCGGTTCGGGTACGAGCGCAAAACGCCATTGCGCATTAAATAATTCATCAATGCCTTTTCATCTTCGAATCCCTTCTGCCTGGCTTCATTAAAGATATCCCCGACCAATTGACTTCTTTTGCCGGGCTTTTGTATGAGATGGTTTCCTTCTGAATCCTTCACTTCCGTCAGTTCAACCATCTGGGCAAGCCCTGCCTCATGCACAGGAATCTTCCCGCTCCGTACCTCCGTGCGAGCGGTTATCTGTTCTTCTGCTCGAGTATTTTTATATTGCATATTTTTTATGATAATACTATAATCACCTGCATATTGAGGAAACCCTATGTTTGAACTCACAGAAGGCCGGCGAAATTCACTAAAATCATTTCTCACAAACGCAGGCACCGTGTCTCTTGCGGGATTAATTATTGGTTCCTTTGTCCGGGATAAAGGCTTTGAATTGCCTTTGTTCCTTTCGGGTTGTATAGTATATTTAGTCGTGTTTACGAGCTGTTGGATTCTTGACGGCCCGAAAATGGAGGAATGAAACCATGCATCCCATTTGGATTCCGACGATTTTAGTACTTCTGCTGGCCGCGTTCTCAATTTTTGTGAGCCTTCGTTCCCGGCATCACCGCGGGCGATAATTTCCTCATCTGCCCGACGTTCCTTTTTCCAAGTGTCACCTCGTAAGTATCCTGTTGAGTGCTGACTCACCCTTTCCAACTCATAACTCCTAACCCTTAACTCTTCATTGCTTTTCACGCGCACTTCGGAGCGCAACTGGGGCGGCTGGGAATCTCGAGCGGCAGCATTCAATTGATCATAGAGCGCTGAGATTTTTAGCTCGAGTGACTTCCTTCGATTCTCTTGATCCCGCATTAAGGCAACGTCATTCAAATCCTCTAAAGCTTTCGCCGCCAAACGAACTGTCATCCTTACCTGGATACGAAAGGAATAGTCACTTAGCAAATCAGGCGATTTGATTCCCTCCTGAGCTGTGCGGATCCGTGCCTGGGCCCGATCAAGCACTCGATCCACATTGTGAGACCTGCTATCCCCGCGCATCTCAGACCTCTCTTCTGCAAGTTTCTCAAAAATATGGCCGCTGAGTCCTATTTGCGCAAGATGCGCTAATGAGGCGCCGTCCCCATTGGCCAAAGCAGCGTTAACGGCATCTGCCGGCCTTGTGGATGGATTAAAAAGTTTCAGGATATTCTGTTTGGTAAACTGACCCGCTGTATCGAGCTCGCGAAGCCCCTCGATAAAACGTTCCATTTTGATTTGCCATTGGGCGCGACCCTCGGGCTTCGTGTTGTTTTGCGCAAGTTCATCCATAAATTGCGTGTACTCGCGCACTTTTACGGTTTGCTCTTTCCTGACCAAATCGCGGATGATTTGGTCGCGCCAGGCTTTTAGAAGCAGGCGTGAGTCTTGAGGAATGAGTCTTGAGTGGTTTTTTTGGTCTTCCTGTTTTCTCAAGACCCAAGACTCACGACTCATCCCTAACAATCGATCCCTTGCTCCGCGGACAAATGCCTTGTAGAAATCAATTTTTCCGTTTTCTACACGAAAATAATCCTTCCATGACACATCGCCTTTCATCTGTTCACGATAAACGCTATGCTCAGGAATCGAATCCATCTGCGGCATCACAATCATATAAGAAATACCTTTCTCTTTTAATTTGGCCGCTAAACCTTCGGTATGAAAACCCCCAGCAACGAGAATGGCTGAATCCGTGACTCGTGACCCGTGACCTGTGACTAGTGACCCTGTTTGGAGTTCCATTAACTTCCTAAGATTGATTAAAAAAATTTGGTCTCTTTTTTCAGCGTTTTTATAAAAACCAAGATGAGCTCCAAATAAATCCCGAGTCACGAGCCACGAGTCACTAGTCACTCGTCCCTGGTCTCCGGTCTCTGGTCTGTAGTCTCTGGCCTCGATTTCTTTCCAATCTTCCCGGCTTAATTCAAGCTTTACCAGTTTTTCAAGAAGTTCCAATTCACGAGTCCTTGCATCAAGCTGCCTTTGCTTATTATTCTTGAATAATGATTGTTTCACCCACTTTGAATAATTCTCAAATTCACGAAAGAACATTGTTCCTTCAATATCCCGCATGCGTTTGTGGTTCTGCACTAAACGTGCAAGCTTGCCGGAAAAGCGCAGGCGGTCACCGGATATTTCTTTAAGGAACACTGCGAACGCTTCGGGGCTGATTCTAGAAGTTTGAAATTCCTGATATTTTTGGTTAAAACTGGCCACATCGACTGTAAAAGGGGTTTGGTGCTCCAGCTGGCTTTTCATTTGTTTAGCAAACTTTCTGACTTCGATTTCAATTGAGGACTGATTCTCTTTGTCTCTTCCAATCTCCTCCACGACGAGGTTAAGCTCGGTTCCTGATTCGGGTTTTCTGACCTTCGCAAGCCCCTTTAAAACCTCTACCAAATCGCTGTGATTTGTTCGAAAAGAGCGAAGAATCCGGTCGACTTCTAAAAGTTCGGGCGAATAATGTCTCTGCTTTTCTTCCTGCAGCTTGCTTTCCGCAGATTGCAGCCTCTCTAAAAGCGTCGCCTCGGCTCGCATTGCGCCCAGATAAAACCCAAGCCCCTCTTCATAAAGATTCCAATCTTCGATCCCCTGATAAATCGCAGGACACTCATTAAAAATAGCGGCCGCGCTGGTTCCGCTAAGTTCCCCTTTTTCAAAATACTCTTCAAATGTTTTTTTGAGGATTTCCTTATCAGGAAAACTCTTAAAAATCTGCGGATCCAGTTGAGAAGCCGCCCCCTCAAGAGCCACAAGATGAATTCCGTATTCTTTCTGAAAATAGCCAATTAATTTTTGAATATTACGCTGGGC